>Ga0157361_1000007_pt1 | contig 179717 bp, 172 predicted proteins | sample AttlaeALBM2_FD_111481 | JGI IMG/M metagenome (GOLD analysis project Ga0157361, IMG submission 111481) | Fungus gardens microbial communities from leaf cutter ant in Ribeirão Preto, State of São Paulo, Brazil - Atta laevigata ALBM2 | ecosystem: Host-associated > Fungi > Mycelium > Unclassified ...
CCTGTGCTTCACGCACCATGATCATTAACGCCAGCCACAGCCCGAAAGTGCCGACGATCGCCAGCAAGCCGTCGGTACCCAGCGGCAGGCTATAGAGGGAATAAGACGCGTTGTATTTCGGGAGGGTTTGCACCTCGATCAACAGCGTCCAGCGCATTAGCCAGCTCAGCCCCAGCGCGCCGGCCACCAGCAGCGGCGCGCCGCCGCGCGGCAAACGTCGATAGGCGGCCCAGGCGGCACACGCCAGCGCCAGTGCCCACAGCGCGATCCACCCGGCGGCATACTGGCGCGCCGTCGCCTGCGTCTGCAGCCAGTGGCGTACCGCCGCGCCGGATAGCGTATCGCCGCACACCCACAGCAGGATCGCCCCGCCGAGCAGCAACAGCGTCAGCAGCATCCCGCGCGCCAGCGGCGCTTGCAGTCCGGGCCGTTTGCGCATCGCCAACAGCAACAGGGCCAAGAGCGCCTGCAGCGCGCTGAGGAACATCACGATCGGAAATCCATAGCTGAACCAGATGGGGCGGGCGCGCACGACGGAAACCTCACGCCCGGTGTACAACAGCAGGCCGATAGCTACCAGCGCACAAGCGGGCGCTATCCCACGCAGCAGCGCCACCCGCCTGCCCGTCAGCCGCGTAAATTCGACCGCGATAAACCACAGGCCGATCAACAAGGTAAACAGCGGCAAGAACAGCGCCCCCCACGGCATCCACGACCAGGGCGTCGGATAAGCGTAGAAATGCCAGAAACGGGCGGTTTGATGCAGATCGGCGGTCAACGCCAGCGGCGCGGTGATGGCGCACGTCAGCCCGATAAACAGCGCCATGCGCTCCAGATGCGCGGCGTTATCTCCACCGCGCCAGCGCCACACGCAGGCCAGCAGCGCGGCGCAGGCGGCGATGCCGATAAAGAAGAAATATTGCACGGCCCACGGCAGCCAGCTCACCGCCTGCGGCTGGCTCAGCACTTCTGCGATCATCAGTTGGCGGCTCATCGTCCCTCCCCCCATAAGGCGACCTGCGCCCGGCCCGGCAGCGGCGTGACGAAGGCGTCATCCAGCCCCAGATAAAAGACGTGGGGCGCGGTTTGATTCTCCGGCTTGAGGACTTTGATCTCGGCCTCATGGCGCCGCAGCAGCTTGCTCAGCGTGCTGTGCGGATCGCGCATGTCGCCGATGATCCGCGCCCCGCCCACGCACGACTCCACGCACGCCGGCAGCAATCCCGCTTCCAGCCGGTGCACGCAGAAGGTGCATTTGTCCGCCGTTTGGGTGGCGTGATTGATAAAGCGGGCATCGTACGGACAGGCCTGCACGCAATAGGCGCACCCCACGCAGCGTTTGTTGTCGACCACCACGATCCCATCCTCGCGCTGGAAGGTGGCCTGCACCGGGCATACCGGCACGCAGGGCGGGTTGTCGCAGTGGTTGCACAGCCTGGGCAGCAGCACGTTGGTCGCCACCGCTTCGCCTTCGAGGCTGACCTGGTACTGGTTTACCGTGGTGCGAAACTCCCCGTGCGGCGTCTGGTTTTCAATGGCGCAGCTCACGGTACAGGCCTGGCACCCGACGCAGCGCCGCAGGTCGATCAGCATCGCATAGCGTCGGCGAACATCCCCCTCGCGCCGCGTCGGCGCCCACGTCAGCCCGGCTTCCGCCATGGGGATCAGCGAGGCCCCCGCCGTCAACACGCCCAGCCGCTGCAAAAACTGCCGTTTACCGAAATCCATGCGCCTCTCCCACACCCTGGGCATCACCCCGATCACGCTATTGATGCCCGTTAGATGAATAAACAATGTCGATGATTTACAGTGTAAAAATGGCATTGGGCTCAGCTCTATTGTGGTTAACCACATACCGAACCTAACGTTGATCTAAAACAAGTGACGGCAGGCAGATTGCCCATCAGGAGGGGCCGTGAGGGTCGTGTTATTACTGCTGCTCAGTCTCGGCTGGGGGATGGCGGCACAGGCGGGCGAGTGGTCGGTCGGCGTGCTGGCGATGCGCGGCGATGCGGCGACCGCGCGTGACTGGCAGCCGCTGATCGACAGGCTCAACGGCAGCGTCGGCGGTGAACGCTTCCGCCTGCGGCCGCTCGATCTGGCGCAGATGCGCGAGGCGGTCAATCGGGGCAGCGTGCAGTTCGTGGTCACCAATCCGGCGCAGTTTGTGCAGCTGAACAGCCACTATCATCTGCGCTGGCTGGCGTCGTTGCGCGCCGCCAACGGCGACCGGGCAACGTGCAACATCATCGGCAGCGTGATTCTGGTGCGGCGCGACAGCGGCATTACGACGCCGCAGGCGCTGATGGGCAAAACGGTGGGCGCCATCGATCCGCAGGCCTTCGGCGGCTATCTGACCGGTTATAAGGTGCTCAGCGATGCCGGCATACGGCCCGAGCGCGATTTTCACCTGCGCTTTACCGGTTTCCCTGCCGACGCCCTGCTCTATCTGTTGCGCGAACGCGCCATTCAGGCCGCCATCGTCCCCGTTTGCCTGCTGGAGAAAATGGATCAGGAAGGCCTGATCAATCCGGCGGATTTTCGCCCGCTGTTGCAACAGGCCGCGTCGGTTCCCTGCGTTACCAGCACGCCGCTTTACCCCAACTGGTCGTTCGCCGCCCTACCCGGCCTGGATAACTCACTGGTGGATGCGGTGGCAAGAGCCTTGCTGACCGCACCGCCGCAGTCACCCTTCCTGTGGGGCGCACCGGCCTCGACCAGCGAGGTGGAAGCGCTGCTGCGCGCCGTCAATCAGCACCCGGAACAGCGGCGGCTGTGGCTGGATATCAAAAGCTGGCTGATCCAGCATCAGACGGCCGTCGGCCTGTCGCTGGCGGTGCTGGCGCTGTTGATCGTCAACCACATCTGGATCGCGCTGCTGGTACGCCGGCGCGGGCGGCAGTTGCTCCATGCCGGAGAGCAACTACGGCGGCAGGAGCAGGCGCTGGAGAACGCCAGGCAGCTGAACGTGCTGGGGGAGATGGCCTCCGGCTTCGCACACGAGCTCAATCAACCGCTGGCGGCTATTCGCCACTATGCGCAAGGATGCCTGATCCAACTGCGCAACACGGACGCCGGGCATCCGCTGCTGGGGCCGCTGGAAAATATCGACCGACAGGCGCAGCGCGGCGGCGAGACGATTCATAACCTGCGCCAGTGGGCACAGCCCACCGCAGAGGCGATAGACCAAACGCGCTGGCAGCCCGCTGCGGTAAGCGAAACCGCCGAGCGGGTGTGGGCGCTGCTGCGCCTGACGCAGCGCTATCCCGACCTGACGTTGTTCAACAACGTGGCGCCTTCGCTGACGCTAACCCTGCCGCCGGCGCTGCTGGAACAGCTGCTGGCGAACCTGCTGCTGAATGCGGCGCAGGCCGGGGCCAATGCCGTCTGGCTTTCCGCCACCCAGAGCGAACGGGCGATCGAGTTGCATCTGCAGGACAACGCGGGCGGCATGACAATGGCCGGGCTGGAACAGGCTTTTCGCCCCTTCAACACCACCAAAGCCGGCGGCATGGGGCTGGGGTTAGCCATTTGCCGGCGCCTGGCCCGCTATGGCGGCGGCGAAATCCGCCTGGCTAACCGCCCCTCCCCCGACAGCCGCAATGGGCTGTGCGTAACGCTGCATTTCATATTGAACGATGAGGAAAACCATGTCGCTAATTCATCTGGTGGACGATGACGTCGCCGTCACCGACGCCTGCCATTTTTTGCTGACCAGCCTCGGCCACGACGTGCAGTGCTGGAATGACAGCACCGACTTTTTGGCGCAGGCCGACCTGTTTCAGACCGGGATCGTCTTGCTGGACATGAGGATGCCGAAACTCGATGGGCACCAGGCCTACGCTGAGCTGCGCCGCCTCGGCAGCACGCTGGCGGTGGTGTTCCTGTCCGGCCATGGCGACGTGCCGATGGCGGTGGAGCAGATGAAGTACGGCGCGGTGGACTTCCTGCAAAAACCGATCGCCGCTGAACCGCTGATCGCCGCCCTCGAACGCGCGCACCGGGTTTCGGCCGTAGCCTGGCAACGCCATGAAACTTACGGCCGCTACCGCACGCTCACGCCGAAAGAACGCGACATCGCGCAGCTGGTAGTGCGAGGCATGATGAATCGGGAAATGGCGGAGCGGCTGAATATCGCGCTGCGCACCGTGGAGGTTCACCGGGCGAAAGTGATGGAGAAAATGCAGGCCGCTAGCCTGGCGGAATTGGTGATTCAGCTGCAGGCTCTGCCGCCCACGCCCCGGGAGTGAACGTATAAAGCCCTCATCAAGCTAACGTCCCGTATTCCTCTTCCCATGATTGACACAGCGCAATCCAGGTAATATATTCATTAGAAATATTAATGAATTACGGTAAAGTCATCTGTTCTCAACCAACAGGCCATCAGCATTCTTCGCAAAACCCAGCGTAGCGCTTTCGCCTTCAGGAACCCCGTGAGGGAAAGGAGAGGCGTTGCCTTGAATAAAGAGAAACGATGGCCATGCGACATGACTCAAGCATCATTGCGCCACTATCTGGCCGCTTGGTTGACGTTTTAAATAAGTATGGATTATGAATAACAGAAGAACACGGACTAAATAAGGAATAAAAATGCAAGGAAATCTCAAGCTCTATGGCCTTTTTGTTGGCCTGACGGTGACCATTATGATCACCTGCGACACGTTGGTTTATAAGGTCTTTGATATCTATGGTTTTAAAATAACGGCCAGCGGCATTGTATTCTCCCTGTGTTTCTTGATCTCCACATTGCTTACTGAGGTTTACGGCTATAAATTGTCGGTCAGAGCAATATGGATCATGGTCTTCTGTCAAAGCTTATATGTCATCATACTTAATCTCTCAGCCGTTATTCAGCCAGAAAACAACGATATCGCCACGCACTATTATTCTTTGTACCACGAATTCTGGCGAGTCATGATCGGTACCTGGGTGTCCGTTCCGGTCGCTTATTTCGTCAATGGTTTTATTATTTCAAAGATGAAGATTATCTTCTCCGGCAAATACTTCTTTATCCGATATATTGTGGGCTCCATGTCTACACAGGCCGCCCTGTTGCTGACAGCCTATCCGATCAGTCTTTCAGGAAAATATACCTTCATGGAGTTGGTTAACATCATAAGTACAACCTGGTCTTATAAAGTTGTCGTCTCCATTGTCTTGCTGCCGCTCGCCATCGCCTTAGTCGAGTGGGTGAAGAAGATAGAAAACACCGATCACTATGATTGGGGCACCTCATACAATCCATTTAAGTAATATCAACAGGGTCTAGCATGAAAGTAATTCAGATTAGCGACATACATATTATGCCTAATGAAAGCGCGCTGGCTTCGAAGCATCTTGCTAATTTCGACAGGGCCATTGACTTCATTAATGCCAATGCCGATAAAATCAATGCCGACTTGATCATTGTGACGGGTGACATCTCTCATGATGGCGATATCCCCTCTTATGAGCGCTTCTTTAAGATAATGAACCGCACTTCCTTACCTTTCTATTTTTTCCCAGGCAACCACGACAACAAAAAGAACCTGGACGATGCAGCCCGTAAGCAGGGTGGCATCTACGATATAAACTCGTTTGAAGATGACGAATGGTGCATGCTCAGCATCGACTCGGTGGTTGATAACGAAGATTTCGGCAGGGTCTCGACGCATGCGCTCGACACGCTTGAAAAAGCCATCGTCGCAAGTGGCAATAAAAAGGTCGCCGTCTTCTTGCATCATCACCCTATTCCGGTAGGCACGCCCCTTGTTGATAGCTGTATGTTAAACAATGCTGAGGAGCTATTGAGCCTCTGCCAACGATTAAACGTTAAGTTTATCGGCTCAGGCCATGCGCATACGTTATTCCAAAGAAAGCTGGGGGAAACCTTAATCTCTGTTTCCCCGGCAATTTGTTCGCAATGGAAAAACGGCACAAGCGATGTCAGCAGCATAGACAACTCGGCTTTCAGCGTAATTACGTTCGATGAGCATATTCACGTCGAACCCTGGTTTATTTAATCAACGTCAGTATTGTTTTTTTAGACTTGTCGATTTTCTTTGTATTTTTCAAAGAGGCAGAGAGTGCTCTGCCTTCTTTTACCCCGGCATAAAAGGCTATTTTCGTCGCATCCAAGGACTCGGTTTTGTCGACAAGATCGCGATCCTTTAGGAAATCCGCCCCTGATATTGATATCGAGTCAACGTCGTTTTTCAACGTCCACATACAGTTTCTTTTTTCTTCATGAATCGACAGTTTGGCCGAGGCGATTTTTATTTTAGACTCGGTCTCGGCGATAAAAGCGATGTCTTTCGGGTTAACGTGCCTGAGAAAATCGCCCTCGATGAGTTGCGCCCAGTTTTTTTTCACGAAAGTATGGGTGCCAAACTCTTTGAAAAGCCAATATCCATCCGCCGTTCGGATCACACTGCGATCTAACGTATAGAGGTAACTGGGAGAGTATATTTTTCTTAGCCTTCTCATTATGTTAAATAAATCCATTTATTTCAGCCTCTTTATCGTTTTCAATAGAACACCGACGATCGCATAATCGCTATAGGACTTCACGCTGCTATCTGAATCTAATGAGATATTTGTAAACAACAAGTCGTCGTCAGAAACAAAAACTCGCCTTAAGCATATTGGGTAATTTTTCAGCTTAACCAGGACGATATCCCCATCACAAAATGGCTCCTTGAGGGAGATCACACAATACGTTCCACGGTCTAATTCAGGCGACAGTGAATTATTCGTTATCTCTGCCACAAACAGCGAATCGTCCGTCATGTCATCGACTTCTGTCGTATAGGTATCTGCCGTTCTGATCGTGTTGGCCAGAAAACGCTCTACATCGCTGTAGCTAATGAGCGGCAGCGATCTCACATTGTGTTTGGCCTCCCCTGTGACGCTTAAATCCTTGTCAGTCAGCTCCCCTACTTTTACGCTGAAAAATTCACCAATGGATGCAAGCGTGGCGATCGTGGGATTCCCCACCCCTTTCCTCAGATTATTGATGGTCGCAATACCTATCCCTGTTTCGCTGCTCAACCGACTGGCGTCAATCCCGTGCATGCGCATGAGGTAAGTGAGGTTTTCGCCTATCATTTTCAATGACATACCATTTTCTTCTGATATTTTAATGTTGTTTGGTTGCATTATAATGTTTTAAACCTATACTTTAGCGTCATTAAAGTGAATTAAAAACATTAAACCACTTAAAAGGTGGCCATGACAATAATCCTGGGCGAGCGACGGACGAAAAACACAAAAAACCTATTGTAATAAAATGATTTTATTGCAAATCATCGTTCTTGATGAACGTGACTGGTTTTTATTGAAATGATTCATTTTACTTATAAAAAACTATCTAAGCAGGCTAACTCATATCCCGTTCATCAAGCTTCAGAGGCGCTTGACAACGCCCGGGATATCTTCATCGCATTCACGCCATAGCTGCCGCGGGAGAAACCTAAAATACTGATCATTAACCTCGCAGCAATTTAGTGCAAGAAAGCCCACCTGGAGAGCAAACCGCATCCCGGTTTAATTTTAAACGAAATGAGATGAATGCCTTATTCAGCGCTCATAGAGCGACTATTGCCCAACACTCGGGATTTTTTCTCCATCAGAACGCGAAGACGCGGCATCAGCGCCCGTAGCACTGAGTTCCGGCGCATACCTGCGTTGAGCAACATTATGCCAAGAACGGCGACCAGAAAGGTGGCGCCGGGCCTCCAACACCAGGGAGCCCCGGCCCGACGCCACCGCCTGCCTTACGTATTGATTTTTAAGGGTGAAAAATGCAGGCTGCGGGAATGATCACGCCCTTTGAAGATTCACGCGCGAAGTGAGCGGGGAAAATGCAGGCCACTGGCCAAACGTAAGAAAATGATTCTGCGGCAGGCTTAGCCCCCCGTAGCGCAAGCAAGAATGAACGCCTCATGCAAAATTGCTTTCCCACTCTTGCCAACCCGCCTTCCTCAGGCCAGAATACTGTACATTAAATCAGTATTTACAGGTGAGTCATGTTTGTAGAATTAGTGTACGACAAGCGCAACGTCGCTGGGCTACCCAACGCCGCCGAGATTATTCGCAACGAGCTGGAAAAACGCGTGCATGCGCTGTTTCCTGAAGCCGAAGTGCGCGTAAAACCGATGCAGGCCAACGGCCTGAACTCCGACGCCAGCAAAAGCGATCGTGAGAAGCTGAACCGAATGTTGGAAGATATGTTCGAAGAAGCGGATCAGTGGCTGGTCACGGATATTTGACGGGGAAAAACGGGATTCGCAGGGAGAAGACTCCCACCCAGCGGGAACCCTGCATCGCAGAACGGGCAGTCGTTCTGCCCGAGCCTATCGGTGATAATGCCGGCGCCGATGCAATAGGCGGCCAGAAACCTACTGCACCGGCATTATTTACCTGGCATCCACTTTATTTATGAAGCCGCGTTGGTTTCCGATGGCGTTTCATCGTTTGATACCAGCGCCTCTGGCGGCAACACTTCCACCGCTTCATGCACCGGCATGGTGAGGCGCAGATCGATCCAGCGCCCTTCAGGGATATCCATCGCCTCGCCGGCCACGATCGTTGCGCTACTGATGTCAAAACGACGTTTGCTGATTTTCACCGTAATCACGCCGTCGCTGTCGGTGGCGGTTTCCACAAAGCACAGGCGGTTACCGTTCGCGTCCTGCGGTACTTCGATCGTCCAGCCCTCTTCCGCAAAACCTAACGCGCCGGTGACTTTGTAAACGCCAACTGAAACACGTTCAGCAGATACCCCCGCAGCCTCACTGTTAACAGCCGCATAGCCTGACAGTGCAAAGTCGTCCAGGTAGTCATCAGCCATCTTTTCCGGCGCGCCAGACAACCTGGCGATCGGAGACGCTTTTTTGATGAAGCCATTGGCGTCAACGGTTGTATTTCTGGTGTCCCAAACCCTGGCCCACGGTGCTACAGTGCCGTTTTCATTCGTTCTGTAATGCAGACCAAAATTCCCGCGAGATGCAATCTGAAACGCATAGTTAGCAAGCGATGTATGCGCTATATTGATCCCCATAAACGCCGAGGTAGTGGGGGCTGGGCCATCGTTTGTCGCGGTATTTCCCGCAGTTAAAAACTGCCCCTTCGCTGAAGAAAGCGCTATATCCCACCCAGTATTTACCCCCTTCCCACCTATCCCATAATCCCCAGGCTTTAACGCACTTGCTAGCGTAGCCGCCGCATTGTTTTCACTAACTTTTGCAGCCTTTGCCGAGGCCGCTGATTTATCAGCGGACAACGCGGCTTCGGCGCGCAGGCGATCGACGGTTTGCACAATCTCAGGTGTGATGTCGCTTTCACCTGGACGCCGCAGGAAATCATTGAGCGTACCGGGGAGGGAGTCGGTATAAACCTCTATTGTGCCTACACGCTCTGGTTGAGCACCGTAGACAGATACAATTACCTCGTAGGCACCAGGCTCTACATTAAGCGAATACCGGCCCGTATCATCGGTGACAGATTGCGACTTTGCCAAATTTAACACCGTGGATGATGTTTTCACTGAGCGCATCGTAATAGTTACGCCAGAACGAGAATCACCGTAAGGCCCCTTTAACACCCCGCTGACTAACACCATTATTTATTTCCCCATTAGCAAGTTAATTAATTCATCTTGGCGATCTATTCTTTCCAGCATTTCCTTATTCGCTGTCAATAAAAGGCCAAAAAGCTCAAGTGGATTAAGAGATTTTTTTCCATCGGATAATGTCGTAACACCATTAGGTAATATTTTCTCGACTTCCTGCGCAATCACACCGAAATCATGCGTAGCACCTATAGTTACCCCGCCGTCATAAGTAGTATCTTTAAATTTGTATGACACTGGACGAATTTGACGTATCACCGCCGATGCAGCACCCGGTTCTACGGGATTAATTTTTTCTTTGATTGTTTCGTCTGAATCAAAGAAATTTATTCCCTTCTGAGAACCATCAATTGATACTTCAAGATAACCATTACCAATTGCGGAAAATGCCCGTACTCGTCCAGCAACGGAGTATGATCCAAGAGGTGCGGCGAAAGAACCATCTTGGCGCATTTCAAACTGAGTAACCAACCCGCCAGCCTGATTGGCTATCCGGTATCTAAACCCGCCAGTACCTACGCCTCGGTTATTGACAAGTTCACTTATACCGGTAGAACCATCCCAACCAATGGCAGTGCACGCATCAACGACAATTCCATTAACCCCTTGAGTTTTTACTATCCCGTTTATCAATCCACCAGTTTTCCCATTGATAGTACCCAGGCGATTATCGTTTCCAGCGGCCACAGTGTTTGCGGTAGTACCAACATCACGGGACGCCGAGTTACCGAGGTCGCTTTTATTGGCCTTTTTATCGACTTCTGTTTTATCCGCCTTCAAATTCAATGCAGCGGTAAAACTATTCCAGGCAGGGCCGGTGTAAGTGCTGCCGTCAGGTAACGTCACCGTAATGTTTCCGCTACTGCTGAAGACCTGTTGCCAGTTCTCTTTATCGAAATTCAACCCACGCAAGGCTTTCGCCGTTTCGGTGGCCAGTTGGGCGGTGATGGCGTTCATCGTGTCACGCGGCACGGCACTCCAGGCAACACTTTGCTGAGCCGGGCCGTCATAGGCTTTAACCAGCGTTACCTGAGTGGCGTTATCAATCGTTTTTACCGGCAGCGTATAGGTGACGCCACCGACAACGCTCACGATGAAATCACCGGCTTTCAGCTCGGTATTGAATGCCGTCCCCGTACCTTTCACTACGGCGGAATTATTCGTTAGGGTTAGAGTGCCTGCGGGCATAGTGCTCTCCTTTATAAATGACTGTTAACTAATCTAAACTGAAGGCCGTATACTGAGGCGATGAAAATAGCTCCACTAAAAAGCTTGTTGACTGTCTGGCAGAAGATGACTGATCTACCTGCCCAACGGCCAATTGCCAAAAAACAGACTGTCCCTTACCAAGGTATTCATCAATAAAAACAATTGACACCGACTTACCAGAATCAGAACTACCTGTCGACTCAGGTAAATAACTGCCACTTGTTGAGTTTTTTCTTACACCACCATAAAAATGAGGATATGGAGAACCGTATCTTGTTATCTGTATCCGTCCAAACACACGAACTGGTATTACACTATTACCACTAAATTTTAAGGCGCGGCTATCATTTGTATATCCTGACCCCCAGCTTAACATCGAGCCATCCATGATCGCGCCTTCGATATTCGCGGCGGAAAGTTTCCCCTCAATGGAGCAATTCTCGAGGATCCGGCAATTGCCAATTACGCCATTTTTAAACTCACCGGTGTCGGCATATATAGCTCCACGGGCGCTAATGTTATTGAATTGTGCCCCGCCATCTTTATTTATCGCCCAGCCACGCTGCCCGTTTATCCAATTAGAAGACTGGATATGCTGTGCGATCTTGGCGCTATCGATGGTGCCATTGCGAATAAACGCATCGCTAATAAACACCTGTCCATCCACCACGGCAAACGGCGAATACTGATTGCTGTTGTTGCCGCTCATCAGCACAAACTGATTGGCGTTAAAGCCCACGCGGGTGGTGACCGGCCTGCCGTTTTCCGCCAATACCGCGATCGACATACCCGCGTTGTAGAAGGCACCGTTCACCCGCACACCCGCTTTCAACGTATGGATGGCCGTGGCACCGTCGGCGTCGACCGTCGCCGTCAGTTTGTCTTCCAGCACCGCCGTGACGTCGTCAATCTGCGCCTGCACCTGGGTTTTCATCTCGGCCAGCCCGCGATCGACCTCCGCGATGGTGGTTTTCACCACCATGATATCGGCGCGCACCGTACCGTACTGCGCCCACTGGTGATCCACCGTCGCATTGTTGGCCAGCGCATTCTGCAAGATGGCGTCGATATTGGTGTCGATATCGCCCACCAGCCGCTCACCGTCTTTCGCGGTCAGGAGATCGTCGCCGATGTTCTCGAGATAATCGCCGGCGTCCGCGTTCGCCTGCCCGGCGGCCCAACCCGTCCAGTCCCCCTGATTGCCGGTGCGGTCTTGCAGCCGCGCACGGAACCAGAAGGCCTGGCCGGCCTTCAACCCGGTCATGGCGTGGGTGTGCAGCGGGTACGGGATATCGGCCAGCAGCATCGCGTTATTTCCGGCGGCGTTGTCCGCATACTGAATTTCGGTTTTCAGCGTATCTTCAGCGCCGGACGGGAACGCCCAGTCGAGCTGAATGCCCCACAGCAAAGGCGATGCCTTGAAGCCGACCGGCATCGGCGGCTTACCCTCTTTGCCCTTGAGGTAGGTTTCCATCGAGGTCGCCCAGATGGACGACACATTGCTGGCGTTGATGGCCCGCACGCGCACCCGATAACGACCGGCGTAAATCCCCGGCACTTCGAAGCCGAGCGCCGAGGTGCGCGGTACCGACACCCAGTTGCCGTTATCTTTGCGCCATTCCGCCTCATAGGCGATGGCATTTTCAACCGCGCCCCAGGCGGCACGCAGGGTGGTAATGGCGATCCCCTGGCTCACCGAGGAGTAGCTGTCGATGGCGATGTTTTTCGGCGGCGCCTGCACGCCGGGCGGAATGATGGAAATCGGCCGATCGTCGATACGCGCGCCGGTATCGATGCGGGCGTACTTATTCGGATCGTGTTCCGCGGCGTTGACGGTATAGGTGTTGTCGCCGTTATCGGCGATGCCCACCACGCGGTAAAGCTGCACCGCCAGATCGTCCGCGTCGATGGACCAGGCCGCTTCCGGCGCCGGCGTCTCGCTGTAGGCGGTAGTGACGGTCACTACGCATTCATTCACCGCCTGCACGGTGCGCGCCTGCGCCCGGCCGGATGGCAGGTTGACGATCAGGCGATCGCCGGCTTTGGCGCCCGGCTTTCTGTCCAACGTCAGTTTACGGCCGTCCACGCCGCTGAGGCGCCCGCCAATCACCCGCCCGGCCAGCATCTGGTCCGCCACGCCGACGATATGCCCCGGCATGGGGATCATGCCGTCCAGCCCCACGGAGAAACTGACCGTGCGATCCTTGCTGTTGGTCAACAGCGCCCAACGGCCGCGGCGATTCGCTTCGCTCGGCGTGGTGCAGCCGATGGCCGTCAGTTCGGTCTGGTTCACGTCATAGCGGCGCACCAGATCGCTGTCGAATACCGCCTCTATCGCATCGGCGTAATGGTTGCCCGGATCGGACCAGCTGACCATCGCGGTGCTGTAACGGGTACGTTCGCTGGCGGAGGAATAGGTAAACTTGCCGTCGATGACGTTGGCGCGGGTGTAGGTGAAGTCCATATCGCGCGGCATGTCCGCCAGGGCGACCATTTGGTTTTGCCCCCAATAGGTCATGCCGCGGAAGATGCCGGCCAAATCGCTCAGTACCGTCCAGGCCTCTTCCCGCGACTGCAAATATACGTTGCAGGTAAAGCGCGGCTCCATGCCCTCGCCGCCGCGCCCGTCCGGCACCGGCTGATCGCAATACTGCGCGATGCGATACAGCTCGGACTCGGAGACCTGGGAAGCGTCGATGCGGTCGCCCAGGCCAAAGCGCTCGGCCAAAATAATGTCGTAAAACACCCAAGCCGGGTTATCGCTGTAGGCCCACTTAAAGCCGCCGCTCCAGATGCCGGTATAGCTGCGCGTTTGCGGATCGTAGTTGTCCGGCACGCGGATCAGGCGGCCGCGCGGTTTGCAGCTGATCTTCGGGATGTTGGGGAACTGCTTTGAGTCGAACTCCACGTAAAGCAGCGCAGTGTTCGGGTAGCGCAGCTTGGCGTCGATGATTTCGGTCAGCGCCTCGATGTTCATGCGGTCGGCGATCCGGGCGCTGTTGGCGTTAGGCGTCAACCGACGCACGCGCAGCTGCCATCCCGTGGTGGCCTTCGGCAAGTTGATGCGGTGCGAGCGTTCATACAGCGAGGTGGTTTTATCGTCGATCGCCGCCGTTAGCACCTCCTGGTAGCTGCCGCCGTCGGTCGCCACGTCGATGGCATACTCGATGCGATAGCCGTTGACGTCGCCGTTGTCCGCTTGCTTTTGCAGCATGGGCCACCCCAGGCGCAGGCGAACGGCGGAAAGTTGCAGGTTCGAGACGGAACGCACCCACGGCGCGCCGCTTTTCAGTTCGCTGCCAACCGAGATCTCATTCTCAACGGCGGGTATGCCCTGGATATATTCCTGCGCCTGCGAACCAGGGCGGAATTCCCAGCGGAAACCGGGAAAGTTTTCCGTTCCGTCGCTGCTCAATACCGGCGTGCCGTCAACAAAAATGTTTGTGCCATCCAGCCCGCCGGCAAACTCCCCTTCGCCCAATGCGAACAACATCTTCGCTCTGGCGATCGACTGAATGCTGTCCGGCGATTCTACCGGCGTGTGGCCGCCACCGCCGCCGCCTTTTCGCCCACGGATCATGTTCTGTGCCATATTTCGCCCATAAAAAAAGCCGCTATTGCGGCTGTCTGTTCAAACGGATGATGGTTATTGCTGGTCTTCGGTATAAATGCCCGCGGAGATAATCGCCCCGCCAATTTCACGCGTGCCGTACAGCACGCCGACGGGGTTGCCCTGCGCCGTGGTATTGACCGGCCCGCCAAAGGCATAGCTCGGTTTATTTTCCGGGCCTTGCCGCATGCGCAGCCCGCCCATTTGCGGGGAGAGCATTTGGAGAATGCCACCGAGGGCCATGGAAGCACCGGCCATCGCCGCCATGCCAGTTCCCCCACCCGCCGTAAATGCCCCCAGAGCCCCCGTCCCTGCACCCGCAGAAACATACATGGCCACGGCAACCAGCGCCACGCCCAGCACGGTCTGGAATAATCCTGCGCGCTTGCTCCCAATCACGACGGGAACAAGGTGAATATCTTCCGTCCCTTTGGTGAGCTCCAGCTCATCCTGCCCGACATTGCGTTTACCAACGAAAATAGAAAATGTCAGGCCGCGTTTGTGCGCTTCAAGCATGTAGCGTTCAAAGCCTGGAAGCAGATTTTTCATCGCATCGATCGCTTTTGGCACCGTTGGCGCCCGATATTTAAATTCGCGGCCGAAAACCTTAATCATGGGACCATGAAAACGAATGGTTCTGAGAGGAATATCAATAAAATCCATACAACCTCCAATAAAAAGCCCCACTAGAATGGGGCTGTATATTTACTTGCGGGCGCTATTTATTATTATTTTACATTCGCGCTTATTAAGTTCAATACCACCTAGCGCTGTGGTTCCATTTTTACAGTCTGTTGAAAGTTTTCTAATACTCAACGCACCATATCTATCACCTTTTGCATCAAGTAGTTCGTTAATTTTTTTTGAGTCTGCCGTATTATATTTTTGCTGAGCATCCATTAATGCCATAAACCAAGCCCACTTCCTTACATACTCACCAAGAATTGGATCTTCGTCTATTTCTTTATGATGACTAAGATATGCATCCAGTGTAGTTGCATTAGCAAAAAAAGAAGTCATAAAACACAAAGCCAGCGCAGAGATTATTTTCTTCATTACCCTTTTCCTTAAGCTGAAAAGTGGAATGATAGCATCACATCAGCGCTTTGTGCCGCAACACCTTCACCGTTCGCTCCTTCCAATACCCACCATAAGGCACCCGCTGGCTGAGCATGCCGTACATATGGTGCAGCAACAGGCCATCTGCCAGCAGAATGCCGGCGTGGTTGGCCACCGGCGCCGAAACCTGCATGATCGCCATATCCCCCGGCTGCGGCGGGCCATCGAACTCGCGAAAGCCGCAGGCATGCCAGTTATCCAGATAGCGGTTTTCACCCCGCTCCCACCACGGATAATCAACGCGGTAATCCTGAAGCGTTATGCCGTGCTCCTGCCGGTAGTAGCTCATGACCAGCCCCCAACAATCGGTATGCCCCAGCACGAACGGGCGGCCCACCAGCGGCAGTTCGCCGCGCGGCAAGAGGGTGCGTAAATCCCCCTCCGGCCAGCTGGCTATCGCCCAGGGCAACTCCATCGCGTCGCACTGCGCCTTGTCCAATTCACTCGGCTGCGTGGTGGCGTCCGGGTGACTGTGCACAATAAGGGTGATGGTGCCCCATTCGGCGGCGGCCACGTAGTCTTCCGGCGCCAGATAAAACTGCTCGGTGGGGTTGTCCGCCAGGTTGCGACACGGGAAATAGCGCTCCACGCGGGACTTTTGCGCCACCACACCGCAGCATTCGCGCGGATACTCGGCCCTGGCGTGGGCCATAATGGCCGCCGCGGTTTTTTCTTTCATGCTCGCCCCCTACTGCCGGATCAACGCCGCGCCGGGGAAGCCGCCGAACGGCAGCGGCTCGTGCTCGCCAAAGCGTTTTTGGCAGTCGCTCAACAGCCCGCCGCAGCGATCCTGGCTCGGGTCATCCACCGGGTTGCCCTTGTCGTCAAAGTAACGGCTACCGGCGTAATCGCAGCCCTTGCCGGTGCGATAGCCGCCGCGCGAGCACCAGGTGCACAGGCTGTGGATTTGCCGGGTCGGGATGCGCAATCCCCGCAGGTCAGCCGGACTCGAGAGTTCGAACTCCACCGCTTCGTCGCTTTCCGTCGCCTTGCGATCGATGTAGAACACCTGCAGCTTTTCCTGCAGCGGATCGGCCGAAGAGTTCCCTTGCGGGAAGTTGCGGGCATCAAGGTAGTGTACCAGCGTGTCGTGGATCCGCACCTTGGCCTGCGCCATGTCCTCAAACTGCAGGCAGAGCGCGCTGATCAGGCCATTGATATTGGCGACCGACAGCTTAGGCGCATTGCCCTGGCTGTCGGCGGAGATCTCCAGTCCTTCGACGCTAAACGGCCACGGGCCGTACTCCTGCCCCTGCCACCAGACCGATTTCGCCGGCAGTTTGGTTTCATCACCGCCGGCGGCGGCCAGCTCTTGCGGCGTAAAAGGCAGGGTATCGCAGTGAAAGCGCAGAATATCGGCGCCAAACCGGGTGCCGTCTACCTCAATCAGGCGGATGCGGTTGCCCGGCTCCAGCTTTTGCAAATCTGAATTCAGCATCGTCTCCCCCGGTTAAACGTGGAAGGCCTCGGTAAACGTGGCCGTCAGTGAATAGTTGTCCCCGCCCATGGCGACCGGCTTATAGCCCTCGCAGCGGTACAGGCCGGTAACCTGCGTCGGTGGCGTCCATTGGAAGGACTTCACCCCGTGATGGTTTTCCAGAAAGACGATGATCGGCGTGATGTAGTCATACTTGCCGACAAAGGTCAGATCCCAGGAGCGCACGATCGGGTTAATGCCGTCGCCGGAGACCTGCGCATAGCCGTCGCCGAACTGCGCCTTTCTGACGCGAAAACGCATATCGCCGGCGGCATTGACGCGCGCCGGAAATTCAAATGTCTGAATGCCCATTACATCCCCTTGATTGCTTTCCAAATCGGCTGGCCAGGCATCAGGTTGCGGTTGATCACCTTCTGGCTTTCCTGCGCGGCGATATTCCCCATCTGTTTACCGAACTCGCCCCATCCGGGATCGGCCTGCGAACTGACGGTGCCGCCGTTCTCGATGGTGATGTAGACATTCGGCGCCGCCGCAGCCTGTTGGCCACCGCCGATCGCCCGCACGCCGAGCGAACCGTCCGCGCCGCGTTTGAGCGGCATGATGGCCTCCGGCCCGGCTTCGCCCATCAAGCCGGCGCCTCTGGCGAACGCGAACAATGTGGGATTGCTGACGATCTGGCCGCTGAATGCGCTCAGCGAAGGCGAGGCGTACACGCCGCCCTTGGCGTTAAGGAACATCGGCACAGGCCCCGGATCGTTACCGGTAGGCAAAAAGAAACTCATACCGGTTTTAAGGGCGTTAAACATCGCCATCTTAATCATCATACCGGTTAGGTCGTTCAGGATGGATTTGGCAAAATCACCGAAACTGGCTTTGCCGACGGTGACAAAGTTAGTCAAGGCGTTGGCCATGCCATCAAACGTTTGGGTCGTTATGTTTTTGACTTGCTCAAAAACGTTACCGCTATCACCCGTCCAAGCCAACAGGCCCTTTTTCAACCCGGCGACATAATCCCCTTTAATCGCCGCTTTTTTCTGTTCGGCATCGCGAACAATATCCAGTTGGCGTTGCTGTTCACTCGCGAGAATGTCTGCCTGTTGCACATATTGCTCGGAATTTTTATCTGCCACCTCCTTGTCCAACTGCAGGCGACGTTGATGGAACGACTCTCTGATCTGCTGCTCTGCGACCATTTGATCATAGGCTTCAGGCGACAAAGTCATTTGTGCGTTCCGGTTGGAGTACTCCAGCTGTTTCGCGTCGGTTTCAGCTTTCAATCGCTGGCGCATATTTTCTTGCTGCTGCGCCAGACTGGCGATCTGATATTCGCGTTCGTTCGACAGTCGCTTACCATAAAGCGTTTTCAGTTCTTCGCTGGCTTCCTGCTCTTTGCGTACCGTCGTCTGCCCAGGCGCGTATTGTTCCGCGAGCTGTTGAAGCAGCTTCATGTACTGCTCCTGCTGCTTTTCTTGTCCACTCTTATCTGCCCCTGACCTACCAGCAGCTGACTGATCATCTTTAGGCTGCTCAGGAGTTACCATTGCATTAATATCAGATTGAAACTGGCTAATACGTTGGCCAAGCTCTGTATAAGCCAAAAAGCGAGCATCATTTACATTGTCAAGATTACGTTTAGCAGTTTCGATGGCCTTATCCATCGACTCCATATCCGCCGCCGTTCTGATCAACTCCTCCTTCCTGTCCTCCGGCTTACCAAACAAGAGACTGCCAATCCACCCCGCTTTATTAGCCTGCTCTATCCGTGTTTTCAGATATGTTTCATTACGTTGCAGCTGCTTTTTTTCATCAAAAAGCATCTGAAGCTGATCTCTATAATCCAGTTGCTTTACAGCTAACTGTTTATTAGACATCTTAGCCAATGTCGGGACGGTCTCTATTACTGCATCTTTCAATGCCAAAGCCGACTCACGGGCCAATTGGTTTTGCTCATGGAAGTACGCCATCGCCAATCCCGCCTGGATGGCGACACCGATCGGGCCGCCAAGAACCCCCAGCGCGACGTTGGCGACGCGAGAGGCAGAACCGACGCCGGTCGTCGCCTGAGCCGCCCCGCGCGCCGCCGCCGCCTGATCGCGCCAGGCCGCCGCGCTGTCATTCAGGCCGCCGGCCAGTTTCAGCATCTCCTCCGCCCGGCTACCGCCTTCGCCGGAGGCGCTGCTTGCCTGGCGAGCCGCGTCGTCCAACTGCTTCATCTGCGCTGTCGCGGCGACGGTGATGGACGCAAGTTCGGTGAGCGCCTGCCCATACTGGCGCGAGGTGGCGGCGAGCCCCTGCAGCGACAGCTCGACGCCGGCCAGCCCCGCCAGTTTCCCCGCCAGGCCGCCAAGCGTGCCGCCGATGCGTTGATACGACTCGTCGGTCTTCTTCGCGTCCTGCTGAGCCTGGCGGTTAAATTTGGCGGATTGTTCCCCGGCGGTACGGTAAGCCGCCGTCAGTTTGTTTTTAAAGTTGGTGTCATTCAGTTGCAACCCGACGACCAACTGTGCGGTATCAGCCATTTCCCAGCACTCGCATAACGTCAGCACACTGCATATCAATACTGCTTTGCGCGGGCTGACCGGATTGATGAACGGGGGCACTCTCCGCCGCATCGGCCGTCATGCCTTGCAGTTTGAAGTATGCCCGCCAGTGATTCAGGATGTGCGCCGGCAGCGCGGCGATCTTGCGAGGATCCGACTCACCCCAGCGATCGGCCAGTTGGAACACCAACATCAGCCAGGGCGAGTCAGTCAGTTTTTTTCCGCTTCCTCCAGGCTGCCGACCGCATGGCGCTTAACGGCGCCGATGGCTTCGACCAGCGTCGGGTTGTCGTGCGCCGCCAGCAGATCTTCAACGCTCGGCAAGGCGCCGGCCGGGATGCGTTTGCCGTCCGGCGTCATCAGGCAAGACAGCAGCAGCTGCACGTTGAGCTGTGCGGCTTTGTTCATATCACCGCTGTCGATGGCGGCCTTCATGCCGTCTTCGTTTTCCTGCAGTTCCGCCGCTTTCAGGCGGCGGATAAAGGCTTTGGCGCCAAAGATCTGCGTTTCGATCACGTGGTCGTCGGATTTCAGCAGCGCCGCTTTCAGCGCTTTCAGATCGTATTTCTCAGTCATCGGTTTTTCCTTGTTCATATAATGTGCTCTGCATGAAGAAAATTGCCGCAGGCCACATGGCCCGCGGCGGAAGCGATCGCGTCGAGCGCCCTCAGGCGTTAAGCCAGCGCGCTCGTCGGTTCGTCACACCTTCGGGGTAACCGAGCCCCAGGTGTTGCTGTTTTGCTTGCCCTGAACGGTAATCTGAATGACTTCGCTCGCCGGGGCGGTGATCTCATTCATTTTCCAGCCGGACAGCGACAGGATGGAGGTGGAAGTGCGGCCGTTCGGCAGCTCGACGTAAAACTGTACCGTTTCGCGCTTGTCCGCCGCATTCAGCAGCGCCGCGAAATCGGCGTTGGACGGATCGTCGATGAAACCGATGGATTTCTCCGCGCCTTCCGGCAGGTCGGAAATAAACTGCTTGGCGGTATCCAGCAGCGTGGTGCAATCGACAAAACCGCCGGTTTGCCCCATTTCACCCACCGCTTTACAGTTGGTCAGCGCCTTCATGGCCGTGGGCGCAGCCCCAACGGTGCCCCATTTGACGATAGTGCCGGCAGGCAGCATGGCGTATTCTGGCGAAGTTTTATCAGCCATAGTTTTTCTCTCTCTTTTTTGATGAAGGATGGTAGCGGTCGCTACCGGTTTTCGATGCCATAGCGGACGTTAGCCGCCAGGATGCGTAACACTTGGTGCTTATGGTGATCCAGCGCAGGGCGAATAAACGGGGCGGCGGCTTGCGTTGCCGTGCCGTACTCCTGCGCCAGGGCTCGGTGGTAATGCTGTTTACTGGGGCCGACGCGCAACGTCACCGCGTTCCATCCGGTAACGATCGGGCGTATCGCGATGCCGGCGCTCAGCGATGGCTCGCTGTTTGGCGCCCCCCGATCGGCACACTGCCGCATCGTGCCAAGGACCGGGGCTAACGCGGCGTGGCCGGCTTCCGGCAGAATGTGGCTGGTGACCTCGCGCCGAATCGTTTCCAACCGGCGAGTCAATTCCGCCATGCCGGAAACCTTCATGGCGATCACACCGCCACCTCGGAATGCGTGATGAGGTAATCGCGCGCCATCCGATACTGAACGCGGTCATCTGCCAGGGGCGTGGCGCTCTGCAAAAGGGTGCTGCGCGCGACAGCCTGTACCGGCCATTGGCCGATATGGCCATGCCGAACCCCTTCCCAGGCATTCAAAACCGCCTTATCCAGAGCGATCAGCCGGGAGTAATCGTCGATCACGTACAGCACGATCTGAAAACGGCTTTGCACCAGCGAGCTGTCAACCAGACCGGTGTTCACTTTCAGATCGCTGATCTTCTGATAGGTCACGCCTTCTTGCTGCGGATCCGGCAAGATCAGCGGGTAAGCCGCCAGATGGGTTAGCGTGGCCAGCGAGCGTTGGATTTCATCTTCAATCATTTGGGCAAGATCTCCGTCGTTTTGAGGGGGGAATCGTTGTGCAGACGCATTCGGGCATCAGGACAGGAACAGCGCGCGTTCCGCCGCGCGCCGGGCAAGCAACCCATCGAGCCGCACGCCGCCCGCATTGACCCATCGACCGAACTGGTCGGCCGCTCCCTGCCGATCGCCGGCGTTCAACCGGCGCAGCAGCGTCGAGTTCTCCAGCGCGCGCAGGCCCAGGTTATAGGCAAAGCTCACCAGCGCATCGAACTGCCCCTGCGTGATCGTCACCGCCACCCGCCGTTCGACGCCCTGTTCGAATTGGGCGATACCGCACAGCAGCAAACGCTCGGCCGTTGCGGCATCGATCGCCATGCCGGCACCCACTTTTCGTCCTGCGACCGGCTGGGTCCAACCGTAACCGATGGTCCAAACGCCGACCGAGTCCTGATAAGCCTGCAATCGCAAACCTTCGAAACGCTTGATCAGCGCTATGCCATCGTCACTTATCTTCATGGTTTCCTCCTGACGCTTTATTGAGAAATCGGCGTTCCAATCCCTTGATCAGCGATGCTCCCGACCACCCCGCCATGCCGCATACGCCGCCCATCACCTCCGAAGGCCAGTCGTAATGCAGCGCAATCATCACCATGGTCAAACCGGCGAAAATAGAAACGAACAGCTGCAAGAACAGCGTCCTCCAGCTAAAGGTTTCGCCGTTCAAGACCTTGAAGGAATAGCTGGCGATCGCCCCCAGCAGCGTCATGCCGAAAGCAAGCAGCATTGAAAGAATGTTTGGTTCATTTTTCCAAGGCATAATCATCACCCTCCCCTTGCCGGGGCATAGCCCGATCTTCGGGAGTCATGGAAAAGAGCCGCTAAATGCGGCACTTCTCCCCGTCATTCCTGTTCCATTTAAAAAGCGGCCATTTACGCTGTTGAAAATGGCTTATTCGCTCTGCTGAGCCTGGGCAGATAAATAAGATTGCGCTGTTTTATAAAGAAGAGGGATTAGCCTCCCGTCGTGGTCATTCAACGACAGTCATTATTCAGTGAGTGATTGACCGTTTTGACAAGGAGGCTAAAAATGAAAAATCCCGCCGGAGCGAGGTCTATCTATCGTGCGGCGGCGCCGGCAACAATTCAGTTTTATCAGATTACCGGCTTATTTGCGTACGCGTGAGTCTTTTATGATAAAAAAATAAAACCCCGCCGGAGCGAGGTTTATCTATCGTGCGGCGGCGCCGGCAACGACTCAGTTTTATCATATTACCGGCTTATTTGCGTACGCGTGAGCTTTTTTAATTATGGCGACGCGCAAGATATTTTACTCGCCCTTATTATTCCTTATATCATTAGGAGGCGAAAAATAAGCCCTCTTCAATTTCAACGGCAGCCTTTTCAGCGATCCATACTCAACGTTATATCCAGCATCGCCAGGCATCCACCGATAAATCCCTCCGCCGTTTGCATCTCTTTACGTATCGTACCGTCTGAACATTTCCTTTTCAGGGCAATCTTGCGCAGAGATATGCCATAAACATGGTGGGCAATGATGAGATCGAACTCTTCGGGTTTGTATTTCTTCAATCTGCCCACGCAACCGTCGATCACCAGGCCGTCATCATCGCAGCAGGAGAGCTCGCCATTCGATTTATAGGACAACAGCCCTTTGAATCCGGCGGCAATGGGGGAATAATCAATGCCGCTGTTATCCCTGGCCCATACGCCCCATCGCTCCAACACTTCATTCATATCTCTCATGCTTCCACCTCCTTTGGGCGTTTGCCACATCGCCAGGGCTCCATGTCGCTTACCGACGTCGGTCGAGCCGTTGTGCTGCTCGGCGTGCTCGCCGAGGAATGCCGCACCAGATACTGTATAAATAAACAGTATCAAGTATACCCAGAGGTATCTTTTTTTCAATAGCGAAAAGCCATTTACCTGCAGCTAAATTTAGGTACGATGGCCTCATGAAAAACGAGCAAAAATTGCACCTGCAGGAGATGCGGCGAGAGCGCCTGATCATCCTGATCGACAACCTCGGCGTCGGAGGCCAAAAGCGCCTTGCCGAGGCGCTCGGCATTGCAGCTGACTATGTCTCTCGCCTGCTCTACCCGTCGGGCAAGAAAGGAAAAAAAGGCATCAGTGGCGATATGGCGCGAAGGATTGAACAGTACTTCGCCGTGCAAATCGGCTGGCTGGACGGCCTGGAGCAAACCGGGCTACGCCCCGCCAGGAAGAAGGCCGCGCAGGCCCCGGGTAAAACGCTGCCGCTGTTGGCGTGGACACTGCCGTTGTCTCACGAACAGCTGAACAAAGGGACGGCCGTCCACTACCCGGCGATGGTGCAGTGCAGCGTTCAGGCCTACTGGCTGCCCGTGCGGGATGACACGATGAGTGGCTCTACCGGCGCCAATTACCCGAAGGGCGCCTTGATACTTGTCGAACCCACTGCGGCCGGCATAACCGAGCTCGTCTCCGGCGACAAGGTGATAGCGAAACGCTGCGACAATGCTGAGCTCACCTTTAGAAAGTATGTTGAGGAAGCAGGGCATCGATGGCTTAAGGGGAGCATGCCGGACTGCCCGGCGCTGAATGCCGATGAGTACGCGATTATCGGAGTGGTGCTTGGCGCCTGGCTGCCCTAGCCCCGTACACGCCGCGTTGGGAACGGCATAAAGCAAAAAACCGCCAACCTTGCGGCTGGCGGTTTTTTTGGCACTCAGGGTGCCGGTACTGCTTTATCATGGTGCCGGCTACCGGAATCGAACTGGTGACCTACTGATTACAAGTCAGTTGCTCTACCTACTGAGCTAAGCCGGCTGAATTTGGCGGAAGGACAGAGATTCGAACTCTGGGAGCTGTTACACTCGACGGTTTTCAAGACCGTTGCCTTAAACCACTCGGCCATCCTTCCAATGGGCGCTGATATTAGCGATACCGTTATGAAATGTCTATCGTTTTCATGCAAAAAAATGGCACAACCGGTGCAGTTGCCTAAACTTCAGGCCTTAAACGCTTAAAAAATGAAAAGCCCCGCGCAAGCGAGGCTTTTTGTGTCGGCCGAAACGCGATTATTTCGGCTGAGAATCGTAGTCTGAACAGGTTTGATAGCCCTTGTTCATGACATGGCCCGTGTCGTTGTAGCTGACAAAGTACGTTTGCACTTTGCCGTCGCGCGGCGCCACCGCATAGGTGTCGCAAGTGCCCTGCGCATGAACCAGCGTGGCGGTGGTCGACGGCGGACCGGCGATAGCCCGCACCTGCTGCTTGGTCATCCCTACTTTGACATCGCTGACCACCGGCTCATTGACATAACTGGTTGCGCGGTCATAGGCGGTGCAGCCGGCAAGAATGGAAAATACCGCCGCAGTGCCGACGGCCAAAACCAACTTCTTCGTCATAGCTTGTCCTCTTGGAGTGCGTTTGTTGTCCCCTAAGTCTAGAAGTGGAAAGGCTTTTCTACAAATTCCCCTTTGTCGATCGGTGCGCTTTTCCTCACGAGCGGCCATCGCGGGCGCGACGTCAGATTCAAAAACCGAAATCGCTCAGGGCCGGGACATCGTCCGGCCGCCGGCCGAGCGGCCAGTGAAAACGCCGATCCTGTTCGCGGATCGGCATGTCGTTGATGCACGCATGGCGGTTGATCATCAGCCCCTCCTGATTGAACTCCCAGTTTTCGTTGCCGAAGCTGCGATACCAGTTGCCGGAATCGTCGCGCCATTCATAGGCGAAACGCACCGCGATGCGCGCGCCATCAAACGCCCACAGTTCCTTAATTAGCCGATACTCCAGTTCTTTCGCCCATTTGCGTTGTAAAAAACCGACTACCGCTGTGCGGCCTTCGACAAACTCCGCGCGGTTACGCCAATGGGTATCGAGGGAATATACCTGCGATACGCGTTCGGGATCGCGACTGTTCCAGGCATCCTCCGCCAGCCGCACCTTCTCGATGGCGGATTCGCGGGTAAAAGGCGGCAATGGGGGTTTAATGCTCATGTTCATCTCCTGAGTGAAGGCATGTAGACAACTCTGTCTACAACATTACGCTAGCGCATGTAGACAGAGTTGTCTACAATCAGTCGGAAATAGCCCAGGAGAAAATGATGACCGCCGATCTCAACGCCTTGCCCACCCGCCAGCGCATCCTGCTGACGGCGCACGATCTGTTTTATCAGGAGGGGATCCGCGCCACCGGCATCGATCGCATCATCAAGGAATCTGGCGTAACCAAGGTGACGTTTTACCGCCATTTTCCCAGCAAGAACGACTTGATTACGGCGTTTTTGGCCTATCGCCACCAGCAGTGGCTAGCCTGGTTCAGCACAGCGTTGGCCAGGCATGTGGCGCAAACCGGCGGGTTGCTGGCGGCGCTGGCGCCCTGCCTGGCGGAATGGTTCGACGATCCGCGCTTTCGCGGCTGCGCGTTTATCAATACGGCGGTGGAACTTGCCGACCTGCTGCCGGAAAGCCTGCACATCGCCAGCCAGCATAAGCGGCAGATGGCGGACGAGTTGGCACGTCACCTGCCCGCCGGCCCACAGCGGGAACAGCACTCAGCGATGTTGGCGATGCTGATCGACGGCGCCATCGTCAGAGTGCAGACAGAGCGGCAACCGCAGGCCGCGCTGCAGGTGCTGAATGCTACGTTGGACATGTTGGCGCAAGGCGGGTTCGATCAGTAATTGGCCCAAATGCCCGGCGTCACCAACTCCAGCAGATGAGCGTCGGGATCGCGAAAATAAATGCTCTCCCCGCCGTGTTCCCAGCGCATCCGCCCCTCTATCTCCACGCCGTTGGCCATCAGATGCCGTTCCCAATGCGGCAGTTGGTCTTTCGCTACCGCCAGCCCGATATGCGCCGGCCCCACGCCATCGTGCGCGGGAATAAACCCGGTCGGATAGTGCGCCCCACGCAGCGAGTCGCCCTCGATAAACAGCAACAATACGCTTCGATCGCCGACGTTATAGGCGCGAAACCGTTCGTTGGCGACCATCGCCGGCAATTGCAGCACCTCTCGATAAAAGGCGTCCGCGCGTTCAATATCGCTGACGTACAGCACCGTTTCGATCACCTTGTCGATCTTGAGTTCCATATCACCTCCGCTCTGTTTGCTGTTCTGACAGCGTAGGCCCAGCGGGGGAGATCCGAAGCGCTTTCCGTGCCGACAACGGATCAATCCGTGCTTTACAGGCAAAAAAAACGCGGCCCGAAGGCCGCGTGATGACGTTCACACTGAGGTGCTTAGAACTGGTAAACCAGGCCCACGGCAACCACGTTGTCGGTGTTGATACCGGCAGCTTGGGTGAAGTCGTTGTTGTCCAGCAGGTTGATTTTGTAGTCAACATAGGTGGACATGTTTTTGTTGAAGAAGTAGGTCGCGCCCAGGTCGACGAATTTGACCAGATCTTCATCGCCGTAGTCCTTACCGTTACCGGCGCGGCCCAGGTCTTTACCTTTGGTCTGGTTATAGCCCACGAATGGACGCAGACCGAAGTCGAACTGGTAGTGCGCGTAGGCTTCAAAGCTCTGCGCCTTGTTGGCGTAACCGAAAGCATCGCTGGTAGAGCTACCGAAGCGCGCCGCGTTGTAGGACTGGGTGAACATCACGGCCAGGTAGGTGTCGTTGGCGTCATATTTCAGGCCACCGGAGTAACCTTCCGCCTTGTCGCCGCGGCCCATAATGTTCTGGTAGCCGCCACCGCCGTTCTGCTCACTGGTGCGGCGAGAGTTGAAGAAGGCACCGGCGGCACTGATGCCGTAGCCCATGTCATAGCTCATCGACATGCCGTAGCCTTCACCGTTCTGACCCAGAACGTCACGGCCGTTGTTGGTTTCTTCTGGGCTGCCGTTCTTACCCTGGTACTGCAGGGCGAAGTTCAGGCCGTCAACCAAACCGAAGAAGCCGTTGTTACGGTAGGTCGCCAGGCCGCTGGAGCGCTGGAACATGAACTGGTCAGCGCCGTAGGTCGAGCCGTCGAACTCAGGCTGCAAGTCGGTGTAAGCCGCGACGTCGTACAGCACGCCGGTGTTACGACCATAGTCGAAGGAACCGTAGTCGCCGAATTTCAGACCGGCGAAGCCGTAACGGGTGAAGTTCTTGTTGTCCTGGTTTTCAGCGTGGTTCAGGTTAGCCTGATATTCCCACTGGCCGTAACCGGTCAGCTGATCGCTGATTTGCGTTTCGCCACGCAGGCCAAAACGCATATAAGACTGATCGCCGTCCGCGCCATCATTGCTGGAGAAATAGTGAAGACCGTCGACTTTACCGTACAAATCCAGTTTATTACCGTCTTTGTTGTAGATTTCCGCCGCGCCTGCTGTGCCTGCAACCAGCAGTGCGGGTACCATCAGAGAGAGTACTCGAAGTTTCATCGTTATTATCCTCGTTAATTATGTCGAGCTACGGCCACTGCCCTTTTCGAGCATTATTAGCACGACTGTGCATTACCATTCTGGTAACAAGGGTTATATTAATCCAGAAAGAAAATGATACCAAGTATCCGATAGTGTTTCATTGTAATTAATAAAGGTTTCAAAATGTAAATACGCGCGAACTTTCACAAAACATTACAGACAAACAAAATAAAGCACTTAAAGACAAAGAATAGATTAATTGATAAAAAATCATGTAGTTATACATATCTTTAAGAAAAAAAAGGCAACCATACAATTGAATCGGGCAATAAGCACATTGTGCCAAAACGCTGTCCGCACGCAGCCGCTATAATCACCTCGCTATCATCATTATTTTCATTATTACCTTCATTACCCGAAGATAATTTCAGCATTCCTTTAACCGGCTTCTGGCCGGTTTTTTATTTTCCTCCACACTCTCCTCACAATTTCAGCTCGTACAAATAGCAAGCAAATAAATAACCTCATGATATAGTTTCACTAATTCACTTCCGCACTAATTGCTAATTTTTTCTGTTATTTTAGTCTACAAATTGAGTTTGCTTTTCATTTCGTGCTTTATCCCGTCCGTTATTTCTCGCCGCAGGCATAATTAGCCGCGGAGTTTCACTTCTGATAGCCTGAAAAAAAGCTCACCCTCAGCGAGTAAAGTCATGATGCCCTTTCAACCCGACGTGCTGTGGCAGCGGCTGCAAAGCTCCCCCTTCCGCGCCCGTTTCCGTTTAAATACCAAAGACCAAACCTACCTTGACGACAAGGGATTGCCGCTGATCCTCAGCCATGCCCGCGATTTCATCGACAGTCGCCTGGCCGCCGCCCATCCTAAAAATGACGGTAAGCAAACGCCGATGCGCGGCCACCCGGTGTTTGTCGCCCAACACGCCACCGCCACCTGCTGCCGCGGCTGCCTGGAAAAGTGGCACGGCATACCGCAGGGTATCGCGCTCGACCAACGGCAAAAGGCGTATATAGTCCAGGCGATCGCCCTGTGGCTGGTGCGCAGAGGCGGTGCCAGAGAGGAACCAAACGCGAATCTTTTCGACCCGGATCGCGGATTGTGATAAAAACTGTCAGTAACTTTCGCCACTCTTTTGACCCAAGATCCTGACGCTTACATGACAGCCACCTTGTGCAATGAACAGCAAACGCCCGGCGTTCCTCAACAGATCGCCACCCGCCTGGCCTTTTTCGTCGCCGGTCTCGGCATGGCCGCCTGGGCGCCGCTGGTGCCCTTCGCCAAAACGCGCATCGGTATCGATGACGGCTCGCTCGGCCTGTTGCTGCTCTGTATCGGTGCCGGTTCCATGCTGGCGATGCCGCTGACCGGTTTCCTGACCGGCAAACTGGGCTGCCGCGCGGTGATCCTGATGGCGGGGCTCGGGTTATGCATCGATCTGCCGCTACTGGCGCTGATGGATTCCCTCGGCGGCATGGCCGTGGCGCTGCTGCTGTTCGGGGCAGCGATCGGCATGATCGACGTGGCGATGAACGTTCAGGCGGTGATCGTCGAACGCGCCAGCGGCAAGGCGATGATGTCCGGTTTTCACGGTTTCTTCAGCATCGGCGGCATTGCCGGCGCCGGTGGCGTCAGCGCGCTGCTGTGGCTGGGCCTGACGCCGCTGCAATCCACCCTGCTTACCGTACTGGCAGTGGTAGCGCTGCTGGCGCTCGCCAGCCGCCATCTGCTGCGTGAGAGCGATGCCGACGACGGCGGGCCGATGTTCGTTTTGCCGCGCGGCTGGGTGATGTTCATCGGCATCCTGTGCTTTATCATGTTTCTGGCGGAAGGATCGATGCTCGACTGGAGCGCGCTGTTCCTCACCACGCTGCGCGGCGTCGAACATAGCCAGGCCGGCCTGGGCTATGCGCTGTTTTCCATCACCATGACGCTCGGCCGGCTCAATGGCGATCGGGTGGTGAACTCGCTGGGCCGCTACCGAGTGCTGCTGCTGGGCAGCCTGTGCGCCGCACTCGGTCTGAGCCTGGCCATCGCCTTCAATCACGCTACCGTGTCGCTGGTCGGTTTCATGCTGGTCGGCCTGGGCGCCTCGAACGTCGTGCCGATCCTGTTCAGCGCGGCGGGCAACCAGCGCGACATGCCGGCCAATTTGGCGATCGCCTCCGTCACCACCGTCGGCTATGCCGGTATTCTGGCCGGCCCGGCGCTGATCGGCTTTATCGCTCAGTTTTCCAGCCTGACGGTGGCTTTCGCCTGCGTAGCCGCCCTGCTGTTGGCGGTCACCGCCAGCGCCAAGGCCGTCACTCGCTGATTCAGGAATGCGCAGCCACTATGCAAAATAAACAACTGACCATCAGCTCCAGCAACATTACCCGCTGCTTCCTGCTGTTTATCGTGCTGCTGACGATCGGCATTGGCCTGTATGGTTACAACTACACCAACGCCTGGCTGGCGGAAAAGAAGTACACGCTGAACAGCATTGCCGGTTCGCTGCAAAAGCGTATCGATACCTACCGCTATATGACCTACCAGGTCTATGACAAATTCGGCAATGCGCCGGCACAGAACAGCGATCCCGGTTTGCAGGAAACCCGCCTGCGGCCCGACGTCTATTATGTCGAGAAGCCGCACAAGAAAACCGACGCGGTGATCTTCGGCAGCCATGACGAGAACACGCTGGCTATGATCGCCAACATCTCGGACTACCTGGACACTCGCTGGGGTGCCAAGACCGAGAACTACGCCATGTATTACCTCAATGGCCAGGACAACAGCCTCAGTCTGATCACCACCCAGCCGCTCAAAGAGCTGGCTTCGCGCTTTCGAGAGAGCTACCTGACCACCTCGGCGGACGAACGCCGCGCCGAGATGCTGCAACAGGCCAACATGCTCGACGAGCGCGAGAGCTTTTCCGATCTGCGCAAGCAGCGTTTCCAGAACGCCTATTCGTTCTCGATTCGCACCACCTTTAATCAGCCGGGACATCTGGCGACGGTGATCGCCTTCGACTTGCCGATCAACGACATCATTCCGGCCAATCTGGCCCGCGCCAATTTCCTGCTGCTGCCGGACGATGTCGATCTCGACGACAGCGCCATTCCGGCGGAAACGGCTCTCGGTACCCATGCGACGATGAGCGGCGGTTGGGTCGAGTTCAGCGCCGCCCTGCCCAATGCGCCGCTGAAGGTGGTGTATCGCGTTTCGGCCATCAATCTGGCCATCGATCTGCTGCGCAACAACATCTGGCTGATCGCGATCAACCTGCTGCTGCTGGCGCTGTCGATGCTGAGCATCTACTTTATCCGCCGCCAGTACATTCGCCCGAGCGAAAACATGGCGGTGGAGCTGGAAGCCGAGCGCGCACTGAATCAGGAGATCGTCTCCAGCCTGCCTTCCGGCCTGCTGGTCTACAGCTTCGCCAACAATACGGTGATCGCCAGCAACAAAATCGCCGAACACCTGCTGCCGCACCTCAGCCTGCAAAAAATCGCCCATATGGCCGAACAACATCACGGGGTGATCCAGGCGACGGTCAACAATGAAGTGTATGAAATCCGTATCTTCCGCAGCCAGCTGTCGCCGGACACCTACCTGTTCCTGATGCACGATCAGGATAAAGAGGTGATGGTGAACAAGCGGCTGCAGCAGGCGCGGCGCGAATATGACAAGAACGTTCAGGCACGCAAGCTGATGCTGCACAACCTGGGCATCGAGCTCAATCAGCCGGTACGCCATATGCACGATCTGGTCGATCGTCTGCGTAACCGGCCGGATGAGGAGCAGCAGCAGGCACTGTTGGGCCAGTTAACCGCGGAGTCGGCTTCGGTGCTGGGTTTGATCGATAACATTACCCTGCTGACCCGGTTGGAAACCCAGGACTGGCAGCCTACGCGCGAACCATTCAACCCGGCGGCGATGGTCGACGAGTTGCTGCTGGAGGCCCTGCCCGCCCTTAACCAGAAGGGGCTGGCGCTGTTCAAGCATTTCCAGCTGGACGTCGAGCAGAACTATATCGGCGACGCCAACGCGCTGCGCAAAGTGATTGCGCTGCTGGTGCATTACGCCATTATCACCACCGCCTGCGGCAAGATTTCGCTGGTTATCGACCATGAGCCCGAGCACCCGGATCGCCTGATTTTCCAAATCAATGACACCGGCTCCGGCATCTCCAACGAAGAGATCAGCAACCTCAACTATCCCTTCCTCAGCCAGACGCTGGTGGACCGCTTCAACCACGGTTCCGGGCTCACCTTCTTCCTGTGCAACCAGCTGTGCAAAAAACTTAATGGCCAGTTGGACATTCGCAGCAAGGTGGATATCGGCACTCGCTATACCATTCGCGTCGCCATGGAGATGGAGAAAAAAGAGCCGCAGGAGCAGGAAAAGCTGCTCGACGGCGTCACCGCCCTGCTGGACGTCACGTCGGATGAGGTGCGCGGCATCGTGACCCGTCTGCTGCAGGCCTACGGCGCCGACTGTCTCGTCGCCGAAGATCGCGCGGTCAACCGCGATTATGACGTGCTGCTGACCGATAACCCACAACGCGCCGATGACTACACCCTGTTGTTGGCGACCGATGAGCCGGGCTGGCAAGCGCTGGAGAAACGCTACATTCGGGTGAACTATAATCTGAACGGCGCATTAATCGACGCCGTGCTGATGCTGATCGAACAGCAAATGGCCGCGCTGGAACAGGAAGAAAGCCCGCTTTCATTGAGCTCAGAAGATATCCAACTCTATGAAAAACAATTGAAATCAAGTGATTACTATGGGCTGTTTGTCGATACAGTACCCGACGATGTCAAAAAACTGTATACTGAGGCGGGCAGCAGTGATTTCAATGCGCTGTCACAAACCGCACACCGCCTGAAAGGCGTGTTTGCCATGTTAAATCTGCTTCCCGGCAAGCAGCTGTGCGAATCGTTAGAACAGCGCATCGCAGAAGGTGATGCGCCCGAGATCGAGAATAACATCAGTCAGATTGATTTTTTCGTCAGCAGACTGCTGAAGCAAGGTAGCCAACAACATGAATAACCTGAACGTAATTATTGCTGATGACCATCCTATCGTACTGTTTGGCATCCGGAAGTCACTTGAGCAAATTGAATGGGTGAATGTCGTTGGGGAGTTCGAAGACTCAACCGCACTGATCAACAATCTGTCCAAGCTGGACGCCAACGTGCTGATCACCGATCTGTCGATGCCGGGTGACAAGTATGGCGACGGCATCACGCTGATTAAATACATCAAGCGCCACTATCCACAGTTGTCGATCATCGTGCTGACCATGAACAACAACCCGGCGATCCTGAGCGCGGTATTGGATCTGGATATCGAAGGCATCGTGCTGAAACAAGGCGCGCCGACCGATCTGCCGAAGGCGCTGGCCGCCCTGCAGAAAGGCAAGAAATTCACGCCGGAAAGCGTCTCTAAACTGCTGGAGAAGATCAGCGCCAGCGGCTATGGCGACAAACGCCTGTCGCCGAAAGAGAGCGAAGTGCTGCGCCTGTTCGCCGAAGGTTTCCTGGTGACCGAAATTGCCAAGAAACTCAACCGCAGCATCAAAACCATCAGCAGCCAGAAGAAATCGGCGATGATGAAGCTGGGCGTCGAGAACGACATCGCCCTGCTCAACTACCTCTCCTCCGTCAGCATGACGCCGTTGGACAAAGACTAAAGCCCGCCTCACGGCAGGTTAGCACCAAACAGGCACGGCATTCGCCGTGCCTGTTTGCTTTTCAAGCCTCGCTGCGGCTGTAGCGTACCCGTTGGCTGTAGTAAGCCAGCGTCTGTTCCAGCGTCTCCAGCGTGACCGGTTTCGACAGGCAGTTATCCATACCCGCCTCGAGGCAGCGCTGCTTCTCTTCCGCCAGCGCATTCGCCGTCACGCCGATCACCGGCGCGCTGAACTGCATCTGTCGCAGTTCCTGCGTCAGGCGATAGCCGTCCATGTTCGGCATATTGACGTCGGTCAGCACAATATCGACGTGGTGCTGTTTCAGCACGCCGAGCGCGTCGACGCCGTCGTTGGCAGTCACCACCTGATACCCCAGCGATCCCAGTTGATCGGACAGCAGGCGACGGTTGATCGGATGATCGTCAACCACCAGCAGATGAATATCGCCGTTGTCCGCCGCGCTGGCCTTGGCGGGCACCGGCAGCTGCACCAGCGCCTCTGCCGCGCCGCTGCCGACGCCGAACAACCGGTTGAGCAAGCTCAGCGTTTCTCGCGGCGTGGAGGTACTGTGCATCCAATAACCCGGCCGGGTTTCCAGCGATGGGCCGATATGTTCGGTAGAGAATTGGATCTGAGCCAGCAGCGGCGTGTCCAGCATCAGCGGATGATCGCTGAGCATCACCTCTCCGGCGGCGGTCTCTTGGCCGTCATAGCGCTGGATATCGGCGCCGTAGCCCCCCAGAATCGCCATCAGGTAACTTTCCAGCCGCTGATTGCGGATATCCAGCCACAGCCGACGGCCCTGCCAGGTATCGCTGGCCTGCGGGATGGGGAACTGAGCGTTGAACAGCGGAATGCGGATGCTGAACAAGCTGCCCAGACCCGGTTCAGACTCGACGGCGATATCGCCGTCCATCAGGTTGATCAGTTTCTCACAGATAGCCAACCCCAGGCCGGTTCCCTGGAAATGACGCTGCACGCCGGTGCCCACCTGGAAGAACGGATCGAACAGGCGCGAAATTTCCTTCTCCGGAATACCGACGCCGGTATCGCGTACGCTGAACTCCAGATAGCTGCCGCGAGTGCAGACCTGCAGCACGATACAGCCGGTATCAGTGAACTTGATGGCGTTGTTCACCAGGTTGGAGAGCACCTGCTGCAGCCGCACCGGATCGCCGAAAATGCGCTCCGGCACGTTCTGTTCGATAAAGCAGTACAGCCCCAGACGTTTCTTCACCACCAGCGGCAAATAGTTGCCGGCGATATGGGTGATCACCTCCAGGCAGGAGAACTCGCGCGGTTCTATCTTCAGCTGCTCGGACTCGATTTTGGAGAAATCGAGAATATCGCTGATGATTTTCAGCAGCAGGCCGGAAGAGTTGTTCATCGCATTGACCAGCCGATCGACCCCTTGCGGCAGCGCCTTGGTTTGCAGCAAATCGAGGTTGCCGATAATGCCGTACAGCGGCGTGCGCAGCTCATGGCTGACGGTGGCCAGGAACATCGATTTGGACTGGCTGGCCTGCTCCGCCGCCGCCGCCATTTCCTGCAACGACTCTTCCATCTTCACGCGGGCGCTGACGTCCACCAGCACGCAAATCGCCACCTCTTCGTTACGGTAGCGCGAGTGGACAAAGCTGATCTGCAGGTTGTTGTTGTTGCTGGTCATCACATCGACGAAATTCGCCTGCTGTTCACAAATGATGCGCGTAATGCGATCGCGATCTTCGTGGGTCAACAGGTTGATGTAGTTGTGTGCCAGTTCGTTACTCAGGATATTGGTGCCGTCGCTGATGCGCAGGATACAGATACCCACCGGCGCCGAAGCGACGATCTTGCGGTTGAACTGCTCGTGCTCTTCCAGGCGGAAGGCGTTGTCCTCCGCCGGCAGGAACATTTTACGTTCAAACAGCCACGCTAGCGTGAACAGCACGATGGCCGACAGCAGGTTCAACAACAGCGCGTTGAGGATCAGCATTTTGAAGCGTTCTACTACGCTTTTCACCGGCAGCGCATAGACGATGCTCAGCGAAGAAGGCGGCAGCGCTTTCTTCAGGATCAGATCGCGATAATTGTCGACATAGCCGAAGTAGGCGTGCTCTGCGGGATAGCTGTTGAGCGAAGCGGCATAGCGATCGCCGTCCGCCAGGCGCAGCACCGGCTCGTTGTTCTCATCCAGCAGCGTGACGCCGATCGGCAGGTTGCCGGCGGTAACGAAATCCTCCAGCCGAACGGTCTGTTCGATGCCCAGCAGCGCCTCCAGCTTGTTGCCGATATAAATCGGCGTCAGCACATACAGATAGCCGACGTCCGGCCGCTGCGCGCTGGGGCTGATCCAATACAGGTTGTTGTCTTTGTCCAGATTCTTGGCGTTGCGGTATTTCAGAATGCGCTCGTGCAGCGACTTCAGCACGTTTTCCCGATTGGCGCTCGCGTTGCCGCCGCCGAACTCCGCCATACACAGGCTGTCGCCGCCGATGAAGAACACCCGGTTGAGATCGTAGGCCGCCACGAAGTTCTCTTTCCAATACTGGATCAGGCCGCTCAGCGAATCGAGCGAACTGCGGTAGGTGGTGCTCAGCGTGCAGTTGGACTCCGGGTACAGCGGAAAGAATTGCGGCGGGCTGCCCTTGCCGGGAAACACGCCGCTGAACATGTCCAGGCTGCTGACCGAACCGTTGAGACGGTTCTCCGCCATATACTTGATGTCGCGGATGATGTCGGCGGAATGGCGGATGTAGCCCTGCGCCTGATCGAAGTTAAGGTTGTAATCCTGCCGGATATCCGACTCTTTCTGATGCAGGATATTCAGAATATAAAAGGTGGTGAGCAGAGCTCCCAACGACCACAGCAAAATCGCCAGCACCCGGAACAGATAGCGGGATATCTTCAGCGTAGTTCGAAAAGAGGCTAAGTATTTCAATCGGATACCATACGAAAGTCAGTGGCGGTGCACGCATTCGCCGGCGCGGCAGCCGGCGGCTCGGTGCGCCAATTAAACCATATAACTGAAAAAGGGCCTAGCATCGCTGCCAGGCCCTTCTGTCTCAGTGCATTAGGGTGTCGGCATGCCGACGCCCTCACCTTGCTTTAAACGTTGTCGTCGTCCATCGGCTCAGCCGCGTCGTCGCCATCGTCCAGCGGCGTGGTGTCTTCTTCCACCGCTTCCGCGCCCGGTTCCAGGCTGTCCAGCTCTTCGTCTTCCACCGGCTCGGCCACACGCTGCAGGCCGACGACGTTTTCGTCTTCCGCCGTGCGGATCAGCGTCACGCCCTGGGTGTTACGGCCCACCACGCTGACTTCCGAAACGCGGGTACGCACCAGCGTGCCGGCATCGGTGATCATCATGATCTGGTCGCTGGTTTCCACCTGTACGGCGCCGACCACCTGGCCATTACGCTCGCTCACCTTGATGGAGATAACCCCCTGGGTGGCGCGTGACTTGGTCGGATATTCGGTCACGGCGGTGCGTTTACCGAAGCCGTTTTGCGTCACGGTCAGGATGTCGCCTTCGCCGCGCGGCACGATCAGGGAGATCACGCTGTCGCCTTCGCCGAGGTTGATGCCGCGCACGCCGGTTGCGGTACGGCCCATCGAACGCACCTGCGTTTCCGGGAAGCGTACCACTTTACCGTTGGCGGAGAACAACATCACTTCGTTGCTGCCGTCGGTCAGATCGACACCGATCAGTTCGTCGCCCTCGTTGAGGTTGACGGCGATGATGCCGGCGCTGCGTGGGCGGCTGAACTCGGTCAGCGCAGTTTTCTTCACGGTACCGCTGGCGGTGGCCATGAACACGTGGCGCCCTTCTTCATACTCGCGCACCGGCAGGATGGCGGTGATACGCTCATCGGCTTCCAGCGGCAGCAGGTTGACGATTGGGCGACCGCGCGCGCCACGGCTGGCTTCAGGCAGTTGGTACACCTTCATCCAGTACAGGCGGCCACGGCTGGAGAAGCACAGGATCGTATCGTGGGTGTTGGCCACCAGCAGGCGATCGATAAAGTCTTCTTCTTTAATACGCGCCGCAGATTTGCCTTTGCCGCCGCGGCGTTGAGCTTCATAGTCGGACAGCGGCTGATACTTCACGTAGCCCTGATGAGACAGGGTCACCACCACGTCTTCCTGGTTGATCAGGTCTTCGATGTTGATGTCGGAAGTATTGGCGGTGATCTCGGTGCGGCGGCCGTCGTTGTACAGCTCTTTGACTGCCACCAGCTCTTCGCGGATCACTTCCATCAGGCGCTCTGGGCTTTCCAGAATAAAGATCAGCTCGGCGATAAAGTTGAGCAGTTCTTTATATTCGTCCAGCAGCTTCTCGTGCTCCAGGCCGGTCAGTTTCTGCAGGCGCAGATCCAGAATCGCCTGAGCCTGCTGCTCGGTCAGGTAGTATTTTCCGTCGCGGATGCCGAACTCCGGCTCCAGCCACTCAGGGCGGGCGGCGTCGTCACCGGCGCGCTCCAGCATGGCGCTGACGTTGCCCAGATCCCACGGTTGCGCCACCAGCGCAACTTTCGCTTCGGCCGGGGTCGGCGCACGGCGAATCAGCTCGATGATCGGATCGATGTTGGCCAGCGCGATGGCCAGCGCTTCCAGGATATGGGCGCGGTCGCGGGCCTTGCGCAGTTCGAAGATGGTGCGGCGGGTAACCACTTCGCGGCGGTGACGCACGAAGGCTTCGAGGATGTCTTTCAGGTTCAGCAACTTAGGCTGGCCCTGATGCAGCGCAACCATGTTGATGCCGAAGGTGACCTGCAGTTGCGTCAGCGCATACAGGTTGTTCAGCACCACTTCGCCGACCGCGTCGCGTTTGACTTCGATCACGATGCGCATGCCGTCTTTATCGGACTCGTCGCGCAGCGCGCTGATGCCTTCCACGCGTTTTTCTTTTACCAGCTCGGCGATCTTCTCGATCAGACGCGCCTTGTTCACCTGATACGGGATCTCGTGAACGATGATGGTTTCGCGCCCAGTCTTGGCGTCGGCTTCCACTTCCGCGCGCGCGCGCAGGTAGACTTTGCCGCGCCCGGTGCGGTAGGCCTCTTCAATGCCGCGGCGGCCATTGATGATCGCCGCCGTCGGGAAGTCCGGCCCCGGGATGTGTTCCATCAGCCCTTCGATGCTGATGTTTTCATCGTCGATATAGGCCAGGCAGCCGTTGACGACTTCCGCCAGGTTGTGCGGTGGAATATTGGTGGCCATGCCCACGGCGATACCCGACGAGCCGTTGACCAGCAGGTTCGGGATCTTGGTCGGCATGACGGCCGGGATCTGCTCGGTGCCATCATAGTTAGGCACGAAGTCGACGGTTTCTTTTTCCAGGTCCGCCAACAGTTCGTGAGCAATCTTGGACATGCGCACTTCGGTATAACGCATCGCCGCGGCGGAGTCGCCGTCGACGGAACCGAAGTTACCCTGGCCGTCCACCAGCATGTAGCGCAGTGAAAACGGCTGGGCCATACGCACGATAGTGTCGTAAACCGCGCTGTCACCGTGTGGGTGATATTTACCGATCACGTCCCCGACGACACGGGCCGATTTCTTGTATGGTTTATTCCAGTCGTTACCCAGTACGCTCATCGCGTACAGAACGCGGCGGTGAACCGGCTTCAGTCCATCACGAACATCTGGCAGCGCACGTCCGACAATAACGGACATCGCATAGTCCAGATACGAGTTTTTCAACTCGTCTTCGATGTTTACCGGTGTGATTTCTCTGGCAAGGTCGCTCATGGAGCTGCTATCCCTCTACTAATGATTCATCTGCCCGCTGCCATAGTGGCAAAGGTGTAAAACTATATCACAAAGCACGCTTTACGGGAAAATAACCGCCGCTGTTTCACGGAAATTGTGCAGATAAGTGCGCTAAAAACGCATCGGCGCAGACGATGCCGCGCCGGAACATGTATAATCCGCGCAACGAGAACAAGGAGCCAGACAAGCCCATGAACGCAGAATCATCCAGCCGAGTGCAAAACGTTGACCACCAGGAAATCGCCAAGTTCGAGGCCGTCGCCTCCCGCTGGTGGGATCTGGAAGGCGAGTTCAAACCGCTGCACCGCATCAACCCGCTGCGCCTGAACTACATCATGCAACGCGCCGACGGCATTTTTGACAAGCAGGTGCTCGACGTGGGCTGCGGCGGCGGCATTCTGGCGGAAAGCATGGCGCGCGAAGGCGCCAAGGTCACCGGCTTGGACATGGGCGCGGAGCCGCTGCAGGTCGCGCGGCTGCACGCGCTGGAAAGCGGCATGAACGTCACTTACGTGCAGGAGACGGTGGAAAGCCACGCTCAGGCCAACCCGCAACGCTATGACGTCGTCACCTGCATGGAGATGCTGGAGCACGTGCCGGATCCGGCCTCGGTGGTGCGCGCCTGCGCCCAGTTGGTGAAACCGGGCGGCCATGTGTTCTTCTCCACCATCAACCGCAACACCAAAGCCTGGCTGATGGCGGTGATCGGCGCGGAGTACGTGCTGAAGATGGTGCCGCAGGGCACCCACGATCATAAGAAGTTCATTCGCCCTTCCGAACTGATCGGCTGGGTCGACGGCACGCCGCTGCGCGAAAAGCACATGATCGGCCTGCATTACAACCCGATCACCGATCATTTCAAGCTTGGACGCAACGTTGACGTGAACTACATGGTGCACACCCAGCACGAAGGCTAAGCGTTGTAAACCGCGCCGGCCCTGCATTACCGGGGGGCGGCGCCGGCGTAGCATTCGGAAAAATACCTAATTTCCGCGACTTCGATCAAAATAGCCGTTGTAAACAGTTTTTTAGAATATTAAATCAGATCAATATGCCGTTTTTTTCTAACGTTTAATAAAGCGCCAAACGATCGGTTTTTTCAGTTTTTCAGTAAAATCTGATCGCGCTTATTGACAAGCTTGTCGCGCCAGTCACGGCGCGCGCTTCGCGCGGCAAGTTACATTTCACCCCCAAGTTATCCACAAATTAGGCCGGTTTTGTTCACTTGCAAACGCCGTTTTTTCTCACTATCTTGTTACCTCACCGACATACAACCCCTATATATAGTGTTTACATACTGAGCAGAGCGACTACACTTCTGCTTAGGGGCACCATACGGACAGGTAAAACACCACATGAACCAAAGTCTGCTTGTAACTAAACGCGATGGCCGTAAAGAGCGCATCAATCTCGACAAAATCCACCGGGTCATCGATTGGGCCGCAGAGGGATTACACAACGTCTCGGTTTCTCAAGTAGAGTTGCGTTCACACATTCAGTTTTATGACGGCATCAAAACCGCCGACATTCATGAAACCATCATCAAAGCCGCAGCCGATCTGATCTCCCGCGATGCGCCGGACTATCAGTACCTGGCCGCTCGCCTGGCGATCTTCCACCTGCGCAAAAAGGCTTATGGCCAGTTCGAGCCGCCGAAGCTGCACGCCCACGTCACTCGCATGGTCGAGATGGGCAAATACGATAAGCATCTGCTGGAAGACTACAGCGCTGAAGAGTTCGAGCAGATGGATTCCTTTATCGATCACTGGCGCGACATGAACTTCTCCTATGCCGCCGTCAAGCAGCTGGAAGGCAAGTATCTGGTGCAGAACCGCGTCAGCGGCGAGATCTACGAAAGCGCCCAGTTCCTGTATATGCTGGTGTCCGCTTGCCTGTTCTCCAACTACCCGCGTGAAACTCGTCTGGATTACGTCAAACGTTTCTACGACGCGATTTCCACCTTCAAGATTTCGCTGCCTACGCCGATCATGTCCGGCGTGCGCACCCCAACCCGCCAGTTCAGCTCCTGCGTACTGATCGAGTGCGGCGACAGCCTGGACTCCATCAACGCCACCTCCAGCGCCATTGTGAAATACGTTTCGCAGCGCGCCGGCATCGGCATCAACGCCGGCCGCATCCGCGCGCTGGGCAGCCCAATCCGTGGCGGTGAAGCCTTCCATACCGGCTGTATTCCGTTCTACAAACACTTCCAGACCGCCGTTAAATCCTGCTCGCAGGGCGGCGTGCGCGGTGGCGCGGCAACGCTGTTCTACCCGATGTGGCACCTGGAAGTGGAAAGCCTGCTGGTGTTGAAAAACAACCGCGGCGTTGAAGGCAACCGCGTGCGTCACATGGACTACGGCGTGCAGCTGAACCGCCTGATGTACCAGCGTCTGATCAAGGGCGAAGACATCACCCTGTTCAGCCCGTCCGACGTGCCGGGGCTGTATGACGCGTTCTTCGCCGATCAGGACGAATTCGAACGCCTGTATACCCAGTACGAGAAAGACGACAGCATTCGCCAGAAGCACGTGAAAGCGGTTGAGCTGTTCTCGCTGATGATGCAAGAGCGCGCCTCTACCGGCCGCATCTACATCCAGAACGTCGACCACTGCAACACCCACAGCCCGTTCGATCCGCAGATCGCGCCGGTGCGTCAGTCCAACCTGTGCCTGGAAATCGCCCTGCCGACCAAGCCGCTGGAAGACGTCAACGACGAAAACGGCGAGATTGCGCTGTGTACCCTGTCCGCCTTCAACCTGGGCGCGATCGACAGCCTGGACGACCTGGAAGAATTGGCAACCCTGGCGGTGCGCTCGCTCGACGCCCTGCTGGATTATCAGGATTATCCGATCAAGGCCGCACACCGTGGCGCGATGGGCCGCCGCACCTTGGGCATCGGCGTCATCAACTTCGCCTATTACCTGGCGAAGAACGGCGTGCGCTACTCCGACGGCAGCGCCAACAACCTGACGCACAAAACGTTCGAAGCCATTCAGTACTACCTGCTGAAAGCCTCCAACCGTCTGGCTCAGGAACAAGGCGCTTGCCCGTGGTTCAAAGAGACCACCTATTCGCAGGGTATCCTGCCGATCGACACTTACAAGAAAGACCTGGATGCTGTCTGCAACGAGCCGCTGCACTACGACTGGGAAACCCTGCGTAAAGAGATCCAGGAAACCGGCCTGCGCAACTCGACCCTGTCTGCGCTGATGCCGTCGGAAACCTCTTCGCAGATTTCCAACGCCACCAACGGCATCGAGCCGCCGCGCGGCCACATCAGCATCAAGGCGTCGAAAGACGGCATCCTGCGCCAGGTGGTGCCGGAGTATGAGCGTCTGAAAGACAACTACGAGCTGCTGTGGGAAATGCCAAGCAACGACGGCTATCTGCAGCTGGTGGGGCTGATGCAGAAATTCATCGACCAGTCGATTTCGGCCAACACCAACTACGATCCGACCCGCTTCCCGGGCGGCAAGGTGCCGATGAAGCAGCTGTTGAAAGACCTGCTCACCACCTACAAGTTCGGCGTGAAAACGCTGTACTACCAAAACACCCGCGACGGTGCGGAAGACGCCCAGGAAGATTTGCAGCCTGCCAAGGCCGGCGATGACGACTGCGAAAGCGGCGCCTGCAAGATCTAAAGTTTGACCTAGCGGGCCGGAATTTTCCGGCCCCTTCATTTAGCCACGTTACGATGGATTCAGGCTTATGGCTTACACCACTTTTTCTCAGACCAAAAACGACCAGCTGCAAGAGCCGATGTTCTTCGGCCAGTCGGTAAACGTTGCGCGTTTCGACCAGCAAAAGCATGAAATCTTCGAAAAACTGATCGAAAAGCAGCTCTCCTTCTTCTGGCGCCCGGAAGAAGTTGACGTCTCCCGCGATCGCATCGATTACCAGGCGCTGCCGGAGCACGAGAAGCACATCTTCATCAGCAACCTGAAGTATCAGACGCTGCTGGACTCCATCCAGGGCCGCAGCCCGAACGTCGCGCTGCTGCCGCTGATCTCGATCCCTGAGCTGGAAACCTGGGTGGAAACCTGGTCGTTCTCCGAGACTATCCACTCCCGTTCCTACACTCACATCATCCGCAACATCGTCAACGATCCGGCGCTGGTGTTCGACGACATCGTCACCAACGAAGAGATCAAGAAGCGCGCGAAAGACATCTCCGGCTACTACGACGATCTGATCGAGATGACCAGCTACTATCACCTGCTGGGTGAAGGCACCCACCAGGTGAACGGTAAAACCGTCACCGTCAATCTGCGCGCGCTGAAGAAGCAGCTGTACCTGTGCCTGATGAGCGTGAACGCGCTGGAAGCGATCCGCTTCTACGTCAGCTTCGCCTGCTCCTTCGCGTTCGCCGAGCGCGAACTGATGGAAGGCAACGCCAAAATCATCAAGCTGATCGCCCGCGACGAAGCGCTGCACCTGACCGGCACCCAGCACATGCTGAACCTGATGCGTTCCGGCGCCGACGATCCGGAAATGGCAGAGATCGCCGAAGAATGCCAGCAGCAGTGCTACGATCTGTTCGTGCTGGCCGCCCAGCAGGAAAAAGAGTGGGCGGAATACCTGTTCCGCGACGGTTCGATGATCGGCCTGAACAAAGACATCCTGTGCCAATATGTGGAGTACATCACCAATATCCGCATGCAGGCGGTCGGCCTCGGTCTGCCGTTCGAAACCCGCTCCAACCCGATCCCGTGGATCAACGCCTGGTTGGTATCCGACAACGTACAGGTAGCGCCGCAGGAAGTTGAAGTGAGCTCCTACCTGGTTGGCCAGATCGACTCGGAGATCAACGCCGACGACCTGAGCGACTTCGAACTGTAAGCGATGGCGACGCCAATCGTAACGCTGCGCGCCGCCGGCACGCAGCTCTCCTGCCCCAACAGTGAAAACTGCCTGCTCGACGTGCTGGAACTGCACGACGTGCAGGTGGAGTACCAATGCCGCTCCGGCTATTGCGGCGCCTGCCGCCTGAAGCTGGTGAAAGGCGAAGTGGCCTACCGCCAACAGCCGTTGGCGTTTATCAATGCCGGCGAGATCCTGCCCTGCTGCTGTATGCCGCTGACGGACATCGAGCTGGAAATGTAAAGTCGGGTGCCGGAAACCGCGCCTGGAGACCAGAAGGCGGGGTTGCCCCCGCCCTATGATTACCGCTTCACCTCACACGCCAACCTGATCAGGATAGTGATATTTTCCTGGTAGATTTTCAGCTCGCACAGCGAGTCTCTTATCATCCAGATAAATAACAAAACCGTAATACATACAACGGTTAGCGAATGAAACACATGCCTTAAGCGCATGCTTGCCTCCTTGCTGTGAAGGGGCTACCATACCGGTGTCTAGGCGGTATGTGCAGCCCCATTCTGATTGAGAGTCAGTCTGGGGCTTTCATCTATCCGCCTTGTCACACAATGCCCAAGACGAACAGTCTCAAGCACCCGCCAAAAGAGTAACAGCATTCCCTCGTCGCGAATATCCCCTATAAGATTATGATTAATAAGGGATATATAACCATCCTCAAAGTATTTCGCTTAGCGCCCCTTTCCTGCCGATGCGGAAAAATAACGCGCCGGAGAATCGCCAAAGGCTTTGCGAAACATGGCGATAAAATTACTCGGCGAGGCATACCCCAGCGTTTCCGCGATCTGCAACACCGTTTCACCTTCGGCCAGCTTCGCCAATGCATATGACAACCGAGCCTGCTGGCGCCACTGGGCAAAACTCAGCCCCGTTTCGCCGATCATCAGCCGCCGCAGAGTACGCGGCGACATCGCTCCCCATTCGGCCCAGGCTTCCAGCGAACGCTCGCTCCCCGGCTGCGCCAGCAAGGCCTGCAGAACACCGGCCAGGCGCGGATGGGACGACATCGGCAAATGCAGCGGCTCCGTTGGCGCCAGACGTATCTCGTCCCGCATCACCTGCGCCATGCGATCCTGCTCCAGGGTGAGCGCGCTGCGTTTATCCCAGCCTTCTGCTCGCAGAGCCAGCGCCTGCAGCACGGGGCTAATACCGATGACGCAGGGTGCATTCGACAGGTCGTTGCAGGTCTCCGGCGCCAGCAGCAAACTCCAGCCGCTCAGCGCGCCGCAGACCTGCACCCGGTGCTGCGTCGCCGGCGGGATCCACCCCGCCCGCTGCGGCGGCAGCACCCAATCGCCGTGCGCCGTGCGCACATGCAGCAAACCGCTTTCGACGCACAACAGCTGCCCGCGTACATGCTGATGCCAGCCGTATTCGCGCGTGCCCAACCGATACTCCCGGCCTGCCGCGTCGCGGCCGCCAAGGGCGATCAGCCAGGGGCCCGCCCGCCATTCGCTGCAGTCAGCGTCGGCGAAGTGAGGATTATCGTTCATATTGGCCACTTATCACTATTTTTAGTCCAGATACCGTTATATCAACCTTTTCCTGCGCCGACATAATGAAATGCTTCCGGCCGCTCCCGTTTGTGGCCACTGACTCACGAGGGAACATGATGACAACACTCAGCATTGGCATTATCGGCGCCGGGCCCGGCGGCCTGTGTCTGGCTCAGGGACTGCATCGCTTCGGCATCCACGCCACGGTGTTTGAACGTGACACCACGCCGCAAGCGCGCGATCAGGGCTACCGGCTGCGCATCGATCCGACGGGCCAGCAGGCACTGGCCGCCTGTCTGCCGCCGGCGCATTACCGGTTGCTCTGCGCCAGCAGCGCGCAAAACAGCGGCGAGAGCAATCTATGGGATCCGCAGCTTGCCCCGCTCAACGCCCGACGCCCCGAGCACTGGCTGCCCTCCAGCCCGCGGCAGGCGCAGGAACCGAGCGGCGATCTCGGCATTCATCGGCAAACGCTGCGCGAAATCCTGCTCACCGGTCTGCAAGACCGGGTGCGCTTCGGCTATACCCTGTGTGAATTTGCACAAACGCCGCAGGGCGTGGAGCTTCAGTTCGCCAACGGCGAACACGTGCGGGTCGATGTGCTGATCGCCGCCGACGGCGTCAACTCGCTGGTGCGGCGGCGCTGCCTGCCCGAGGCGGGGCCCGAAGACAGCGGCGCGGTCACCCTCTACGGCAAAACGCCGCTCGATGCGGCGACCCGTGCCCAATTGGCCCCCGAATTGCTGCGCGGCGTGTCGGTCGTCTTCGCCGACGGCTTGTCGCTGGTGATTGAACCGATGCGCTTTCAGGCGCCCATGGCGCAGCTGGCAGCCGACTATGCGCCGGACTGCCCCCTCACGCCGGTCGACGACTATCTCTATTGGGCCTGTATCGGAACGGCTGAACGGATCGGCGGGCCGGCGCGGGCGGAGGGAAGCGCTGCGCTGCAGGCGCGCGTAAGGCATATCTCGCAGGGATGGGCCCCCGCTTTGCAAACGGCGTTAGCGCTGGCGGATCCTCAGTCACTCAGCGTGCGGGCGGTGCAGGTCACGCAGGCGATGCCGGTGTGGCACAGCGAACGCATCGCCTTTCTCGGCGACGCCGTGCACGCCATGAGCCCGGCGGGCGGGCTCGGCGCCAACACCGCGTTGGCGGACGCCGCCAGCCTGGCGATGCATCTGGCGCAGGCCGGCAGCGCCGCGCAGGCGCTCAAGGACTATGGTGCAGATCTGCAAACGCGGGGCGCGGCGGCGATACGCCTTTCACGCCTGGCGTCCGAACGGCTGCAGCAAAACCGTGACGCCGGCGACTCAGCGTCATGACCGTCACTCGATAATTTCCACCACCTCCAGCCAGGCGTTTTTACCGCACGCCTGGCCCCCATTCAGCCAGCGGCGCAGCATATCCAGCGCCAGCATCGCCACCGACTCCTGCCGCAGCCGCAGGCCGTGGCGCGACGCCCGATAACGCACCGTCTGGCCAATCCCGCCGCGCGGCGTATGCAGCGCAATGCTCACCTGCTCGTCGCGCATGGCGCTGACCGCCAACGCCAACGGCGCACCGGTCAATTCCGCCAGCGAACGGGCGCGCGCCAGCGTCGTTTCCAGCGTTTCGATGCAGTGCGCCGGCAGCAGCTCGCCCCCCGCCAGCGGCGCCCCTTCGCTCTGCAGCTGCAGATTGATCAACCCGGCGCTGAACTGCTCGCTCAACGCCAGCTTCAGCCCTTGCTGATTCAGACGCTGCGTCAGCGTCGCCGGTAACCCGGCGGTGCCTTCAAAGATGCAGTTGTCCCCCGCCACCTCGCGCACGCGCCGCCAGGCCTGCTCCATCTCCGCACGCCGGCTTTCAGGCCCGGTCAGCTTCAGCTCGATAATCGGGCTGGATGAGCGGTAACCCAGCACCACTTCCGGCGGCAGCGACATGCCATCCAGCTCGGCGGCCAGATCGCTCTCGGAGGTGCCGAAGGTGGTCAGGCGCAGGCACAGCGGCGGCGCCGGCAAGGTGAAGCGCTGGCGCAGGCGCGGCACGATCTGCTGTTCGACCATCACTTTGAATTCCGACGGCACGCCGGGGGTGAAGAACATCTGACATTGGTTCAGCTGAAGCGCAAACCCACAGGCGGTGCCTACCGGGTTATCCAGCATTTCCGCGTTGGCCGGGATCTGCGCCTGCTTGCGGTTGGAAGGGGCCATCGGCCGCCCGCGCTCGGCGAAATAGGCTTCCATGCGTGCCAGCCAGTCGGCCCGTTCGACCAGCTCGACGCCACAGGCTTTCGCGGCGGCCAGCGCGCTGAGATCGTCGCTGGTCGGCCCCAGGCCGCCGTTGACGATCAGCACATCGGCGATATGGCTTCGTTCCTGCAGGATCTCGATCAACGCAGAGAGGCTGTCCCCGACCGTTTCACGCCCGCTCATCGGCACCCCCTGCTGGAACAGGTAGTCCGCCAGCCAGGCGGCGTTGGTATCAATAATTTGCCCGTGCAGCACCTCATCGCCGGTGCTGAGCATCTCCACCCTTAACATTGATCTCTCCCACATTTTTTGGTCATTCCACTATAGAAGCCCGTAAATAACTTTTCACTAGCCGCCTGCGGATAATTTCAGCCATGGGCCCGTTCCTCATGCGCCATGCAGCCCGCCGCAATGTAAACATTTTTGTACATCATGCGTAACGCCGGTTTGACACAAATTAGGGCTTCCACTATCCTGCCATCCTCATAAATCGTTACCTATAATTTTCAAAATCTTTCGGCTGGTAGAGAAAAAACGTGAAGAATCGCACTCTTGGCAGTGTTTTTATCGTGGCGGGCACCACCATTGGCGCCGGGATGCTGGCGATGCCGCTGGCGGCAGCCGGCGTCGGCTTCGGCGTCACGCTGGCCTTACTGATCGGGCTGTGGCTGTTGATGTGTTACACCGCGCTGCTGCTGGTGGAGGTTTACCAGCATGAGCAAGCGGATACCGGTCTGGGCACGCTCGCCAAACGTTATCTCGGCGGCGGCGGCCAGTGGCTGACCAGTTTTAGCATGATGTTCCTGATGTACGCCCTCACCGCCGCCTATATCAGCGGCGCCGGCGAATTGCTCGCCACCAGCATCAGCCAATGGACGTCGCAGGACTTCCCGGTGTCACTCGGCGTGCTGCTGTTCACCCTGGTGGCCGGCGGCGTGGTGTGCATCGGCACCCACTCGGTCGACTTGTTCAACCGCATCCTGTTCAGCGCCAAAGTGGTGTTTCTGGTGGTGATGCTCGGCCTGATGTTGCCGAATATCCACCAGACCAATCTGATGACGCTGCCGCTGGAGCAAGGCCTGGCGCTGTCGGCCATTCCGGTTATTTTCACCTCCTTCGGCTTCCACGGCAGCGTGCCGAGCATCGTCAACTACATGGGCGGCAACATTCGCAAACTGCGTTGGGTGTTTATCATCGGCAGCGCGATCCCGCTGATCGCCTATATTTTCTGGCAGCTGGCGACGCTGGGCAGCATCAGCTCCGACACCTTCGTCGGCATTCTGGCGCAGCAGGCCGGGCTGAACGGCCTGTTGCAGGCGGTGCGCGATGCGGTGGCTTCGCCGCACGTTGAACTGGCGGTGCACCTGTTCGCCGATCTGGCGCTGGCGACCTCGTTCCTCGGCGTGGCGCTCGGGCTGTTCGATTTCCTGGCCGACCTGTTCAAACGGCAAGACAACGTGCGTGGCCGCCTGCAAACCGGCGCCATCACCTTCCTGCCGCCGCTGGCCTTTGCGCTGTTCTACCCGCGCGGCTTCGTGCTGGCGTTGGGATTCGCCGCCATCGCCCTGTCGGTGCTGGCGCTGCTGTTGCCTTCACTGCTGGTGTGGAAAACGCGCCAAAAACATCAGGCGCAGTATCGCGTCTGGGGCGGTACGCCGGCGCTGGCGTTGGTGTTTGTCTGCGGGGTGACGGTCATCGCGATTCAACTGGGCATCGCCAGCGGCATGCTGCCGGCGGTGGGGTAACGCATTCGGGGGCCGTTTGGGCCCCCGAATCTGTTCAAGCGGGTGGATTAAGAATAGCGTCAATCTGCGCCGCAGTGAGCGACAGACCGAAAAAGTCCCGATAAAAACTTCTCGTCTCTTCCCGCATGTCAATGTCGGCAAAACGTGCCGGGTACAGCGTTTTCGCCAACCATAAAAACTGCAGCGCCTCTTCGCTGGTCTCGCGACACCACCAGAACATCCCCTTGGGATTGACCACGACCCGATGCCGCAAAACGGCATCGATGCCCTGCCATTGCGCGGACGTGCGTATCTCTTCGGCATCGCGCCTGTTCATCGCCACGATCACCTGCGGATTGGCGGCCACGATCTGCTCCAACGCCACTTCGCCCGCCCCCTCTTTTTTCAGACCAAACCACGTTTCCGCCACGTTGGCGGCGCCGGCCAGATCCATCCAATCCTGGTTAAGCGACGGTCGCCCTGAGGTGGTCAGCGGATTGCCCATGCTGTGATAAACGCGAATGCGCTGCCCTGGCGGTAAATCCTTCAGTCGCTCGGCGACGCGCGCCACATTACGAGAAAAATAGCGCTCGTAAGCCAACGCTTTTTCCTGTGCATCCGGCCCCAGCGCGGCCCCCGTTTTTAACACTCGCGCGCGCAGAGCCGCCATCGAATTGGCTTTAAACGCCAATACGCGCACCCCAGCCCGTTCGAGTAAATCCAATTGCGGCACTTTCATGCTGTCAGGCACAAACAGCAGCCGAGTGCCAAGCGCGATGATTTGTTCCGGATTCAACGCTTGCCCACTATTCACACTCACCACCGGAACGGCGTCAATGCGCGGCAGGCTTTGGCGAAACAGCGGGATCTGTTTCGCGACATTCGAGGTGCCGACGATGTTATCGCCATAACCCAGCATCGCGATGATGGCGTTTTGCGCGGGCCACGGCGAGGCAATGCGCATTTCGCTCGCAGGTGATGCAGCCCACAAATCGCCGTGCAACAACACGCCAACCAACAGTACCCATGCAGACAACGATGCGATCCTCATAGCGCCCTCAGAAGTCAAACGTGACAGATGCGCGCACTTCACGGCCGTTGCCGAGAAAGGCGCTCGACGAACCGCCATTACCATCCGTGCCCGAGGGGAAAATAGAGGCCCAGTAATGTTCGTTAGTGACGTTATTGACCGCCAGCCGCCAGGTCGCAGGCACGGAATGAATGCGGGTGACGTAGCGGGCCCCCAAGTCCAGCGTGGTGTAACTGTCAGCCCAGGCGCTGTTGGTGTCGTTCGCCGCTCGCTTGCCGGTATAGTGCACGTTGGCGCTATAGACCCATTGCGGCATCGACGGCAGGCTGTACTCCACCAGCATATTGGCCTGCACCTTCGGCACACCGACCACGCGTTTGCCGCGCGTGCTGTCGGAAACCGTCTCTTTCAGTTGCGGATCGAGCAGCGTGACGCCGCCAAACAGGCTCAGCCCGTCACCCACGCGCCCGGCGGCCGTCAGCTCAAGGCCATTGTTCACCTGTTCGCCTTGCTCCTTGTACACCCGGTCTTCGGCGTCAACATAAGCGAACGGCCGCTTGAGGCGGAACAGCGCGGCGCCGAGGTTCATCTCCCCGACGTCGGCTTTCAGGCCAATCTCATATTGCCGACTGCGATAGGGCTTGAGCGTCTGCCCTTCGTTCTTCACGCCTTCCCCCAACGGGGCCGTACCGCCTTGCTCCAGCGAGTCGGCATAGCTGACATAGGCCATCAGCATCGGGGTAATTTTGTACATCAACGCCGCATCCGGGCTCAAACCCTGTTGATTGTCCTCTTCGATTTTCTTGCCGTCGGCGCCGTAGTTGCGCGTTTGCAACCAGCTTTCGCTTAAATAGAGCATCGCCGACCACTGTGGATTGAAGGTCAGCGTATCGCCGAACGTCACGCTCTGCTGGCTGTTCTCGCTGGATTTATAGCGTGCGCCGTTCTTGGGGATTTTTCCGTCGCCCGGCTCATGCAGCGCCGACGGATGGTACATATTGTCGATGCCCAAATCGTAGCGCCGGCTGGCCCCCTTGCCGCTGTAGATAGACCAGACGTAGCCCGTCGTGGCGAGCGCCAACTCATGCCCCACCGAACCGGTATCGACATGGCCGTTCAGCGCCAGCGTATTGCTCAACACCCGAAATCGCCCCGAAGCGCTGGAGTCGCTCATCGACCGTTTGATATCGCCGCTGCCGTTTAGCAGAGTGCTGGATACCGAACGCATGGCACGATCCGCCTGTTGCCACCCTATGCCGCCCGTGACTGACCAATCGTCATTGAAGTAATGAACCAGGCGCGTGCTGAGGGTGTCGGTGGTTAAATCGTTGCCCGCCGTCTCGAGCACCAGGTGTTTATTTTGCGGATTAGGGGCGGAGGGCAACGGAACATTCGGCCCATAGCTGAAGCCGCCGGGGTAGCCCTTTTGCAGGAATTCGTAATGGCTGGCGTCCAGCTGCAGCTGCGTGCCCGGCTTGATATTCCAGTCGAACGCCACGGCCAACAGCCGACGGCGCAAGGTACTGTCGTCAACGCTGCCTTCCCCCTCTTCGTTGAGGGCATTGATGCGATAGCCAAACGTATTGTCGTCGTCGAGATGGCCGCCGAGATCGACGTGGCCGCTAAAGGCGCTGCGGCTCTGATACCCGAACGTCACCTCGCGTAACGGTTGCGGCGTCGGGCGTTTAGCCACAAAGTTGAACTGCCCGGCCGGACTCGCAGGGCCATACAACGCGCCGGTCAGGCTGTTGAGCACATCCAGCCGTTCCAGCATTTCAACGGGAAAGGCCGTGGTGGAGACAATGTTCAACCCATCCAGGCGGCTGTTCGCCACTACGCTGCCCTGCATGCCGCGGCTTTGAGGCCGCCCGACGTCCATGCCGCCGCGAGCCTGCATCTGCGTGCTCGGTGAATATTTCAGCAATTCGGCGACGCTTTTCGCCTGCTGATTTTTGATCATCGGTTGGGTCACGGTGGTAGAAGAATAAGGCGTATCGATCCACGCCCTGGTGCCCAGCGGCCCAAGTTCAATCTCCGGCGTTTTAAAACCGGCGCCGGATGCGTTTTCCGTCGCGGGGGATAACGCGCTGCCGGTGACGGTCAACACCTCGTCACGATCGACCTGCGCCGCAGCGGTATAAGGAAAGAGTGAGGCAAACAGCGGCATCAGCGCCGCCAGTGGATTTCGGTAAGTCATGACGTCCATATCGTTATATAAGTATTTATATTACGAATTTTACGGCATGTGCCCCCATATGGCGATGCCGATCGTCGAGTCTTTAAATTATTTAATCTTTTGCCATTCAGAGTCCGGATGGATTTCCCGTTGATGGCACAAATAAAAATCCCCCGGCCAATGACCGAGGGATTCGGAAAACGCGATGGGCCACAGCCCGTCAGCCGACCTTAGAAGCTCAGGCCGACACCGACATAAGGGCCATCGGCCAGCGTATTGTCACGACGTCCGTCTTTGCCTTCCATTTGCATGTAACGGTAGCCCACGTCCACGCTCAGCGGACGGAACTTCCAGCGCAGGCCGCCGCTGGCTTCGTTATAGGCTTTCACGCCGCTGGTGAAGGATTCAGGCGCAAAGTACCCTTCGCCGTGCAGGCTGAAGTAACGGTTAATCTCCCACTCCAGGCCGCCGCCCAGCGCCACCGCCCCGCCGCTCTTCCCGTCTTTCGGGCTGAGGTACAGCGCTTTGGCACCCACGGTCGCCGTCAACGGCCCCAGCGGCACGCCGAAGTTCAGCCCCAGGCTGCCGACGTTGCCGTCGTGGTCGCTGCGCGCCCAGTTGCCGGTCAGGCCCAGGCCTGAAGAGCCGGTGCTCATGCCGACGCCCAGGTTGGTGTAGTGCTGCCCGGCTTCGCCCGACACGCTGATGGCGTTCGCCGCACCGGTCACAAACAGCAATCCTGCCGCGCACGCGACCCAAGTCTTTTTCATCATCTTTCCCTCTGGTTTGTCATCCGTACCGAATGATTGAATCAACGCATAATAATAACGTCACGAGTCTATACCAAAGCGCAATGAGTATTTAAGGGATAAAAGCGAAAAAATTCTTCAATAATCAAATAAATGTAAATATTTGCAAACAAGATTCTATATTCGTCAAGGCGATGCCAACGATAACCGAGACCTATTTGCCGCCGCTCGCCAATAGGGCTACAACTAGTAGTGGCTTTGACCAAGGTCAGGGGAAGAAGCCCCGCCAAAGGACTATGCTGATGAACGCTTAAACCGCCCGAGTCTTTACTTAACTGCACTACGATAAGGAGCAAGTGATGAGCAAGAAAGGACTGACCACCGCAGCCGGCGCCCCGGTTGTCGATAACAATAACGTGATCACCGCAGGCAAACGCGGCCCGATGCTGTTGCAGGACGTGTGGTTCCTGGAAAAACTGGCCCACTTCGACCGTGAGGTTATCCCCGAGCGCCGCATGCACGCCAAAGGATCCGGCGCCTACGGCACCTTTACCGTTACCCACGACATCACCCGCTATACGCGCGCCAAGATCTTCTCCGAGGTCGGCAAACAGACCGACATGTTTATCCGCTTCTCCACCGTCGCCGGTGAGCGCGGCGCCGCCGACGCCGAGCGCGACATTCGCGGCTTCGCCATGAAGTTCTATACCGAAGAAGGCAACTGGGATTTGGTGGGCAACGATACGCCGGTGTTCTATCTGCGCGATCCGCTGAAGTTCCCCGATCTCAACCACGTGGTGAAACGCGATCCGCATACCAACCTGCGCAACCCCGTCTACAAGTGGGACTTCTTCTCCCACCTGCCGGAATCGCTGCACCAGCTGACCATTGACTTCAGCGATCGCGGCATTCCGAAATCCTACCGTCACATGCACGGTTTCGGCAGCCACACCTTCAGCTTTATCAATGCCGCCAACGAACGTTTCTGGGTGAAATTCCACTTCCGCTGCGAGCAAGGCATTGAAAACCTGATGGATGAAGAAGCAGAAGCGATCATCGCCAAGGATCGCGAAAGCTCACAGCGCGATCTGTTCGACGCGATCAAACGCGGCGACTTCCCGCGCTGGAAGCTGCAAATTCAGATCATGCCGGAACACGAAGCCTCGCAGACGCCATATAACCCGTTCGATCTGACCAAGGTGTGGCCGCACGGCGACTATCCGCTGATCGACGTTGGCTATTTCGAGCTGAACCGCAACCCCGACAACTACTTCTCAGAGGTTGAGCAGGTAGCAATGAACCCCGCCAACGTGGTGCCGGGCATCAGTTTCTCTCCGGATAAAATGCTGCAGGGCCGTCTGTTCTCCTATGGCGATGCGCACCGTTATCGCCTGGGCGTCAACCACCACCAGATCCCGGTGAACGGCGCCAAATGCCCGTTCCACAACTACCATCGCGACGGCGCGATGCGCGTGGACGGCAACAGCGGCAACGGCGCCACCTACGAACCGAACAGCTTCGGCCTGTTCCAGGAGCAGCCGGACTTCAGCGAGCCACCGCTGAGCATTGAGGGCGCGGCCGACCACTGGAATCATCGTGAAGACGACGATTACTATAGCCAGCCGCGCGCGCTGTTCAACCTGCTGAGCGCCGAAGAGCACCAGCGCATGTTCACCCGCATCGCCGGCGAACTGTCGCAGGTGCCGGAACACATCCAGCGCCGTCAGGTCGAGCTGTTCACCAAGGTGCACCCGGACTACGGCGCCGGCGTCGCCAAGGCGCTGGGGCTGAAATAACCCCCTGCTGCCATCCGCTCAGCCGCCCTGTCGGGCGGCTTTTTTATGCCTGAGAGAGACGCTGCGCCACCCACTGCTGCAACTGGCGGCGCGAAATCTTGATGCCGCCGTTTTTCAGCTCCTCAGGCAGCGGGAGCAACGCCGCCGGGCGTTGGAAATTGGCCAGCTTATCCTGCGACCAGGCGAGCAACGCCGCCAGCGACAGCGACGGTTCGCCGTCGATCACCGCCACCGGCCGCTGGCCGAACTCGGCGTCCGCCACCGGCACCACAAACGCCTGCGTGATCTGCGGATGCGCCGCCAGCACGCGTTCGATATCCTCCGGCTGCACCCCTTCACCGCCGCTGAAAAACAGGTTGTCCAACCGGCCGAGAATACGCAGTTCCCCCTCGGCCATCGCGCCGCGATCGCGGGTCGCAAACCAGCCCTGTTCATCGGCCAGCGGCTGCAGATGCCCATGACGCCAGTAGCCGAGCGCCAGGCTGTCGGCCCGGATCCAGACTTCTTCGTCCACCAGTTTGATCTCGCGGCCGCCGAGCGGCAGGCCAACGCCCGGCCGCGCATCGGCGCGCTTGGCGCACACCGTGGAAGCCAGTTCGGTCAAGCCGTAGCCGCACCAGCAGCGGATCCCCGCCGCCTCCGCCCGTTCGGTCAGCGCCACCGGGATCATTGCGCCGCCGAGCAGCACCTCTTTCAGCATCGTGCCCGTCAGCGGTTGCGCCAGCAGCCGCCAGAGCTGTGTCGGCACCAGCGAGGCATGCGTGCAGCCCACTAATGCCTCGGCCAGCGGATGCATTTCGCGCACTGCCAGCCGCGCACCCGCCGCCAGCCAGCGCCAGACGATGCCCTGGCCGGAGACGTGAAACAGCGGCAGTGACAGCAGCCAGCAATCCTCGCGCTGAAAATCCATCAACCGCAACACCCCGTCGGCGCTGGCCAGATGGTTGGCGTAGCTGTGTGCGGCCGCTTTAGGCATGCCGCTAGAGCCCGAGGTCAGCGTCAGCGTCGCCAGACGCCGCACATCCCACCTCGGCAGGTTCGGCCAGCGCGGCTCGGTCGAGGGCGGCGTCAATCGAATCACCTCTTCCGGCAGCGCCGGCAACGGATCCGGGCCGAAGGCAAAGGTGATGTCTAATTCGGGTAACAGCTGCGTCAGCAGCGGCGTCGGCAAGGCGGGATTGAGCGGCAACAGACGCGCGCCGCATTGCAGCAGCGCCAGATAGGCCAACAGCAGCGGATAGCTGTTTTTACCGCACAGCGCCACGCCGCAGCCCGGCTCCACGCCCTGGTGCTGAAAATCCGCCGCCAGCTCATCCACCTGGCCTTGCAACGCCAGCCAACTCAGCGGCTGTTCGCCGAGCAACAGGGCCGTCGCCTGCGGCTGAAGGCGCGCCCAGTGTCGCCACGGCCAATCGCTTAACGGCGCCATAGGCACTCCAGCGCCGAAATATCCAGCAGCGGCAATGCGCTGCCCGGCCAAGGCCGCAGCACCTGCGCCTGCATCAGCCCCAGGGTATCCAGCCCCGGCACGGTGTCCGGCGTAAGCCAGCGGGCGATGCGCGCCAGCTGGGTTAACCCCAGGCTGGACTCGATGCTGGAACTGATCACCGCCGTCAGCCCCGCCGCATGCGCCTGCGCCACCAGCGCCCGGCAGCGCGTCAGGCTGCCGACCAGCGTCGGCTTGATCACGATGGCTGCCACGCCCGGCTCGGCCTGCACCACAAAGTCCGCCTCACGCACACTCTCATCCCAGGCTATGGCAATGCCGGTCGCCCGGGCGAAATCGCGCGATTCATCACGAGTTTTGCAGGGCTCTTCCAAAAAGGCGATGCGATCGCGCCACGCCGGGTTGACGTATTTGGCGAAACCGTCGGCTTTGGCGCGGGTCCAGCTGCGGTTGGCATCCAGCCGCAGCCGCAGATCCGGCAGCGCCTCCAGCAGCACGTTGACGATCATGCCGTCGCGCACCGCCTCATACAGCCCCACCTTCACTTTCGCGACTTTCTCGCCCGGCAAGGCGCTCAATATCTCGAACAGCTCGTCCGGATCGCCGGTGCACAGCGGCGCCTTGCGAAAATCCGCCTGCGTCGGCAAACGCTGCTCCAGCTCGGCCTGCGCGCAGCTGAGCCCAAAGGCCACCGAGGGCAGCGTGCTGTCATCCGGTTCGTTGCCCGCCAACCAGGCCTGCAGCCAGTCCAACGCGGCCTGTTCGGCCTGCGCCAACGTTTCCTGGCTGAATTCCGGCAGCGGCGCGATCTCGCCCCAGCCTTCACGCTCGCCCTGACGCAGCTGCACCACCCATCCGTCACGCGTTTTCAACCGCTGATTGCGCAGCACCACGCCCGCCTCCATCGGCAGGCTGTAACGGTAAAGCGCCGCACTGCGGTTTACCCCGCTCATTACGGGTTACGCTTGAATTTGCTGAAGTCCGGCTGACGCTTCTCGTTGAACGCGTTGCGCCCTTCTTGCCCTTCGTCGGTCATGTAGAACAGCATGGTGGCGTTGCCCGCCAGCTCCTGCAAACCGGCCTGGCCGTCGCAGTCGGCGTTCAGCGCCGCCTTCAGGCAGCGCAGCGCCATCGGGCTGTTCTGCAGCATTTCTCGGCACCAGCGCACCGTCTCTTTTTCCAGATCGGCCAGCGGCACCACGGTATTGACCAGGCCCATGTCCAACGCGGCAGCGGCATCGTACTGGCGGCACAGGAACCAGATTTCGCGCGCCTTCTTCTGGCCGACGATGCGCGCCATGTAAGACGCACCCCAGCCGCCGTCGAACGAGCCCACTTTCGGGCCGGTCTGGCCGAAGATGGCGTTATCCGCCGCGATGGTCAGATCGCACATCATGTGCAGCACGTGGCCGCCGCCGATCGAATAACCGGCCACCATCGCCACCACCGGTTTTGGGCAGGTGCGGATCTGGCGCTGGAAGTCCAGCACGTTGAGGTGATGCACGCCGCTGTCGTCGCGATAGCCACCGTAGTCGCCGCGCACTTTCTGATCGCCGCCGGAGCAGAAGGCCTTATCGCCGGCTCCGGTCAGAATAATGACGCCGATGCCGTCGTCGTAACGGGCGTTGGCCAGCGCGTCGATCATCTCTTTAACCGTTTGCGGGCGAAACGCATTGCGCACCTGCGGCCGGTTAATGGTGATTTTGGCGATGCCGTCGGCGGACTTGTGATACAGAATGTCTTCGAAATCGCCGGTGCAATCCTGCCAGGCGATGGCGGCATACAGCTGTTCTTCATTCGGATAAAGCATGTTCGGTTCCTTTAACCAGGGTTAACGAGAAAGGTCTGCAGCTCGGCGACGAAATCCTGCGGATTGGCCAGATGCGCGTTGTGCCCGGCCTGCGGCACGATGCGCAACGGCAACCCGGCGTCGCGCGCCAGCCGTTGAAATTTGGGGTCGTTCTCACCGCACAGCACCTGCAGCGGCACGCTCAGTTGGCGCAGCTGCGGCGCCAGATAGGGCTGCCGCCCGAGCGACGTGGCTTCGAGCATGTCGGCGATCGCCGGGCCGCTGTTGACCGAGCGTGCGGCGATCAGCGCCTGGCGGTGCACGTGGCTAAGCTCTTTGAACACCGGCTGCTGATACCAGTCCGCCAGGACCTCGGCGATCGGCTCACTGCGAAAACGCGCCGCCCACAGCGCATCCTGTTCGCAGCGCCGGCGGCGCTGCTCTTCGTCCTCCAGCCCCGGGTTGCCGCCCTCGACGATCACCCCCTGCAGGCCGGCATGGCGGCCGTGGCAGGCGTGATACATGGCGATGCGCCCGCCGAGCGAGTAGCCCACCAGCCAATAGCGTTCGATATTGCGCAGCTGCAGCGTGGCGGCAATCTGCGCGCTGATGTCGTCGAAGCCGTGGCAGCTCACCGCCACGGAATCGCCGTGGCCGGGCAGATCGATGGCCAGCGACGGCCATTCCGGGCAGCGTGCGGCGATCACCCGCCATTCATTGTTGTTGCCGAGCAGGCCATGCAGCCACACCAGCCACGGGCGGCCCGCTTCGCCCTGTTGCAAAATTCGCGTCGCCAGCATCATTGCACCGCCATCTGTTGCACCAGGTATTGCAGGCTTTCGGCCCCCGCGCTCGGCGGCACCTGCAGTTCGATAAGCGTGGCACCGCTGCGCCGCCAGCCTTGTTCAACCGCCTGTTGCAGCTGGCTCCAGTTCTCCGGCCGCGCGTAACCCAGCTGGAACATCGCCGCCGCGTGGCTGAACTCTACGTTCTGCGGCATGCAGTAAAAGCGCTGACGATCCTCTTCCGGCGTCGGCAGCAGCGAGAAAATTTGGCCGCCGTTGTTGTTGACGACGATCAACACCGTCGGCGCCGAGCTCTGGCGCAGCAGCGCCAGCGCATTGAGGTCATACAGAGCGGAAAGATCGCCCACCACCGCCAACGTCGGCCTGGCGGTAGCGCGCTGCACGCCGGCGGCGGTGGAGACCAGGCCGTCGATACCGCTGGCGCCGCGGTTGCTGAATACCGGGTAGGCGACGGGCAATGGCGTTAACGCGTCAATCAGTCGCACCACCAGGCTGTTGCCGAGAAACAGCTGGCCGTTCTCCGGCAGCAGTTCCGGCAGGCGATGCGCCAGCTGCGCTTCGCCAAAGTTATCGTGCAGATGCGTGGATGCCGCCGTCAGCGCCTTATCCGCCAGCGCGGCCAGCCCGGCGGCCCACGGCGCGCGCGGCTGTGCCGGGTGCTGCGCCAACCACTGCGCCACGCCGGCGCGCAGGCGCCGCCCCCGGTGCTGGGCCGGATCGAGCCGCCCCGGCAGCTCGTCGATGACCCAATACTCTTCCGGCCGGCACTGCGCCTGCCACTGCAGCAGGCGTTTGCCGGTCAGGCAGCCGCCGAACTGCACCACCAGTTGCGCATCTTGCAGTACGCGCTGCGCCTGCGGGTGAGCGAGCCACAAATCGGCGCAGGGCAGCGGTTGCCCGGTCTGCGACAGCACGTCGCCGATCAGCGGCCAGCCCAGCGTTGCGGCCCATTCGGCCACCTGAGCGCCCTCTTGCGCGCTCATGCGCCCGGCCAGCACCACGCCGCGTTTCTGCCGCCAGAAGAACCAGTCCGGCTGCGGCAATGGCGCCGCATGCGTCTCGCTTTCCTGCAACCACGGGCGATCGCTCTGCCACCAGTCGCCCAGCGCGGCGGACCAATCGGCATAGTGACGTTCGTCGCCGCCGTACAGCGGCTCGGCGAACGGGCAGTTGATGTGCAAAGCGCCGTGCTGCAGGCGCGCCATCGCGCTGTCGACGCTGGAGGCCAGCCACGCGGCCGGAATATCCGGCGTAGGACGCGGCAGATCGATCGCCAGCGTCGGGTGGCTGCTGTAGAGGCCGCTTTGACGGATCGCCTGATTGGCGCCGCAGTCGATCAACTCCGGCGGCCGATCGGCGGTGAGAAACACCAGCCGCTCACCGGTCAGGCCAGCTTCGATCAACGCGGGATAAAGGTTGGCCGCCGCGGTGCCGGACGTGACGATCACCGCCACCGGCTCACGCGCCGCCTTCGCCAGCCCAAGCGCCAGATGGCCGAGCCCGCGCTCATCAAAATGGGTATGACAGATAAACGATCGGTTGGCCGCAGCGGCCAGCGTCAGCGGCGTGGAGCGCGATCCCGGAGCGATACAAACATGCCGTACCCCATGGCGGGCCAGCGCCTCGAGCAGCACAGCCGCCCACCGGCGATTAAAAACACTTGTCGACATAGTTCGCTCACAAGTCAGTTAGCAGAGATCGTCTCCGGCGCAGCCGACGGACGCCGCGCCTGTAGTTACGCTCTGTATTATATGAGGTGTTATTTTCACGGCTTTTGCGCCAGCGCAAGAACGCCGTATATCCCTGGGTGTTTACACCAGATAATTATTTGATTTAGAACAAAAAATAAACAATAAAAACACAAATACTTTACACTTGCGGCGACGCTGGCTCAATCCGTCCATACAAAAACAAGGGAAATAGAGGCGCTCCGACGACGGCTAGCGGGAAGTATAGGCGGGATAAGGGAAAGCCAGCGGGGAAACAGCGAGATGAACAACACAGTCTGCAGAAAAGCACGAGGCGGCCTGCGCCGCCCCGATGCCGTCATTTATTTACGGGCCAGCAGCAGCCCCAGCACCAGCCCAACGGTGGCGCCGATACCTACGCTGTGCCAGGGTTTATCCCGCACGTAGTCGTCGGTGCGATGTACCGCTTCTTTGGCGCGCGCGTAGTAGGATTCACCGGTGTTCGCCCAGCGCGCCTTGACCTCACTCAGCGCCTGCTCGGCGTGCGACTTGATGTCGACGTAAGCCTGATCCGCGCGATCGCCGGTGTATTGCAGCACTTCTTCCAGCGTCTCGGTCAGCATTCTCAGATCGTCATCCAGCGTAGTTTGCTCAGCATCCGTATGTCTTGCCATCGTGAGATCTCCGTGGTTGAAAAATTAAGCGTTCCTACACTATAGACAAGGATCGCCGCCTGCGGCCATCGGACTTTTACCCTAAAACACCAATTGCACCTTGGCGGCCTGGCGCTTATCGCCGGCAAACTCCAGCGCCTGCGCCAGCTGCCCGCTGGCGAACTCCGCCGACAGCAACGGCAGCGGATCGACCACGCCGTCGGCCAGCCACGCCACCGCCAGCGCAAACTCCGCCACGAAGCGGAAGGATCCGAGCAGGTTCAACTCCTTGGCGATCAACAACATCAGCGGGAAATCGGGGAAGCTGCCGCCCATGCCCACCTGCACCACGGTGCCTTTGGCGCGGGTGATCTCCAGACAGCGCTGCAGCGACTGCGGATGCCCCGCCACTTCGAAGGCGACGTCGAAATACCCCTTGTCCTGCTGATAATCGCTAACATCGTCGTCCGCGGCATGCAGGCACCGATCGGCCCCCATTTGCCTGGCGATCGCCAGGCAGCGCGGGCTGAGATCGGCACAGACAATCTCGGCGGCGCCCAGCGCTTTCAGCGCCGCCACCAACAGGCAGCCGATCGGGCCGACGCCGGACACGAAGACCTTTTTTCCCGTCACGTCGCCGGGCTGCTTCGCTGCGTGGATCGCCACCGCCAGCGGTTCGGCGAACACCATCACCCTGTCGTCGCGATCGGCACCGTAAGGGACACACTGCGCGCTATCCACCACTTTGTATTGGGTAAAAGCGCCGTCAACGTGCGGAAAATACATCGCGCTGCCGAAAAAACGCATCTCGACGCATTGATTGCTTTGCTGCGCCAGACAGTATTTGCACTGCCCGCAGGGTTTGCTGGGATTGAGCGCCACCTTCTGCCCGACCGGCAGCCGCGGTGAATCGCTGGCGACCACCTCGCCGATCACCTCATGGCCCAACACCATCGGCTGACGCACCTGAAAATTGCCGACCTTGCCTTCCTGGAAGTAATGCAGATCGGAACCACAGATGCCGCCGCGGCTGATTTTCACCAGCGTTCCCTGCCCCCGGTAATCCACTTCTTGCGCGATCACCGCCACGTCTCGTTTGCCATTGACCACACAGGACTGAGTTTGAATTTTCATCTCAAGACTCCACGAAAAAAGGTTACACCGCCGCCGACATGCCGCCATCGACAAACAGCAGCTGCCCGTTGACGAAGGCGGAGGCGTCGGCGGCCAGGAACACCGCCGCGCCGATCAGCTCCTGCGGATCGCCCCAGCGCGCGGCGGGTGTGCGTTGGGTCAGCCAGGCGGTGAAGGCCGGATCGTCGGCCAGCGCCTGCGTCATCTCGGTTTTGAAATAGCCTGGGGCAATGCCGTTGACCTGAATGTTGTAGCGTGCCAGCTCCACGCACATGCCGCGCGTCAGCATTTTCACCGCCCCCTTGGACGCCGCATAAGGGGTGATGGTGTCCCGCCCCAGCTCGCTTTGCATCGAGCCGATGTTGACTATCTTGCCGCGCCGGCGCGGCACCATGTAACGCGCCACGGTTTGCGACACAATGAAGACCGCCTTCTGGTTGACGGCGATGATGTCGTCCCAGTCTTGCTCCGGAAACTCGGTGAACGGGTGGCGGCGCTGGATGCCGGCGTTGTTGATCAAGACGTCAATCGCGCCGATATCCGCTTCGATACGGCCGATGGCGGCCTGCACCGCCTGGGAATCGGTGACGTCGAACGCCGCCGCATCGGCACGCAGGCCCTCTTCGCGCAGGCGCTCGGCGGCGTGCCGGGCATGTTCTTCGGTGGTGGCGTTGACCAGAATATGTGCGCCTTGCTGCGCCAGGCCGCGTGCCAGCAGAAAACCGATGCCGCGCGATGCGCCGGTGATCAAGACGATTTTGTTATCCAGTGAAAACAGATTGTTCATGGTGATTCCCGGCCATCAGGCCTCCAATCGGACAGGCCTCTATCTCAGCCGATTGTTACCGGTAAAAACGTGATGGAAATCACTGAAAATCATGTTACGAAACCCTGTTACCCTTAACGTGATCTCACGCAGGCAGCACGCGGGTAAAAATCAGCTATCCAATTGAAAAATGGCTATTTTCAATAGAGGCGCATTCATTGTTATCGCCAAATCGATTTGTTAACATACCGCTATCCGCCCTTGCCGCGCCGCCCGTGAAGGCCACCGAATGAAACACCCCCGCGTTACGCTACAGGACATCGCACAATTGGCCGGCGTGACCAAAATGACCGTCAGCCGCTTCCTTCGCACGCCGGAAAAAGTGGCGGCCGACACCGCCGAACGCATTGCGCAGGTCATGCGGGAGCTGAACGTCACCGGCGCCGATGCCGCACAGGCCGGCAGAAAACCGCGTCTCGGCGTGCTGGTCCCCTCCTTCAACAACCAGATCTTCGCCGATCTGCTGGCCGGCATCGAATCCGTTACCCAAGCGCGGGGTTACCAAACGCTGGTGATGAACTACGATTACAGCCCGCAACGGGAAGAAGAGCAGATCGCGCAGCTGTTGAGCTACCCGATCGCCGGGCTGATCCTCACCGATTCTGCGCATACCTTGCGCGCAGAGACCTACCTCGGCGCCGCCAAAATCCCCCTCGCGCAGGTGATGGATCTCGACGCGCCGCCGGGGCGGATTGCGGTGGGGTTCGATAATGAACAGGCGGGGTATGACATGACCGAAGCGCTGCTCGCCAGCGGCAAACGGCATATCGTTTACTTTGGCGCCATGTCGGACGCCCGCGACAATAAACGCTATCGGGGGTACTGCCGCGCCATGGCGGCTCAGGGGCAAATGCCGCGTCAGATCGCGCCGCATCGGGTCTCTTCGGTGTCGATCGGCGCCGACATGCTGGCGATGGCGCGCGAGCGCTATCCGCAGCTCGACGGAATCCTGTGCACCAACGACGATCTGGCGGTGGGCGTGTTGCAGGCCTGCCTGCGTCTTGGCGTGCGCGTGCCGCAGGAGGTTGCGTTATCGGGATTTCACGGCCTGGATATTGGCCAGGCGACCACGCCGAGCATCGCCAGCGTGATCACGCCGCGCTTTGACATGGGGAAAACCGCCGCCGAAATGCTGCTGTTGCGGATCGCGGGCGAACCTTGCGCCGAGCGCCACGATCTGCATTACCGCCTCTCACTCGGCGGCACCGTTTGAGCCGGCATTCGGGCCCATCGGCGGCGTAGCGCGGGCTTTTTCGCTGCGCGCCGCCCACCACAGACCGCTGTTTTTCATCGCATAGCCGAACAGCAGGCCCACCAGCAGGGAAAGCGTCACCAGCGGCCAATCGCCGCCGCCGGCGAAGGTCGCGCAGGCGCCGATAAAGGTGCCGGGCACAAACCCCAGCCATTGCTGTTTGGCCTGAATGCACATCAGGAATGCCACGACGCCGGTCAGCAGATACCCCAGCAAATTCCACTGCGGCGCCAGTTCGCTGCCGTGGATGATCGCCATTGCCCAGAAGACACCGCTGCAGCAGGTCAACGCGCCGATCACCAGCCCTTTCAACCCACCCTGCGGGCAGGCGAAATACGCCGTGCAGCCGAGAAAACCGGCCCAACCGATCAGCCCCAGGCTGACGGCAACCCAGCCCCACACGCCGGAGAGGATCCCGGTAGTAACGGCAATGGCGAAAAGAACGTTCATAAAGTGACCCGCGGCAAAAAGAAAGCGCGCAGTTTACCCGAAAGCCGGTCATTTCATGTGATTAAAATCACAATATAAATGCAATTAAAGAATAATTAATTAAATAAAAGAGACTTCAATCACAAAACTATTAACGTGGGAACCCAGCACGTACCGTCATCCATGCCAACAACAGGCATACCGTGGTGCTGCTCAGGAACAGCAGATGGGTTGCCTGCTGTAGATCGACACGGTCAACCACGATCCCCAGCAAGATAGGCACCCAGTTGGCGATATAAGCGATAACGTAAAACAGCGAAAGCAAACGTGCATGGCTGGCCGGCGGCGAAATCAGGTTTACCAGGGTCGCGCTGCCAACGAAAATGGCGCCGTAAGCATAGCCGGCCACCACCAGCCCCGCAGCCGCCAGCCACAGTGAATGCCACTGGATCGCCACGGCGAATACCACCGCCGCCAGCACCTGCGCCAGGCAACCGAACAACAGCGAATGGCGGGCGTTAAGGCGGCGGCTCAGGATCTGGCTGATACCGGCGATCAACAGATAAACCGCAATCGCATAGCCAAAGACGCCTCGAGCGTGCAGGCCTAACAGCGTTTCCGCCACGCTGGGGCCGATAGCCAAAATGCTGGCGGCCAGGGCCCAACAGATAAACAGCGCCCCGGCACAGACATAGAATTTACCGCCGGTGGCGCGCAGGCCATCGAGCAGCGAGCTTTTTTCTGTCGCAGCCGGCGCAGCATGGGTCGGCGCCGTAACCACGCCACGCGGCCACGAGAACATCACGCCCAACGCAGCCACGGCGGCAATGACCATGATGAAAACGAACGGCAGCGTCGTGGGATGAAAACCGGTCTGCAAAGCGATGCCGCTGAAGATCGGGCCCAGCGCCAATCCTGTGGTAAAGGACAACGTGGCGATCAGCGCGGCGTTTTTACCGCCGTCTCGTGACCCAAAACGCACCAACGCGATGTTTGCCGCACCGGTCAATGCCCCGGTGCCCACCCCGGCTAACAGTCGCGCCATGAGCATCATGGCAAAGGTATCAGCCCGCGCGAACAGCAGCGCACCGCTCAACACCACCAGCAATGCCGGCACGATCATGCTGCGCAAATCCTTCACTTTGCCGGCCAGATTGCCGACGCCGAACAAAGCGATCAGCACGCCGGCGGCGTAAGCGCCGTAAACAACGGTCAGGCTGACGGAGCTCAGCGCAAGCTGCTGCTGATACAGCGGATACAGCGGCGTCGGCGCACTGCTGTTCAGCAATGCCGACATCAGTGCCAATGCCAGGAACAATAGAATACCCATGCGCGATGCCTGCGCGTTTTTCGGCACCGTGTCCTGGATGGCGGTATTTTCTGACATGCTTTAACTCCCAAAGTCGGCAGGTGGCGGCCTGCCATCGACGTTTTTCCTCACCCGACGAGCCGGGAACGGCGCTTATCATAGCGTTACGGCGACGGGCGAAGTATCGTCAAGAATGAATCACCCTGATGCATTCTTGCATCACCGGAGAAATAACCGCCGATGTGCAGGCCGTTAACCGTCTTTGTCTCCCCCCGGGCGGAACAACACTTTATGATAGAAACCGTTATCGTTCGCCCGCACCGGCCCGTGCCCCACGGCGCCGACAAATCTGCAGAGAGGAAATGGCATGATGAATTGGGACGACGCGCGCTTCTTTTTGGCCGTTGCGCGCTGCGGCACGCTACGCAAAGCCGCCAGCCAGCTGCATGTCGATCAGGCGACCGTCGGTCGACGGCTGTCCGCTTTCGAAGATGCGCTCGGCTCCAAGCTGTTTATCCGCACGCCGAAATCCTTCGCCCTCAGCCCGCTGGGGGAGGAAATGCTGGCGGACGTGATGAAGATGGAAAATGCGGTGCAGGCGATCAACCGTAAAGCCGCCAGCGGTGACGAAAGCCTGTGCGGCAACGTGCGCATCGCCACCACCGACACCCTGGCCGAAGCCTTCGTGATACCGGCACTGCAAGATCTGCGGGAACGCTATCCGGCCATCACCGTCACGCTGCTGACGGCGGTCAACATCGCCGATATTTCTTACCACGGCGCAGATCTGGCGATCCGCGGCGCCCGCCCCGATGACGATGAGCTGATCATCAAACGGTTAGCCACCATCGAAATGGGCCTGTATGCCACCCAGCACTATTTGGCGCGGCGCGGCATGCCGGTCAGGGGCGAGCAGCTGCGCGGCCACGATCTGCTGATGTTCCCGCGCGAGCTGGTGCCGCGCCACTGGAACAATTTCTGCGGCGAGGCCCTGCACGAGCCCAACGTCGTGCTGCAATGCAATTCACAGCTGCTGCTGCGCTCCGCCACCCGCAACGGGCTGGGCATCGGCCTGCTCTCCGCGTTTTTGGCGGACAAAGACCCGGAGCTGGTGCGCCTGCTCCCGGAGAACAAAGACTGGGTGGATATCTGGCTGGTGCTGCATCCCGATTTGCAACGCGCCGCCCGCGTGCGCGCGGTGGTACAAGCGCTGGAAACGTCGTTTAGCGCCCATTACGGTTGAGTGCCGACACGTGGAGAAACATCGCTGATGTCTCACGTATCCTTCTTCGTCCAAGATTGAAATAATAAGATATAAAGCTTATTATCTAATCACTGCACAGGACGTGCATTCGGCCCGAGGGAACAATGGCAAAGATCAGCTGGTCACGTAAAGCACTGAAACAATTGATGACACTGCCTTCTCAGAACCGGTTGGCCATTGCGCACAAGGTTGAACTCTTGGGCACTTTCCCGACCGTCAGACTGGACATTAAAAAGCTGCACGGTACCGATAACCAGTACCGTCTACGCGCAGGGAACTACCGCATTATTTTTGAGATCGTCGATGATGAACCTGTCGTGTGCCTGATTCAGCAGGTAAAACGCAGAACATCGACAACTTATTGAAAGTCAGAGGTATGCCGAATGGCGAAGTTACAGTATATCCATGATGACTCCGGCCAGCCGCTCTATGTGGTATTGCCGCTCGATGAGTATAAAAGGCTTGTGAGACAGCAAGAGGACTACGAGCCTCTTCCCTACCATGCCGATAAGCATGATGATGAAACCGTCCCCCATGAAGTCGTTTCCATCATGCTGGATCAAGACGTCAGCTTGATTGCCGCTTGGCGAATTTTCCGTGGCCTCTCGCAATACGATGTAGCGGAAAAATTGGGCACGACACAATCCGCCGTTTCCCAATGGGAAGCCCCTCACTCAAAACCACAAAAGAAAACCCGGGAAAAGCTGGCTGTCCTCTATCGCTGCCAACCGGCACAAATGACGTTGTAATAGCTTCTTTCCCCTGCACATAAAAAAAGGTCGCCGAAGCGACCTTTTTACCGTCTGAAGCGTTATCAGAACGTCGGCTGAGCCATCTGCACCAGCGAAATCAGCGGCTGCGGATAGACGCCCAACAGCAGCACCAGCGCGGCTGAGATCAGCACCACGACGCCACCGGCGGTCAACGCCCAGTTGTTCGGGGTATCGCGCTGCAGCGATTCCGGCGCGCTGAGGAACAGGCTGACGGTCACGCGCAGGTAGTAGTACAGGCCGATGGCGCTGCCTACCACGACTGCGCCGGTCAGCCACCACAGGTGTGCGCTGACGCCCATCGCGATCACGAAGAACTTACCGATAAAGCCCAGCGTCATCGGGATACCGGCTAGGGACAGCATCATCACCGTCATCACCGCAGACAAGATTGGCTTGTGCCAGAACAGACCACGGTAAGAGAACAGCGAATCCGCATCCGGGCCGCGGTACGGGCTGGACATCAGGCTGACCACGCCGAAGGCGCCCAGGCTGCTGAACAGGTAACCGGCCAGGTAAACGCCGGCGGTTTCCAGCGACAGCTGATGGGTTTGCACCGCAATCAGCGCCACCAGCAGGTAGCCCAGGTGAGCGATCGACGAGTAGCCCAGCAGACGCTTGATGTTGGTCTGGCTGATGGCCATCAGGTTACCGAACAAGATAGAGCAGAACGCGATGATCGACAGCACCATGCGCAGCGCTTCGTTGTCGGCGGCCGGGGCATACAGGAACAGACGCATCACGACCGCGAAGATCGCGATCTTGCTGGCGGTCGCCAGGAAGGTCGAGACCGGCGCAGGCGCGCCCTGATACACGTCCGGCGTCCACAGTTGGAACGGCACCAGCGACAGCTTGAAGCCCAGACCGACGATCATCATGCCCATACCGGCCAGGATCAGCGGCTGGTGCATCATGTTTTCCTGCAGGCTCTTGCCGAGGCCGGCCAGCGACAGATCGCCGGACTCGGCATACAGCAGCGCCATGCCGAACAGCAGGAACGACGACGCGGCGGCGGACAGCAGCATGTACTTGATGGCGGCTTCCAGCGGGCGCTTCTGGCGGTAGGCGTAGCCCACCAGGCCGAACAGCGGCAGCGAGATCAGCTCGATACCGATGAACAGCGAAGCCAGATGGTTGGCGCTCGCCAGCAGGATGCCCCCCATGGCGGCGATCAGCACCAGCAGGTAGAACTCTTCGCGGTTATCCGGATAGCCGACCAGCCACGGATACGCGAAGGTGCAGGTCGCCAGACTCGCCAGCAGCACCAGCCCGGTGTAGAACATCGAGTAACCGTCAACCCGCAGCAGCGGGGTGACGTCCATTGGGCCTGCCTGGCCGACAAAGTACAGCGAAAGCAGCGCCAGGTTGAGACCGATCACGGTCAGGGTGGCGTTGATAAAGTGGTCGCGTCGCCACGCAATGCCTAGCATCACAACCACCACCGTCAATCCGACGATCAACAGCGGCAGCAGTGCGATCAGTTGTTGAGGAGTTATTGTCATGGCGAATTACGGCCTTGTTGTTGAAATTGCTGAAACTGACGAACCAAACCAGTGTTGCACGTTGCTCATCGCCGCGTTGGAAGTATCCAGAATCGGCTGCGGGTAAACCCCCAGCAGAACCAGCAACACCACCAGCAGCAGAATGATGAACAGCTCGCGCGCGGTCATGCCCTGCAGCGGCTGGTCGGATTTAGGCGCACCGTAATAAGCGCGCTGCATCATGATCAGCGAGTAAACCGAAGCGAACACCAGACCGAAGGTAGAAATCACGGTGATCACCGGCACCACCTGGTAGCTGCCGAACAGAATCATGAATTCGCCGACGAAGTTACCGGTACCCGGCATCCCCAGCGTAGCCACGGCGAAGAACAGCGACAGCGCAGGGATGAACTTGATACGCCCCCACAGGCCGCCCATCTGACGCATGTCGCGGGTATGCAGACGCTCATACAGCTGGCCGCAGATGATAAACATACCGGCGGCGGACAGACCGTGCGCGATCATCTGGATCACCGCGCCCTGGTAAGCCAGCTGGCTGCCAGTGTAGATGGCGATCAGCACGAAGCCCATGTGCGAAACCGAGGTGTAGGCAATAAGACGCTTGATGTCGGTCTGCGCGAACGCCATCCAGGCGCCGTAGAAGATGCCGATCACGCCCAGCCACATGGCGATTGGCGCAAACTCGTGCGAAGCCTCAGGGAACAGCGGCAGGCTGAAACGCAGCAGGCCGTAGGCCGCCGTTTTCAGCAAGATGCCCGCCAGGTCGACGGAACCTGCGGTCGGTGCCTGGCTGTGCGCGTCCGGCAACCAGCCGTGCAGCGGCACCACCGGCATTTTCACCGCGAAGGCGATGAAGAAGCCCAGCATCAACAGATATTGCACGTTGTGGGACATCGGCGTTTGCAGCAGGTCTTCGTAATCGAAGGTCCACACGCCGGTCGCGTTGTAGTGCACGAACACCAGGCCCAGGATCGCAATCAGCATCACCAGACCGCTGGCCTGGGTGTAGATGAAGAACTTGGTCGCTGCGGTGATACGGGTTTTACCGTCCGACGCCTTGTGGCCCCACAGCGCGATCAGGAAGTACATCGGCACCAACATCATTTCCCAGAAGAAGAAGAACAGGAACATGTCGATGGCGAGGAACACGCCGATAACGCCGCCCAGGATCCACAGCAGGTTGAGGTGGAAGAAGCCCTGATACTTCTGGATTTCACGCCAGGAACAGAGGATCGCCAGCACGCCCAGCAGACCGGTCAACACCACCATCAGCAGCGACAGGCCGTCCAGCGCCAGGTGGATGGAGATGCCGAAGCGCGGGATCCACGGCAGCAGGAATTCGCTCTGCCACTGCGGAATGCCTTTCGGCGTGGTCAAGGTATAGCCGCCCTGCATCCACAGCTGCAGAGAGAGCGCCAACGTCAGCCCCATTGCGATCAGCGCTATCCAGCGCGGCACCTTAGTACCGAAGCGCTCAAGCTGCCAGCACAGCAGACCGCCGATAAAGGGGATAAGAATTAGCCAAGGTAATAGCATGGCGTTTTGTGTCCCTTATACGAATAATTTCAAACTTTGTACGTAGCGCCTGCCCGGCGCTACGCCCGAAAAATGCGTCTGTTTAAATTATTCAATTAAACCAAAATCAACAGAGCCAATACGACCACTGCACCCACACCCATAGACGCTATATACCAACGCACCTGACCGTTCTCGCTCACCGTCAGACCGCGGTTCCCCCAGCGGGAGAAGACGGCCGGCAGGTTCATCAGCGAGTTCAGCGGATCGCGCTGCAGCAGCTTCGCAATGCCCAGGTACGGCTTGACGAACACTTTGTCATACAGCCAGTCGAAGCCCCAGGCATGGAACCACCAGGTCGAGAAGAAACGCCCCGGCGCGCTGTTGGCGATGCTGTTGACCAGGCTACGTTTGCCCAGCCACAGCGCGGCCGCCAGCAGAATGCCGACGATAGCTACCACGCCGGAGGTGATTTCAAGCGTCAGCACGCTGCCGTGCGCCAGCTCGGTCGTATCCGGCAGCACGCCCTGCAACGGCGGCACGATCATCGCGCCGACGAAGGTGGACAGCACCAGCAGAACCAGCAGCGGCAGATGGTGAGTGATGCCTTTACCGGCATGCGCTTTGATTTTCTCTTCGCCATGGAACACGATGAAAATCATACGGAAGGTGTACAGCGAGGTCATGAACGCGCCGACCAGGCCGGCCACCATCAGGTTGATGTGGCCGTTGGCCATCGCGCCCGCCAGGATCTCGTCCTTACTGAAGAAGCCGGCCGTGACCAGCGGCAACGCAGACAGCGCCGCGCCACCCACCAGGAAGCAGACGTACACCAGCGGGATGCTCTTGCGCAGGCCGCCCATCTTGAAGATGTTTTGCTCGTGGTGGCAAGCCAGGATCACCGAACCGGACGACAGGAACAGCAGCGCCTTGAAGAACGCGTGGGTCATCAGGTGGAAGATCGCCGCGTCCCATGCCTGCACGCCCAGCGCCAGGAACATGTAACCGATCTGGCTCATGGTGGAGTAAGCGAGCACGCGCTTGATGTCGGTCTGCACCAGTGCGGCGAAGCCGGCCAGCAGCAGAGTGACCGCACCGACGATGCCCACCAGGTGCAGCACTTCCGGCGCCATCAGGAACAGGCCGTGCGTACGGGCGATCAGATAGACGCCCGCGGTCACCATGGTCGCCGCGTGGATCAGTGCGGAAACCGGGGTTGGGCCCGCCATCGCGTCCGCCAACCAGGTTTGCAACGGCAGCTGCGCCGATTTACCGACCGCGCCGCCCAGCAGCATCAGGGTCGCCCAAGTGATGGCCGTATCGCCCACCGCCAGTTTCTGCGGTGCCAGGATCATCAGCTCGCGGATATTCAGCGTGCCCAGCTCGTTGTAGAGGATGAACAGCGCGAACGCCAGGAACACGTCACCCACGCGGGTCACGATGAAGGCTTTCATCGCCGCCGCGCCGTTGGCCGGATCTTTGTAGTAGAAACCGATCAACAGGTAGCTGCACAGGCCCACGCCTTCCCAACCCAGATACATCAGCAGCAGGTTGTCCGCCAGCACCAAGACCACCATGCTGGCGATAAACAGGTTGGTGTAAGCGAAGAAGCGCGAGTAGCCCTCTTCACCGCGCATGTACCAGGAGGCGAACATGTGGATGAAGAAGCCGACGCCGGTGACCACCGACAGCATGGTCAGCGACAGGCCGTCCAGCACCAGGGTCACGCCGATATTGAAGTTGCCGACGGCCATCCAGGTCCACAGGCTTTGCTCGAACAGCTGCACGCCGGCGGCTTTCTGGGCGAAGAAATCCATCGCCACATACACCGTGACCAGCGCAGCCAGGCCGATAGAGCCCACGCCGACGGTAGCCGCCGTGTTCTCAGACCAACGACCGCGGGAAAATGCCAGCAGCAGGAACCCGATCAGCGGTAGCAGAATTGTTAAATATAATAGGTTCATCCGCGCATCTCACTGACAGTATCAATATTCAGGGTATGACGACGACGGTAGAGCTGCAGCAGCAGCGCCAGGCCGATACTGGCCTCGGCTGCCGCCAGGCTGATCGCCAGGATGTACATCACCTGACCGTCCGCCTGGCCCCAGTAGCTTCCCGCCACGATAAACGCCAACGCCGCAGCGTTGATCATCACTTCCAGGCTGATCAGCATAAACAGCAGGTTGCGGCGCACCAGCAGCCCGGTCAGCCCGAGCACAAACAGGATAGCCGCCAGGATCAGGCCGTGTTGAAGAGGGATCATGCTTGCTCCTCCGATTTTCTTCTCGCCATTTCGCCACTCGCCGGCGCGTTGCTCAGCACCTCGCCAGGCTTGTGCTCGCGGCCGATATGGAAGGCGACAACCAGACCCGCCAACAGCAGCATTGAGGCCAGCTCAACCGCCAATACGTAAGGCCCGAACAGGCTGATGCCCACCGCCTTCGCGTCGACCATCTCGCCGCTGATACCCTGGTCGGATACGCTGCGGATCGCGACGATCAATACCACCAGCAGCGCCAGCGACAACAGGCCAGGCCCGATCCACACCGTTGGCTTCATCCAGTCGCGCTCTTGCTGCTGCACGTTGCCGAGGTTCAGCATCATCACCACGAACACGAACAGCACCATGATGGCGCCCGCATAGACGATGATTTCCAACGCGGCGGCAAAGTAGGCGCCGAGCGAGAAGAAGACTGCCGAGATCGCCAATAACGAGACGATCAGATACAGCAGCGCATGTACAGGGTTGGTATGGGTGATCACGCGAATCGTCGCGGCCACCGCAATCAAACCTGCCAGGTAAAATGCAATTTCCATGCTTGCTGGCTCCTTAGGGCAACAGACCTTTGACGTCGATCGGTTTGGCTTCGTTTTCGGCTTCGCCTTTGGCTTTGCCGTCAATCGCCATACCGGCCATCCGGTAGAAGTTATATTCCGGATATTTACCCGGCCCCGAGATCAACAGATCTTCTTTTTCGTATACCAGATCCTGACGCTTGTACTCACCCAGTTCGAAATCCGGCGTCAGCTGGATAGCGGTAGTCGGGCAAGCCTCTTCGCACAGGCCACAGAAAATGCAGCGCGAGAAGTTGATGCGGAAGAACTCCGGATACCAACGGCCGTCTTTCTGCTCCGCTTTTTGCAGCGAGATACAGCCGACCGGGCAGGCCACCGCACACAGGTTACAGGCGACGCAGCGCTCTTCGCCGTCCGGATCGCGCGTCAGCACGATGCGGCCACGGTAGCGCGGCGGCAGGTAAACCGGTTCTTCCGGATACATCTGGGTTTCGCGCTTGGCGAAGGCATGCATGCCAATCATCCAAATGCTGCGCACCTGGGTGCCGAAACCAACCACTAACTCTTTCAATGTCATGGTTTATTCACCCCTTATTGAGCGTTGTACAAAATGACCGCGGCGGTTGCCAGCAGGTTCAGCAGCGTCAGCGGCAGGCACACTTTCCAGCCGAAGGACATCACCTGGTCATAACGCGGACGCGGCAGCGCGGCACGGATCAGGATGAACATCATCATGAAGAAGGCCGTTTTCAACGCGAACCAGATGAATGGCGGCAGGAACGGACCCTGCCAGCCGCCGAAGAACAACGTCACAATCAGGGCGGACACGGTGACGATACCGATGTATTCCCCCACGAAGAACAGACCGAACTTCATGCCGGAATATTCGATGTGGTAACCGTCGGCCAGTTCCTGCTCGGCTTCCGGCTGGTCAAACGGGTGACGGTGGCACACCGCCACGCCGGCGATCGCGAAGGTCACGAAGCCGAAGAACTGCGGAATGACGTTCCAGACGTGCGCCTGGGATTCAACGATGGCCTGCATGTTGAACGAATCCGCCTGCATCACCACGCCCATCAGCGACAGGCCGATGAACACTTCGTAGCTCAGGGTTTGCGCGGAGGCGCGCATCGCGCCCAACAGCGAGTATTTGTTGTTGCTCGACCATCCGGCGAACAGCACGGCGTACACCGCCAGGCCGGCCATCATCAGGAAGAACAGAATACCGATGTTGAGATCGGACACCGCCCAGGTCGGGCTGACCGGAACGATGGCAAATGCCAGCAACAGGGAAGTAAAGGCGATCATCGGCGCCAGGGTGAAGATCACCCGGTCGGAGAATCTCGGTACCCAGTCTTCCTTGAAGAACATTTTGATCATGTCGGCGACCAGCTGCAGCGAGCCGCCCCAGCCTACGCGGTTCGGTCCGTAGCGGTTCTGGAACAGGCCGAGCAGACGGCGTTCGCCGAAGCTCATGAATGCCCCGCACGCCACGACCACCAACAGGATCACGACCGCTTTAAGAATGGCGATCAGAATGTCGATCACCTCAGGGGTAAACCAGCTCATCGTGCTGCCTCCCGCAGATTGTCTACCTTAGTACCCACCAAGATCGGCGGGATCCCTGGCAAGCCGAGCGGCAAACCAACCTGGCCCTGGGTCAGGGTTTCACTCAGACGCACCGGCAGACGCAGGGTCTGTCCCGCACAGCTGAACTCCACCAGGCTGCCCGCGTTGACGCCAAGCGTCGCCGCGTCGGCCGGGTTGACCATCACGTAGGCTTCCGGCATGCGCTGCTGGATCACGTGAGAGCGCTGCGACATTTCGTCGCTGCCGAACAGGTGGTAGTAAGGCGCGACACGCCAACCGTCGACCGGATTGAACGCGGCAGGCACGCGATCGAAGTAACCGAGGCTGCCCTCCCCCGCTTCGATCAGGCGCACGCCCGGATCGCCGTGGCGCAGTTTGCCGCCCACTTCGGCCTGGAACTTGTTCCATGCCTGCGGTGAGTTCCAGCCTGGCGCCCAGGCGAACGGGATCTGCTGACGATCGGCCAGCGGGCTGTTGTTCCCTTCCATCGAGAAGGCGAACATGGTGTCTTTATCCTGCGGCTGACGCGGCTCGTGCACGCTGATGTTAGCGCGCATGGCGGTACGGCCGCTGGAGCGGTGCGGCGAACGCGCCAGCTTCTGACCGCGAATGCGGAAAGTCGCGTCCGGCGCAGCGTCGACGATGCCCTGCAGCTGCGGCAACGCGGCAACGCAAGCGGCGATCACGTCATCGAGCTGGGTCCAGTCCACGTGGCGGCTGGTGTAGGTGGAGTGCAGCGAGTGCATCCAGCGCCAGCTTTCCAGCATCACGGTGAACTGATTCTTCTTGGCGTCGTCGTAGTAAGCCGGATCGTATACTTGGAAGAAGCGCTGCGCGCGGCCTTCCTGGTTGATCAGCGTACCGTCGCTCTCGGCGAAGCTGGCCGAGGAGAGGATCAGGTTGGCTTTGTCCATGATCGCAGTGCGCTGGTGGTCGGCGATGATCAGATTGTTGACCTTGGCCAACGCCGCATCCACCTGCGCCGCCGGCGCATGACGATAGAGATCGTTTTCCATCACGATGGCGGTGTCTGCTGCGCCGCTCGCCAGCTGTTCCAGCGCCTGATCGAGCGAACCGCCGCCGATCATCGCCAGGCCCATGCTGTTGGCTGCGCCCGCCACGAAGGTGATGCCGACATCGGAACCGCGGCCCTTCAACGCTTTGGCGATGTTGGCCGCCGCTTCGATGATGGCTTCGCTGCCGGCGTTGCTGCCGGTCACGATCAGCGGTTTGCGTGCGCCGGTCAGCGCCTGCACGATGATATCGACTTTCTTGTTCAGGCCTTCAGCCAGATCGTTCACCGCCGGCGCCGCGCTGTCCAGCGCGTGAGCGATGGCGAAGCCGAAGCGCGCCTGCTCGTCCACCGGCGCGCGGTAGTTCCAAGCGGCGATGTCGTCCAGACGGGTGTTGTCGACGTTGGTGGTGAACAGCGGGTACTTGGCGTGCTGACCGATGTTCTGCACCGCCGCGATCTGCCAGTCGGCCACGCGTTGCGCCGCCGCCATCGCACGGGCTTTCCCCTTGACGGCCTGGCGCACGGACAGCGCGATACGCGCACCGGTTTGCGTCAGGTCTTCGCCCAGCACCAGCACCGCGTCGTAATCTTCGATCTCACGCAGCGCCGGCGTATGGACACCGCCGTTTTTCAGCACGTTCAGCATCAGCGCCAGGCGTGATTGCTCCGCCTGAGCGATACCGGTGTAGTAGTTCTCGGCGCCGACCAGCTCGCGCAGTGCGAAGTTGCTTTCCAGGCTGGCGCGCGGGGAGCCGATGCCGATGGTTTTCTTCGCCTGACGCAGGATGTCCGCCGCGCCCTGCATCGCCTGCTCGGCGTTCAGGGTGATCCAGTCATCGCCGCGCAGCTGCTGCGGTTGACGCGGACGATCTTTCTGGTTGACGTAGCCGTAACCGAAACGGCCGCGGTCGCACAGGAAGTAGTGGTTCACGCTGCCGTTGTAACGGTTTTCGATACGGCGCAGCTCGCCATAGCGTTCGCCCGGGCTGGTGTTACAGCCGATGCTGCACTGCTGGCAAATGCTCGGCGCGAACTGCATGTCCCATTTACGGTTGTAGCGTTCGGAGTGCGTTTTGTCGGTGAATACGCCGGTCGGGCACACTTCCACCAGGTTGCCGGAGAACTCGCTTTCCAGCGTGCCGCTTTCCGGGCGACCGAAGTAGACGTTGTCGTGCGCGCCGTACACGCCGAAGTCGGTGCCGTCCGCATAGTCTTTGTAGTAACGCACGCAGCGGTAGCAGGCGATGCAGCGGTTCATCTCGTGCGAGATAAACGGCCCCAGCTCCTGGTTGTTGTGGGTGCGCTTGGTGAAGCGGTAGCGGCGGAAGCTGTGGCCGGTCATTACCGTCATATCCTGCAGGTGACAGTTACCGCCTTCTTCACAGACCGGGCAATCGTGCGGGTGGTTGGTCATCAACCACTCGACCACGCTTTCACGGAACTGCTTCGCTTCACCGTCATCGATGGAGATGAAGGTGCCGTCGGATGCCGGGGTCATACAGGACATCACCAAACGGCCGCGCGTATCTTCCGCGTTTTGGTATTGCTTTACCGCACATTGGCGGCAAGCGCCGACGCTTCCCAGCGCCGGATGCCAGCAAAAGTAAGGAATATCAAGGCCGAGGGAAAGACAAGCCTGCAGCAGGTTGTCCGCTCCGTCTACCTCATACTCTTTGCCGTCTACATGAATCGTAGCCATAGTCAGCATGCTTCCAAGTGGCCTGCCTTGCGGCAGGCGTTAATCAAAAATTCTGGCCGTGTTCGGGCGAGTCGGCTTACCAGCGCTGCTTCAGCAGATTGTTCGGCTGAATGCCGCCAATCGCATGGGCGTTGCCGAAGTGCTGCACGGCGATGCCCGCCTCGAACTCTTCACGGAAATATTTAATCGCGCTTTGCAGTGGCTCTACGGCACCTGGCGCGTGGGCGCAGAAGGTTTTGCCCGGGCCGAGGGAACGGCACAGCTGTTCGAGGGTTTCGATATCCCCCGGCTGCCCTTCGCCGTTTTCCAACGCACGCAGGATCTTCACGCTCCACGGCAGGCCGTCGCGGCATGGCGTACACCAGCCGCAGGACTCGCGGGCGAAGAACTCTTCCAGGTTACGCACCAGCGGCACCATGCCGATCTCGTGGTCTACCGCCATCGCCAGCGCGGTGCCGAGACGGCTGCCGGCTTTGCCGATCGCGCCGTATTCCATCGGCAGATCGAGGTGATCGGCGGTCAGGAAGTCGGTCCCCGCGCCGCCCGGCTGCCAGGCTTTGAAGCGCAGACCGTCGCGCATGCCGCCGGCGTAGTCTTCCAGGATCTCGCGCGCGGTGGTGCCGAACGGCAACTCCCAGACGCCCGGATTTTTCACCCGGCCGGAGAAGCCCATCAGCTTGGTGCCTTTGTCTTCACTGCCGGAGATGCCGGTGTACCACTCCACGCCGTTCGCCAAAATGGCCGGCACGTTGCACAGCGTTTCGACGTTGTTGACGCAGGTCGGCTTGCCCCATACGCCGGCGCTGGCCGGGAATGGCGGCTTGGAACGCGGGTTGGCGCGGCGGCCTTCCAGCGAGTTGATCAGTGCGGTTTCTTCGCCGCAGATGTAACGGCCGGCGCCGGTGTGCACGATCAGCTCGAAATCGAACCCGGTGCCGAGAATGTTCTTGCCCAGATAGCCGGCTTCGGTGGCTTCCGCGATGGCGCGACGCAGGTGCGCCGCCGCTTCGATGTACTCACCGCGCAGGAAGATGTACCCACGGTAGGCTTTCAGCGCGAACGCGGAGATCAACATGCCTTCCACCAGCAGATGCGGCAGCTGCTCCATCAGCAGGCGGTCTTTATAAGTGCCCGGCTCCATTTCATCGGCGTTACACAGCAGGTAACGGATGTTCATGGATTCGTCCTTCGGCATCAGGCTCCACTTCAAACCGGTGGAGAAGCCCGCGCCGCCGCGGCCCTTCAGCCCGGAGTCTTTCACCAGGCCGACGATCTCGTCCGGGGCCAGGCCTTTGAGGGCCTTTTCTGCGCCGGCATAGCCGTTTTTGCTGCGGTACTCGTCCAGCCACAGCGGCTGCTTGTCATCGCGCAGACGCCAGGTCAGCGGATGCGTTTCGGGAGTGCGTACAATGTGCTTGGTCATTGATACTGCTCCAGTAGCGTCTCGATATCTTCAGGCTTCAGCTGACTGTGAGTGTCGTCATCAATCATCATGGTCGGCCCTTTATCGCAGTTGCCCAGACAGCAGGTCGGCAACAGCGTGAAGCGGCCATCAAAGGTGGTTTGACCCGGCTTGATGTTCAGCTTCTTCTCGATAGCGGCCTGAATGCCCTGGTAACCGGTGATGTGACAGACAACGCTGTCACAATAACGGATCACGTGACGTCCTACTGGCTGACGGAAAATCTGGCTGTAGAACGTGGCCACGCCTTCTACGTCGCTGGCGGGGATGCCCAGCACTTCCGCGATGGCGTAAATCGCACCGTCCGGAACCCAGCCGCGCTGCTTCTGCACAATTTTCAGTGCTTCGATGGAAGCGGCGCGCGGATCCTCGTAATGGTGCTTTTCGTGCTCGATCGCATCACGTTCTTCCGCGCTCAGTACAAATGCATCAACGCCGCTCTGAGGAGCGGCTGCGTTGATGGGCTCGAGCGCATCATTGACTGCGTGATTGTCTTTTTGATCATGCATAGTTAGCGGTCCACATCTGACATTACAAAATCGATACTACCCAGATAGACGATCAGGTCGGAAACCAGGCTGCCACGGATGACCGATGGGATCTGCTGCAGGTGCGCAAAGCTCGGCGTACGTACCCGGGTGCGGTAGCTCATGGTGCTGCCGTCGCTGGTCAGGTAGTAGCTATTGATCCCTTTGGTGGCTTCAATCATCTGGAATGATTCGTTGGCTGGCATCACCGGGCCCCAGGAAACCTGCAGGAAGTGGGTGATCAGCGTTTCAATATGCTGCAGCGTGCGCTCTTTCGGCGGCGGCGTGGTCAGCGGGTGATCGGCCTTGAACGGGCCTTCCGGCATGTTGTTCAGGCACTGTTCGAGAATGCGCAGGCTCTGGCGCAGCTCTTCCACCTTTAGCATCACGCGGGTGTAGCAGTCGCTGGTGCCGTCGCCGACCGGCACTTCGAAGTCGAAGTTCTCGTAGCCGGAGTACGGACGCCATTTACGCACGTCGAACTCGACGCCGGTGGCACGCAGGCCGGCGCCGGTCACGCCCCACTCCAGCGCTTCTTTGGCGTTGTAAGACGCTACGCCGATGGAACGGCCTTTCAGGATGCTGTTCTTCAGCGCCGCTTTCACGTAGGAGTCCAGACGCTTCGGCATCCAGTCGAGGAATTCACGCAGCAGGCGATCCCAGCCGCGCGGCAGATCGTGCGCGACGCCGCCGATGCGGAACCAGGCCGGGTGCATACGGAAACCGGTGATCGCTTCCACCAGATCGTAGATTTTCTGACGGTCGGTAAAGGCGAAGAACACCGGGGTCATCGCGCCGACGTCCTGAATGAAGGTGGAGATGTACAGCAGGTGGCTGTTGATGCGGAACAGCTCGGACAGCATCACGCGGATGGTGTCGACGCGCTCAGGCACCTTGATGCCGGCCAGCTTCTCGACCGCCAGCACATAAGGCATTTCGTTCACGCAGCCGCCGAGGTACTCGATACGGTCGGTGTACGGAATGTAGCTGTGCCAGGATTGACGCTCGCCCATCTTCTCGGCGCCGCGGTGGTGATAGCCGATATCCGGTACGCAGTCGACGATCTCTTCGCCGTCCAGCTGCAGAATGATGCGGAACGCACCGTGCGCGGACGGGTGGTTCGGGCCGAGGTTGAGGAACATGAAGTCTTCGTTCTCGGTACCGCGCTTCATGCCCCAGTCTTCCGGCTTGAAAGTCAGCGCTTCCATCTCCAGATCTTCTTTCTGCTTGGTCAGCACGAAAGGATCGAATTCGGTGGCGCGCGCCGGGTAGTCCTTGCGCAGCGGGTGCCCTTCCCAGGTCTGCGGCATCATGATGCGCGACAGGTGCGGGTGGCCGTCGAAGGTGATGCCGAACATTTCCCAGGTTTCGCGCTCGTACCAGTTGGCGTTCGGGAACACCTTGGTCGCCGTCGGCACGTGCAGGTCTTTTTCAGACAGCGCCACCTTCAGCATGATGTCGCGGTTGCGTTCGATGGAAATCAGATGGTAGAAAACGGAGAAATCCGCAGCGGGCAGGCCGTCGCGGTGGGTGCGAAGACGTTCGTCCACGCCATGCAGATCGAACAGCATGACATACGGCTTCGGCTGTTTTCTCAGGAACGTCATTACTTCCAGCAACTGGTCAGGTTTAACCCATACCACGGGCATGCCGGTACGGGTGGCCTGAACAGTAAAGGCTTCCGGCCCAAAACGGTTGCGCAGTTCGCCGATCACCGGGTCGTCAAGGTGATCTCGGGTCTGCCAGGCAGGCAAGGCGTCGTGCGTCGTCAAATCTGTCATAATTTTTTTTCACCACACTAAAGGGTTATTCGCCGCAAGTTTCACTTTTCGCTGTGTTAACCAATAGCGCACTAAGATGGACGTTAAATGAACGTCTTAAATCTCGTCAGGCGTCCGGAGGTTGGTCACCGCGATGCGTTCGCCGTGTTTACGCTCTCTTTCAGACTGCATATTGGCGCGGTAAACGCCCTGATCGCCGACAACCCACGACAGCGGGCGACGTTCTTTGCCGATGGATTCCTGCAGCAGCATCAGCGCTTGCATGTAGGCTTCCGGACGCGGCGGGCAGCCGGGAATGTACACGTCGACCGGCAGGAACTTGTCCACGCCCTGCACCACGGAATAGATGTCGTACATGCCGCCGGAGTTGGCGCAGGCGCCCATCGAGATCACCCACTTAGGCTCCAGCATCTGCTCGTACAGGCGTTGGATGACCGGGGCCATCTTGGTGAAACAGGTACCGGCCACCACCATCAGGTCAGCCTGACGCGGGGAGGCGCGCAGTACTTCCGCACCGAAACGCGCCACGTCGTGAACGGCGGTAAACGACGTCACCATCTCCACGTAACAGCACGAAAGGCCGAAGTTATACGGCCAAATAGAGTTTTTACGCCCCCAGTTCACCATGTCATGCAGCGCATGTTCGAGTTTACCCATGTAAACCGTGCGGTGGACCTGTTGTTCCAGGGGATCGGCGACGATCTCCTGTTTTTGCAGGGGATAACGGTCGTTCTCACCGTTCGGGTCTATGCGGGTGAGCGTATAGTCCATCTTAATGCCTCGCTGTTACTGCGGATGACTGTTGGTGTTAGTGATCGTGCTCGGTTTGCTGCGGCGTTGGGAACGCGCCGGAGTCCAATCCAACGCGCCGATGCGCACCAGATAAACCAGACCGGCCAATAGCACCAAAATGAAAATGGCGGCTTCGATAAAGCCTACCCAACCGCTCTCGCGAACCGAGACCGACCAGGCATACAGGTATAAGGCTTCAACGTCGAAAATAACGAAGAACATGGCCACCAGGTAGAACTTGGCGGACAAGCGCATGCGCGCCGTACCGACCGAGTCGATGCCTGATTCAAACGGGGTGTGTTTGGCGCGCGCCCGGGCTCTCCCGCCCAAGAAGAACGCACCCAGCAGCATTAAGCCGCAAAGCCCGATAGCCACGACGAGAAATACGGCGAGCGCCCAGTGATGAGCGATAACTTCAGTGGTTGTTGACATACTCTATGCTTACTCATCAAAAGTGGCGTCGATCGCGCTGCTCTTGTCACCGGCAGTTAGTGCGCCACATCGATTTAAGGGAAGGATAAATAACCACACAAACAAACTGCTTTTACAGCGAGTTAGGCAGCGTTTTTCTGTGGGCTTTTTACTCCTTTCTATAACCTTTTGTCAACTTTGACAAAAGTATCTACACACTAGTTTACATACGTATCATTTGATTAACATTTGATGCGCCAGGGGCTGGCTAAATCGTGTCAGTTAATTTTTGTGTAGAAACAGATAGATATAAACCAACGTGCACATTTCAGTTTTACTATACCATTGTCTCAGGAATTCCCTGTTCTTCCACTCACTACCTAGGGGTATTTTTTTGATCCAGGACACGTTTTCAGCATAAATCCTCAAAAAAAGTGTGGCCCTTTAACAATTTTCCTCAAATTAAGCCGCAAAAACGGCCGCTATAAGCTAACAAAATAACCCTGCTATTACCATGCCTTTAACCCATTCAATCTTATTGCTCAAAAAACAAACTCAGCGTCTTAAACCCGGCCAAACTCTCTTTTCAGTAACGCTTAAAAGTTAATAAAACAGCCAACTCATAACAAAATCGTCATTAAATCCCTATAACAGTAAAAATCGCCAAAAAAAGGGCAAAAAAAACCTCCGCCGAAGCAGAGGTTTTCATCAGATCTAACGCCGCGGCGTTATTCTTCTTCGTCCACCAGGCTGGCGTCATCCTGATCGCCCTGGAGACCGGCTTCCGCGCCGTTGAAGCCATAACCGTCATTGCCGCCCTGCATTGCGCTGAAGATGGCCATCGCCAGCTCATTGCTGCACTGCGCGTTTTTGCACAGCGCATACTGGGTATCCGGCAGCGGCGGCAAACCTTCCACCGCCCCCAGCACCCGCAGATCGGGGCTCATCATCTCGATCGGCCGCGCGGTCACGCCCAGGCCGGCCTTACAGGCCGCCCGCACCGCGGACAGCGTGGAGGCGACGTAGGCGATACGCCACGGGATACCGGCTTCGTCCAGCTGCTTGATCGCCAGCGCGCGGAACGGGCTTGGCTCATCCATCACCACCAACGGGATCGGTTCGCCCGCCTGATAGTGGTAATCGGCGGCGCAGTACCACAGCGTCGGCGATGTGCGCAGCACGATATGCGGATGTCCGGCCGGATCGGCCGTGGTCACCGCCAGATCGATCTCGCCCTCTTCCAGCAGATCGACCATCGTCGTGCTGCGCTTTACGCGCACGTCAATGGCCAGCTTCGGATAGATGGCGGTCACGCGGTTCAACAGGAAAGGCAGAATCGTATCGGCGGTGTCGTCGGAAGCGCCGATGGTCAGAACACCTTTAATATTGTTGTACATCAGCGAGGTACAGGCTTCGTCGTTAAAGCGCAGGATCTTCCTGGCATAACCGAGAAGCTGAATACCATGCTCAGTCAGGAGTTTGTTACGCCCATGGCGGGCAAACAGTTCTTTGCCGACCAGTTGCTCTAATCGCTGCATTTGTTGACTGACGGCTGATTGAGTACGGCATACGGCAACCGCCGCCGCCGCAAAGGTATTCAAATCAGCAACCGCAACAAAGGTTCTTAGCAGATCGAGGTCGAGATTAAGTATCGGACGATTTGCAGTTGTCATAGTGTATTCTTCACTTTTTTAAATTCTAATTTACGAACTACTACCCTGGTGTGTTTCTCAGACGCCGTTGAAAAGGACGGAGCCTGTTATGACAGTACCCCACTCATAAGTGGAGGGCAAAAAAATTACTTATGATTCGTTACCTCTATCGCTTTTTAAAATGCGATCTATCGATGGTGCTTATAGAACGCGGGGGACTGAATACCGGTGAAAAGGGAAAACCCCCACCGAACCTGAGATTTTACTCATTCATACTGCCTAATTTCCACTCCATTCGTGCTACTGAGAACCCTTATCAACCGGCGTTCAGACTGCATTACAGAGCAAAAAAGATAAATAATTAACGGTACCGACTTCGTGTTACCACTCAATGAATTTAATAAATTCAATCAGTAAGATTTTTGCTTTAAATAATAATCCTATAACCACATAAACAATGCTTAAGGTAAAATATAAAGTAAAGCTAATGTAAATATGTCATTTTTCTTAGTGTGGTGCGCTAACTGACACCCCGCTATCAGACAACTCCGGTATTATCGTTCCTTTACAGTTTATTGAAGCCTATTCTCCCTTTCGGCTTATCAGTTCACTGCTGCCAGCCACGATCGCCGGCACGTCGCGTTTATCGAGGCGGGATTTTACAGAACAAAACCCTAGTAAAATTATAGTTCATGAAATTATGGACCACAAAATAACTTTACCTTTGCTTATCATAACTAAAATCCCCCGTTACGACATGCATTTGCACCAAAGGCGTGCAAAACCCTTCAAAAGCAACTACGCCAGGAGTACATTGGGCGGGTTGCGGCGTCCCACGGTAGGAGCGCCCCTATCCCAGCAAAAGGCTCAACTTTTTATGTCCCCCATTGAGAAATCCAGCAAACTGGACAACGTCTGCTATGACATTCGCGGCCCGGTGCTTAAAGAAGCTAAACGTCTTGAAGAAGAAGGCAATAAAGTCCTGAAACTGAACATCGGCAACCCTGCCCCGTTCGGTTTCGACGCCCCGGACGAAATCCTGGTCGACGTGATCCGCAATCTGCCCACGGCGCAAGGCTACTCCGATTCCAAAGGCCTCTTCTCGGCGCGTAAAGCGATCATGCAGCACTACCAGGCGCGCAACATGCGTGACGTGACCGTTGAGGATATCTACATTGGCAACGGCGTCTCGGAGCTGATCGTCCAATCCATGCAGGCGCTGCTCAACAGCGGCGACGAAATGCTGGTGCCGGCGCCGGACTACCCGCTGTGGACCGCCGCGGTATCGCTGTCCGGCGGCAAGGCCGTGCACTACCTGTGCGATGAGCAGGCCGGCTGGTTCCCGGATCTGGACGACATCATCAGCAAGATCACCCCGTGCACCCGCGGCATCGTGATCATCAACCCGAACAACCCGACCGGCGCGGTTTACAGCAAAGCGCTGCTGGAACAGATCGTCGAGATCGCCCGTCAACACAACCTGATCATCTTCGCCGACGAGATCTACGACAAGATCCTGTATGACGAAGCCGAGCACCATTCGATCGCCGCGCTGGCGCCGGATCTGCTGACCGTGACCTTCAACGGCCTGTCGAAAACCTACCGCGTGGCGGGCTTCCGCCAGGGCTGGATGGTGCTGAACGGGCCGAAGAAACACGCCAAAGGCTATATCGAAGGGCTGGAGATGCTGGCTTCGATGCGCCTGTGCGCCAACGTGCCGATGCAACACGCCATTCAAACCGCGCTGGGCGGTTATCAGAGCATCAGCGAATTCATTCAGCCTGGCGGCCGCCTGTACGAACAACGCAATCGCACCTGGGAACTGCTCAACGACATCCCGGGCGTCTCTTGCGTGAAGCCACAGGGCGCGCTGTATATGTTCCCGCGCATCGACGCCAAGCGCTTCAACATCCACGACGACCAGAAGCTGGTGCTGGACCTGCTGCTGCAGGAAAAAGTGCTGCTGGTGCAGGGCACCGCGTTCAACTGGCCTTACCCGGATCACGTGCGTATCGTCACCCTGCCGCGCGTAGATGAACTGGAAATGGCGGTCGGCAAGCTGGGCCGCTTCCTGGAAGGTTACCACCAGTAATCGCCTGGGGCGCAGCGCCTTGCTGCGCCCTTCTCTCATTGCCCGGTTGCAAAATTCGCCGTCACTGCTTCACAATGGGGCCCTCACTTGCCGTTAAAGAGAGCACCATGAGCCAGAGCCATTTCTTCGCCCATCTGTCCCGCCTGAAACTGATCAACCGCTGGCCGCTGATGCGCAACGTGCGTACCGAGAACGTCTCCGAACACAGTCTGCAGGTGGCCTTTGTCGCCCACGCGTTGGCGGTGATCAAGAACCGCAAATTCAACGGCAACCTCAACGCCGACCGCGTTGCGCTGCTGGCGATGTACCACGACGCCAGCGAAGTGATCACCGGCGACATGCCGACGCCGATCAAGTACTACAATCCGCAGATCGCCCATGAATACAAGAAGATCGAAAAGATCGCCCAGCAAAAGCTGCTGGACATGATCCCCGCGGAGCTGCGCAACGATTTCCGCACCATTCTCGATGAGCACTACTACAGCGAAGATGAAAAGCAGGTAGTGAAGCAGGCAGACGCGCTGTGCGCCTACCTGAAATGCCTGGAGGAACTCTCTGCCGGCAACAACGAATTCACCCTGGCCAAGGCGCGGCTGGATAAAACCCTGGAACAGCGCCGCAGCCCGGAAATGGACTACTTCATGGACGTGTTCATTCCCAGCTTCAGCCTGTCATTGGACGAAATCAGCCTCGACAGTTCGCTGTAACCCCGCCGGCGCAGCCTCGCTGCGCCGTTAAAAGCCGTAGAGCCACGGCACCACAATCACGCTGACCGCCATCACCAGCAGAGTGAACGGCACGCCGAGACGCACGAAATCGCCGAACTTGTAATTGCCCGGCCCCAGCACCAACGTGTTGACCGGTGAAGAGACCGGCGTCATAAAGGCGGCGGACGCGGCGATGGCGATAATCATCGCAAACGGGTATGGCGAGACGCCCATTTCGCGCGCGGCGGCGATGGCGATCGGCGCCATCAGCACCGCCGTCGCGGTGTTGGAAATAAACAGGCCGATGGTGGCGCACAAGACGAACAGGCACAGCAGCATCACGCGCGGCCCCGCGCCGCCGGCGACGTCCATCAGCCCGCTGACGATCAGATCCACCCCGCCGGTCTTTTGCAGCGCCTGCGCAAACGGCATCATCCCGACGATCAAAATAATGCTCGGCCAATGGATCGATTTATAGGCGCTCTCCATATCGATACAGCGAAACTTGCCCATCAGCAGGCAGGCGATCAGCGCCGCGATGGGGTTGGGGATTTCGTCGGTCAACATCATTGCCACCATCAGCGCCAGGCAAAACAGCGCGTGCGGCGCCTGCGTGATCGCCGGCGCCACTTCGTCCACCTCGGCCGGCAAGTTGAGCACGATAAAGTCGTGGGTTTTGGCCTGCAGCTGACGGATCGCCTTCCAGTCGCCGATCACCAGCAAAATGTCGCCCAGCTCCAGCGGCTCGTCCACCAGCTTGCCGCCCAGCGTCTCGCCGTGGCGGCGGATGCCCACCACGTTGAGATCGTAGCGGCTGCGGAACGCCGCTTCGCGCAGGCTTTTGCCCAGCAGCGCCGAGTCCGGGATCAGCGACACTTCCGCCATGCCGACGTTGCGCGACTGTTCAGAGAAGTAATCGCCGCGCAGCACCATCGGCTCCAGCCGCTGCTCGCCGCAGAATTCGCGCAGATCGACCTGGCTGTCCGACATGTCGATCAAAAGAACGTCGCCCTCGCGCAGCTCGGTGCTGCCAGAGGCGCTGACCATCACCCGCCGGAAGCGTTTCCAGCGCTCGATACCCACCACGTTGGCGCCATAACGCGCACGCAGGTGCAGTTCATCCAGCGAACGCCCGATCAGCGGCGAAGCGCTGCGGACAGCCAGCCGCCGCGCGCGACCGGTCAGCTTGTAGTCGCGGATCAAATCGCGGAAGGTACGGCGCTGCCAGTCATCGCCGGCTTTGCCCGTTTCACCGCTGCCCAGCCAACGCCGGGCGATCAGCATGTAACCGACGCCCAGCGCCAGCACCACCAGGCCAATGGGCGTCACGCTGAAGAAACCGAAACCATGGATGCCTTCTCGCACCAGCTCGCTGTTGACCACCATGTTGGGCGGCGTGGCCACCAGCGTCATCATGCCGCTGATAAGCCCGGCGAAGCTGAGCGGCATCATCAGCCGCCCCGGCGCGATCTTCATTCTGGCCGTCACGCTGAGCACCACCGGGATAAAGATCGCCACCACGCCGGTCGAGCTCATGAACGCCCCCAGCCCGGCGACCGTCACCATCAGCAGCATCAACATTTTGGTTTCGCTGCTGCCGGCCACTTTCACCAGCCAGTCCCCCACCTGATAGGCCACGCCGGTGCGCACCAGCCCTTCGCCGATCACGAACAGCGCCGCGATCAAAATCACGTTGGGATCGCTGAAACCGACCGTCGCCTCCTGCAGGCTGAGCGTGCCGCTCAGCACGAAGGCGATGATCACCAACAGGGCCACCACGTCCATGCGCAGCTTGTTGGTGGTAAACAGCACGATGGCAATCAGCAGTAAACTCAGCACCCACAGTAATTCGCTGTTCAAAACGGCCTCATCCGGCAAATGTCCAAGGGTCTAAAAAATAGCATAAAAAAACCCCGCCGAAGCGGGGTCTAATCAATTAGGGTGAAGATAATGCCGCTCAGGCCAGCCGGCGAACGATCGCGCCCTGCGCCGTTTTATCGACGGCGATCTGCGCCAGCGAATCCAGCCGCAGGTCGACCTGCTCCAGCTTCGGCGCATCCGCCGGCGCGTTGACCGCAATCACCTGGCAGCCCGCCGCCAGGCCGGAGAGAATGCCGGCCGGCGCGTCTTCAACCACCACGCACTCGTGCGGCGCAAGCCCCAGGCGCTCGGCGCCCAGCAGATAGGCGTCGGGCTGTGGCTTACCGTGTTTAACCTGCTCGGCGGTGATGAACACCTCCGGCTGCGGCAAACCGCCGGCCTGGCGGCGAGCGCCGGCCACCGGCACCGAACCGGAGGTGACGATCGCCCAAGGGATACCGAGCGCGTTCAGGCGCTCCAGCAGCGCAATCGCGCCCGGCAGCGCGCGAACGCCGTCGGTATCCTGCGCTTCGGCCTGCTCCAGCAACTCGAACTCGCGCTGAATTTCCGCTTCGCTTTCGCCCGGCATAAAGTGGCGCAGAGAAGTAATGGCCTGTTTACCGTGAATGAAATCCAGCACCGCTTGCGGGTTGACACCGCGGCGCTCGGCCCAGTGCGTCCAGGCGCGCTCTACCGCCGGCAATGAATCCACCAGGGTGCCATCAAGATCGAACAGAAAACCCTTACACTCCACAGAAAACCTCTTCTTAATCAAGCATTGATGATTTGCGCTATCTCAACGGCGCTCAGGTGATACTGGCGCGGACAGGCCAGCCAGATCGCCAGCATACGCTGGTATTTTTCCCACATTTTGGTCTGGGCGTTGAAACCGTGGCTGCCGGAATCGAAGTGAGTATAACGCCCCTCGGTGCTGACCAGGAAACGCACGTAGCTCAGGTAGCGCGCTTCGGTGGCGGCGTCGAAGCCGAGAAACGCCAGGCGGCGCTCGTCCAGATCCTGCTTCTCTTTCAGGTTGCCCCAGGAAACCTGCAGCGCATGGTGCATCTCCATCACGTTGATGATGGTGCGGCACACCTCTTCGCTCAGTTCGCCGAAGTCGCGATCCAGTTCGCGCATTTGCAACCCGAAGCCGCGTTCGACGATGGTTTGCAGCCGGCGATAACGGTCGCCGTTGTCCGGGTCGAGCAGGGTCATCATCTTGTACTGGTTCGACAGGATCAGCCGCTGGGCGTTGGTCATTTCCATCAGGATTTCCTCATTTCTGTGTGATGGCGGGAGCATCGCACAGCGCAAGAACGCAGGAAATCACAACTCGACCGTTCTTTGATTTAAACCGGGGTTATTAGCGCTTTGACGAAAAAGGCCGCATCAACGCGGCCTTTTCTCAGTTACAGATCGTCGAGGAAGGTTTTGTCCAGCTGCTTAAAAGCACGTTTGAGCAGATCGGCCAACGTCTGATAGGTCGGCGTGCCTTCGAGCGGCGCGACCGCCTGCCCGGCTTCCGTCAGCTTGTTGCGCACCTCATGGAACCATTGCAGCAGCGTCGGCGGCAGCGGCGTGACCGAACGGCGCCCCAGCCACCACAGTCCCTGCATCGGCAGGCTGCAGGCGAACAGCGCGGTGGCGATCGCCGGGCCGAGCTGACCGCCGAGCGCGATCTGCCAGGTCAACGTGAAAATCGCCAACGGCGGCATGAAACGGATAGCGAAACGGGTGGCACGCGCAACGCGGTTCTCCGGAAAGACCGGTGCCAGACGTTTGTCCGACGGCCAGGTTTTCATATAATGCTGCCCGCGCTGGAAGACCTGAAACCAGCTTACGGAACCGGACGGTTTGCTCGTCATTGCGTACCTCAACGTCACGTAAAGAAACTAAAAGCGTGCTGCCAGAGACCATACTAAAAAATTTGAAGCTTTAAATTTATTTTGTGTTTGCACCGGGCTATCGGTATCCTAAGCCGGCCTTGTGGCCGGTAGAAGATGACGCAAATTTTGTCAACTTTTAGCCCTATAAAAATCAAGATTATTTAAACCGCTGAGAAATCATCGGTTTTTCCATCATCCTGTGATTTGTGCACTTCACATGATGTTAATCATAAATGTCATCGGCACTATGCGCTACGCTTGTTGTCTGATTGACGATTAATTCACCACGTGTTTTCGATTTTCTTTTAACAACACGACTATTTAAGTAGGTACTTCCATGTCGAGTAAGCTAGTACTGGTTCTTAACTGCGGCAGTTCTTCTCTGAAATTCGCCATCATCGATGCCGTTAACGGCGACGAATTCCTCTCCGGTTTGGCCGAGTGTTTCCACCTGCCTGAAGCTCGCATCAAGTGGAAAATGGACGGCGCCAAACACGAAGCTGCCCTGGGGGCCGGCGCTGCACACAGCGAAGCGCTGAACTTCATTGTTAATACTATTCTGGCACAAAAACCAGAGCTTTCTGCGCAGCTGACCGCTATCGGCCACCGCATCGTGCACGGCGGCGAGAAGTTTACCGCTTCCGCCGTGATCAACGACGAAGTTCTGCAGGGTATCAAAGATTCCGTGCCGTTTGCACCACTGCACAACCCGGCTCACCTGATCGGCATCGCGGAAGCGCTGAAATCCTTCCCTAACCTGGCCGACAAGAACGTTGCCGTGTTCGACACCGCGTTCCACCAGACCATGCCGGAAGAATCTTACCTGTACGCCCTGCCGTACAGCCTGTACCGCGACCACGGCGTTCGCCGCTACGGCGCACACGGCACCAGCCACTTCTACGTGACTCAGGAAGCCGCGAAGATGCTGAACAAGCCGGTAGAAGAAGTGAACGTGATCACTTGCCACCTGGGCAACGGCGGTTCCGTTACCGCAGTGCGCAACGGCCAGTGCGTTGACACCTCCATGGGTCTGACCCCGCTGGAAGGCCTGGTGATGGGCACCCGCAGCGGTGACATCGATCCGGCTATCATCTTCCACCTGCACGATTCTCTGGGCATGAGCGTTGACCAGATCAACAAGATGCTGACCAAAGAATCCGGCCTGCTGGGCCTGACCGAAGTCACCAGCGACTGCCGTTACGTTGAAGACAACTACGACAGCAAAGCCGACGCCAAACGCGCCATGGACGTGTTCTGCCACCGTCTGGCCAAATACATCGGCGCATACAGCGCCCTGATGGAAGGCCGTCTGGACGCGGTGATCTTCACCGGCGGCATCGGCGAGAACGCCGGCATGGTGCGTGAGCTGACCCTGAACAAACTGGGCCTGCTGGGCTTCGAAATCGACCACGACCGCAACATGGCCGCTCGCTTCGGCAAATCCGGCGCCATCACCAAAGACGGCAGCCGCCTGGCGCTGGTGATCCCGACCAACGAAGAGTTGGTCATCGCGCAGGACGCATCCCGCCTGACCGCGTAATGCTCTCAAAACACCGTCAGCCCAGGCTGACGGTGTTGTTTTAGCCTCATGTTAATCGTGAAGAGGACTATTCTGTGTCACGTACTATTATGTTGATCCCCACCGGCACCAGCGTCGGCCTGACCAGCGTCAGCCTGGGTGTCATCCGCTCCATGGAGCAAAAAGGCGTTCGTCTGAGCGTGTTCAAGCCTATCGCTCAACCGCGCACCGGCGACAACGCGCTCGACCAGACCACCACCATCATCCGCAGCAGCAACTCCACCATTACGGCGGCCGAACCGCTGCGCATGGACTACGTTGAGGGCCTGCTGAGCTCCAACCAGCAAGACGTGCTGATGGAAGAGATCGTGGCGCGCTACCACGAGAACACCAAAGACGCGGAAGTGGTGCTGATCGAAGGCCTGGTGCCGACCCGCAAGCATCAGTTCGCCAACGCGCTGAACTACGAGATCGCCAAAACCCTGAACGCCGAGATCGTCTTCGTGCTGGCGCTGGGCAACGACTCGCCGGCGCAGCTGAAAGAGCGCATCGAACTGGCGCGCACCAGCTTCGGCGGCAGCAAGAACAAAAACATCACCGGCGTAATCATCAACAAGCTGAACGCACCGGTCGACGATCAGGGCCGCACCCGTCCTGACCTGTCCGAAATCTTCGACGACTCCACCAAAGCCAGCATCGCCCACGTCGATCCTGCGCAGCTGTTCGCCAACAGCCCGCTGCCGGTTCTGGGCTGCGTGCCGTGGAGCTTCGATCTGATCGCCACCCGTGCCATCGACATGGCTCGCCACCTGAAGGCCCGCGTGGTCAACGAAGGCGACATCATGACTCGCCGCGTGAAGTCCGTGACCTTCTGTGCGCGCAGCATCCCGCACATGCTGGAACACTTCCGCCCGGGCTCTCTGCTGGTGACCTCCGCAGACCGTCCTGACGTGCTGGTCTCCGCCTGCCTGGCGGCGATGAACGGCGTGGAAATCGGCGCCATCCTGCTGACCGGCGGCTACGCCATCGACGAGCCGATCAAGAAGCTGTGCGAACGCGCCTTCCAGACCGGCCTGCCGGTGTTCATGGTCGACACCAACACCTGGCAGACCTCGCTGAGCCTGCAGAGCTTCAACCTCGAAGTGCCGGCGGACGACCACCAGCGCATCGAGAAAGTGCAGAACTACGTGGCCAGCCACATCAACACCGAGTGGATCGACTCGCTGACCGCCACCTCCGAACGTTCACGCCGTCTGTCTCCACCGGCGTTCCGTTACGAGCTGACCGAGCTGGCGCGTAAAGCCGGCAAACGCATCGTGCTGCCGGAAGGCGACGAGCCGCGCACCGTGAAAGCGGCAGCCATCTGCGCCGAACGCGGCATCGCGGAATGCGTGTTGCTCGGCAACCCGGACGAGATCCAGCGCGTCGCGGCAGCGCAAGGCGTTGAGCTGGGCAAAGGCATCGAAATCGTCGATCCGGTCGCCGTACGTGAAAACTACGTGCCGCGTCTGGTTGAGCTGCGCAAGAGCAAAGGCATGACCGAAGTGGTCGCGCGCGAGCAGCTGGAAGACAACGTGGTGCTCGGCACCCTGATGCTGGAACAAGGCGAAGTCGACGGTCTGGTCTCCGGCGCGGTTCACACCACCGCCAACACCATCCGTCCGCCGTTGCAGCTGATCAAAACCGCGCCGGGCAGCTCGCTGGTGTCCTCCGTGTTCTTCATGCTGCTGCCTGACCAGGTACTGGTCTACGGCGACTGCGCGATCAACCCGGATCCGACCGCCGAGCAGCTGTCTGAGATCGCCATCCAGTCTGCGGATTCCGCCGCGGCCTTCGGCATCGAGCCTCGCGTAGCGATGATCTCCTACTCCACCGGCAACTCCGGTGCGGGCAGCGACGTCGAGAAAGTGCGCGAAGCGACCCGTCTGGCGCAGGAAAAACGCCCGGACCTGATCATCGACGGCCCGCTGCAGTACGACGCCGCCATCATGGCCGACGTTGCCAAGTCCAAGGCGCCGAACTCACCGGTAGCCGGCCAGGCGACCGTGTTCATCTTCCCGGATCTGAACACCGGCAACACCACCTACAAAGCGGTACAGCGTTCCGCTGACCTGGTCTCCATCGGGCCGATGCTGCAAGGCATGCGCAAGCCGGTGAACGACCTGTCGCGCGGTGCACTGGTTGACGATATCGTCTACACCGTTGCGCTGACGGCGATCCAGTCTTCCCAGGCTGACGCTGCCGCCAAGGCGTAATAAACCGTTAAAAAAAGCCAGTCAGGTAATCCTGACTGGCTTTTTTATGCCTGATATTCTTGGTGATTATGCTGTTTTAGACAATACCCGCCAAATCCGCTGCACCCACCATCATCGCCAGGCGTTGACGCCCCGTGCAGAAAAATCAATGGTAGGCATGATGGGTGTTTGGCTGTTCGTGGCATAGAAAAATGCCGAATTCGTAAAGGAATACACCTTGCCGGAAAAATTGATGGTGATGCGGTTACCCTCACCACGGATAGTTGCATCAGCCCGATCCGCCGTCAAGATTGGCGCACTTTGCCCCAGCACTTTGATAGGGTCCCCATCCAGGCTTCTGTTCAAATAGTAACGATACACATCCGTGTCGGTAGCCCCCGCATTCTGGTACTCGGTGATGTAGAGCCAAATATCGTCGGTCAACTGCTTTTTGCTATAGAGCTTATCGTCATAAGTATCGCGGGTGGCATACCAGTACCCCGCCAATCCGACGACAATAACCAACAAAATTGCCGTCAGCAGCCGATGAGCCCATTTAGTAACCATGCCGATTTGCATAATCAATTCCTTGCTTGATCCAATATTGATCCTGAGGGTCATCACCATACGGCGGGCGTTGATACCAATGACTCCATTCTGGCCGCGATGTTCCTGCCCGTGACTGAGCAAATCCAGCGCCCATCAACAAAATATCTGCGGGAATTCCAGCCGCAGTACCGGTTGCACCATAATTGAAATTACCAAAGTTAGCCAATGCGCGATTTTGCTGCTTGTAATCCCAAGGGCCCCGATTTTTTACCTGATGGTAGAACCAATAGTAAGTACCAGGCAACGCCATGTTGCGTGGTTGCCCCTGCCTGCGCGCCTCACGCAAGTTTCTGGCAAGAACAGTAAAACCGCCTGGCGGCAGTAATGGAATCACGGCCATAATCTCCTCCTTGAGAGCCGAATGTAATTTATGGTGCAGAAACCCAACGGCACTCTCTCAAGCGTTATGCCTATCACTTCGCTTCACACACATTGCCGTCCTTGTCATTTCATTCATCCCTCTTTGGCTTTATTACTCCGCGCTGGCAATAACCTGCAAAATCTGGCCGTCGCTGATTTTCAGCGAGAAACTACGCTGCCAGAAACGTTTGGAATCTGCATCCTGAGGATCCACGGTACTGATTGCCACGGTGTATGGCACATTGCTCTCAAATGCCTTGAACGAGTATGGGATACATTGGCCGGGCGTAATCGTCTCAACGGGATTCAGTGGTAGAGTGCTCCTGCGCCAGAGTTCATGCGTTTGGCTATCCAACCGTTGTTCAATAGCGATACTGACCAGACTGACCCTGCCACTCTGTGTTGGGTAGGTTTGTGGTAAAGAGAAACAGAGATCATTTCCCCGCAGCGTAATATCCGCAGCGTAAAAACGTTGCTTTTCAAGGATACAGCCACTGAGCAACATCATCATGATGAGGGTATAGAAAGAGCGGGATAGCGTGATCTCGCCTAGCGTCAGCCTTCTGAACGAGCCTCTTGTTGTTATCATTATTCACTCCATGAATATAACTTATTGTATTTATTGAACTATTTTTATTATCTCTTTTTACCCTAGCATTGGCCATCTATTATCCATTAAAAACAAAAAGCCCCTTAAGGGGCTTCTCAGTTGATAACGTGTGAGTCATAACTCAGATACTGGTCAGGAAGGTATGTGCTTTATCCAGAGCACCAGACCTCATTCGTTACAGCAGTTGTTATTGACTCGAGAACTGTTTTTGCAGCAGCTGCCCGGCAGCCTCCAGAATATGCTCGGCGGTCAGACCGTACTCCTGCTGTAGAAATGCCTGGGTGCCCACCTGGCCGTAACGCTCCTTCACCCCCACGCGCCGCATTGGCGTCGGGCACTCTTCCGCCAGCACCTCCGCCACCGCCGATCCCAGCCCATTATGAATGCTGTGATTTTCACAGGTGACGATGCGCCCGGTTTTGGCCGCATAGGTTTTGATCAGTTCACGGTCGATAGGCTTGAGGGTGAACATATCGATCACCGCCGCGCTGACGCCCTGCTGCGCCAGCATCTGCGCCGCCTTCAGCGCCTCCGCCACCATGATGCCATTGGCAATCAGCGTAATGTCGTCTCCGTCGCGCAGCAGGTTGCCCTTGCCGATGGTAAAGCGCGAGCCCTCCTGGTAGATGCGCGTCGCCTGCTTGCGAATGGTGCGCACCCAGTAGAAGCCGCGCAGATCCATCAGCTGGCGCAGAATATCGGCGAACATGGTGGCGTCGGTTACCTCCAGCACCACCGAATGCGCCAGCCCGCGCACGATGCCCATATCCTCGAACGACATGTGGGTGCCGCCGTTGTGGCAGGCGCTCACCCCGGCGTCGGAGGCGATTACCTTGACGTTGTTGCGCTGATAATCCAGCGACATGAACAGCTGATCGAAACAGCGGCGGCTGGCGAAGGCGGTAAAGGTATGCACGAACGGCACCCGGCCGGTGAGCGACAGCCCGGCGGCGACGCCGATCACGTTGGCCTCCATGATGCCGCAGTTGATCACGTGCTGCGGGTGATCCTTGTGCACGCCATCCATCGCCATCGAGCTCATCAGATCCGCCTCCAGCGCGATGATCGGCGCGCCCGCCTCAATCTGCCGACGCACCGCGCCGGCGTAGACTTTGCGCATTTCGACGGCGTCGTTTTCCAACTGCGTCACTACGTTAAACATGGGCGGCCTCCAGTTCGGCGATGGCTTTTTCGATTTCCTGCTGCACGTCCGGCGTCAGGCGCAGGTGGTGAGAGTTCGACAGGTTTTCCAGATAGGCCACGCCCTGCCCTTTGATGCTGTCGAGCACGATCGCCAGCGGCCGCTGTTCGCCGCCGCGCGCCGGCGCCACCGCCGCCAGCAGCGCCGCGATGTCATCGCCCTTGATGGTCTGCACCTTAAAACCGAAGGCGCGGAACTTGGCGGCCAGATCGAACGGTTGGATCACCTCGTCCAGCGCGCCGTCCAGCTGTTGCTTGTTGTAATCGATGAACAGCGTCAGGTTGTTCAGATTGTGGTGGGCGATAAACTGGAACGCCTCCCAGCACTGCCCTTCGTTCAGTTCCCCGTCACCGAGGATGCTGAACACCCGATTGCGGCGCCCCGCCAGCCGATGGGACAACGCCATGCCGGCGGCGATCGATACGCCCTGCCCCAGCGAGCCGGTGGTGGCGTCCACGCCGCGCGTGCGCAGCCGGTCCGGGTGGCTCGGCAGACGCGTGCCGTTCTGGTTGAGGGTCTTCAGCTCCGCCAGCGGGAAGTAGCCCTTGATCGCCAGCGTGCTGTACAGCGCCGGGCCGGCGTGCCCTTTCGACAGCACGAAGTCATCGCGCTCCGGCCAGTCCGGATCCGCCGGATCGATGCGCATCACGCTGCCATACAGCACCGCCAGCGTCTCCACCACCGACATGCAGCCGCCGTAGTGGCCGAAGCCCAGCCCGGTCAGCGCTTTCAGCGTTTCCAGGCGGATCGCCCGCGCCAGGGTATGCAGCTCTTCAATTTCCGTTTCGCTCGTTGTGTAGTTCATCAGTCTGCCCTCGTTATTTCTCGACGCGGTCAGCGGCCGGCGCGCCTTTGCGTTTTCCCAGGAAGTTATGCGCCACCAGCAGCGCGAACACGGCGACGATCGCCAGCATGATCATCTCCTTCGACATAAAGCGCGCCATATTGCCCAGCAGGATGCCGATCGCGCCGAAGTCGGCGTCGGAGAAGGTGGTGTTGGCAAAGCCCAGCGCCCCCAGCACCGGTAGCAGCAATACCGGCAGGAAGGTGATCAGCAGCCCGTTGGCGAAGGCGCCCAGCATCGCGCCGCGCCGCCCGCCGGTGGCGTTGCCGAACACCCCGGCGGTAGCGCCAGTGAAGAAGTGCGGCACCACGCCGGGCAGGATCAATACCATCTTCAGCTGCCCCAGCAGGAACAGCCCGGCCAATCCGCCAAGGAAGCTGAACAGGAAGCCGATCAGCACCGCGTTGGGGGCATAGGGATAGACCACCGGGCAATCCAGCGCCGGCCGCGCATTCGGCACCAGCTTTTCCGAGAAGCCGGTGAACGCCGGCACGATTTCCGCCAGAATCAAACGCACGCCCTGCAGGATGATGAACACCCCGGCGGCGAAGGTGATGGCCTGAATGATCGAATACACCAGGTAGTTCTGGCCGCCGCTGAGCTCGCTTTCCACATAGGCCCGCCCGGCGCAGATCGCCAGGATCAGGTAGATGACGATCATGGTCATCGAGATCGAAATGGAGCTGTCGCGCAGGAAGCTGAGGTTTTTCGGCAGGTTCATCTCCTCGGTCGAGCGCGAGTTTTTGCCCACCTTCGAACCGATCCAGCCGGACAGCACGTAGCCCAGGGTGCCGAAGTGGCCGAAGGCGATATCGTCATTGCCGGTGATGCGGCGCATATAGCGCTGGGCGATCGCCGGGAAGAACGCCATCACCAGCCCCAGGGTCAGCGCGCCGGTAAACACCAGCTGCACGCCCTCGAAGCCCGCCACCGTTAGGATGATGCCGATCATGCAGGCCATGTAGAAGGTGTGGTGGCCGGTCAGGAAGATGTATTTCAGCCGGGTGAAGCGCGCCACCACGATATTCGCCACCATGCCGAACGCCATGATCAGCGCGGTGGAGGCGCCGTATTTCTCCAGCGCGATGGAGACAATGGCTTCGTTATTCGGAATGATGCCCTGAATATTGAACGCGTGTTCGAACATGCCGCCCAGCGGATTGAGCGATCCGACCAATACCGTGGCGCCGCCGCCCAAAACGATAAAGCCGAGAATGGTTTTTACCGTGCCTTTCACCACGTCGGAAAACGATTTTTTTTGCGCCAGCAAACCGATCAGCGCAATAAGCCCGACCAATACCGAAGGCACCTTTAATATATCCACCACAAACTTAAGCGTTTCCTGGATAAACATATCCACCTCGCCAATCGTTTTATTCAGATGATTGAGTGGGCTTCGAAGTAAGCGCGCAGCTTGGCTTCCAGCTCATTAATGTCGATGATGTTGCTGATCACCACCAGCTGCTCGGCCGGTACGCTGGCGCTGTCGGCGATGTCTTTCGCCATCACGAACACGTCGGCGGCGCCGGGGGTGGCGGACGACAGATCGGAGTGTTCGACCTCGGCCTCCACGCCCATCTTTTTCAGCACCTTTTTAATGTTCATTTCCACCATAAAACTGCTGCCGAGACCGGAACCGCAAATCGCCATGATTTTCATAATATCCACCTGTTGAATTTAGCGTGTAGGGTAGCGCCGCCGGTCATATTCCCGGCGTTGTTAGCATTAATAGTGTTCCTGGTGATTAAGCGTTAATAGCGGGCGATAATATCCTCGATTTGCCGTTTATCTTTGGCGTAAAATAACGCCTCCATGGCCTGATTGTCTGAAAATAATTCCGCCAGTTGCGAAATCAATTCGATGTGGCTGTCGCCGTCGGGCGCCGAAAGCATCACCACCACCTGAACCGGATCGTTATCCGCGGAATGAAAGTTCACCCCCTGATGGATCTTCAACAGCGATAATCCCAACGCGTTGGCGCCCTCTTCGGGCCGGGCGTGCGGCATGGCGATGCCCGGCGCCAGGACAAAGTAAGGCCCGAGCTTCTCCTGCTGATGAAAGATGGCCGTCAGGTAATTCGGCGTGATCACGCCGTCTTGCAGCAGCGGCTGCGCACTCAGCGTTACCGCCTGGCGCCAGTCCTCCACCCGTTCGCACAGCTGTATATGATCGGCGGTCAGCCACTCTTTCAGCACGTTACCCTCCTAAAGGTTGATGGTTTCGGCCGGTGATTAATTCACCGACGACGGTAAAACTTTAATCAACCCCACCCGGCCACACAGTGATGGATATCACAAAGATAGCGCTACCAAAGCGCTATCATGCAGATCTGTGATAGCGCTATCAAAACGCCGCGCCGCGGCATGGCGTTAACCACAATTTTTTCTCGCTCTTTCGGGTAACGGGGTAGAATGTGCCGCATACGGGGATCGTCGAAGCCGCGCCGTCGGCTTCCCACCCTCACCATTTTTATGCGCCGCGCGCGCATTTCAGTCGGGATTAGGCATGTCGATCGGTAAAAAACGACGCAGCACGGGCAGGGTGACGTTGGCTGACGTAGCGCAGCTGGCGGGCGTCGGCACCATGACGGTGTCGCGCGCGCTGCGCACGCCGGAGCAGGTTTCAGACAAACTGCGCGAGAAGATTGAAGCCGCGGTGAGCGAACTGGGGTATCTGCCCAACCTGGCCGCCAGTTCGCTGGCGTCGGCCTCGTCCTACACCATCGCCATGGTGGTGCCCAGCCTGTCCGAATCCGGCTGCGCCGAGATGTTCGCCGGCCTGCAGAAAGTGCTGCAGCCGGCCGGTTATCACATCATGCTGGCGGAGTCGCAGCACCATCTGGAGCGCGAAGAGAAATTGCTGGAGACCCTGCTCTCTTACAACCTGGCGGCGGCGGTGCTGCTCAGCGTCGAGCATTCGCAAAACGCCCGCAACGCGCTGATCGCCGCCAACATTCCGGTGGTGGAGATCGGCGCCGTGCGCGCCGATCCGATCGACATGAGCATCGGCATCGACTACGTGGCGGCCATGTATCAGCTGACGCAAACGGTGATCGCCAGCGGCTATCAGAACATCGGGCTGCTGTGCGCCAATCAGGAACAGTGGATCTTCCAGCAGCACCTGCAGGGCTGGCACAAGGCGCTGCTGCGCAACCATATGTCGCCGCATCGGGTGATCAACGCCGCACAGCCCGCCAGCTTCAGCACCGGCGCGCAGCAGCTGCCGGAATTCCTGCTGGCCTGGCCGGAACTGGACGCATTGGTGTGCGCCTCGGACGAACTGGCCGGCGGCGCGCTGTATGAATGCCAGCGACGGCGCATCAAGGTGCCGGACAATCTGGCGGTGGTGGGGTTCGGCAACAGCGAGTTCAGCCGGGTCTGCCAGCCGCCGCTGACCACCATGACCATTCCGCATCGCGACATCGGCATTCAGGCCGGCCAGGCGCTGCTGGCGCGCCTGAACGAGCAGCCCTGGCTGCCGGCAGGCTCCCTGCCCGCCACGCTGTGCCGCCGCGACAGCTGCTGAATCCGCGCCATAAAAAAAGCCGGTCGATGACCGGCTTTCTCACGCGTTGGCGTCTCAGTGGTTGTCGAGCGGCTTACCGTAATCCTGTTCGTTGTTGCGCGTCAGCCACAGCGACAGCGCCTTCAGCGAATCCGGGGTAAACTCGTCGCAGCGCGCGGTGATCTCTTCCGGCGTCAGCCAGCACACCTCGGCCACTTCTTCTTCCTGCAGCGCGAACGGGCCGTGCGATACGCAGCTGAACAGCGCGCCCCACACCCGGCACTGCTCTTCTTCGAAGTAGAACAGACCGTGTTCGGCGAAAGGCACACCGGCGATGCCCAGCTCTTCTTCCGCCTCGCGGCGCGCCGAATCCAGCACGTTTTCACCGCTTTGCACTACGCCACCCGCCGTTGCGTCCAACCAGCCCGGGTAGAAGTCCTTGATCTCGGTGCGACGCTGCACCAGAATTTTTCCCATCCCATCATGCACCACAATATAGGTAGCACGATGGCGCAGCCGCTCCGCCCGCATCTGTTGACGACTGGATTGCGCGATCACCTCGTTTTGCTCGTCGACGATATCAACCCATTCGGTATCTGCAGCCTGACCCTGTTCCGCCATCCTCTAAAACCTTCTATTTTGGCGCGATGCATCCCGCGCGCTGGTTAATCAATGAGTGTTTTTCAAAGATTTTTATTGTGTGTGTATAAATTAGTGCGTTTAGCGTGTTAACGCCACTTCCGCGACGACCTTGCCGCCGTCGAGCGTCAGCACGCGCAAAGTGCCCCGATCCAACATGCCGTAGCTGGCCGGAAAGCCCCCTTTGGGAATGCTGACCGAGCCCGGATTGAAGCAATAGATCTCACCCTGCCGCTCCGCCTGCGGCAGATGCGTATGGCCGTAGGCCAGGACGTCACCGCGGGATAACGGCGGCAGTGCCGAGGGATGATAAAGGTGACCGTGGGTCAAAAACAATCGTCTTTTTTGCAGTAAAACCTGTTGCCAGGGCGCCTCGATGGGAAACGTCAGCAGCATCTGATCGACCTCGCTGTCGCAATTGCCGCGAACGGCGATGATCTTGTCGCTATAGCGATTCAATCGTTCGGCAACCTGAGCGGGCTGATACCCGGCCGGCAGCGCGTTGCGCGGGCCGTGATTCAGCAAATCACCCAGAAGAATCAACCAGTCGGCGCCATTTTGTGCGAACAATTCCAGCACGCGTTCGGTGGCCGGCAGCGAGCCGTGGATATCCGAGGCGAACATCAGCTTCATAACCTTGTCCTATAGAGGGAAATAAGCGCCATTTTACCGCGCCGGCGCCGTGCGGCAAACCGCCGTCCGCCCCGGTGGAGAATTGTGATCCAACCGCGCAGATAGCATCGGACGAATCCCACATAGCCTGCTATCCTTAGCTGCTATTGTTGGATCTCTGATATACCTTTGTGCGCGGCGAAGACCGCAGCAACGTGTAATGAATTACAGATCACCTTACCGCAGGAGGCAACATGATTGACCTGTATTACGCGCCTACTCCCAATGGTCACAAGATCACCTTGTTTTTGGAAGAGGTCGGCTTACCCTACCGTATCCATCGCGTAAACATCAGCGCCGGCGAGCAGTACAAACCGGACTTTCTGAGCATTTCTCCCAACAACAAAATCCCGGCGATCGTCGATCAGCAACCGGTGGACGGCGGCGCGCCAATCAGCCTGTTCGAGTCCGGGGAAATCCTGCTGTATCTGGCGGAGAAAACCGGCAAGCTGTTGAGCAAGGGCCTGCGCGAACGCGCCGCCACCCTGCAGTGGCTGTTCTGGCAGGTGGCCGGTTTCGGGCCGATGCTCGGGCAGAATCACCACTTCAACCACTACGCGCCGCAGCCGGTGCCTTACGCCATCGAGCGCTATCAGCTGGAGACCAAGCGGCTGTATGGCGTGCTGGAAGCCGAACTGCAAAAACACCCGTACCTGGGCGGCGACAACTACAGCATCGCCGATATCGCCACCTACCCGTGGGTGGTGTCGCATCCGCGCCAGCGCATCGATCTGGCGGATTACCCGGCGGTGCGCAACTGGTTCGAGCGCATCAGCAACCGCCCGGCGACCGAGCGCGCCTATAAGCTGGCTGAACAGGGCTAACCCCCGCTCCCCGACTCCCCGCCGCCGGGGAGTCACATCGCCCCTGCGTTATCATTTCCCTACTTTCCGTGTATTCTGAACGCCAATAATCAGACCTATGGAGAATCTCTGATGTCTTTCAGTCAACCCGACGCCGTTATTCGCATTAAAAATCTGCGGTTGCGCACGTTCATCGGTATCAAGGAAGAAGAAATCAACAACCGACAGGACGTCCTGATTAACGTGGTGATCCACTACCCGGCGGACAAGGCGCGCAACAGCGAAGACATCGCCGACGCGCTCAACTACCGCACCATCACCAAAGCGATCATCCGCCATGTGGAAGATAACCGTTTCGCGCTGCTGGAAAAATTAACGCAGGATGTGCTCGATATCGTAAAAGAACATGCCTGGGTAACCTATGCTGAAGTGGAGATAGATAAACTTCTGGCCCTGCGCTACGCCGATTCGGTCTCCATGACCATGAGCTACCGCCGGGACTAACTCAGGGAGGTCGACCATGCGGATCCTGATCACCGGCGCAACGGGATTGATAGGCAGCAGCCTGACGGCCAGGCTGCTGGCGCTTTCTCACCACATTACGGTGCTGACGCGAGACGAACGGCGAGCCCGGGCCAGGCTGGGCGACCAACCGAGCTATTGGCAAACGCTGGACGACCGGCAGTCGCTGGATGACTTCGATGCGGTGATCAATTTGGCCGGCGAACCTATCGCCGACAAGCGCTGGAGCGCACAGCAGAAACAGCGGCTGTGCCATAGCCGCTGGGATCTGACCGAGCGGTTGGCGCAGCTTATCAAGGCCGGCAGCACGCCGCCCGGCGTGCTGATTTCCGGTTCCGCCGTCGGCTACTACGGCGACCAGGGGCAGGCGGTGGTCACCGAAGAGGAGCCGCCGCACGACGAATTCACCCACCAGCTGTGCCAACGCTGGGAAGCGCTGGCGCTGCAGGCGCAGAGCGACGCCACCCGGGTCTGCCTGCTGCGCACCGGCGTGGTGCTAGCGCCACAGGGCGGCGCGCTGGCTAAAATGCTGCCGCCGTTCCGCTTCGGGCTGGGCGGCCCGATCGGCGACGGTCGCCAATACCTGCCGTGGATCCATCTCGAAGACATGGTCAACGCCATTATTTATCTGCTGGATCACGCCACGCTGACCGGCCCGTTCAACATGGTCGCTCCCTACCCGGTGCATAACGAACAGTTCGCCGCCCAATTGGCCAACGTGCTCGATCGCCCGGCGTTTCTGCGGGTGCCGGCGTTCGTCATGCGTTTGTTGATGGGGGAAGCGGCGGTGCTGGTGCTCGGCGGCCAGCGGGCGGTGCCGAAGCGGCTGGAGGAGGCCGGCTTCCACTTCCGCTATCTGGAGCTGGAACAGGCGCTGGATGACGTGATTAATCAGCGGGCCGAAGCCCGCTGATCTGAAGTTACTTCAACGCGCCGGACAGGAACTGCTGCAGGCGCGGGCTTTTGGGGTTGCCGAACAGCTCGGCCGGCGGCCCCTGCTCTTCAATCAACCCTTTGTGCAGGAAAATCACGTGGTTGGAAACGTGGCGCGCAAACTCCATTTCGTGCGTCACCACCACCATGGTTTTCCCCTCTTCCGCCAGCTTCTGCATGATACGCAGCACCTCGCCCACCAGCTCGGGATCCAGCGCCGACGTCGGCTCGTCAAACAGCAGCACTTCCGGCTCCATCGCCAACGCGCGGGCGATAGAAACACGCTGCTGCTGGCCGCCCGACAGGTGCACCGGGTATTTGCCGCGCGCCCGCTCATCGATGCCCACCTTATCCAGATAGCGAACCGCGCGCTCATGCGCTTCGGCCTTGCTCAGCCCCAGCACCTGCACCGGCGCCTCCATCACGTTCTCGAGCACCGTCATGTGGCTCCACAGATTGAAATGCTGGAACACCATGGTCAGGCGGGTGCGCAGCAGCTGCAGCTGCTTCTTGTCGAACACCTTCAGCTGGCCGTCTTTGTCGCGCACCATGCGAATGTCTTCGTTGTTCAGGCTGATCGAGCCTTCGCTCGGCTTCTCGAGGAAGTTGATGCAGCGCAGAAAGGTACTTTTGCCGGAGCCGGAGGAGCCGATGATGCTGATCACATCCCCGGCGTTGGCCGCCAGCGAGACACCCTTCAGCACTTCGTGGTCGCCATAGCGTTTATGCAGTTCCGTGACGGCTAATTTATTCTCAGACATGGTTTTTCTTCCCGTCATTTATCAGTGACTAACGTGTGCCATCCAGCGTCTTTCAGCCTTGCGGAACAGGCTGATTAACACGTAGGAGATGATCAGGTACAGCACCGCCGCGATGCCGAAGGCGTAGAACGGCTGATAGGTCGCGGCGTTGATGTCGCGCGCGATCTTCAGCAGATCCGGCACGGTGGCGGTAAACGCCAGCGCGGTGGAGTGCAGCATCAGGATCACTTCGTTGCTGTAAGCCGGCAGCGCGGTGCGCAGCGCCGAAGGTAAAATGATGCAGCGATACATCTTGAAGCGCGAGAAACCGTAGGCGTTGGCGGCCTCGATTTCACCGTGCGGCACCGAGCGGATGGCCCCGGCGAAGATCTCGGTGGTATAGGCGCAGGTGTTGAGCGTCAGCGCCAGGATGGTGCAGTTGAGCCCGCTGCGGAAAAACGCGTTGAGAAACTCGCTGCCGCGCACGATCTCAAGGCTGTACATGCCGGAGTAGAACACCAGCAGCTGCACGTACAGCGGCGTACCGCGAAACACATAGGTGTAGAGCCACACCGGGAAACGCACCCAGCGGATGGAAGAGACGCGCGCCACCGCCATCGGGATCGCCAGCAGCCCGCCCATCACCACCGAGGCGATCAGCAGCCACAGCGTTACCGCCACGCCGGTGAAGCGGTAGCCGTCGCTCCACAGCAGCGACTGCCAATACTGTTGCAGGATCTCAATCATAGCTCGGCCCTCTTGACGCCCAGTGAGTAACGCCGTTCAAGCCACAGCAGCACGCCGTTGGAAACGGTAGTGAAGATCAGGTAAACCACGCCGGCCACGATGGCGAAGAAGAACGGCTGATAGGTGCCTTTCCCCGCCAGCTGCGTGGCTTTCACCACGTCGTTCAGGCCGAGGATCGACACCAGCGCCGTCGCCTTCAGGATCACCTGCCAGTTGTTGCCGATGCCCGGCAAGGCGAAACGCATCATCGCCGGGAACAGAATGCGCCGAAAGATCTGCGCGCCGCTGAAGCCGTAGGCCGTCGCCGCTTCGATCTGCCCTTTCGGCACCGCCAGATAGGCGCCGCGGAAGGTCTCGGTAAAATAAGCGCCGTAGATAAAGCCGAGGGTAATGATGCCGGCGCCGAGCGGATCGATATCGATCTGCGCGAAGCCCAGCAGCGTGGTGATGTTGTTCAGCGCGATCTGTAAACCGTAAAAGATCAGCAGCATCAGCACCAGATCGGGCACGCCGCGGATCAGCGTGGTATAGGCACCGAACAGGCCGGAGATTAAGGGGTTATGAGACAGTTTGCCACCGGCGCCGATCAGACCGATCACCACCGCCAGCACCACGGAACTGAGGGCCAGCTCCAACGTCACCAGAGCCCCCTCGAAAATCAGTTGGGAATAGCCTTGCAGCATCTACTTCACCCTGTGGTCTAGGATCCGAACCATCGGGGCCGGCGCACCGGCCCCGCAGTCACAGCATGGAACGGGAAGCGGATTACCCGCCGTAGACGTCAAAGTCGAAGTACTTTTTCGCGTATTTGTCGTAGGTGCCGTCTTTACGCATCTCGGCGAAGGCTTTGTCCAGCGCCGCTTTCAGCTCGGTATCGGTCTTGCGCAGCCCCATGCCGGTGCCGACGCCGAAGAACTTGTCATCCTTCACCGATTCGCCGGCGAACGCATAGTCTTTGCCCGGTGGCTGTTTCAGGAAGCCGTCGCTGCCCGCTACTTCATCCTGGAAGGCGGCATCGATACGGCCGGAGGCCAGGTCGGCATAAGCCAGATCCTGGTTCTGGTAAGGCACGACGGTCACCCCTTTCGGCTGCCACATGGCGTTGGCGTAGGCTTCCTGGGTCGTGCCCTGCAGCACGCCCACGCTCTTGCCTTTCAGCGCTTCGGCGGTTGGCAGCAGCTTGGAGCCCTTCGGCGCGATCAGACGCGCGTTGGCGGCATACAGCTTGTCGGTAAAGGCGATTTCCTGCTGGCGTTTTTCAGTGATGGACAGCGAAGAGATAATGGCGTCAATCTTCTTCGCCTTGAGGGATGGGATCAGCGCGTCGAAGTCGCTCTCCACGAAGGTGCATTGGGTATTGATGCGTTTGCACAGCTCTTTGGCCAAATCGATGTCAAAGCCGACCAGCTCGCCTTTGGCGTTTTTGGATTCAAACGGCGCGTATGTCGGATCGGTGCCAATCTTCAGCGTGGAAGGAATGGCGGCAAAGGCGCTGCTGGCGGCGCTCAAAGCCAGAACTAACGGCAAAATCAAAACCCGCTTTTTCATAAATTACCCTCAAATTGATTTTTTTGATGCCACTACGGGCATTACTTTCCCCACCAAATCAATTTGCAGTAATCGTGCCACATTCGGTGCTACGGGCGGAGGGAACGGCTCCGGCCTTCACAATACTGTTTCCTGGGACGATAACCGCAAAATTAAATCGGCCGGTCGGGGCCGCGCCACTGGCAGCCGCGACAAGGCGGCGCCATGAAACAGTGAGCGTGATGAAGTGGGATCATTATGGTGCATACTCCGCCCCAATTCAGTGCGGTGTTGCACAAATGTACCAATTTAGGGATAAAACTGTTAATTAGCACCCTGCCAGCGGGTGAACAGGTCGATCGGCAGTTCGATATCAAACTGATCGATCACCCGATTGACGGTCTGATCGATGATGTCTTCCACGCTTGTCGGCTGGTGGTAAAACGCCGGCACCGGCGGCATGATCACCGCCCCCATCTCCGCCGCCTGGGTCATCAACCGCAGGTGCCCCAAATGCAGCGGCGTTTCCCGCACGCACAGCACCAAACGGCGGCGCTCTTTGAGCACCACGTCGGCGGCACGGGTCAGCAGCCCGTCGCTGTAGCTGTTGACGATGCCGGACAGGGTTTTGATCGAGCAAGGCAGGATTGCCATGCCCAGGGTCTTGAAGGAGCCGGAGGAGATGCCGGCGGCGATGTCGCGCGCGTCGTGCACCACATCGGCCAGCGCCTGCACTTCACGCAGGCTGTACGGCGTTTCCAGCGCCAGCGTCTGTCTTGCCGCGTTACTCATCACCAGATGGGTTTCCACCTCTGCGACGTCGCGCAAAACCTGTAACAGGCGCACGCCGTAGACAGCGCCGCTGGCGCCGGAAATGCCGATGATGAGTCGTTTCATGAAGAATGGCCTCTGCCGTAAAAAGTAAGATCAGGCAGACTTTGCCGCAATGGCGAGGGATAAGCAAGTCAGAGGAGCAAGGTGCACCGCCGCAGACGCGGCGATGCACCCTGAGGGATCAACGCAGGCGGTTAGCCTTCGTTGTGCAGTTCCAGATTTTCCGCTTCGGTTTGCACCCGCAGCGCCTTGGCGTCGTCGCTGCGCAGCGACTCCAGGTATTCCAGATAGCTTTGGTCGACGTCTTTGGTCACGTAGATGCCGTTGAACACCGAACATTCGAACTGGGTGATGTCCGGGTTCTCTTCGCGCACCGCTTCGATCAGATCGTCCAGGTCCTGGAAAATCAGCCCGTCGGCGCCGATGATCTGGCGGATTTCATCCACTTCACGCCCGTGGGCGATCAGTTCGTTGGCGCTCGGCATGTCGATGCCGTAGACGTTCGGGAAGCGCACTTCCGGCGCGGCGGAAGCCAGGTACACGCGCTTGGCGCCCGCTTCGCGCGCCATCTCGACGATCTGTTCCGACGTAGTGCCGCGCACGATGGAATCATCCACCAGCAGCACGTTCTTGTCGCGGAACTCGGCGCGGTTGGCGTTCAGCTTGCGGCGCACCGACTGGCGACGCGCCTGCTGGCCCGGCATGATGAAGGTGCGGCCGACGTAGCGGTTCTTCACGAAGCCCTGGCGGTATGGCTTCTCGAGAATGCGCGCGATCTCCAGCGCGATGTCGCAGGAGGTTTCCGGAATCGGGATCACCACGTCGATGTCCAGATCTTCCCACTCGCGGGCGATCTTCTCACCCAGCTTCTGGCCCATGCGCACGCGGGCGCTGTAGACCGAGATCTTGTCCATAAAGGAGTCCGGGCGCGCGAAATAAACGTATTCGAACAGGCACGGGTTGGTTTTCGGGTTCTCCGCGCACTGGCGGGTGAACAGCTGGCCCTTGGTGGTGATGTACACCGCTTCGCCCGGCGCCACGTCGCGCAGGAACTCAAAGCCCAGGGTATCCAGCGCCACGCTCTCGGAGGCCACCATGTACTCGCTGCGGCCATCCTCCAGCGTGCGCTTGCCGATCACCAGCGGGCGAATGCCGTTCGGGTCGCGGAACGCCAGCAGGCCGTGGCCGATGATCATCGCCACGCAGGCGTAAGCGCCGCGCAGTTGCTGATGCATGGCGGCGACCGCGGTAAAGATGTTGTCGGCCTCCAGCGGGTAGTGCGGGAAGCGGTCCAGCTCGCTGGCCAGCACGTTCAGCAGGATTTCCGAGTCGGAGGTGGTGTTGACATGGCGGCGGCCGCTTTCGAACAGATTTTGGCGCAGCTCATGGGCGTTGGTCAGGTTGCCGTTGTGGGCCAGCGTAATGCCGAACGGCGAGTTGACGTAGAAAGGCTGGGCCTCAGAGGCGCTCGAGCTGCCGGCCGTCGGGTAACGCACATGGCCAATGCCCATGTTGCCCTGCAAGCGTTGCATATGGCGCGCCTCAAACACATCCTTCACCAGGCCGTTGGCTTTACGCAAACGGAACCCGTTGTGGGCGTCAATGGTGACGATGCCTGCGGCATCCTGGCCACGGTGCTGAAGCACCGTCAGCGCATCATAAATCGACTGGTTTACCGGCATGAAACCGGCGATACCGACAATACCGCACATGTTGTCTTTTCCTCATCAGCGCTACCGCCCCGGCAATTGGGTCGGCAAGAAACTCGACGTGCTCTGCAGGTAGTCAAAGAACCACCTGATGACGTAACTGAACTGGGGAATGAGCTGCGACTGTTTCCAGTCGGCGCTTTGTGAGAAGCCGGTAAAGGTATCCAGGAAGAACAGGATCGCCGCGACGATCAACACTCCGCGCAGCGCGCCGAAGCAGATGCCCAACACGCGGTCGGTGCCCGACAACCCGGTTTTCTCTACCAGTGAGCTAATCACATAGTTAACAATAGCCCCTACGATCAAGGTCGCGATGAACAAAATCGCGATCGCGATGCCGTTTCGCACCAGTTCATCTTCAAAACGAGTGAAATAGACCGCAAGGTAAGAGTAGAAATGGCTGGCAACAAAAAACGCACATCCCCATGTCACAAGTGACAATGCTTCGCGAACAAACCCTCGGATCAGGCTCACCAGAGCCGAAAATCCAATCACCGCTATAATGACGTAATCAATCCAGACCATGAACTATTCCAATGATGAATCGCCCCTGCATCCAATTCGCGGCGAATTCTAACAGAAAAAGAAAACGTTTGCGTAGGGGATTTCCTACCACGTTACAAATAAAAAGCGGCGATCAAAAAATTCCCAATCGCCGCGCCTACATAGGTGATTTCGCCTGTAAAAGGCGCGGTTTTTCTCGCTTTCTCTCCACCACTCCTTAATTCAGGGGCGCATCGTGCTGCGCCCCCGCGGGGTTTAACGGCCGTACGGCTTCACCTGCCCGCTCAGTCCGCTGATCGAGTTCAGCGACGGCAGCGCCGCCTGCAGCTTCTGCTTGGAAGCGTCCGGGCCAACGTAGATGCGGGTGATCTGCCCCTGCACCGGCGTTGACGGCACGGTAAAGGCGCGATAGCCCGAGAGGCGCAGCGAGGCGACAATCTCGTTCGCCTTGGCGGCGTTTTTCAACGCCCCGAGCTGCACGACATAGGCTTGTCCAGCCGGCGCTTTTTCTTCCGCCGGTTTCGGCTGCGGTGCCGGTTCAGGCTTCGGCGTCGGTTCAGGTTTTGGTTCCGGCTTCGGCGCCGGCTTCACTTCCACCGGCTTCGGTTGCGGTGTCGGCTTCGGCTTCACTTCTACCGGTTTGGTTTCTACCGGTTTCGGCTTGGGCTGCGGCACCGGTTGAGGACGCGTTTCGACCGGCGGTGGTGCCACCTGCGTCGGCTGCTGAGCAGTCTGCCGCGCCGCCTGTTGCGCCGCCGCTTCGTTGGCCGCCTGCTGCTCGACCAGCGCGCCCGCCCCTTCCGGCGGCTGTGCCGGCAGCGGCTGCGTCACCGGCGGCAGCACGTCGTTCTCTTCGACATCGCCCGCCTTCGGCACCAACGGAATGGCCGCGAATTCATCCTCGTAATGCTTCTTTTTGCCGTCCAGCAGCCCTGGCAGGATGATTACCCCCAGCGCCACCAGAATCACGGTTCCGACCAGTCGGTTCTGAAATTTACTCGCCACTCACACTCCCCGCATCTCGTCTAACGCCGCCATCACCTGCGCCACGGTGTGGAACGATCCACAGACGATCACAATATCCTGTTTATCAGCATCCTGCATAGCCTGCCGCCAGGCAGTTTCGACATCATTAAAGCGGCGCGGTTCCGTCAGATGTTGCGCCAGCTGTTCGACGCTGGCGCCACGCGGCCCGTCGAGCGGTGCGCAGTACCATTCATCCACCTGCTCGCTGAGGCAGGCCAGCGTGCCAGCGATGTCTTTGTCCGACAGCATGCCCACCACCGCGCGCACCTTGCCGCCGTCGCGCGGCAGTTTGGCCAGGCGCCCGGCCAGATAGCCGGCGGCGTGCGGGTTGTGCGCCACGTCGAGGATCAGCGTCGGCTCCCGCCGCACGATCTGGAAACGCCCCGGCAGCGTCGCCTGTTGCAGCCCGGTGAAGATCGCGCGTTCGTCGATTTCCAGCGGGGAGCAGTTCAGCGCCGCCAGCGCGGTAGCGGCGTTGGCCAGCGGTACGTTCGGCGTCGGCAGATCGGTCAGCAGCGTGTCGCCGCCCTGCCACTGCCAGCGATCGCCCTGCTCGCTGAAGCTCCAGGCTTCGCCGCGGCGATACAGCGGCGCGCCCAGCGTTTCGGCAACCTGACGAATGCTGTCCGGCATGTCGGGTTCGCCCACCACCGCCGGCTTGCCGCTGCGGAAAATGCCGGCCTTCTCGCGGCCGATGCTTTCGCGATCGTTGCCCAGCCAGTCGGTGTGATCGAGCGCGATGCTGGTGATCACCGCCACGCTCGGATCGACGATGTTGGTGGCGTCGAGACGCCCGCCCAGCCCCACTTCCAGGATCACCACGTCGAGCCGCGCCTGTTTGAACAGCTGCAGCGCCGACAGGGTGCCGAATTCGAAATAGGTCAGCGACGTTTCGCCGCGGCCGGCTTCAATGGCGGCGAACGAGCGGCTGTGCTCCGCTTCGCTCAGCTCTTCCCCCTGAATGCGCACGCGTTCGGTATAGCGCACCAGATGCGGCGAACTGTAGACGCCGACGCGCAGGCCGGCGGCCAGCAGAATGGCTTCGAGGGTACGACAGGTGGTGCCTTTGCCGTTGGTGCCGGCAACGGTGAACACCGTGGGAGCGGGGGTCAGTAAATCCAGATGCGCCGCGACGCGCTGTACGCGCTCAAGGCCGAGTTCGATCGCCTGGCTGTGCAGACGTTCCAGATAATAAAGCCACGAGCTCAATGGCGACGTGGCTTGGGGAATTTGGTGGTTTTGCATGAGTCCCATCACTGAACTTGGGTTCATTAATCCATCAGGGCACCACCCTCACCGCGGTAAAGGCGATGCGCTTCGTGACTGCCGCCAGCCTGCAAACCGCAGCGAGATGGGCTGCGGCCGGCAGGGAACGGACATCAGCCGTCACTTAGCCACAAAGTGGCGGCTGAACCCGGGCGGGATCTGTCTTTGCCTCAGGCGTCGGCCTGCGGCTCCGGCTCAATGACCGGCGCGGCCTCATCGAAATGCGGCTGCGGCTGGTTGGTCAGCTTGGACAGAATGCTCGCCAACGTCTGGCGCATTTCCGGACGGCGAACGATCATGTCGATCGCGCCTTTTTCGATCAGGAACTCGCTGCGCTGGAAGCCCGGCGGCAATTTCTCGCGCACGGTCTGCTCGATGACGCGCGGGCCGGCAAAACCGATCAGCGCTTTCGGCTCGGCGATGTTGATGTCGCCCAGCATCGCCAGGCTGGCAGAAACGCCGCCCATGGTCGGGTCGGTCAGCACGGAGATGTACGGCAAGCCGCGCTCCTGCATTTTGGCCAACGCCGCGCTGGTTTTCGCCATCTGCATCAGCGACATCAGCGCTTCCTGCATGCGCGCGCCGCCGCTGGCGGAGAAGCACACCAGCGGACAGTTGTCCTCCAGCGCCTGCTCAACCGCACGCACGAAGCGCGCGCCGACCACGGAAGACATCGAGCCGCCGATGAAGGCGAATTCGAAGGAGGCCGCGACGATCGGCATACCGTACAGCGTGCCCTTCATCACCACCAGCGCGTCTTTCTCGCCGGTCGCTTTCTGTGCGGCGACCAGGCGATCTTTATAGCGCTTGGAATCCTTGAATTTCAGAACGTCTTTCGGCTCCAGATCGCTGCCCAACTCCACTTCGCTGCCTTCGTCCAGCAGGGTATGCAGACGCGCGCGCGCGCCCATACGCATGTGGTGGTCGCACTTCGGACACACTTCCAGATTACGCTCCAGCTCGGCGCGGTAGAGAACCTGGCCGCAGCTGTCGCATTTGGTCCAGACCCCTTCAGGAATGCTCGCCTTACGGGTTTGTGTGATATTGCTCTTGTTAAGAATTCGTTCAATCCAGCTCATCGATGACCTTTCTGTTTGAACCTGGCACACGCCAGTCCGCTGTTCATGCTTTAACAATCCCCCCGAAAACACCCCAATGAAAAAATGCCCGTTCGCGGCGCGGCAAGCGCGGCGACTGAGGCATCGGCTTCAGGGTTGTTCGCAGGAACAGACCATAATGTCGCTCATTAAACCATATCGGCCCGACGCTGTGGACAAAAAACTGGTCGAACCGACAGGTTAAACAATGTTTTTACTGTTTTTGCTGGCGGGCGGCCGCGCGCTTGTGGCGCCAAATTTCAATCACGCCCGGCAGAATCGAAACGATGATGATCCCGACGATCAGCAGTTTCAGGTTCTCCTGCACCACCGGCAGATCGCCGAACAGGTAGCCAGCATAAGTGAAGAGCAGCACCCAAACCAGTGCGCCAATCACGTTGTAGGCGGCGAAGTGGCGATAGGACATATGCCCCATACCAGCGACGAACGGCGCAAAAGTACGCACGATCGGCACGAATCGCGCCAGAATAATCGTTTTCCCACCGTGTTTCTCATAGAACTGGTGCGTCTTGTCCAGATAGCTGCGGCGGAAAATTTTCGAATTCGGGTTGCTGAACAGCTTCTCGCCGAACAACCGCCCGATAGTGTAGTTCACCGCATCGCCGAGGATCGCCGCCACCACCATCAACGCCACCATGGTGTGCACGTTCAGATCGTTGGTCGGCAACGCCGCCAGCGCACCGGCGACAAACAGCAAAGAATCCCCCGGCAGGAACGGCGTCACCACCAGACCGGTTTCGCAAAACAGGATCAGGAACAGAATAGCGTAGACCCACATGCCGTATTGTGCGACCAGTTCGGCCAGGTGCACATCAATATGCAGAATGAAATCAATAATAAACTTGATGATGTCCATAAATTCTCTCATTGATGCCGGGTGTTTCAGTCACCCGGCAGAAGCACAAGGGAGCGACGCTTTCAGGCGTGCCGGCGTTTAATCGTCGGGTAAAAACAGCGGCCCCATCGGCGGCCGCGGTATGCCAAAGTGGTCGGGATAGTCCACGGAAACCAGATACAGCCCCTCCGCTCGCGCCGTCGCCGCCGCCAGGTTGCGATCTTTCAGTGCCAGCAACTCGGCCATCCAGTTCTCATCCTGATTGCCGCAGCCGATCTCCATCAGGCTGCCGACGATGTTGCGAACCATGTGATGCACGAAGGCATTCGCCTTGATATCTACCACAATATATTCGCCGTAGCGCGTAACCTTAACGTGTTTTACGCAGCGCCACGGGGTGCGCGACTGACATTGCACCGCGCGGAACGAAGTGAAGTCGTTTTCGCCCAGCAGCGCCTGCGCCGCCCGATGCATGCGATCGGCGTCCAGCGGGTGATAAAAATGCGTCACCCCCTGTTGCAGCACCGCCGGCCGGTAGCGATGGTTGAAAATAATATAGCGGTAGCGGCGCGCGGTGGCGCTGAAACGCGCGTGAAAATCGTCGGCAACGGGGCTCACCCAACGCACCGCGATATCCGGCGGCAGATGGGTATTTACCCCCATCGTCCAGGCGGCGTCCTTGCGGCGCGCGGTGGTTTCGAAATGCACCACCTGCCCGGTGGCGTGCACCCCGGCGTCGGTACGCCCGGCGCACAGCACGCTAATCGGCGCATCCGCCACCTTGCTCAACGCCTGCTCCAGGCGTTGCTGCACGCTGGCCACTTCTTGCTGCCGCTGCCAGCCGTAGTATCGGCTGCCGTCATATTCGATGCCCAGCGCAATTTTCAGCGTTGGCTGAACGGGCGAGACCACCTCAGACATCAGTACATCTGCTCCTGCACCAAACGCTCGGCGGTTTCGATAGCCATCAATGCGCCGCCGAAGCGCACATTGTCCGCCACCGTCCAGAACTGCAACAGCTCGGGGATGCCGTAATCGTTACGCAGACAACCGATGCTGAGCGCATCGCTGCCGGAGGCGTCGGTGACCTGAGTCGGGTAATCGTCCTCTTCGCTCAGCTGAATGTCCTCGATCTCTTCGAGCTCGCTGCGCGCCTCTTCGGCGGACAGCGGGCGCAGCGCTTCCAGGTGCACCACCTGCGCGTGGCCGTAAAACACCGGCGACTGAACGCAGCTCACCGAAATCGGCAGCCCTTCATCCTGCAGCACCTTGCGCACCTGATCGACGATTAGGCGTTCTTCGCGCACGCTACCCTGCTCGTCGGCAATCAGCGGCAACAGGTTGAACGCCAGCTGCTTGCCGAAAACGCCTTCCTCGGCCGGAATGCCGTTCAGCAGGCGCGCGCTCTGGCCGGCCAAATCGTCCACCGCCACCTTGCCGCGCGACGATACCGACATCAGCGTGGTGACGTGCAGACGCGACAGCCCCGCCTGTTCGGTCAGCGGCTTGATCGCCGTCAGCAGCTGGCTGACCATGCTGTCGGCCACCGCCACGATATTGCGGTTGCGGTAATCCGCCAGCACCTGCGGGTTAACGCCCGGCACCACCAGCGGCACATCCGGCTCCATGGCGAACAGGCCGCTGGTGTCGATCACCAGGCAGCCCATGTTGCCGGCTTCTTCGGCATAGCGCGCGGACGCTTCGCTGCCGGCGACGAAGAAGGCCAGCTGCGCCTGTGACCAGTCGAACTCTTCGGCGTTTTGCACCAGAAGAGACTTGCCGTTGAAGCGCACATTGGCGCCCGCGCTGCGTTCGCTTGCCAGAGGATAGAGCTCACCCACCGGGAACTGGCGTTCCTGCAACAATTCCAGCAACGCTTCACCTACCGCGCCAGTGGCGCCGAGCAGCGCGATATTCCAGCCGTCAGACATCGGGTTTTCTCCAGAGTATTTCATTCATAAAAGCAGACGGGCAGTGCAATCACCGCCCGATAATCTTTGCCGCTCACTGTAGCGGCGTTGGCTTAAGACAACCTTACGCGCTATGCCACGCTGAAACCCAGCTTGCCGAGCAGCTCGGCGCTGGCGCTGTCATCGCATTGCACGGCCAGCGACGACCACTCGCGGCGTTCCTGATAGTGCTTGCGCAGGCGATCGAATTCGCCCGGTTGCCCGGCGACTTTGCGCAGCGGCGCATCATCGCGGCGCACATCATACACCAAGTGCATCAATCGTTTTAACCGCGCTTCATCCAGCGGCCCGTTGAGGCGGATCTGGCTGAACTCCGGCACCGGCAGCAGCGAGGCCAGCGCCACCTGCTGCGGCTGCCCCAGATGGCGGCTGAACGCTTCGAACACCTGAGTGGTGCCGCGCGCCTTGCCTTCCAGCGTATACCCGGCGATGTGCGCAGTGCCGATATCCACCCGCGCCAGCAGCGGCAAGGAGAGATCCGGCTCCGGTTCCCACACGTCCAGCACCGTGCTCAGCTTTTTGCCCTTTTCCAGCGCCTGCAACAACGCGGCGTTATCCACCACCGGCCCGCGGCAGGCGTTGATCAGAATGCGGTTGTCCGGCAGCGCCGCCAACAGATCGGCGTCCGCCAGATGCAGCGAATGGTATGGGCCGGATTTATTCAGCGGCGTATGGAAGGTCAGCACGTCGGCCTCGGCCACCAGCTTCTCCAGCGGCCAAAACTCCCCGGCGTCGCCGCGATCGGCACGCGGCGGATCGCACAGCAGCGTGCGCACGCCCAGCGCTTTGAGGCGCGCGTCCAGGCGGGAACCGACGTTGCCCACGCCGATGATGCCGACGGTTTTATCCCGCAGATGGAAGCCATCGCGTTCGGCCAGCAGCATCAAGGCAGAGAACACATACTCGACCACCGCAATGGCGTTGCAGCCCGGTGCGGCGGAAAAGCCGATGCCCTGCCGTTGCAGCCAGGCGTCATCGACGTGATCGGTGCCGGCGGTGGCGGTACCGACAAAGCCGATGCGGCTGCCGGCCAGCAACGCTTCATTGACCTTGGTGACCGAACGCACCATCAGCGCATCGGCATCCGCCAGCGCCTCACGCGGGATCGGGCGGCCCGGCACTGCCTGCACGTCGCCCAGGCGGCTGAACAGCTCGGCCGCGTACGGCATATTTTCATCAACCAGAATTTTCACTGCGTTCTCCGACGGTTTACGGCTATTTGTCTGCGAAATAGTGTGCCACTGAATCAGGCACGGCGAAAGCGCTCAGGGGTGGTGCCGGCGATCTGCTGGAACATGACGATAAACGCCGACGCGGAGCTGTAGCCGACGTCCAGCGCCACGTCCTGCACGGTCTTGCCCTGCTCGAGCAGCGACACGGCATGCAGGAAACGCAGGCGCTGGCGCCATTCGCTGAACGACATGCCCAGATCCTGCTGGCAGCGGCGCGACAGCGTGCGCTCGGTGGTGTAGACCCGAGCCGCCCACGCCGCCAGCGAGGTGTTGTCCGCCGGGCAGTGCTCCAGCGCTTCCAGCACCGGCGCCAAAAATTTGTCGTCCGACGACGGCAGATAGGTTTGCTGGCGCGGCGACAGGCGCAGCTGGTCGATCAGCACCTGGCACAGGCGCAAATCCTCTTCCGTTTGCGGAATGTACTGCTTACGCGCATAGAAATCCTCGGCGATGGCGCGGAATATCGGCGTCACGCTCACCAGGCAAGGGTCGGCCGGCATGCCGGCACACAGCGCCGGCGTAATGTCCACCATGCGGCACTGCGCCAGCCGCTGGTTATAGCAGGAGTGTTCGATGCCGGCCGGCGCCCACAGCACGAACTCCGGCGGCGCCAGAAAGCGCTGCCCGCCGATGCGCAGCACCATCACCCCGGCTTTGACCCACATCAACTGGCCCCAGGTGTGGCTGTGCGGCTGGAATTCGGTGCGCGCGTTGAACTCCTCGCAGCGGAACTGCACCGGCTTCGGCGCCGGGATCAGCGACTCGGGGAAATGGCGGATTTCTGGCATGGTTTCGTCCCGTGATTTGTCTTGTTTACGCCGATTTTTGTCTGGATATCGCTATATATGATAAACCGGACACGCGTAGACTAGCCAGCATGTTGGACGTTATTGAGAATAATTATCATGAATATGCTTTTCCCGCTGTTGGCCGTGCTGATTTGGTCGATTAACGCCGTCGTCAGCAAACTCTCCGCCACCGCCATCGATCCGGCGGCCATCTCGCTCTACCGCTGGCTGCTGGCGTTGATTGCCCTGACGCCGTTCGTGCTGCCGGGCGTGCTGCGCAACTGGGCGCAGGTGCGCGCCAACTGGTGGAAATTGATGATCCTCGGTTTGCTGGGCATGGTGCTGTACCAAAGCCTGGCGTATTACGCCGCACACAGCGTCAGCGCGCTGTTTATGGGCATCATCGTATCGCTGATCCCGCTGCTGACCATCCTGATCAGCATCGTACTGCTGCGCATTGCACCAACCGTCGGCGTGCTGCTCGGCAGCATACTCTCCTTCTGCGGCCTGATCTGGCTGGTCAGCGGCGGTCAGCCCGGCGTGCTGCTGCAGCACGGTATCGGCAAGGGGGAATTGATGATGCTGCTCGCCACCGCCTCTTACGCGCTGTATGGCGTGTTGACCAAACGCTGGGCCATCGCGCTGCCGAACTGGCAATCGCTGTACGTGCAGATCCTGTTCGGCGTTCTGTTGCTGCTGCCTAATTTCCTGATGGCGCAGGATGTCGGCTTGAACGGCCATAACCTGCCGCTGGTGCTGTTCGCCGGCATTCCGGCTTCGATTATCGCTCCGTTCCTGTGGATCCAGGGCGTGATGCGCCTGGGCGCCAATACCGCCTCGATCTTTATGAACCTGGCGCCGGTGTTTACCGCCGCTATCGCCGTGCTGTTCCTGCATGAGCAGCTGCACGGTTACCACCTGATCGGCGGCGGCATCACCCTGCTGGGCGTTATTCTGTCGCAGCGGCTGCGCACGCCGCTGACGCGTAAAGCCAAAGCCCCGGCGGCCGACGTCGAATCCTGCAAAGAACAGGCCTAAGGCAGCAGCCTGAAACGCACCCGCACCAACAGGCCGCCCAGCGCGGCGGAGCTCAGCAGCTCCGGGCGGGTGCCGTGATACGCGGTGATGTCCTTCACCAGCGCCAGCCCCAGGCCGGCGCCCGGCTGATCGCCCACGTTGTCCAGCCGATGAAACGGCTGCAGCGCCAGCGCCTTGTCCTGCAAGGCGATGCCGGGGCCGCTGTCTTCAATCTCCAGCACGCCTTCCCCTGCCGCCTGATCCTGAGTGAGGCGCGCGGTCACCACGCCCTGACGCGGCGTGTATTTCAGCGCGTTGTCCAGCAGGTTGGCGCACAGTTCGGCCAACAGCAGCGGTTCCCCCGCCACCTGGCACGCCGCCTCGCCTTCAAATCCGAGATCGATCTGTTTACTGCGCGCCTGCGGCAAGCGGGAAAAACAGGCGTCGCGCAGCACCTGCGCCAGATTGACCGGCTGCAGCTGGCGTTCGGCCTGGTGCTCGCTGGCCTTCAGGCGTGAGAGCTGCAGCAGGCGGTCGGTCAGCGCCACGGTATTATCCAGCGTCGCGCTCATCGCCTGCAGGCTTTCGCGCCATTGCTGCGGCCGGTCGCTGGCCAGCGCCACCCCAACCTGAGTCTTCAACACCGCCAGCGGCGTGCGCAGTTGGTGCGAAGCATCGGCGCTGAAACGCTCCTGGCGCGCCACCATCAGCCGCAGCCGTTCGATATAGCGATTGAACGCCACCAGCAGCGGCTGCATCTCCGACCACGGCAATACCCGCGGCAGGGGCGTCAGCTCGCCCGGATCGCGCCGCAGCATAATGCCGGAGAGCTTGCGCATCGGCTTCAACACCCGCTTGAGCAGCGCGAACGCCAGAATCAGGGTCAACACCACCACCGTGCCCTGGCTCAACAGCGCCGCGATCATCATCTGTCGCGCCAGGTAACGGCGCGACTCCAGGGTTTCCGCCACCAGAATGGTCGCCATGCCGCTCACGCCCGACTCGTTGATCGGTTGAAACAGCGCCGCCACGCGGATCGCCCGGCCGAGGTATTCCGCATCGTAAAAATGCACCAGCGCCGGGTAGAGCGTGGAACGCGGGATATGGGGCGGCAACGACGGCAAATCGTCATAGCCCGAAATGCTTTTCCCCTGCGGCGAGATCACCTCGTAATAGAGCTGATCGTTCATGTTGCGCTCGAAGCTGTCGAGCACCACATAGGGCACATCGACCGCCAGCTTGCCATCGCGCACCACCAGCCGCTCCGCCACGGTGCGCGCCGACGCCAGCAGCGTGCGATCGTAAGCCAGGGTGGCGGCGCTCATGGCGCTGAAATAGTGGGTGTAGATCGAGATGCCGCCCAACGCCACCAGCGGCAGGCCAAAAAACAGCAGCAGTTGATAGAACAACGAACGCGGCGCGTTAAACCACCGCATTGCACCGCTCCAGGCTGTAACCCAGACCGCGCAGCGTGATGATTGCCACGTCGCTGCCCTGCAGCTTTTTCCGCAAACGGTGTACGTAAAGCTCGATGCTCTCCGGATTGGCCTCGTCGGACAGCGTAAACACCTGCTCAAACAGCTGCTGCTTGGCCACCGGGCGGCCGCGGCGGTGCATCAACGCGGTCAACACCGCCAGTTCGCGCGGCGTCAGCGCCAGCGGCTTGCCTTCCAGCAGGAAATAGCCTTCGTCGTGATAGGTCAACGCGCCGTACTGTAACGCCGGCTGCGCGGCGCCGACGCTGCGGCGCAGCAGCGCCCGAATGCGCGCTTCCAGCTCGTCCAGTTCGAACGGCTTGGTGAGGTAATCGTCCGCCCCCAGATTCAGGCCCTTCACCCGATCGGCCACGTCGGTGCGCGCCGTCAGCAGCAGCACCGGCAGATCCTGCCCGCGCTTGCGCAGGCGCGCCAGCAAATCCAGGCCGTTCAAACGCGGCAGCGCTACATCCAACACCGCCAGCGCATAGCGTTCGTTGAGCAACAGATGATCGGCCGCCACGCCGTCCGGGGCGACGTCGACGGCAAAGCCGGCGCCGGTCAGCGCCTTTTGCAACCAGTGAGACAGCTCGGGGTGATCTTCAACCAATAACAGTCGCATGTTTCCATTCCATTGATTTACCTGAACAACCTGGCGCCGACACGGCGTCCGTTAACAGGCCGATAACAGAGAATGGCATGGAAAATAAGGGGATAAAAGAGCGCCGCGCCGCCCGTTTTGGGAGCTGGCACACAATTATGTGGTGTACCGCGCGTACCTCCTCTGTTTCAGCGTTATCGAGAGACCCCAATCACAGACTGGAAACTTTTCCGGCCGCTGAAAGGTAAATGAAAGGTTGTTGTTTTAACAATCCTGCAACCGCACCCGGCGGGATTTCACAACCAGAACAATACCGAGGGCAAGTCACAATGAAAAAAATAATGACCCGTACCTTTACCGCCGCCGCCCTGCTGCTGGCGGCCAATCAGGCCTTTGCCGTGGAAGCGCCCAAACGCACCGAATGCATCGCGCCGGCCAAGCCCGGCGGCGGCTTCGATCTGACCTGCAAGCTGATTCAGGTGTCGCTGCAGGACACCAAGGCCATCGATAAGCCGATGCGCGTCACCTATATGCCCGGCGGCGTCGGCGCAGTGGCCTACAACGCCATCGTCGCGCAGCGCCCGGCGGAGTTCGGCACCGTGGTGGCCTTCTCCGGCGGCTCGCTGCTCAATCTGGCCCAGGGCAAGTTCGGCCGCTATAACGTAGACGACGTGAAATGGCTGGCGGCGGTCGGTACCGACTACGGCATGATCGCGGTGCGCGCCGACTCGCCTTACAAAACCCTGAAAGACCTGATGGACGCCTTCCAAAAAGATCCCAACAGCGTGGTGTTCGGCGCCGGCGCCTCCATCGGCAGCCAGGACTGGATGAAAACCGCGCTGCTGGCGCGCGAAGTCGGCGTGGATCCGCGCAAGATGCGCTATGTGGCATTCGAAGGCGGCGGTGAGCCGGTAACCGCGCTGCTCGGCAACCATATCCAGGCGGTCTCCGGTGACCTGAGCGAGATGGTGCCTTATCTGCAGGGCGACAAGATCCGCGTGCTGGCGGTGTATGCCGAGCAACGTCTGCCGGGCCAGCTGGCCGACATTCCCACCGCCAAAGAGCAGGGATACAGCCTGGTGTGGCCGATCATTCGCGGCTTCTACGTCGGGCCGAAAGTCAGCGATGAAGAGTATCAGTGGTGGATCGACACCTTCCAGAAAATGATGGCGACCGACGAATTCAAGCAACAGCGCGATCTGCGCGGCCTGTTCGAATTCAACATGACCGGCAAAGAGCTGGACGCCTACGTGAAGAATCAGGTTGCCCAATACCGTGAGCAGGCAAAAGTGTTCGGCCTGGCCAAATAACCGCAGGGGAAAACCATGAGCGATCGTATTTTTGCCGGCTTCTGGCTGCTGCTGTGTATCGGCGGGCTGTTCATCGGCTGGGGCATCCAAAGCGAATACAGCTATGAACCGCTGGGGCCGCGCCCGTTTCCGCTGGCGATCCTCAGCCTGATGGCGCTGTGCGCGGCCCTGCTGTTGCTGCGCCGCCCGCAGGCGGTGGAGTGGCCGCACAACAAGGTGCTGCAGCGGCTGCTGGTGCTGGTGATCACCCTGGTGCTGTATGCCTGGGGTTTTGAATGGCTGGGCTTCCCGCTGGCGACCGCGCTGCTGACGTTCAGCATCGGCCTGCTGTTTCAAGCCAGCCTGCCGGCGGCGGCTATCTCCGGCGTCGTCATGGGTGCAGCGCTGTATTACGCCTTTGACCAACTTCTCGATGTCACACTGCCGCTCGGCGCCTGGCTGAGCTAACGGGAGCGATGATGGATACCTGGATGTATTTGACCCAAGGGTTCGAAGTGGCGCTGGTGCCGCAGAACCTGATTATCGCCCTGATCGGCTGCTTCGTCGGCACCATCGTCGGCCTGCTGCCGGGCCTCGGGCCGATCAACGGCGTGGCGATCCTGCTGCCGCTGGCGTTTGCCCTCAAGCTGCCGGCCGAATCGGCGCTGATCCTGCTGGCGACGGTGTATATCGGCTGCGAGTACGGCGGGCGCATCTCGTCGATTCTGCTTAACGTACCGGGCGACGCGGCGGCGATCATGACCGCGCTGGACGGCTACCCGATGGCGCAGCAGGGGCGCGCAGGCGTGGCGTTGTCCATCTCGGCGGTCAGTTCGTTCGTTGGATCGATGATCGCCATCGGCGGCATCATCCTGTTCGCGCCGCTGCTGGCCCGCTGGTCACTGGCCTTCGGCCCGGCGGAGTATTTCGCTCTGATGGTGTTCGCCATCGCCTGCCTCGGCAGCATGATGAGCCAAAACCCGCTGAAATCGCTGCTGGCGGCGCTGATCGGCCTGGGGCTGGCGACGGTGGGCGTCGACGCCAACACCGGCGTTTACCGCTTTACCTTTGACAGCGTGCACCTCTCCGACGGCGTGCAGTTTATCGTGGTGGTGATCGGCCTGTTCTCGGTCAGCGAAATCCTGCTGATGCTGGAAAGCACCAGCGCCGGGCAAAAGCTGGTGCGTAAAACCGGCCGGTTGCTGTTCAACCGCAAAGAGGCGGCGCAGTGCGCAGGCCCTACCCTGCGCTCGTCGGTGATCGGCTTCTTCGTCGGCATTCTGCCAGGCGCCGGCGCCACTATCGCCAGTGCGCTGACCTACATGACCGAGAAGAAAATCAGCGGCAACAGCGACACCTTCGGCAAGGGCGACATCCGCGGCGTAGCGGCGCCGGAAGCGGCCAACAACGCCTCGGCCTGCGGTTCGTTCATTCCGATGCTGACGCTGGGGGTGCCGGGTTCCGGCACCACGGCGGTGATGATGGGTGCGCTGACGCTGTACAATATCACCCCCGGCCCGGCAATGTTCACCGAACAGCCGGACATCGTCTGGGGACTGATCGCCGCGCTGCTGATCGCCAACGTCATTTTGCTGATCATGAACCTGCCGCTGGTCGGCCTGTTCACCCGCATGCTGACCATCCCGCTGTGGTTCCTGGTGCCGGCGATCGCCGCGGTGTCGGCGGTGGGGGTTTATGCGGTGCACAGCACCACCTTCGACCTGCTGCTGATGGTCGGGTTGGGCGTGTTCGGCTACATCCTGCGCAAAATGCACTTCCCGATGTCGCCGCTGATTCTGGGCTTCGTACTGGGTGAGATGCTGGAGCAGAATCTGCGTCGCGCGCTGTCGATCAGCAACGGCGAGTTCGGCATTCTGTGGAGCAGCAGCATCGCGCAAACGCTGCTGGTGCTGGCGGTTGCGGTACTGGCGCTGCCGCCGCTGCTGCGCCTGATGCGCAAACGCCGCCAACCGGCGGCCGAGGCCAAAGCCGAGTAACGCGAAACGGGCGGGGATCCCCCGCCCGTTGTGTTTAACGGCGTAGGGCCGCAATTCCCCTTTCCAACGCCTCGATATCGTCATCGGCGAGCAGGGGCTGAATCACCGCAAAGTCCGCCTCGGACAAGTCATAGAGGCGCAAGGCAAGCAACCGCGCGATGACCTCCGGCGCGAACCGCCAACGGATAAACCGCGCGGGGTTACCGCCGACGATGGCATAAGGCTCAACATCGCCGACCACCACGCTGCCGGCGGCGACGATCGCCCCCTCGCCTATCGAGACTCCCGGCATCAACATCGCCCGCATGCCAATCCAGCAACCGTCCCCCAGCCGGGTGTCGCCTTTGGGGCGGTACGCCCGTTTGATGGTTGCCATAAACGGATACAGGCTCAGCCAGTCGATACGATGGGTGTGGTTGCCGCCCATCAGGATCACTGTTTCGGCCGCGATGCACACATAATCGCCGATCAGCAGGCGGTCTATTTCGCCCAGCGGCTGCCATTGCCGGCTGACCGCGTCGCCGTGCAGATAGCGCACCACCGAGCGCTCGAAGCCGTTATCCCAGCAGTCGCTGTAGTAGCTGTGGGTGCCTTTGATGATGATATTCGGGTTGGTCACCGTCTGATGCAGCAGCTCGGTTTTGGACCAGTGTTTTTCGGACATGGCGTATTCTCTTGTTACGGGAATAAAAGCCACGGAACGGAATGTCTGTGGCCGTGTTGTCGTTCACTCAACACGGCCATTCAAGCGATAAGCGCTCGTTTCAATCTCGGGTTATTCATCTTACGGCCTCTCTTGCGAGGCGTAATGGTAGCCGATCACGCCTCGGCGGTCTTGCTTTTCAACAGCAGCACCCCGCCCATCACCAGCGCGCTGCCCAGCAGCTGCAGCTGATTCATGCTCTCCCCCAGCAGGAAATAGGCGATCACCGCGGTGAACACCAGTTCCAGCGACAGGATCAGGTTGGCCACCGCCAGCGGCAGCGTTTTCAGGCTGATATTGTACAGCCCGAAGCCCAGCAGCGTCGGCCCGGCGGCCAGCGCCAGCAGCAACAGCCAGCCGCTCCACTGGATGCCCTGTGCGCCGTGCGACAGGAACCACAGAGAGCCGGCCATGCCGTGGAACGCCGCCAGCGGGAACGCCGTCAGCGCCGCGTTGAACACCAGCTGGTACAGCGCCGAAAAACCGAACACGTACAGGATGGTGTTCCACACCGGATAGCCGCGTTCGCTGGCCACCCGCCCGCCGAGGGTATACAGGGTATAACCGATGCCCGACAGCATCCCGACCAGCAGCCCCAGCAGATCGAAGTGGCTGTTCCCCATGCTGTCGCCGTTGCTGACCAGGAAGCAACCGCCCAGGCTGATGGCGATCACCAGCAATTGGCGCAGCGTCAGGCGTTCGCTGTACATCACCCAGCCGAGGAACACGGTAAAGCCCACCGAGCAGTAGGTCAGAATGGTCGCCACCGACGCGCCGTTCAGCGCCACCGACAGCGTCCACAGGCTGTTGAACAGCGCCAGCAGCAGCCCGTAAAGCGCGTAGAACACCACCTGTTCACGGCGCAGGCGCGCCCACTGCGGTTTCACCAGCAACAGCAGCGGCAACAGCACCAGCGCCACCAGCGCCGCGCGCCAGAACGCCAGCACGAAGGTCGGCAGGTGATAGTACTCGGTCAGCGCGCGAATGATGATGGCGGTAAAGGCCAGCAGCATGGCGCTGATAATGGCGATGACGTACCCCTGGTGGCTGCCCTGAAAGAGGCGCGCGCCGGGCAACGCCGGCCGGGCGGAAACGCCTGACGGTAATGACATGAGATCCTCGGAGAAATGGCGACGTTAATGCTCAGGCGGACAGTGTAACGCGGCCATTTTTTCTCACTATAGCCACTTTACGGCGTTGTCATGCAGGCCACTTTTCTGCGCTTGAAGCCCTGTTGACATGGGGTATAGTAAAAATCACTCTCCATAACCGGGCCAATTTCGCATGCATATCCCGTTGGATCGCGAGCAGGACGTTCCGCTCTATTTACAGATCGAAGAAGCGCTGCGGCGCGCCATCCTCACCGGCGTGTTCGTCGATGGTGACAAACTGCCCTCGACGCGCACGCTGGCGGCCGAACTGGCGGTCAGCCGTTTAACGGTGGATAACGCCTACGCCGAACTGGCGGCCAAGGGCTTTTTGCATCAGCGGCGCGGCAGCGGCGCCTATGTCGCGCACCCGCAAGCGCAGGCGCGCCCGGCCCGGCCGAGCAGCGATGCCCCATTCCCGCTGGAGAGCTTCACCACCCTCACCTCGCGGCTGGACGGCTACGCCGACGCCCCGCTGCCGGAGGGGCTGATCAACTTCGCCGCCGGCGTCGGCAGCCCTAAGGTGTTTCCGCTGGAGGCGTTTCGCAAAGTGCTGCTGTCGGTGCTCAGCCGCCATGCAGAAGAGGCCTTCAGCTACGGCGAATACTGCGGCTACTACCCGCTGCGCGATACGCTGAGCCGCATTCTCAGCGCGCAGGGCATCCCCACGCAGGCGGAACAGGTGCTGATCACCAACGGCTCGCAGCACGCCATCAGTCTGGTGGTGCAAAGCCTGCTGGCGCCGGGCGATACGGTGATCGTCGAAGAACCGACCTACGCCGAAGCGCTGGGCCTGCTGCGCCAGCACCGCATCAATATCGTCACCGTACCGGGCGACCGCCACGGCATGCGGGTGGATTTGCTGCCGGAGTTGTTGGAACGCCACCGTCCCAAACTGATCTACACCATCCCCAATTTCCACAACCCGACCGGCCGCTGCCTGAGCGAGGCGCGGCGGCGACGCCTGCTGACTGTCGCCCAACAGGCCGGCGTGGTGATCCTGGAAGACGACTTCGTCGGCGATCTGCGTTACCAGGGCAAACAGCTGCCGTCGCTGCGCGCGCTGGCGCGGCCGGGCGCGGTGATCTACGTCAGCACCTTCTCCAAAATGCTGCTGCCCAGCATGCGCATCGGCTATCTGGTGGCGGACAGCGAACACTATCAGCGTTTCGCCAGGCTGAAACACGTCGACAGCTTCACCAGTTCCAGCCTGATCCAGCGGGCGCTGGACGCGTTCGTCACCGTCGGCCGTTACGACAAGCAGCTGCGGCGCGCCGGGCGCGTCTACCGCCGCCATCTGGAGGTGATGATTGATGCCTTGCAACGGCGGCTACCGCCGGGGTGCCGCTTCGAAACGCCGCAGGGGGGCTTATTTATCTGGCTGACGCTGCCGGCGACGGTGACCACCACCGAACTGATGCCGGTCGCCTGGCGGCACGGCGTGACCTTCGCACGCGGCGAATGCTTTTATGCGCAGGAACAGCTGGGCGCGCACGGCCTGCGGCTGAACTTCGCCGCCAACTCACCGCCGCAGATTGAAGAAGGTATCGCCCGGCTGTGCCGGGCGATTGAGGAGGTGATAACGGAGAAAAACACCGGTTAGACGGCGGCCCACCACAGCCGCAGCTTCATCCCCCAGTAGCTGGTCCAGCCGGTGGTGCTCTGCACCACCTTGCCCTGCGAAACCACCACGAAGGTCGGCGTCACGCCAATCTGCCACTGCGCCGAGAGCGTACCGGCCGGATCGTTGACCACCGGCAGCGCCAGCCGTTTGCGCGCCAGCCAGTGTTTCACCTGGGTATCGTCGCCCGAGCGCAGCGCGACGGTCAGCACGTTGCCATCTGCCGCCTGCAAACGGGCGACGTCCGGCGTAGTGAAGCGGCAGACGCCACACCAGCTGGCCCAGAAGTAAACCAGCAGCGGCCGCTCATGGCTGAGCTGCGCCAACGACACGCGCTCGCCGTCCAGCGTGGTCAGCGTCTGAGCATCGAAGGCCGGCGGCGCCTGCGGCGCGTTCAGCCAATCCATCACCGTCACCACCGCCAGCGCGATCAGCGCCAGCAGCAGCAACTCGCGCCCCCAGCGCTTGAGCTTAGCCATGGTTGGCCTTCGCCAGCTGCTGCTTCACCATCGCTTCCAGCTCTTCATACGACACCGCCCCCGGCAGCATCCGATCGCCGATCAGCGTCGCCGGCGTCCCCTGCACGCCCAGCTGTTCCGCCAGCTCCATATTGGTGCGCAGCGTGGTCATGCTCTGTTCGCTGGGCGCCACCGCCTTGACGCCGGTTTTCTCTTGCGCGGCGGCGATGCTGGCGTTGTCGTGGAAGCCCTTTTTCGCCATCAGCCGCTGGTGCAGGGCCCAGAATTGATCCGGGTGCTGTTGCCAGGTGGTGAGCGCCACGCGCGCCGAACTGACCGAGCTTTCGCCCTTGAACGGCAACAGCTTCACCACCAGCGCCACGTCCGGGTATTGCTTGACGATCTTCTCCAGCATCGGATCAAAACGCTTGCAGTACGGGCAGTTATAGTCGGTAAAGGTCACCAGCGTCAGTTTGGCGTTGGCGGCGCCGAGGCGCGGGCTGGCCGGATCCTGGTACAGCGTTTTGGCGTTCTGCTTGATAGCCTGGCTGATTTGCTGGCCGGCGGTTTGCTGCTGCCAGGCGTCCACCGCCTGCGCCAGAATGTCCGGGTTGGACACCAGCGTTTCGCGGATCATCTCTTTGATACGCGCCTCTTGTGCCGGGGTGAAAGGCTCGGCGGCCCACACCGGGGCGGCGATGATCATCAGTAAAATCAGTAGCTTTTTCATTGTTCGGTTCCTTTGGCATGGGAAAGCGTTTGCAGCACGGCGTCACGGGTCAACAGCGGGGATAACACCTCGCCGTCCGGGCTGCCGGGGCCATAGATTTGGTTGAAAGGCACGGCGACGCTGCCGCGCTTTTGCAGGAAGGCGCTGATGTCGGCCGACGGGCGGCTCCAGTCGCCACGCAGCGCAACCACGTCGTCGGCGCTCAGCGCGCGCTGTACGTCATCACGCAGCAGCACATTGAATTTATTGGCTTTACAGGTCACACACCAGTCTGCGGTCACGTCGACGAACACCCGCTTATGCTGGGCCAGCGCCTCGGTAATCGCTTGCTCGCTCAGCGGTTGCCACTGCACCCGATCCTGCAACGGCTGGCGCCACAGGCCGGCGGTCAGCGATCCGGCCAGCAAGGCCACGCCCGCCAGCACCAACGTGCCCGCCGCCAGCTTGGCCGCCAACCGTGGGCCCTGCTGACGCCACACCGCCAGCAGCAACGTCAGCAGCGCCAACGCCCCCAGCCACAGCGTGGCCTGCACGCCGATATGGTTGCTCAGCAGGCTCAGCAGCCACAGCGACGACGCCAGCATCAGCAGCCCCATCGCCAGCTTGACGGTATTCATCCAGCGGCCGGGGCGCGGCAAGCGCAGCGCCAGCGATGGCCAGGCGGCGATCAGCAGCCACGGCAGACTCATGCCAATACCGAGCGCGATGAACATGCCCCACAGCACCGGCAGCGACGCCGCCAGCGCGAAGGCCACCGCCGTGCCGAGAAACGGCGCCGAGCACGGCGTCGCCAGCAGCGTGGCAAACGCGCCCTGCCAGAAATGGCCGCTCAGACCGTGCCCATTATGGGTCGCCAGCGACGTATTCAGATCGGACGAGAGGCGCAGATGGAACAGGCCAAACAGGTTGGCGCTGAACAGCAGCGTCACCAGCACCATAAAACCGATAAACCACGGATTCTGGAACTGAATACCCCAGCCGAGCGCATGGTTGCCGAGCCGCAGCAGCGTCATCAGCAAGGCCAACGCCATAAACGAGGCGACGATACCCAACGACGACGCCAGGAACTGCAAACGCACGCTGCGCCGATCGCGCCGTTCCACCTGCAGGATGGAGCCGAGCTTGATGCCCAGCACCGGCAGCACGCACGGCATCAGGTTGAGGATCAACCCGCCCGCCAGCGCCATCAATACCGCCTGCCATAGCGGGAACGCCGCACCGGCGGGCGCGGCCAGCGGATCGCCAATCGGCAGCGTAATCTGCTGCGCCATGCCGCCGTCGTCGATCACCAGCGTCAGCGTTTTGCCGCGCAGATCCGGCGCCGCATCGCCCCAGCCATCGCTGACCGGCACTCGCGCCAACAGCTGAGCGCCGTCGGTCTCAACCTGCGGCTTGCCGAGATCGGCATCCGCCAGCGTATCGAAGAACAGCGCGGGCTGCTGCCAACCGGCGGCGCGCTCGGCGGAAATCTGCAGCTCGCCGTTGCGGTAACCGGCCTTGACGCCCTCCGCCACCCCGGCGGCGATCGGCACCTGTCCCATCGCCTGCGCGAAGTCGTGGTTAAACTGCGGATCGTTCGGCGTCGTCAGATCCAGGCTGAACGGGTAGTCGGTCAGAATGCAGACGTTACTGCAGGTGGATAGCGTCAGGGTGCCCGCCAGCGGGCCGGATACCTGGCCTGACATCACGATCGGCAGCGTGACCCGATCGTGATAGCCCTGGGTGGAAATGCCGGCCACCTCGAAACGCTGCGGCGTCGGCCAGTGCCAGGTCGCTGGCGGCGGGTTGCCCTGCCAGACGATAGCCGGCGCGATGCCGCCTTCGCCTGGGGAACGCCAGTAGGTTTTCCAGCCCTTTTGCAGCTCGACCGACAGCAGCAGGCGGGTCTCCCCCGGCTGTGACGTGTCGGCACGCAGCCGCACCTTGGCATGATCGTTGGCCGGGTTTTGCAGCCAGCCGCTGTCCGCCGCCTGCAAGGCAGGCAGCCACAGCATAAACAGGCAAGCGCAGGCCAGCCTGATAATTTTCAACATGTTAATTCTCCATAAATGATTAATTCACCGCGAAAAACGGGCGATTAACTCATTCACGGAAAACGCATAATCGAAGGTGCACCCTGAGGGTGGGCGGTGAAATGGCGCGAGGAGGAGGAATACGCAGGCGCGCGGCAATGGTCGGCGCCAACAGCGCCAGCAGCAGGCCCAGCCCGAACAGTACGGTTTCGAACATCACCGGCGGCGCGGCCAGCAATGATTTGGCGCTCAGTTCACAGGGCGTCGGCTGCGCTTCGGCGGCGGTGTCACTGGACTGAACGGCGGTGGCGGCCGGGATCCCCAGCGTTTGCTGCAGCGCATGCAGGCCCGCCATGCGCTGGGTCATGCACGTCAGCACCACCAGGCAAGCCAGGCATAAAAACCATTTTGCAATCCGCTGCCGTTTAACCATGCCATCCTCATGTTCGGGTCTGGGGTTATCTTAGCGACGCGGGCGCGATTAGCAACGTTTTGTCGGTAAAGAAATGTCTGAGCGGCGGTATTGATGGCGGCAATTTACAGGTATCATAGCGGGTAAGCCTGCGCTTTTCGCCGGGTACGATGATGATTCTCTCCTCCAGGCATTCTGCGGGGATACACAGCGAAGGACTGGTGATATGCAACCTTTGAGTGGGCCGGGCACCCCAATCGCCGGCGAACGCCCTCCCTCCCCGGGCAAAACGGCGGCCACTGACGATCAACCCCTTTCTCCGGCACAGCGCACGACGCTGGAAAAGCTGATCGTGAAAATCATGACGCTCAGCCCGGCAAAATCGGCGGAGATCTGGGCGACTCTGCGCCACGAGCTCGGCGCCGACAACGGCGGTGAACTGCTGGCGCGCCATTTTCAACCGGCGGAACAGCTGCTGCAAACGCGCCTGACGCAGGCGCAGCAAAACCACGCCGGGCGCCAGCTGTTGCAACAGCTGGCCGAATTGCTGCCGCAGGGCAACAACCGCCAGGCGGTCAGCGACTTTATTCGCCAGCAGTTCGGCCACACGGTACTGAGCCAGCTGAGCCCACCACAGCTGCAGCAGGTGCTGAATCTGTTGCAGACCGGCGGCCTGACCATTCCTCAGCCGCAGCAAACCGCTACCAGCGATCGCCCGCTGCTGCCCGCAGAGCATCAGAGCCTGCAGCAGCAGATCACCAAACTTAGCGCGGCCACCGGTGAAGCGCCGGCTAAAATCTGGCAAACGCTGTTTGATCTGGCGGGCGTGAAAACCAACGATCCGCTGCCGGCGCGCCACTTCCAGCTGTTAAACCAATTCTTGCAAGTGAAGGTGGCCCTCAGCCCGCAGAGCGCGCCGACGCTGAACAATCTGCTGGCGGCGCTCAAGCAGCCGGCGGACGAGCAAGAGCTGCAGCAGATGAACGACTACTGCCAGGCGCGCTTCAACTGCGGTGCCAATGCGCCGCTGACGCATCCGCAAATGAGCGACGCCATTCATCAACTGTTTGCCCGCCGCCTGGAAAAAGCCGGCCAGGCTCAGGCTATCGTCAGCCACCCTGTCGATCCGCAGCCGCTGCTCAACCCGCTGATCGCCGCCCTGCCGCTGCCGCTGCAAAAAGCGCTCAGCAAACCCGCCGTCGCGCTGATCCTGCTGCTGTTGGCGCTGGCCGTCGTGCTGGCGCTGGTGTTTTAACGCCTCAGGCGCAGCCGCAGTCCTCAACAGCCGCCCGATCGCGCAACGATCCCGGCTGTTCGCCGATGGCCAACGGATGGCCGTCGCGCAGCCAGAAGTCCAGCCCACCGATCAGCTCCTTCACCCGGAATCCCAGCTTCGCCAGCTTGTAAGCGCCCTTGGTGGAACCGTTGCAGCCGATGCCGTCGCAGTAGGTCACATACACTTTTTCGCGATCCAGCTGCGCCGTGCTGGCTTCATCCATCAGACGATGCGGCAAACTGAGCGCACCGGGAATATGCCCGGCGGCGTACATCGCCTCCGCGCGGGTGTCGATCACTATCACCCCCTCCACGCCATTGCGCAGATCCTCCGCCACGTCCCAGGCATCCGCATAGCGGCTCAGTTTGGCCGCCAGGTAGGCCAGGCTCTCTTCCGGCGCCGCCGGAGAAAAAGCCAGCACCAATGATTCTTTCGACATACCATTCACTCCCGTGCATCAAGACAGATGACAATAGTGCCCCATTTTGGTCTTATGATTGATACCCATTTTCCAACCGTGATAAGACCCATTATGCGGCACTCGCTGGTCACGTTGTTTCAGCAATCGCCCCACACCGCCGGCACGCTGCGCGATCGCCTGTGCGGCGCATTACGGCAGGCCATCCACCAAGGGGCATTGAGCGTGGGGCAACGCCTGCCTTCCAGCCGGGTGCTGGCCAGCGATCTGGGCCTCTCGCGAGTGACCGTCGAAGCGGCCTACGGTCAGTTGGAGGCGGAGGGATATCTGCAGCGCCGCGTCGGCCAGGGCACCTTTGTGGCGATTATCATCGCCAAATCACCGCCGCCGGCGACCGCTGCCGGCATACCGCGCCTTTCGCAGCGCGGCCAACAGATCGTACAAACCGGCGGCTGCCGCGATCCGCAGCAGCCACGGGCGTTTGCCGCCGGTTCGCCGGATCTGCGCGCGTTTCCGCTGGCCTTGTGGAAGCAACTGACCGCACAGCGCCTGCGGCTACAGGGAGAAAGCCTGCTGCGCTACGGTGACCCGCAGGGCTATTTGCCGCTGCGTGAAGCGATTGCCGCCCACGTCAATCAAACGCGCGGCGTGATCTGCGATGCACGGCAGGTTATCGTGCTGACCAGTTCGCAGCAGGCGCTGCAGCTGATCGCCACGCTGCTGCTGGACAGCGGCGACAGCGTCTGGATGGAAGAACCGGGTTACACCGGGGCAAGAAACGCCTTTATCAGCGCCGGAGCCGCCCTGACGCCGGTCGCGGTGGACGGCGACGGCCTGCGCGCTGACCCCTCCTTGCCCGACCCTCGTTTGATTTATCTGACGCCCTCGCACCAATACCCAACCGGCGCAGCGCTCAGCCTGGCACGCCGGTTGGCGCTGCTGGCGCTGGCGGACAGGCAGCAGGCCTGGATCGTCGAGGACGATTACGACAGCGAGTTTCATTACGACGGCCTGCCGATACCGGCGATGCAGGGCCTGGATCGCCGTGGCCGGGTGCTGTACCTCGGCACCTTCTCCAAATCGCTGTTCCCTTCGCTGCGGTTGGCGTACCTGATCGTCCCGCCCACGCTGGTTGACGCGTTCGTCACCGCGCGCACGGTGTATGACGGCCACAGCGCGCAGCTGATGCAGGCGGTCACCGCCGAATTCATCCGCCAGGGGCACTTTGCCGCGCATATCCGCTATATGCGCCAGCTCTACCGCAGCCGGCGCGATGTGTTGCTGGCGGAAGTTCGCGAAAAACTCGGCCACTTCGCCACGCCCGCTCCCGCCGCCGGCGGCCTGCAGCTCAGCGTCTGGCTGCCGCCCGGCCAGGAGGCGGCGCTCAGCCGACAGGCGCAGCGACTCGGCATCCTCACGCCCCGGCTGACGGCACAATACCAGACGGCTCAGGCGCAGCGCGACGGCTGGCTGCTGGGCTTTTCGGCCCTGACGCCGGGCGAGATCCGCAGCGCCGTCGAGCGGCTGGCGCAGATCGCCGTGGCTTAGCCCGGCCCCAACGGAATGCCGACCGGCTTATTGCTCGGTCAGGCGCATTTCCGCCACCAGCGGCAGGTGGTCGCTCACCGCCGGCCAATGCACGCCGTTCCAGTCGCCGCTGGCGTTCGGTACCGTCAGGCTGTCCAGATGCCAGCGCTGCGCGTTGCCGGTGAAGAGGTAATCCACCTTGATCTCGGCGTTTTCCGCCGGCCAGCTGCGGCCATCCTGCCCGTTAGGCATGATGTCGTTCCAATAGCGGCTCAATTCCAGCCAGGTCACGCTGCCCGGCACATCGTTCATGTCGCCGAACAGCAGCTTGATACCGCGCACTTCTATGGTGCGATCGTTCAGCTCCCGCACCTGATCCAGGCGCATTGTCGGGTCTTCCTTGGTATCGAGGTGGGTGTTGAACAGGGTGATCGGCGCCGGGAACTCCGGCACGTCGACCTTGGCGCTGAAGGCAATGCGCTGTTCGCGCTGGCCGGACGGCAGCGGATAGATCACGGCGTCGTGCAGCGGATACCTGGAGAGAAACGCCAGGCCATATTCACCGCCGTCGAAGTCGATCGCCCGGCCGAACACCGCCTGCATGCCGGTCAGCTTCGCCAGCTCCGCCGCCTGATCGACGCGGCCGCTGCGGGCGGTGAGCTTATCCACCTCTTGCAGCGCCACCACGTCGACGTTCATCGCGCGAATCGCCTTGGCGATGGCGGTCATGTCGCTGACCTTGCCGGCGGCGATATTGAAGCTGGCGACGCGGATCTTCGGCGCCTGTTCCAGTTCGTAGGTTTTGTTTTTCAGGCCGCCCAGCGCGCTGGCCACTTCGCGGCTGTTGGCGTTGCTGTTGGCATGTCCGGTGTCGGCAGAGGACCAGGCGCTGGGAGAGAGGCCAAGGGACAGTATGGTGATAAGCAGAGCGTGACCGGTGTGCATGAATTCTCCTTGAGGAACAGATAAGTGTTATGCGGGCGCTTCCCGGCCCACAGCTAACACCGATTTTGCCGCAGAAACCTGCGACGATTTCCTAGTTTCACCGCTATTTTTTGTTTCTGCGCGATGCTTCGCATTCTGGCGGTTTACGCATTGCATCGTTGGACAAACGGCTGATTTCGTTTTAAAACCGGTAGATTGCCAACCGCGAGGAGTTCCGATGACCAGCCCGATTGCCGAACAGCTCACCGAACGTTTCTTCCGCTATCTGGCGGTGACCAGCCAGAGCGACGCCGCCGTAACCACCCTGCCCAGCACGCCGGGGCAGCATGAGATGGCACAGCTGCTGGCGGAAGAGCTGCGCCGGCTCGGCCTGGCCGACGTGCAGATAGACGACCACGCCACCGTCACCGCCCGCAAGCCCGGCACCCAACCCGGCGCGCCGCGCATCGGCTTCATCACCCATATCGACACCGTGGACGTCGGCCTGTCGCCCGAAATTCGCCCGCAGCGCCTGCGCTTCACCGGCGAAGATTTATGCCTGAACGCCGAGCAAGATATCTGGCTGCGCACCGCCGAGCACCCGGAGATCCTGCCCTACCGGAACGAAGAGATCCTGTTCAGCGACGGCACCAGCGTGCTGGGCGCCGACAACAAGGCGGCGGTCACCGTGGTGATGACGCTGCTGGCCAACCTGACCGCCGCCGATCGCCACGGCGATATCGTGGTGGCATTCGTGCCGGATGAAGAGATCGGCCTGCGCGGCGCCAAGGCGCTGGATCTGCAGCGTTTCGCCGTCGATTTCGCCTACACCATCGACTGCTGCGAACTGGGTGAAGTGGTTTACGAGAATTTCAACGCGGCGGCGGCGGAGATCCGCATCGAAGGGGTAACCGCCCACCCGATGTCGGCGAAAAACGTGTTAATCAACCCGATACGCATCGCCAACGACATCATCAACCGATTCGACGTGCAGGATACCCCGGAACACACCGACGGGCGCGAGGGCTATTTCTGGTTCACGGATCTGGCCGCCAATGCCAATCAGGCGACGCTGAAGGTGTCGATTCGCGACTTCGATCGCGCCACCTTCGAGGCGCGCAAAACCCGCCTTGAGGAGACGGTGCGTCAGGTGGCGGGCAACTATCCGCGCGCCAACGTCAGCTGCAGCATCAGCGACATCTACAGCAACATCAGCAACGCCATCGGCGAAGATCGGCGCGCCATCGATCTGATCTTTGGCGCCCTTGCCGCCCACGGCATCCCGCCGAAGGTGATCCCGATGCGCGGCGGCACCGACGGCGCGGCGCTCTCGAGCCGCGGCATCCTGACGCCCAATTACTTCACCGGCGCGCATAACTTCCACTCGCGCTTCGAGTTTTTACCCGTCAGCGCCTTTGTGAAATCCTACCAGGTAACCCGCAGCATTTGCCTGTTGGCCGCCCGGCAGAGCGGTAATCCGGGCTAGCTCAACAGCCAGCCGACCAGCGCGGCCCAAGCCAGCAGCGGCAGCGAGTAATAGTGGAAGCGCAACCAGATCTTGCGCTCCCCCGCCATGCGCAGCGCAATCAGGTTGGCGAGCGAGCCGATCGCCAACCCAAAGCCGCCGGCATTGACCGCATAGGCCAACTGCGCGCTGGAGGGCACATAGTTGAGCAGCAAAATGGTGGCCGGCACGTTGCTGACGATCTGCGACAGCCCGACGCCCAGCGCATACCCCCCGCCGTCGCTCAGCCCGGCGATAGCAGCAAACGCCGGCTGAAGCGGCGGCAGGCGGGTAAACAGGCCAACATCGATAAACATGGCGGCGAACACGAAAATCAGGCTCCAATCGATCTGCAACAGCACCCGGCGCGCCAGCAACAAAAAGCCGGCGAACACCGCCAGCAGCCCATACAGCGGCAAACCGATATCCAGGCACAGCAGGAAGATCGCATACAACCCCACGCAGCTCAGCAACAGCGGCCGTTGATAGGGGTAGCCCTCGGTATTCGGCGTTTTCACGATGTCGCGCGCTGGGAAGCTGAACCAGGTCAACGCCAACAGGCTCAGCATCATCGCGGCGCCAAACGGCGCCATCTGGCCGATGAAGCCGAGGAAAGAAAGGCCGGAGCGGCTCCACAGCAGGATATTTTGCGGGTTGCCGATCGGCGTCAGCAGCGAACCGGCGTTCACCGCCAGCGCCTGAAAGATGATCAAACGGCCCACCGGCAGCGCCGATAGCTTTTTCAGCGTGATGGTGAGCGGAATGACGATAAACAGCGCCACGTCGTTGGTCAGAAACGACGACAGCAGCGCGGCGGAAAACACCAGGAACAGCGCCAGCCGCCGTTCGCTATGCAGCCGGTTGATAATCTTGCGGCCAACGAAGTCGAAGTAGCCGCTGACCTCGACGCCTTTGGTCAGCAGCATCAGCCCCAACAGGGTAATGAGGGTGCGGCCGTCGATAAACCCGCCCAGCGCCGCCAGCGGCTGCGGATGAAAGGCGAACATCGCCACGCCGGCCAGCAACAGCGCATGCAGGAAACGGTCTTTGACAAAGGGATGGATAAGCCGGGAAATGGCGGTTGCACTCATGGTGGCAGCTTGAAACCTCAGCGAAAAGCATGAGCGAGACGTTAGCTCAGGCGCAGCCGCAACGCCAGCAAAATGCTATTTTACCTTTATCCGCTTTCCATTTGCCGCGCTTTACTTTATTTGTAGCGGCTTTCTCGTTTTCAAAGGACATGTTATGGCTTCCCTGTTCGCCAAAGGGGCGTTGCTCAGCGCCTTATGCGCCCTGCTCGCCGCCTGCGACGATGCCTCCTCCCGCCCGCAAATCGCTATCGACGGCAAGACCATGGGCACCTTCTACAGCGTTAAAGTCAGCGGTGACGTCGCGATCGGCAAGCAAGAACTGCAGCGGCAGATCGACGCGGTGCTCGAACGGGCCAACGACGATATCTCCACCTACCGCGCCGACTCGGTGCTGTCGCAATTTAACCGTAGCGCCAGCCTCGAACCGCAGCCGATCCCGCGCGGCATGGCGGACATCGTGCTGATGGCCCAGCGCATCGGCCGCGATACCGGCGGCGCCATGGACATCACCGTTGGCCCACTGGTGAACCTGTGGGGATTCGGCCCCGACAAGCACCCGGTCAAGGTGCCGGAACAGGCGCAGATCGACGCGGCGAAGCAGCGCATCGGCCTGCAGCACCTGAAGCTTATCAGCGACAATCGCGGGGAGTGGCTGCAAAAAGATCTGCCGGACATGTACGTCGATCTCTCGACGCTGGGCGAAGGCTACGGTGCCGATGAACTGGTGCGCCTGATGAACCGCAACGGCATTACCAACTACCTGGTATCGGTCGGCGGCGCGGTCTCTTCACGCGGCGTCAACGGCCAGGGCAAACCCTGGCGGGTGGCAATCCAAAAGCCAACCGACCGTGAAAACGCGGTGCAGGCGCTGGTGGATCTGCACGGTTACGGCATCAGCACCGCCGGCAGCTACCGCAACTACTTTGAACAAAACGGCCAGCGCTACTCCCATGTCATCGATCCGACCACCGGCAGGCCGATCAACCACCGGCTGGTTTCCGCCACGGTGATCGCCCCCACCGCGCTCGAGGCCGACGGCTGGGATACCGGCCTGATGGTGCTGGGCACGGAGAAAGCGTTGAAACTTGCCGAAGAGAAAGGGCTGGCGGTCTACCTGATCAGCAAAACCGACGACGGCTTTAGCGCCGTGATGACGCCGCAGTTCAAGGCGTTTTTGGTGCAGTGAAATAAAAAAGCCCGGCACGCAATGGCCGGGCTGGTTGCATGCGCCCGCAGGCGCCGCGCCGATCACTTGGTCAGCGCGATGATGCCGAGGGTCAGACCGGCCACTGCCGCCGCGCCGCCGGCGATCGCGCCCGCGGTTTCCCAGTTATCCTGAGTGGTGCCCTTCATGCAGGTGTTGGTGTGCACCAGACGCCCCTGGTCATCGTAGACCGGAACGCAGGGAGAATCAGTGGCGCATCCGGCCAACACGGCCGACAGTAACCCAACCGCAATTAACTTTTTCATACTTCTTGCCTCAATGTTCGATCACTTTAGAAAGCCACGCCGAGCGATAATCACGCTACCTGGCTATTGTATGCCCAACGCGTGTAATGGCGAGGTAATGATGTGTCAGGGGATGTGATTTGGGAAAACTCCGAGCGCTCGCCCGGCGGGCTTTGAACGGTAAAAAGCCCGCGAAAACGCGGGCTTGATGGCGAGATGAAGCTCAGGCGGAATTATTTCGCCAGTTTGCGCATCACCAGGGTGGCGTTGGTGCCGCCGAAGCCGAAGCTGTTGGACATCACCGTGGTCAGCTCGCGCTGAGTCGGCTGAGTCACGATGTTCATGCCGGCCGCCTGCTCATCCAGGGTTTCGATGTTGATGCTCGGCGCGATAAAGCCGTGCTCCAGCATCAGCAGGCTGTAGATCGCTTCCTGCACGCCTGCGGCGCCCAGCGAGTGACCGGTCATCGCCTTGGTGGAGGAGATAGCCGGGGTATTGTCGCCGAACACTTCGCGAATCGCGCCCAGCTCTTTCACGTCGCCTACCGGCGTGGAGGTGCCGTGCACGTTGATGTAGTCGATAGGCGCATCCAGATCCTGCATCGCCATCTTCATGCAGCGTACTGCGCCTTCGCCCGATGGCGCAACCATGTCGGCGCCGTCGGACGTTGCGCCGTAGCCAACGATTTCTGCGTAGATGTGCGCACCGCGCGCCAGCGCGTGCTCCAGTTCTTCAACCACGACCATACCGCCGCCGCCGGCAATGACGAAACCGTCACGATCGGCGTCGTAGGTGCGGGAGGCTTTTTCCGGCGTGTCGTTGTACTTGGTGGACAGCGCGCCCATCGCGTCGAACTCGCAGGCCATTTCCCAGCACAGCTCTTCGCCGCCGCCGGCGAACACGATGTCCTGTTTGCCCAGCTGGATTTGCTCAACCGCGTTACCGATACAGTGTGCAGAGGTCGCGCAAGCGGAGCTGATGGAGTAGTTTACGCCGTGGATTTTGAACGGCGTCGCCAGGCAGGCGGAAACGCCGGAAGCCATGGCTTTGGTGACCACGTACGGGCCAACCGCTTTCAGGCCGCGCGGGCTGCGCATCGCATCGGCGCCGAACACCTGGAAGCGCGGAGAACCGCCGCCGGAACCGGCGATCAGGCCCACGCGCGGGTTGTTTTGATACTCTTCTTCCTTCAGGCCGGAAGAAGCGATCGCTTCTTGCATCGCCAGGAAGGCATAGATGGAAGCATCGCTCATGAAACGCACCGCCTTGCGGTCGATCAGGCCGGTCGTGTCGAGCTTAACTTGCCCCCATACGTGACTACGCATGCCGGAATCTTTCAGTTCCTGGGAGAAAGTGATCCCAGAACGTCCTTCCTGCAGGCTCGCCAGGACCTCCTGCTGGTTATTACCAATGCTGGAGACAACTCCCAGGCCAGTAATCACTGCACGTTTCATTCAATACCTCTTCCACTATTTACCTACGGGATTTTGCATCGCACTTTAGCGTACAGATGTAAGCCGAACAAGTCCGATCAGCGTTTTTCAGCTTTATTGTTGTCCAGTTTGCGCCTGGGCGCCAGCGCCGTTAGAATTCGCGGCATCCCTTGAATTTCGAGCTATTGACCGTGAACCACGCCCCCATCCAAACCGCAACGCTAACCTGGAACGAACAGGGTACACCTGTTTCGAAACAGTTTGATGACGTCTATTTTTCCAATCAGGATGGGCTGGAAGAAACCCGCTATGTCTTCCTGCACGGCAACCGGCTGCCGCAGCGTTTCGCCACTCACCCGCGCCCGCTGTTGGTGGTGGCGGAAACCGGATTCGGCACCGGGCTCAATTTTCTTACGCTGTGGCAGGCCTTCGCGGGCTTCCGCCAGGCCGAGCCGGACGCCGCGCTGCAACGCCTGCACTTTATCAGCTTTGAAAAATTCCCCCTTCAGCAGGCCGATCTGGCGGCGGCGCATGCGCGCTGGCCGGAGCTGGCTCCCTATGCCGACGAGCTGCGCGCCCAATGGCCGCTGCCGCTGCCGGGCTGCCATCGCCTGCTGTTGGCCGAAGGCCGCATTACGCTCGATCTGTGGTTCGGTGACGTCAACGAATTGCTGCCTCAGTTCGACGCCAGCATGAATAACCAGGTCGACGCCTGGTTCCTCGACGGCTTCGCACCGGCCAAAAATCCCGACATGTGGACCGAGCAACTGTTCGCCGCCATGGCGCGTTTCGCCCGGCCAGAAGGCAGCTTCGCCACCTTTACCGCCGCCGGCTTCGTGCGCCGCGGCTTGCAGCAGGCCGGTTTTCAGGTCAACCGTTGCAAAGGCTTTGGCCAAAAACGTGAGATGCTCGCCGGCGGTCTGCCGGCCGATACGCAGCCTACACCCCACCCGGCGCCCTGGTATCGGCGTCCGGCGGCGGACAACACCGCCGACATCGCCCTGATCGGCGGCGGCGTCGCCAGCGCGCTCACCGCATTGGCCTTATTGCGGCGCGGCGCCAGCGTCACGCTGTACTGCGCCGACGAGCAGGCGGCCGAGGGCGCTTCCGGCAACCGTCAGGGGGCGATTTATCCTCTGTTGAACGGCAGCGGCGACGCGCTGGAGAGTTTCTTCAGCGCCGCGTTTCCCTTCGCCCGTCGTCAATACGACACCCTCTTGCAACAAGGCGTCACCTTTGATCACCAGTGGTGCGGCGTCAGCCAGCTGGCCTACGACGAAAAGAGTGGGGCCAAGATCGCCAATATGCTGAAAACCGACTGGCCGCCGGCGCTGGCGATGGCGGCCGACCGCGAGACGCTCAGTGAACTGTGCGGCGTCGATACCGGCTTTGGCGGCATCACCTACCCGCAGGGCGGCTGGCTCTGCCCGGCCGAGCTGACGCGCGGCGCTATCGCGCTGGCGCAGCGGCAGGGTCTAGTCTGCCGCTACCGGCACGATGCGCAGGCGCTGGCGCGTGAAGAAAACGGCTGGCGTATCGACTTCACCCACGGCGAAAGCCACCGCCATGCGACGGTGATCCTGGCCAACGGGCACCGGTTGGCCGAGCTGGCGCCGACGCAAGCCCTGCCGCTGTACTCGGTGCGCGGGCAGGTGTCGCACATCCCAAGCTCGCCGGCCCTCGGTCAGTTGAAACAGGTCTTGTGCTACGACGGCTACCTGACGCCGGTCAACGCCAACAACGGCCAACACTGCATCGGCGCCAGCTACCAGCGTGGCGACACCGCCACCGACTACCGCGAGCAGGAGCAACAGGAAAACCGCGAGCGCCTGCTGCGCTGCCTGCCGGAACAGGCCTGGCCGCAGCAGGTGGACGTCAGCGCTCGCCTGGCGCGCTGCGGCGTGCGCAGCGCCACCCGCGATCATCTGCCGATGGTCGGCGCGCTGCCGGACTATCAGGCCACGGTGACGCAGTATCAGGATTTGCAGCGGCAGAACCAGCGCGGCGAAACCGTCGCCGATGCGCCGGTCTATCCCGGCCTGTTTGCTATCGGCGGGTTGGGATCGCGCGGGCTGTGCTCGGCGCCGCTCGCAGCGGAAATTCTGGCGGCGCAGCTGTTCGGCGAACCGTTACCGGGCGATGCGCGTCTGCTGGCGGCGTTGAATCCGAATCGGATGTGGGTACGAAAGCTGCTGAAAGGGCGTGCGGTTTAATTCATGAATGAGGGGCGCGGTGATGCGCCCCGGCATGGCGGTCAGGCGGCAGGCGTGGCGGCCTGATAGAGGTTTTCCCACATGCCGCGCACCAGGATCTGATCCGGCGGCGAGAGTTCCCCGGCGGCGATCGCCTTGTGCAGGCTCTCTTCCACCCGCGCCTTCAGCGCTTCGGCAGTGTGCTCACCCTGCTCTTCCGCTTCGGCCACCGCCAGCGTCAGATGACCGCGCAGGTAGCCACCGGCAAACAGTTCATCATCGCTGGCGTGCTCTACCATGTCATCAATCAGCGCCAAAATGCGCGCTTCGAATTCTGCGATCATCAAATTTCCTCATTAAATAGCGGGCTGTGGCGTCAGTTGAGATCTTCCGGGTACGGAAAATGCTCGGCCGCCAACGGTGGCGTATTGTAGAACGATTGCAACGCCTGAATAAAGCGCGCAGGCCGTGTGGGTATTCCCTGCTCCAGCAGCGCCAATACCCGGGCGCGCACCTTGCGTTGGAACGCGATGCGATCCGGCTCGCAGTCGCCGTTCAGGTTGTCGCAGCTGACGTTGAACGGGAAACCGGCCGCCACGCAGAACATCCATTCCAGCGCCTGCGGTTTGATCTCTACCGCTTCGAATTCACTCTGGGTTTGCGCGTCGCGCCCGTCCGGGCAATACCAGTAACCGAAGTCCACCAGCTGGCGGCGCGCTTCGCCGGCGATGCACCAGTGCGAGATTTCGTGCAGGCCGCTGGCGTAGAAGCCATGGGCGAACACGATGCGGTGATACGGCAGTTCGTCGTCGGCCGGCAGGTAGATAGGCTCGTCGTCGCCCTTCACCAGGCGGGTGTTGTAATCATCGCTGAAGCACTGATTGAAGATCTCGATCAGCTGTTCATAGTGATAGCGGGTCTGCATGTCTGACATAAAAACTCTATAACCACAAAAATAAAGAGGCCATTATACCCGATAAGACAGGGCGCGTAAGCAACGCCCCCTCTTCATCTTTAACCGTGTACCAGGGCGGTCAACCACTGCTGAATTTCCGCGCCGTGATTGTCGTACAGCAGCTTGAGGCTCATCACCAGCGAGACGATCACGATCATCGGCCGAATCAGCTTCTGCCCGCGGGTCAGCACCATGTGCGCCCCCAGACGCGCCCCCAGCACCTGCCCCACCAGCATCACCAAACCGATGCTCCACACCACCTTGCCGCCGATGATGAACAGCGCCAACCCGCCGACGTTGGAGGTGAAGTTCAGCACCTTGGCATGCGCCGTGGACTTGGCGAGGTTAAAACCGCACAGCGTCACATAGGCCAACGCGTAGAAAGACCCGGCGCCGGGGCCGAAGAAACCGTCGTAAAACCCGACGCAGCCACCGGCCACCAGCCCAAACGGCAAGGCCCCGAGGCGGCGTTGACGATCTTCCTCACCCAGCCGCGGCATCAGCAGGAAATAGAGGCCGATGCCGATCACCAGCAACGGCAACATCTGCCGCAGCAAATCGGCGCGCATATGCTGCACCAGAATGGCGCCGGCGATCGAACCGATCAGCGTCAGAAATATCGTCAGCTTTTGGTCATTGAGGTTCACCGCGCGCCGACGAATAAAGTACAGGCTGGCGGAGAAGGAGCCGCCGACCGACTGCAGCTTGTTGGTGGCCAGCGCCTGCGCCGGGGGAACCCCCACCGCCAGCAGGGCCGGTACCGTCAGCAACCCACCGCCGCCGGCGATGGAGTCGATAAACCCCGCCAGCAGCGCTACCGCAAACAACACCCCGAGCATCTCGGGGCCAATGACAAACCAGTCCATGTGTTATTCCGCTGAGAAATGGTGATCCAGCAATGCCTGACAGGTCGGCGGTAACGGCGGCGGCACGGATTTGCCCGGCTTGGCGTTAGGCTGATGCGGCACGAACCAGCTCGCCAGTTCGGCCCCGCAGCCGTCACCCGGCGGCGGCGTATCCTGCTCCTGGCACTCCAGGCTGCCGGCCGGGCAACGCAGGCGCACGTGCATGTGCGCACGATGGCCGAACCACGGGCGCACCTTGTGCAGCCAGGCGCGATCGGCGCCGGCATCCAGGCACAGGCGCTGCTTGATCGCCGGGTTGACGAAGATGCGCGTCACCTCCGCGTCCTGCGCCGCCAGCTTGATCAGCGACTCAATTTGCGGCTGCCATTGGCTGGCCACCACCTGTTTGCCGTCCCCTGATACCAGGTCGATCGGCTGTGGTTTCAGCAATTGCTGCGCACTCCAGCGTTGGCGCGGCAGCTGCAGCCAGATGTCGACGTCGAGCCCCGACTGGTGGCTGGCGTGGCCGCTGCTGAAGCGGCCGCCGGCCGGCATCGCCATGTCGCCGATCAGCACCGTGCCCAGCGCTTTCTGGTTCGCCTGGCTGCTGAGGCGCTGAATAAACGCCAGCAGATCCGGGTGGCCGAAATAGCGGCGCTGGTCGGTACGCATCACCTGGTAGTTCGGTGAGTTCAGCGGCAACGGCTGCGCGCCGATGATGCAGCCGTTGGCGAAACCGCCCACCGCCTGCGGCGCGCCGGCCACCGGGTGATCGATTTTCTGCCACGGCGTCAGCGCCATGGCGGAGGCGGAGGCCGTCAGGGCCACCAGGCCCAACATCCAGTTTTTCATGGCGATTACCAGCGAGGCACGTCGGAAACCACATCACCGTTTTGCGCACGCTGGCGCAGCAGGTGATCCATCAGCACGATCGCCATCATCGCTTCGGCGATCGGCACAGCGCGGATGCCCACGCACGGATCGTGGCGACCGCGGGTGACCATTTCCACCGCTTCGCCCTGGCGATTGATGGTGCGGCCCGGCACCATGATGCTGGAGGTCGGCTTCAGCGCCAGATGCGCCACCACCGGTTGGCCGCTGCTGATGCCGCCGAGAATGCCGCCGGCATGGTTGCTCTGGAAGCCTTCCGGGGTGATTTCATCGCGGTTTTCGCTGCCGCGTTTGGTCACCACGGCAAACCCGTCGCCGATCTCAACGCCTTTCACCGCGTTGATGCTCATCAGCGCGTGCGCCAGATCGGCGTCGAGACGGTCAAATACCGGCTCGCCCAGGCCAACCGGCACGTTTTCTGCGATCACGCTGACCTTGGCGCCGATGGAGTCGCCCTCTTTTTTCAGCGCGCGCATCAGTTCGTCCAGCGCTTCCAGCTTGTCCGGATCCGGGCAGAAGAACGGGTTCTGCTCGACCTGATCCCAGTCTTTCAGCTCGCAGGTCACGTCGCCGATCTGCGCCAGATAGCCGCGTACCTGCACGCCGAACTTCTGCTGCAGGTATTTCTTGGCGATAGCGCCCGCCGCGACGCGCATGGCGGTTTCACGCGCCGAAGAACGGCCGCCGCCGCGATAGTCGCGCAGGCCGTATTTCTGTTCGTAGGTGTAGTCGGCATGCCCGGGACGGAACACGTCTTTGATGGCGCTGTAGTCTTGCGAGCGCTGATCGGTGTTCTCAATGATCAAACCGATGCTGGTGCCGGTGGTCACGCCTTCGAATACGCCGGAGAGAATGCGCACCTGATCCGGTTCGCGGCGCTGGGTGGTGTAACGCGAGGTGCCCGGACGACGGCGGTCCAGATCGTGTTGCAAATCGGCTTCGGTGAGCGGAATGCCGGGCGGCACGCCGTCGACGATACAACCCAGCGCCACCCCGTGAGATTCACCGAAGGTGGTGACGCGGAAAATCTGCCCAATACTGTTTCCTGCCATCACGGCTCCTTACCGTTAGTCTTTTATCGTTATGAGGCCCGCCGTGCGGGCCCTGGAAATGCGGTTTAGCTGCGGTAGAGGCTGAAGTGTTCCTTGCAATCCACCAGCTGCTGTTTGGTCAGCATGAACACGCCGTCGCCGCCGTTTTCGAACTCCAGCCAGGTGAACGGAATGTCCGGATATTGATCCATCAGGTGTACCATGCTGTTACCCACTTCACAAATCAGCACGCCGTCGTCGGTCAGGTAGTCCGGCGCGCAGGCCAGGATGCGGCGCACCAGCTTCAGGCCGTCGCTGCCCGCCGCCAGGCCCAGCTCCGGCTCAAAGCGGAACTCCTGCGGCAGATCGGACATGTCTTCCGCATCGACGTACGGCGGGTTGGTGACGATCAGATCGTACTGGATCGCGGGAACGTCGCGGAACAGATCGGAACGGATCGGGATCACCTGATGTTCGACGCCGTGCGCCTGAATGTTGCGCTCGGTCACCGCCAGCACCTCGCTGGAGATGTCCACCGCGTCCACTTCCGCCTCCGGGAAAGCGTAGCCGCAGGCGATGGCGATACAGCCGCTGCCGGTGCACATGTCGAGGATATGGCTTGGCGGGTGTGGGATCAGCGCGCTGAAGCGATCGTTGATCAGCTCGCCGATCGGCGAACGCGGCACCAGTACGCGCTCGTCGACGTAGAATTCCATGCCGCAGAACCAGGCCTTGTTGGTCAGGTAGGCAACCGGGATGCGCTCGTTGACGCGGCGGATCACGCGCTCAACGATGCGATGGCGCTCGCTGGAGGTCAGACGGGCGGTGTGCATGTCCTCCGGAATATCCAACGGCAGGAACAGGCTTGGCAGCACCAATTGCACCGCTTCGTCCCACGGATTATCGGTTCCGTGACCATAGTAGATATTGGCGGCGTTGAAACGGCTTACCGTCCAGCGCAGCATATCTTGAATGGTGTGCAGTTCGTTCACTGCTTCGTCGACGAAAATTTTGTCCAATTTGCCCTCCGGCAGGCGCTGTGTTTCATGATTTAGCCGCATAGTTTGCCATGAAGCCCGCGACAAATCACGCTTGCCCCTCGCGCTTTTCATTCTGGCCCGAGTTTTGCGTCGACAGCGCTCGTTCACAAGGTAAACTAGCGAAATAAACGATTTCCGGTGAATGAAGCATGAAGAACAAGCCCCCTCTGAGCAAAGACGAACAACAGCTCTTCAGAGAGTCGGTGGCGGGCGCGAAAAAGCTGCGCCAGGACACCATCGTCCACCGCCCGCCGAAACCCAAGGTCAAACAGATTGCCCCGCAGCGGCTGCTGCAGGAGCAGGTCGATGCCAGCTATTATTTTTCAGATGAATACCAGCCGCAGCTGGAAGAGGAAGGCCCGACGCGCTACGTGCGCCCCGGCAGCAGCCCGTATGAGCTGAAGAAGCTGCGACGCGGCGATTATTCGCCGGAGCTGTTTCTCGATTTGCACGGCCTGACCCAGCTGCAGGCCAAGCAGGAGCTGGGGGCGCTGATCGCCGCCTGCAAACGCGAACACGTGCACTGCGCCTGCGTGATGCACGGGCACGGCAAGCACATTCTCAAACAGCAAACGCCGCTGTGGCTGGCGCAGCATCCCGACGTGCTGGCGTTCCACCAGGCGCCGAAGGAATGGGGCGGCAACGCCGCCATCCTGCTGTTGGTGGAGCTGGCCGAGTAGACCCGCAGAAACGACTCAGGGCGATGTCAGACATCGCCCTGAGTTTATTCCGCACCGCATCCGCGGCTCACACTTTGGCCATCACCTGCGACGGGCTGACCTGCCATTCAAACTTGCCGTAGCTGCCGTCCGCCGGCAGATCGACGTTGGCAATCGCCGAGGTCGCGAACATCGGCGGGCACTCACCCGGGCACAGTTCGGCCACCAGATAGCCCACCAGAGGCAGGTGCGACACGATCAGCACCGAGCTCACCCCTTGCATCGCCAGCGCTTGCAGGTAGCTGCCGACCTGTTCGGCGTTGCCGCCCGGCGTCAGCTCGGGCAGCACTTCTTCGCCCTCCGGCAGCGTCAAGGCTTCACGCACCGTCGCCAGCGTCTGTTCGGCCCGCAGATAGGGGCTGACCAGCACGCGTTCAATATCCACAGACTTGGTGTTCAACCAGGCCGCCATCTGACGGGACTCGTCGCGGCCGCATAGGGTAAGGGGCCTTACCGCATCGCTGGCTGCCTCGAGCGCCGCCTCTCCGTGACGCATAATCAAAACTTGCATATTGCACCGCTGTTGTTGACAAAGTAACGCTATACAGAAACGCCGTGCGTGCTGTACCGCCGAGTTTTACAACCCAAAGCCAAAGCTTTAAAACGATAACGCGCCGTCTCTTTATGGCGGCCGGGCATTTTGCCTGAAAGTTTGCGTAAAGAAAACGCTGTTTTTTACAGCAATCCTCTCCGGGCAAACCTCGATTGCTCACAGAACAAGCAATTCAACGGGTTAAATTTTAACCTTGCCGCCATGAAATTTATTGATGGCGGTCAAGCTAACTTACCGCTGCCTGCGCCTTGCTGTACAGCCTCACCGGCTGACGCTGTTGCAAGGAGTGATGGCGATCACAACGCGGCCCTGTTGCAACTATAGTGCAAATCGGGCCGCCCTGCGTTCAGCTCCCCAGCGGGTAAAAGCGCTCGCCCTGCTGCGCCATGCGCTGCAGGCGTTCGCACGGGGCGAAGTGCTCGCCGTGCTGCTGACGCAGGTAGTCCAGCGTCTTCACCACTTTCTCGGCGCCGAGCTCGTCCATATAGCGGAACGGGCCGCCGAGGAACGGCGGGAAGCCGATGCCAAACACTGCGCCGATGTCGCCGTCGCGCGCGCTGCGGATCACGCCTTCGTCCAGGCAGCGCGCCGCTTCGTTCAGCATCATCATCACGCAGCGTTGAGCGACGGTCGCCGGCAGCATGTGCGCCTTCGGCGTGACGCCGAGCAGCGTATACAATGAGGTATCCGCACGTTTGCGCCGCTGCCGCTGCTGCCCTTCGCTCGGGTAGAGATAGAAGCCGCGGCCGTTCTTGCGCCCTTTGCGCCCGTCTTTCAGCACCGCATCGAACGCAGCCGGCGCGGCGAAGCGCGGCCCCAGCGCCTCGACCAGTACCGGGATGATCTTGGTGCCGACGTCGATGCCCACTTCATCCAGCAGGGTGATCGGGCCAACCGGGAAACCGAAGTCCACCAGCGCCTTGTCCAGCGACTCCATCGGTTCGCCTTCCAGCAGGCAGCGCGCCGCTTCGTTGATGTACGGCGCCAAGATGCGGTTGACGTAAAAACCGGCGCTGTCGCCCACCACGATGGCGGTCTTGCCCTGCTTGTGCACCAGCGCCACGGTGGTGGCGATGGTCTCTTCGCTGGTGCCGGCATGCGGGATCACTTCCACCAGCGGCATCTTGTCCACCGGGCTGAAGTAGTGCAAGCCGATCACCTGCTGCGGCCGCTGGGCTTTTTCGGCGATGCGGCCGATAGGCAGCGAGGAGGTATTGGAGGCGAACACGGTATGCGGCGCGCAGTTTGCTTCGACCTCGGCCACCATCTGCTGCTTCAGCGCCAAATCTTCAAACACCGCCTCGACCACGACATCCACCTGTTCAAAGCCGGTGTAATCGGTAGAGCCGGAGATCAGCATCATCTGTTTTTGCCGCTCGGCCGGGCGCATGCGCTTGCTGCGCACCCGCTTGCCGAGCACGTCCCAGCTGTATTTCAGCGCGTGATTGATGCCGGTTTCATTGATGTCTTTGATGCGAACCGGCAAACCGCCGCGGGTGGCGGTGACGCAGGCGATGCCGCCGCCCATCAGACCGCCACCGAGAATGCCGACGCGGTGCAGGGCGCGCGGCTGAGCATTGCCGCCCCGCTCTTTTTTCAGCGCGGTGGAGGCGAAGAACAGGCTGCGCAGCGCCGCCGACTGCGGCGTCATCGCCAGTTCGCCGAAGGCGCGCGCTTCGGCCTCATAACCGCTGGCGCTGCCGTGATCCAGCCCGGTGCGCACCACCTGAATGATGCGCTCCGCCGCCGGGTAGTTGCCGTGGGTTTTCGCCAACGTTTTCTTGCGCACGATGCTGAACAGCAGATTTCTGCCCAGCGGGCCGTTGAGCAGGCGATCCTGCCACGGCAGCTCGCGCTGATGTTTCCAGCCCTGTTTCACCCGCTCGATAGCGGTCTGCAACAGAATCGACTGCGGCACGGCGTCGTCCACCAACCCCATGCGCAGCGCCTGGCGGGCACGAATGTGCTTGCCGGTCAAGATCATGTCCAGCGCCTTGGCAGCGCCGACCAGGCGCGGCAGGCGCTGCGTACCGCCGGAGCCCGGCAGCAGGCCCAGCTGCACTTCCGGCAGCCCAAGCGCGGTCTTGTCATCGAGAGAACAGACGCGGCCGTGGCAGGCCAGCGCCAGTTCCAGCCCACCGCCCAGGCAGGCGCCGTGAATGGCCGCCACCACCGGCACCGGGAACGCGGCGATCTGCGCCAGCGTGCTCTGCCCTTTCTTGGCCAGCGTTTCCGCCTCTTTGGCGCTGGTGCAGGCGGCAATCATGGTGATGTCGGCGCCGGCGATAAACGAGTCCGGCTTGCCGGAAACGATCACCAACCCTTCCAGCGCGGTATGCTGTTGCGCCCGGATCAGCACGTCGTTCACCTGTTCGACGAACTCGGCCTTGAGCGTATTCACCTTGTCGCCCGGTACGTCGATGGCGATCACGCCGATGTTGTCGGGGCGAATCGTCAGCTGAAAGGCCGACGGTTTGGCGCGCTGTTCATGCAATGCGTTTTCAAAGCTCATCATTCCACCTCCACGATCATCGCGGCCCCTAACCCGCCGGCGGCGCAGGCGGTGGTCAGGCCCAGCCCGCCGCCGCGGCGTTTCAGCTCATGCAGCGTCTGGGTGATCATGCGCGCGCCGGTGGCGGCGAACGGGTGGCCATAGGCGATGGAACCGCCCAGAACGTTGAATTTGTCCATGTCCACCTCGCCGATCGCCTGGCTGCGGCCAAGCTTCTCGCGGGCGAACTCTTCGCTGGCGAACATCTTCAGGTTAGCCAGCGTTTGCGCGGCGAAGGCTTCATGCATGTCGATGAGCGTCAGATCGGCCAGGCCGATACCGGCGCGATCCAGCGCCAGCGGCGTGGCGTAGGAAGGCCCCAGCAGCATGTCTTCCCACACGTCGATGGCGGCGAAGGCGAAGCTGCGCAAATAGCCCAGCGGCTGCAGCCCCAGCTCTTTGGCGCGCGACTCGCTCATCATCAACACCGCCGCCGCGCCGTCAGTCAACGGTGTGCTGTTGGCCGCGGTGACGCTACCGTGCTTGCGATCGAACGCCGGTTTCAGCTTGGCGTAGGACGCCAGGCTGGAGTCTTTGCGGATGTTATTGTCTTCAGAAAGCTGCGCGCGGTAAGGCGGCACGTAGGCGGTCATCACCTCGTCGCGCAGCCACCCCTGCTGCCAGGCCTTGGCCGCCAGCTCGTGGGAACGGTGCGCCAGCGCATCCTGCGCCTCGCGGGTGATGCCGTGGCTCTTCGCCATCTGCTCGGCGGTATCGCCCATGCGCAGCCCGGTGGAATACTCCGCCACCGCCGGTGGCACCGGCATCAGATCGCGGAATTTCAGCCGGCTGAACAGTTTGAGACGCTGCGACAGCGTACGCGCCTTGTTGACGTCCACCAGCGTGCGTGCCAGCGCCTTGCTGACGCCGATCGGCAAGACGGAAGAAGAGTCCGCCCCGCCGGCGATGCCGACGCTGATGCTGCCGGCCATGATGCTCTCCGCCACGTTGGCGATCGCCTGGAAGCTGGTGGCACAGGCGCGCGACACGCTGTAGGCGTCGGTATGGACGCTCATGCCGGTGCCCAGCACGATTTCACGCGCGATGTTCGGCGCCTCGGGCATTTGCACCACCTGGCCGAACACCAGCTGTTCGATAAGCTGCGGATCGATACCGCTGCGCGCCAACAGCTCGCTCACCGCCGTTTTCCCTAAATCCACCGCCGGAATGCCGTGATAGGCAGTCGCCTGTTTGGCAAAGGGGGTACGTAGTCCATTCACAATCGCAATGCGGTCACCATGACGGGTCACCAACGGCAGTGCCTTACTCATAAATGCTCCTGAAGAAAATAACGTCAGCGCAATGGGCAGAAAGAGGTCTGACCTGATGAGGTCATTGTTAACCAAACGGTTACATTTGGCAAACCGGCAGAGATCAAAACTGCGAGCAGGCGCACTTTCTATCGGGGGGCGATGTAGGGAAGGCAATCCCCGACGCGCGGCAGGCGGCGCCGGGGGTAAAGCGGGGATTAACGCAGGCCGAGCTGGAAGATCAGGGTTTCCGCCTGGCAGGCGAAGGTGAAATCGGCCTCCAACTGCACGCCGCCGTCAACCGGTTTAATGCTACTGCTGATGTCACAAGGGTCGGATTCTACCGCGCGCGCCTTTTCGCTCAGGGCGGCCAGCATGGCTTCCGCATCTTGTTGATTGCTGAACACCTGGCTGTAGGACGCGGTGCAATCGGTGTTATCCATCACGGTGCCGACATCCACGCAGCAACACGCGGCGGTTTCCTGGGCGCTGCATTTATTAATTGCATCTGACATGATTGGTTCTCCTCAAGGGCCTCGGTTATCAGCCCAAATTGCCGTTTTACTCACCGGCACAAAGCCACAAAATTCTGCAGGTATTTTACGCTTCCGCGCCAGCAATCACTAGCACTTACTTTTACTGGGTGTTTTAAGTGATGGAAATCACAAATAAAAATGAGCGCCTGCTAAGGAATGGTAAGAATTTTGTTATTTACCGCTGGCTTTTTGTTAAGCAGATCTCTTTTTTGATATCAGGTTGGAAATATTTCAAAAACAAACTTGCAACATTTTCACAGGTCAGACCTATACTTCAGCCACTGGTCTGATTTGTCTGAATGATAACGGACCCTACAATCCCGCGCTCCTTGTTACCTTGCGTAACATAGTTTAAATAATAAACACATAATGAGGTTTTGGTCATGAGCCAGAAAAACCTATTGACTAAATCAGCTCTCGCAGCTGCAGTGGCAATTATTTCTTCAAACGTGTCTGCCGCAGGATTCCAGCTGAATGAGTTCTCATCAGCTGGTTTAGGACGTTCGTATTCTGGCGAAGGCGCCATGGCGGATACGGCGGCCTCCGCGAGCCGCAACCCGGCGTTGCTGATGATGTATACCCGTCCGGAACTCTCTTTCGGCGCAGTCTTCATCGATCCGGACGTCGATATCAGTGGCCAATCCCCTTCCGGCGCCAGCCTGGATGCGAAAAACATCGCGCCGACCGCCTGGGTGCCGAACCTGCATTATGTTCACCCGATTAACGATCAATTCGCCGTAGGCGGCTCGGTCACCAGCAACTTTGGTTTGGCGACCGAATACAACAACGGTTATGCGGCGGGTTCCATGGGCGGCAAAACCGATCTGGAAACCCTGAACCTGAATCTGAGCGGCGCTTATCGCCTGAACAAAAACTTCAGCTTCGGTCTGGGTTTTGACGCCGTCTACGCCAAGGCTAAACTCGAACGTTATGCCGGCGACCTGCCAAAATTGATCGCCGGTTCAGGCAAATTGCCGCCACAGTTGGCCGGCCCGGTTTCGCAGATCCCGGCAGATACTCAAATTTCTCACCTGAAAGGCGACGAATGGGGCTTCGGCTGGAACGCCGGTATTCTGTACGAAGTGGATGAAAACAACCGTTACGGCTTCACCTATCGCTCAGAAGTGAAAATCGACTTCGACGGCGATTACAAAAGCAGTCTGCCTTCAGCCTTCAACCCGCTGCTGGCCTCTCAAGGTCTTCCGTGGGGTACCAACGGCACCACCATTCCGGGTTCTCTGAGCCTGCATCTGCCGGAAATGTGGGAGCTGTCCGGTTACAACAAAGTAGCGCCGCAGTGGGCTATCCACTATAGCCTGGCCTACACCAGCTGGAGCCAGTTCCAGGAGCTGAAAGCCACCGGCAACAACGGCCAGACCCTGTTCCAGAAGCATGAAGGCTTCAAAGACGCTTACCGCATCGCGCTGGGCACCACCTACTTCTACGACGACAACTGGACCTTCCGTACCGGTATCGCTTTCGATGACAGCCCGGTGCCCGCCCAAAACCGTTCGATCTCCATTCCGGATCAGGACCGTTTCTGGCTGAGTGCCGGTACCACCTATGCGTTCAACAAAGATGCGTCGGTCGACGTCGGCGTGTCCTACATGCACGGCCAAAAAGTCACCATCAACGAAGGCCCTTACACCTTCACTTCCGAAGGCAAGGCCTGGCTGTACGGCGCCAACTTCAACTACCGCTTCTAATCTCGCTTGAGAAAGAAGCCAAAGCGCCCCTCGGGGCGCTTTTTTTTGCCCGCCGCTTGCCGCCGGCATAAAAAAACCCGCCTGACGGCGGGTTTTCATTGGCGTAACGCCCGTGATTACTGCGAGTCGATCTCGTCCAGTTCGCCCTGAATCGCCTTGGCGTTCGGGTTCTCTTCCGGCTTGAGCGAACCGCCGTTGGCGATGAAATCGTGGCGCTGGAAGTAAGCTTCGCGCACCATGATGTAAGGATCGGAAGAGTTGCGCAGCAGACCATCGGAATCCAGCAGCTGGGCGCGGGTTTCGATCCCCTCGACCACCCACTTGCCCGCCGACATCCAGAAGGTCAGGTAGCTCAGCATCGGATACAGCGTATCCGCAAAGTCGCCGCCTTCGTCACGCAGCGTGAAGCTGCCGTAGCCCGGCAACATCACGTACGGGCCGTAACCCACATCGTAATGGCCCAGCGTGCTGCCGAAGCGGTTGGGTTCTTCGCGCGCCAGTTTCGGGTTGGCCATGCCGGCCACGTCGATCAGGCCGCCCATCCCGAGCAGGGTATTCAGGAAGAAACGGTTGAAGTGGATCATCCCGCGGTAAGGATCGCCCTTTAGGAAGGCGTTGACCATGCTGGCCGGCTCTTCCAGGTTAGAGGTGAAGTTGCTGATGCCGTTACGCGCCGGCATCGGCACGTAGTCGCGCCAGGCCACCGCGACCGGGCGCAGGATATAAGGATCCAGGACGTTGTAGTTGAAGTCGAACATCGTCCGGTTAAATCCTTCCAAAGGATCGGAACGCCCTTGCGGATCTTTGTCTGGCGCGCTGGCACAGCCCACCAGTAATACCGTTGCGAATGCCACCCCAGTCAGGCGAAAGTTCATATTTTTCTCCATAAAAACACGTTCGGTCTTATTTTTCATTGACCTGCTTGTTTATCTGAACGCTAACCTGCTCTTTACCGCTGAATGTCTGCAGCGAGCTTTCGCCGAACCAGTCTCCCGGCTGCGGCGTGGCCAATCCGTCCTGTGAGAGGCGCACACGCACCTGCACCTGATGCTGTGCCGAGAGTAGACGCTCGGGCATCATGGCGTTGCTGTCATCCAGAGAGAAAGACAGCGGAAAACGGCTCAGCGGCAATTGTTTTACCGCCACCGGCACCGGGCTGACGCCGTCGGTCACCGAGATGACCAGCGTCCCCTGCGTCGGCAGGGCTTTCGCCGCCTGCGGTGACAGCGAAACGGTCACATTCAGTTTAACAGTTTCTCCGCCGGCCTGGGCTTTTGCTTGTGCAATGCTGCGCTTTATCACTTCCGCGCGCGGATCGTTGGCCGGCAGCAGCTGCAGCATCACCTGCCAGGCGCCTATCGCCTGCTTGAAGTCGCCCTGTTCGAAGGCATTGAACGCCAGCAGGCTCAGCACCCGCGGATCGCCGTGATTTTCCGCGATCATGCGCCGCAACAGCTGCGTCGCCTGCTTGTTATCCTCCGGATCGTTGGATCGCGTCAAGACCTCGGCATAGCCGAGCCGCACTTCCAGACTATTCGGATCCAATTGATAAGCATGGGCAAACGCCTGCGTGGCGGTGGTGGCGTTGTTCAGCGCCATGCCGACCCGCCCCAGCATCATCCAGTCGTTGATGTTGCGATCGTCCTGCTGCAGCGCGGTGCGCAGCCCCAGCCCGAGGCGGGCGATCTCTTCCATGCTCAGCGGTTTGGCGCGCTCATTGGCGACGCGCTCGCGCAATTCCGGCATTTGCGCCTGCACCAGGCGCCAGTCCAGCACCTGCGCCAACCCGCCGGTTTTCAGATAAAAGCCAACGGTCACCGCCAGCAATAACAGCACGCCCGGCACCAGCGCCCAGCGATTGATCGGCTTCGCCTGCGCCGCCTGCTCGACGGGAATGTCGTTCAGCAGATTTTGTTGCAGCTCTTTCACCAGCTCCGGGCGCTCGGCCACCACGCCTTGCTGCTCGTCCTGCTCCAGCTCGCTGAGGCGATCCTGATAAAATGCCTTGTTCAACGCATCGCGCGTGGCGGCGCTCTGCTTGCCGTGGCGCATCGCCGGCACCACCAGCAACGCGGCGGCGCCGGCCAGCAACACGCAAATAATCAGCCAAAAAGCCATTAGGGTTTCTTCCTGTCAGTCTCTTGCAACAGCGCCGCCAGGCGCTGCCGTTCCCGTTCGGAGAATTCATCGTCCACCACCGCGCCAGGCCGGCGACGGGTGCGCAGGATCACCACCGCCCCGCCGATCAGCACGAACAGCAGCGGGCCGATCCACAAGATCAGCGTCGCCGGCGTTACCGGCGGCTCATAGGTGACAAAGTTACCGTAGCGCGCCACCATGTAATCGATGATCTGCTGCTTGCTTTGCCCCTGCATCATCAGCTCGTACACCTTGGTGCGCATGTCGGCGGCGATGATGGCATTGGAATCGGCAATGCTGTTGTTTTGGCATTTCGGGCAGCGCAGCTGTTCGGTCAACTCGCGATACTGCTGCTCCTGCTCGACGGAGTTGAAGCGATAGGTATCGATCGCCGCGGCAGCGCTCCAGCTCAGCAGCGCGGCGCACAGCAGGACAATCAGCCTCATGCCTCACCCCCGTACTTTTTATACAGCGGCAGCACTTCCTGCTGCCAAACGCGCTCATTCATGTCGCCGGCGTGGCGATAGCGAATAATCCCCTGGCCGTCGATAAGGAAGGTCTCAGGCGCGCCGTAGACCCCGAGATCCAACCCCAGCATGCCGTCGCCGTCGTACAGGCTGAGGGCATAGGGATTGCCGAGGGAATTCAGCCAGGTCACCGCCTTGGCGCGATCGTCTTTATAGTTCAGGCCAACCACCCGCACGCCACGCGCCGCCAGCGTATTGAGATACTGGTGTTCCGCGCGGCAGGTCGGGCACCAGGTGGCCCAGACGTTAAGCAATATCGGCTTGCCATCGCGCAGCACCGCCTGATCGTAGGTTTTGCCGGGCTGATCCAGCGACTCCAGCCTGAAGGTCGGCACCGGTTTGCCGATCAGCGCCGATTCCAGCATGGTCGGATCTTCGCCGCCGGCGTTGCGCGTCAGTTGCACCATCAGCGCCGCCACCAGCAGCAGGAAGAGGACCAACGGGATAAACAGCAGCTTACGATTCATGGTTGCGCCTCCAGCTTGCCTTCGCGCTTGAGTTTTTTGCTCATGCGGTAACGCGGGTCGAGGATGCACAGCAGGCCGCCGATCGCCATAAAGACGCCGCCGAACCAAATCCAGCGCACGAAGGGTTTGTAATACAGGCGTACCGCCCAGGAGCCGTCCTCCAGCTCCTCGCCCAGCGCCGCGTACAGATCGCGGCTGAAACCGCCGTCGATCGCCGCTTCGGTCATCATGCTGCGCGCCACGCTGTAGTAGCGTTTCTCCGCGTGCAGCGTCGCCTCCGGCTTGCCGTTGCGCGTGACGTCGATGATGCCGACGCCGCCGCTGTAGTTCGGGCCGCGAATGTCGTGCACGTCGCGGAACACGAAGTGATAGTTGTGAATATCCACGCTGTCGCCGGCCTTCATCCGCACGTCGCGCTCTACGCTGTAGTTCTGGCTGAAGGCAATGCCGATCACCGTCACCGCCACGCCGAGGTGGCCGAGCACCATACCCCAGTGGCTGCGGGACAGCTGGCGCAGGCCGCGCCAGAAACCGTGACGGTGGGTAGCGCGCTCATGCAGCTCCATCAGCGTCAGGATGATCACCCACAGCGCCATGATCAGGCCCACCACCGTCATGCCGGCGATGCTGTCCTGCAGCAGCCACGGCAGCAGGATTGACAGCACCAGCGTCGCCAACAGCGCCACGCCGAGGCGGCGCCACAGCTTGCTCGGCTCATCGCGGCGCCAGCGCACCAAAGGCCCGATGCCCAACAGCAGCGCCAACGGCGCCATCAGCCAGGTGAACATGGTGTTGAAGAACGGCTCGCCGATCGAGATGCTGCCCAGCCCCAGCTGTTTGTGCACCAACGGCAGCAGCGTGCCCAACAGCACCACCAGCATGGCGGCGATCAGCAGCACGTTGTTGCCCAGCAGGAAGGTCTCGCGCGAGAAGGTCTCGTGCTGCACCCGGCTGCGCACCTGGCCGCCCTTGACCGCGTACAGCAGCAGCGAACCGCCGATCACGATCACCAGATAGGCGAGGATAAACATGCCGCGCGCCGGATCGGAGGCGAAGGAGTGCACCGAGACCAGCACGCCGGAGCGCACCAGGAAGGTGCCCAGCAGGCACAGCGAGAAGGCGGTGATCGCCAGCAACACCGTCCAGGCTTTGAACGTGCCGCGTTTTTCGGTCACCGCCAGCGAGTGCATCAGCGCGGTGCCGGCCAACCACGGCATAAAGGAGGCATTCTCCACCGGATCCCAGAACCACCAACCGCCCCAGCCCAGCTCATAGTAGGCCCAGGCCGATCCGAGCACGATGCCGAGCGTGAGGAACACCCAGGCCGCGGTGGTCCACGGGCGTGACCAGCGCGCCCAGGCGGTGTCGAGCCGGCCGGCCATCAGCGAGGCGATGGCGAAGGCGAAGGCGACCGAGAAGCCGACGTAGCCCATATACAGCAGCGGCGGGTGGAAGATCAGGCCGATATCCTGCAGCAGCGGGTTGAGATCGCTGCCGTCGATCGGGAAATTCGGTAGCGTGCGAGTGAACGGGTTGGAGGTCATGATAATGAACAGCAGGAAACCGGCGGTGATCATCCCCATCACCGACAGCACCCGCGCCACCGCATCCTGCGGCATCGCCCGGCTGCACAACGCCACTGCCAGCGACCAACAGCTCAGCAGCAGCACCCACAGCAGCAGCGAACCTTCATGCGCCCCCCAGGTGGCGGCGATGCGGTAATACACCGGCAGTTGGGTATTGGAGTTGGTGGCCACGTAGGCGACGGTAAAATCGTTGACCACGAAGGCGTGCACCAGGCACAGGAACGCCAGCGCAATCGCGGCGAACATGCCGTAGGTCAGCGGGCGGGCGACCGCCATCATGCGGCTGTCTTGCCGCGCCGCGCCCCACTGCGGGTAAATACTCAGCAGCAGCGCAATCGCCAGCGCCAGGCACAGCAGAAAACTGCCCAGTTCCGGCATCATGACTTGGTGCCCTCTGCCTGCGGCGCGTTATACGCTTCCGCCGGGCCTTTGTGGTTCTCTTTCATCGCGTCGGCCACTTCCGGCGGCGTGTATTTCTCGTCGTGTTTGGCCAGCACTTCGCGCGCATTGACCACGTTGCCCTCGCCCAGTACGCCCTGCGCCACCACGCCCTGCCCTTCGCGGAACAGGTCCGGCAGAATGCCGGTGTAGGTCACGCCGATCGCGCCGCGCGCGTCGTAAATCTTGAAGCTGACCTGCAGCGTATTGGGATCGCGTTTCACCGAGCCCGGCATCACCATGCCGCCGATGCGCAGCCGCTGGCCGACCTCGGGCTTCTCATGATTTTCACCCTTGCCCTGCAGGATTTCACCCGGGGTATAGAACAGATCGATGTTGGAGCGCAGCGCGTACAGCATCAGGGTCGCGGTCAGCGCGATGCCGATCAGCACAACGATCGCCAGATAAAGGCGGCTTTTACGACGTGGATTCACAATGATTTCTCCCGCGGTGCGGCGGATTTTTGTTTTGATTGTTGCGCATGGCGAATGCGCCGCTCGCGCGCCTGACGGCGGCCGATCTCGGCGAGCAACTGCCGCCGTTGCCAGACGGTGTGCGCCACCAGCCCCAACAGCGAAATCAGCGTGGCGGCGACCGCCAGCCAAACATAGAAGGCGTAACCGCCCATGGCGAAAAACGCCGACCAGGAATCGAACGCGGCATTCATGACTGACGCTCCTTATTCACCAGCCCGGCGACCCACGGGCGCTGGCGCTCCTGGAACAGGATCAGATTGCGCAGGCGCATCAGCGTCAGCGTGACGAACAGCAGCAGGTAACCGAGGATCGCCCAGCGCAGCGGGGTGCGCATGCTTGGCGCGATAGACTGCTGCATATTGGTCGAGCCCTGATGCAGCGTATTCCACCATTCGACCGAAAAATGGATGATAGGGATATTCACCACGCCCACCAGCACCAGAATCCCGGCGGCGCGGCCCGCCAGACGGCGGTCTTCAAAGGCGTTGTACAGCGCGATGACGCCCATATAAAGGAACAGCAGCACCAGCTCGGAGGTCAGACGCGCATCCCACACCCACCAGGTGCCCCACATCGGCTTGCCCCAGGCGGAGCCGGTCACCAGCGCGATAAAGGTGAACACCGCGCCGATCGGCGCCATCGCCGCCACCACGGTATCGGACATTTTCATCTGCCACACCAGGCCGATAAACGCCGCCACCGCCATCGAGGCGTAGATGCCCATCGACCACATGGCCGCCGGCACGTGAATATAAATGATGCGGAAGCTGTCGCCCTGCTGATAATCCTTCGGCGCGAAACCAAAGCCCCATGCCCAGCCAAGCAGCAGGCAGGCCGCCGCCGCCAGCCCCAGCCAGGGGATAAAGCGGCCGCAGACGTGATACAGCCGTTCAGGCCGCGCCAGTTGATGTAACCATTTCCACATTGTCGTCAGTGCTCACGGTAATTTTTATGCGTCGGCCGCCCCGAGCGATCGAAACGGCGAAAATCTTCTGCGGGGTACGCTCTTGTCGGCCTTGCCCCGTCTGTTCATTCAATACGTTAGCTAGTGCACGCTCACTCGCAGCGCCGCCGCGGTGGCAAACGGTGCCAATGTCACGCTGCCCGCCAGCATCGCGCCGAGTATCGCCAGGTAACCGTCGATCGGCATGCCCATCGAGGCGGCGTCGATCGCGCCGGTGGCGAAGATCAGCACCGGGATATACAGCGGCAGCACCAGCAGGCTGAGCAGCACGCCCCCTTTGCGCAGGCCGACGGTCAGCCCCACGCCGATAGCGCCGATCAGGCTCAGCGTCGGCGTGCCGAGCAGCAGCGTCCCCGCCACCGCCAGCCAGGTCTGCATATCGAGCGACAGCAGCAGCGCCACCAGCGGCGACAGAATCAGCAGCGGTAGACCCGTCACGACCCAGTGAGCACACACTTTGCCCAGCACCGTCATCGGCAGCGGCGTCGGCAGCAGCAACAGCTGCTCCAGCGAGCCGTCGAGGAAGTCGTCGCGAAACAGCCGCTCCAGCGACAGCAGCGAGGCCAGCAGCGCCGCCACCCACACGATGCCCGGCGCAATGCGCGCCAGCAGCTGCGGCTCCGGGCCAATCCCCAACGGAAACAGCGTGATCACAATCAGGAAAAACCACAGCGGGTTGACGATATCCGAACCTTTACGGCAGGCGATCTTCAGTTCGCGGCGCACCAGGGTCAAAAACATCACAGGCTCCCCGCGTCATGTTCCGCCAAACGAACTTTACCTACCGTTTGGCTGACGCCGGCCAAATCCTGATGGGTGGTCAACAATACCATGCCGCCCCGCTGTGCATGTTGTTCAAAAAGGCTAATCAACTCGGCTACGCCCTGTTTGTCGATCGCCGTCAGCGGCTCATCGAGGATCCACAGCGGCACCGCGCTGAGCCACAGCCGCGCCAGCGCCACGCGCCGCTGCTGCCCGGCGGACAGCTGCGCCACCGGCAGATCTTCGTAGCCCACCAGCCCCACCTGCTCCAGGGCGCGCCAGATGGCCGGATGATCGGTTGTGCCGCGCACCGCTTGATAAAACTGCAGATTTTCGAAGGGCGTCAATACGGCTTTGATGCCGGGCTGATGGCCGATAAACAGCAAATCTTGCTGGTAACCCGCACGATCGCGCAGCGTGCTGCGCCCACGCCAGCACACCTCGCCGCCGTCCGGCCGCGCCAGGCCGGCGAGAATGCGCAGCAAACTGGTTTTACCCGCGCCGTTCGGCCCTTCTACCTGAATGATATCGCCCGGCTGAACTGAAAAGCTTAGCTCGCTAAACAGGATGCGCTCATCGCGCACGCAACTCAGACTTTTGGCTTCCAGCATCGGGGAACTCATATTTTTCTTTGGGATAGCGAATCATAGCATAAGCCTTTCCCCGCACGCAGCCCGCGGCGGGCGCGCCGACGGACCAATATGGCGAGCAGGATCAAGAATGCGTGGAAAAAATCGGCGGATTTTAACTCTTGTTACTTTTTTCTGTATTTCGCCGCATTTGGGCCGGGCAACTACGCTTAATAACGTGAACTCACCTTTAATGAGCAGGAGCTACAGCATGAGCGAGCAGCAACGCCAGGATCACGAGCCGGATGAGACGATGCAGGTAGAGAGCGAGGAGCAGGAACAGGGCAAGCGCGAAATCGAAGTCAGGGAAGAGAATCTGCCGTCGCGCGCGGCGGCGGTGCATGAACAGATCCGGATGGAAGGCGAAAAAGAGCTGGAGCGCGACGGGCTGGCGCTGCTGTGGTCGGCGATCGCCGCCGGGCTGTCGATGGGCGCCTCGCTGGCGGCAAAAGGCATTTTCCACGCCCGCCTGCCGGACGATCCCAGCCGCTTTTTCATCGAGAACCTCGGCTATACCTTCGGTTTCATCATTGTCATCATGGCGCGCCAGCAGTTGTTTACCGAAAACACCGTCACGGCGGTATTACCAATCATGCATAAGCCCACGCCGCGCAACCTGCTGATCCTGCTGCGCCTGTGGGGCGTGGTGCTGCTCGGCAACCTGATCGGCACCGGGCTGGCGGCGCTGGCGTTTACCCATATGCCGCTGTTCGACACCGAAACGCGCGGCGCCTTCGTCAGCCTGGGCGAAGAGGTGATGCGCCATACGCCGCGGGAAATGTTCGCCAACGGCATCCTGGCCGGCTGGATCATCGCCACCATGGTGTGGATGTTCCCGGCCGCCGGCGCGGCGAAAATCTGGGTGATCGTGCTGATGACCTACCTGGTGGCGATTTGCGATTTGACCCATATCGTGGTCGGTTCGGTCGAGATCCTGTATCTGGTGTTCAACGGCGCGATTGGCTGGCAAGAATTCATTTACCCGTTCGCTCTGCCGACGCTGGCGGGTAACATCATCGGCGGCACCTTTATCTTTGCGCTGATAAGCCACGCGCAGATCCGCAACGATTTGAGCGCCAAAAACCAGGCCGCGCGTCGGCAAGAGGAAAAGCGGCGCCACGGCGGGGAAAAACCGTGATCGCGGTCGGTTAGCCGAGGAAATTTCGGCGTGAACTGGCGAGGTATTGAGCAAACGCGCCGCTAAGCGCTTATTCTGCGGGTAAAAAAAGGTATAATGCCCCGGCAGCTTCAGTTGCCGGCCCGCAGCGTCCCCGTAGTTAAACGGATATAACAAGCCCCTCCTAAGGGCTAGTTACTGGTTCGATTCCAGTCGGGGACACCATTCTTGCCATACCCCTTCCATTCCCTGGTCTGGCCATCACCACTCTGCATCCCGGCGTATACTGCCCACACATACCCCTTAGAGAATTCACCGTACATCAGGCTAACGAAAAAAACATTAAAATTGCCGATGATTTCACGGCAGAAAAATAAACCAAGATAATAAATAAGAGAACAGCATAATAATTTAAAATTAATTAACAAATTAACCATGACAAATAAAACATAAAGAAAAAATTAAGTTTCACCTTCACCATAAAAAATAGTCGAAATCTAAAGCAAACGGCTAAAAACCAAATTTAACAACAAGCCAAAAACGGCCGCGATAAAATTAAATCCTTAATTTAAAATACCTGATTTATTTCATTGAAAAAAAACGCCCCGCTGATATATTCCCGCAATAAATATCCCCCATTAAAACACCATTGGTATTTAAATGTCGATCAAGAAAGGACTCATTGGCTGGCTTGGCGCATTCCTAGCCTTTGATATCAGCATATTGGCTTCAGTCATGCTACAACAAGTTTCGCTATCGGAAAGTATAGAGATAGCCAAAATAGCCAGTACATTCTTAGCGCCGCCCTTATTGCTTTTGCTATCCACGGTGATCCCACCGAACGCCAAGGCATCACTCGCCTTCTGGCGGCTTAAACATGCCTTGCCGGGCCATCGGGCATTCAGCAAATATATGCATAGTGACAATCGTATTGATGACCGATGGCTGCGAGAAAACATCATCCCCTTGCCTTCCACAGCCAGAGAGCAAAATGTTGAGTGGTATAGAATTTACAGAAAGCATCATAATGAAGGTGCCATTCAGGATATCAATAAACGCTTTCTGCTTTTTCGCGACCTGGCGACAATATCGTTTTTATTTCTCATTATTCTGCCATTGATCTTGCGCGCTACCCATACGGAAGTGACGGTCTGGCCGATTATTCTCGTCTTTCTGATTCAATATCTCATGAGCGCAATCGCCGCTCAGCAGATGGGCATCCGCCTGGTCTGCACGGCGCTGGCGATTGAGGCCTCGAAAAAATAACCCTACAGGAAAAAGGAACGTCCATGTCATTAATAAAGAGCTTCTCCGTCAGCAATGGCGACATGTTTTATATAAAACACAACAGTGATAACTTCACGATAATTGACTGCTATATCAACGAAGATAATGCAGATGCGATCATCAAAGAAATGCAAGCACAGGCTAAAGGAAAAGGGATCAGTAGATTTATCAGCACGCACCCTGACGAGGATCACTTCGGCGGAATTCATCTTCTCGACGACGCAATGAAGATATACAACTTCTATGTGGTCAAGAACAAAGCCATCAAAGAGGATAGCACCCCTTCATTTGAACGATACTGTACATTACGAGACGGTGAGAAAGCGTTCTATATATCACAAGACTGTTCACGCAAGTGGATGAACGTTAGCGATGATCAGCGAGATAGCTCAGGCCTGTCTATTCTTTGGCCAAAAATAGACAACCCGCATTTTGCTGAAGCATTGAACGCCAGCGAGCGCGGTGAAAGTTACAATAATATTTCGGCGGTCGTGCGCTATAAACTGAACGATGGTGCCAGCGTGATGTGGCTCGGCGATCTGGAAACAGAGTTTATGGAAAACATCATTAATGATGTAGAATTACAGGAAACCACCGTCGTTTTCGCGTCTCATCATGGTAGAGATTCGGGGAAAATACCCAACTCCTGGCTAGATAAAATCAAACCTAAAGTGATCATTATCGGCGAGGCCCCCTCCCGTAATTTAAACTACTACACGGGCTACAAGAAAATCACGCAGAATCGTGCCGGTGATATCACTATGGATTGCGTCGGCAATAAAGTTCACTTCTATGTTTCCAGTGAAAATTATCCAAATAATAAGTTTGATAACGAAAACGCTCAAGATACAGAGCTTGGATTTTATATCGGATCCATTACCGTATAAGACTCATTGTCTTTAGCAAGCACCCAAGGAGGGGAAATCCCCCTCCATAAACTTTCATTCATTAATGTTACGTCTATCAACGAGCCATGACACCCAAAGCATTAAGTAATTGCGCATCTAATGTTTCAGATGGAGGAAGTGCCAGTCCTTTATCAACTCTAAAGCTTCTTATTGATGTTCTAGTAGCTGGCCCCATAACCCCGTCAATTACACCATCATAATAGCCTTTATCGAAGAGGGCGAATTGAACCCGCATTATCAATCTACGCCGTTTTTCTTTATCCGCTGTTACCGTACCCATTACTGATGTTGTAGCTGTAGATCTAGACGCCCCAGCGTTTGATGCTTCATTGCTAGAACTGAATGAACGTACAGACGAAGATGTTCCTGAATTCGAGTTTGATGAAGATGAATTTCCACTGCGAGTCGTTGATGATGAACTTGTCGTCTTTGGGTAATACGGCGAGCTATAATAACCACCACCTGAAGACGAACGATGTGAACTGTGACTTCTGTGGGAACTATGACTACGATGCCCAGCAATATAGAACGGAACATCAGTATTCAGAGGCGCTAGTATAAGATTATTATCTTTCACGGACATATTGGAGATATCCCCTATGTCCATAGCGGAATCGCTTGCCCACACCGAATTATTTAGAGCTAAAAACCCAGGAAGTAATGCTGCGAAATTAAATTTTTTCATAGTATTGGTCTCGGATCTTGATGAAATCGTCCTTTTGACGAGCTAAAATATCCTGCGCAATTATTTTTTTCAGTACAAGCATCACACTCTTTAGGATAGTAGTTCTTCCAATCAGAAATCGATTGTACCGAATATTTCCATAGAGCATAGGGTAAATGGCATAGTGGATAATTAAAGATCACTACGTCTAACCTAGATCTGGATGCTACTTCAATCGGCGCCAATAAATAACTAGCAACCTCATTATTATCTATGAATATGTCTTGCCAGTTTTTCCTTGCCCACCCTATTGACTCCAATCCCATGATTGATATTTGATTTATATTGGAAAAAACGCGGCCTACATACTCAATAATGTCAGGTAATTCAAGATAGTTGGCTTTCGTTGGTATTATTCGCAATTCAATATTGATACCCAAGTTCCCTGCATTAATTAACCCGCAAACAGTTTCTTTGAAAGCTCCATCGCTCCCTACAAGCTGGTCATGGACAGTTTGTCGAGAAGAATACAAAGGAATACCGAACGTAATTTTAACCTGATCACATCGTTGCTTTACTTGTTTGGCGAAGTTGCCATCTGCAAATGCTCTACCATTAGTGAGTACATGTAGTGATGTTTCAGGTGAGTTTTCAGCAACATAATCGAGAAATTCAAGAAAATCATCACCATATAATAGAGGCTCACCACCACTAACACCTACGACACCATCAAGATTGAATGCAGCAATCGCTAACGCGGATTGAGTCAACAACCAATCATCATTCGCTTTTTTTGGGGGTTGTGAGCAGAATAAGCAGAGATTATTGCATCTTTCAGTCACCAAAACAGTGTTATGGTTAGCCCGGCGAGACAGAATTACTCTGAGCATATTACCATTGTTAACAACAGCAATGTCTCCATCATCAATTGCGTTGAAAAGGCCTCGACTCTCAATGCAAGCGCTATAGCAAGGAAGTATGTTCTCCGCTTTAAACTCTTCCCTTACCAAGAGATTAGGTAAATAAAACTGTGGATTCACTGGTTTTTGTTTACATAAACGATAGAAGCCTGGCGGAACATCATCTTCACTATTATATCTGAAAATATCGTTCCTGATAACGTCAGACATAAGCCCACCCTCTCAATACATCAGCGACTTCCCCACCTTTTGCCAGTTTGTCTATCAGGAATCGGAACATCCCTTTATGGTATTGGCAAAAAGTTGATTTACTCCTGTCTCCAACAGGTTCTCCTTGCATGCTGATATTTTGGCAAGGATCTGAACCGCAGAAGGGCTGATAAGCACAAGTATCGCATCCAGGTAAAGCGAAGTTGAATGACGAAGTCAAAACAGTTCGATAGTAGTCGCTTTTTGAAAACGACATACTGGCGATTTCCCCTGCACTGAAGTCAACATCGCTATTCACTTTCTGGAGCATACGGCTTTCATCGCTTCCATATACCCGGCCGTCATAATTAAACAGGATACAGTTAAGAACAACGCCGCTGGGAGATTTCAGGTCGGCATAACCGCTAAAGCCTGGGTTGAAGATCCGTTTCAGATGTATCGCTGCAGAATGCTCAACAACAGGTATCCCATTTTTGTTATGTTCCACAATGTCTTCTATGAGTTTTTCATAAAAACCATAGTACTCATCCATAGAAAATGAAAAATTGTCTTTATGTGCAAAACCATACGGACTTACAGGCCTGACAAAAAGATCGGTTAACCCCAATACCAGGTGTGCATCGATGATAGAAGATGGATTTTTAATAAGTTCTTTCGTTACGGTCGTTACCGTAGAAACTCGACTATTGCCCAAATCCTCCTTAATTCGCCGAATCCCCTCCACAGCTTTTGAATGCGACTCATTGCCAGTCAGCACACGGTTCTTGTTGTGAATAGTTTCGCTGCCATCCAATGATACAGAAAAGGTGATATTACGCTCTTTCGCCCAAGTTAGGATCGATGAATCAAGTAACGATAGGCTTGTAGCAATAACCATTTCAAATGCATCAGCGCCCAAATTCTCTTCGCATTGCTCATAAAGTAATTTCACGAGATCAAAGCGTAGTAGAGGCTCACCACCCTGCACTTCAATTTTATACGGTGGAACTGATAGCTTTTTGATCTGGTTTACGATTGCGGGAATTAGAGCGGGGTCGAGGTCATAATTATTTGCGCCAACAGCAGCACGGCTTACCTGACAATACTTACAGGTGTGATCGCATCTCAATGTTGGAACGATCATAAAGATTGGATTTACGGCCAAATCACTCATAATCCGTTTTGCAAAGCCCGAACTCAGAACAGAAGTTGTAAACGCCTGTTCATCATCCTCAGAAATGAAGAGCTTACTTTCAAGGGCATCAGCAAGACTCTTGTCTTCTGGAAGTGAGTGTCTGACAAGTTGCGAGAAACTGTCCTCAGAAATGAGCTGATGAAAGCCTGCAAGGTTGCTTAAGAACACCGTATCATCGTTTATCCGGTCGAAGTTGAACGGCATGAGCTTCATTCCGCTAACCTCTTATCGATACTGTTCAATACGTTATCTATGATCGACGCCCTAACTTGGCCAGTTTGTCTTTGAAGTGACTCCCTGATCTTATAGTCATTCAGCAACCGCTCAAACTCGAACTGGCTCTCTTCGGTAAAAACATCAAATGTGATAACCCAATTCAGCTCATCTTCATCAAGTTTCCAGCGTGTATATGCCGTTATCCAATAGAGAGAGCTTCGAATCACCCACTCTGAACACCGCTCTTTTAGAATTTTTTTTTGCCACATGTGTAGTACCTGCCAAAAAAATAATAACAACAAGAAATAATTTTAAATACAACGTTTATTTTTATGACAATTATACATTGCAGATTGGCGTTTTTCATCCAGCTCGATAAAAATAACTCATGCCCTCCCTCTAATTGGTATCATGTCAAAAGCAATATAATCAAACCCGCCAGATATTTCAGGTACCCAGTTGGCATCAGTAAAAAAACTTAATATCCGTCGGCGTTGAAATCGCCGCAGCTTCACCTCTGGCCTGCAATTCGCCCTTCTCATCATCGAAATCGAACAGCGTCACGCTATTGGTGAATACATTCGTCACATAGAGATGGTTACCCCCGGCATCGAAAGCGAGCGCACGCGGCTCAATGCCGCCGGCCTCATAGCGCGTCGGCACGCCTGGCAGACCGTCCCTGCCTATTTTTAATACCAGCAGGCGGTTATCGGTACCGCGATGGGTGGCAATAAGATATCTGCCGCTCGGGCTCAGGATAATGGCCCCACCGCTTTTCGCCTCCGCCGAATCGAGGCCGCCGTTCAGTTTCACTTTCCCTTGCCGCGTCAATCGATTGTCGTTAACGGCAAACGCCTCGATCTCGCCCGCCATTTCGGTGATGACATAGGCATAGTCGCCTGCCGGCGAGAACACCATGTGCCTTGGGCCGGCGCCGGGCGCAAAGGCGACATCGCGCGAAGCATCCGCCTGCAACGGCTGCGCGTTATCCGAACGATAGCGGTAGGCGTGCAGCTTATCGCCGCCGAGGTCCGCCGCGTACAGGTATTGGCCATCGCGGCTGAAGGTGGTGGAGTGCGCATGCCCGCCTTCCTGGCGCCCCTGCACGATGCCGGAGCCGGGCGTAAACGGATAATGCTGTACGCGTTCACCCAGCCTGCCGTCGCTGCCAATCGGCAATACCGTCACTCCCGCGCCGCCTTTGGCGACGGAATAGTTGGCGACCAACAGAAACTTGCCGTCCGGGCTGAGGGTGGCATGCGTCGGCTGCCGACCCGCGCTGCTCACCGTATTCAGCACCCGCAGGCTGCCAGCCTGGTCTATCGCCAAGGCGGTCACCGTTCCCGCGTCCTCCTCATTGGTAGCATAGGCGAAGCGGCCATCGCGGGATGTGACGATCCACGACGGGCTTTTCATTTTAATGACATCGAGCAGCGTTAACGTGCCGTCGCCATTAACCGCCAGACGATAGAGCCCTTCACTGGGGCGCGTCGGTTTCTGCACCGTTGGCGCATCCGGAATATGGGTCCAGGTGCCGACTAACGCTATTTGATGCTGTTCCCGATTATTTGCCATCGCATTTCCTGAAAACATGAAGAGCGTTAATGCCAGCGCTAATTGAATAGCCTGCCTGGCTAAACCTTTAACGTTCACTCTGCCAAAGGCAGGCAACGTTAAAGGTAGCATAAAGAGCGCGCGGCGGTGTTTATTAATCGAGCCAGAGGATTTTTCTTTACTCATGATGCCTCCTTTCCTCAACACTACGCCACAGGAATAAGTATATCGACATTGATGATCTTACTGTTTAAATGCTCGTGCCTGTATAATTCGATGAAAAAGCTCTCCCTCATTTTGACATTAATAGCCGGCAGATGGGCGTCATAGATACCCTCAAAAAAGGCAATATACTCAGGCAGCTCCCCGATAAAGGGAATGACAATATATTTCCCCATGGGTATATAGAAGTTAAATATGGAATGAAAAACCTCTTGCTCCTTGCCGTTGGCATGCGGCCGCCCCCCTTTTCTTTTTTCTACGCTATAAGCCCTCCCATTTTTACTTAGCCATTTATCATTCGTCTGGGTAATGTCACTGGCATCTCTGTACTTCCTGACGGAGTGGAAAATCAATGCCTTGTACTGCTTCAACATGTCGATGTCATCCGGCATGACCGTATGATAAAAATAGGGTTTATTGTCGCTGCCATACGGTGGAATCTGGGTGGAGAAATCCCATCCCCGGCTGTTCCTAAAGCTGTTGGGCGTTTCGCCAAAGAAACGTTTGAATGCCCGCGTGTAGCATTGCTGAGAAGCAAACCCGGATGCCAGGGCAACATCCAATATGTTACCTTGATGCTGTTTGAGCAGGACAGCGGACCGGCTCAGCTTTCTATTCCTGATATAAGTCCCTAACGTAATGCCAAAATAATGTTTAAATAACCGCTGTAAATGCCATTTAGAGTAACCCGAGATAATGGAAACCTTCTCAACGGAAAGCCCCTCTATAATATTTTTCTCCATATACTCCAAGACCTGTACAAGAATATCCTTTCTATAATCCATGAGCGCTCCCTGCCTTTATAAAGATTGTGTCCTTTTTATTAAAATCGTTAACCTCTCAAATCAAGTCATTAAGATTAATCCTAAAAAAAATCACCCTGCCAATGCAATTTTTACGGCATAGGAAAAGTCATCATATAAATAACTGAAAATGATCATGTTATATAAATACGCTTGCGAAAAATCCGTGAATAAAAAATGCGCCACGCAAAGTGCATCCATTAAAGATGCATTTGCCCCGCCAGGGTGAATCACACTTTATGTTAATTGTTTTATCTTAAAGTGTTTTTTTACGCTCCACGGGCATGGCCGAATAGGAATTTCATCATCACAAATTAAATCGTGTTTTATTGTTTGGCCGGTTGATAAAACTATTGAGCCGAATACGAAAAAGTATGAACGGTGGCGAAGGAAGATGCGGCGGATAAGCGCAAGATCTTAACCTCGGGCCCGATAATCGCAGATCGTCATTGCGAGTTTCTTTTTTATCTTCTCCCGCACGGTGAAGAATCGACGTTTCAACACACCCTGTTCGATGCCCTATTTTCCCTCCATGTCAATGGGATCGCCACTGGTCCCCCGCTGAACCGCCTCCCCTTCCCTCGTAACAGTGCCGCGTCTGCTTGTGCCACGCTTTATTGACCAAGCGCAGCAAAAAGCCCGGCTCGCAAAGCCGGGCTTTTCATTCACGGGCTGCTCAATCAGCCAGGTTGTCGATCTCTGCGGACCTGTGCTTACGCAACAGATACAGCAGCAAAGACACCCGCCGCTCGGTGCGTTCCGGGGTATCCGGCGGCAGGTTGTAGCGCAGGGTATAGCGCTCGTTGTTCTCGTTGCAAAAATCGATGACGAGCACGGGCGCAGAGGCCCCGGCTACTTTTCGATAATTCAGCGAAATGCACGACAGGTTTTTTTTCATCTCAACTTACCGCGAGGGTGCGGCGAGTTGATTCGGCAATCCGCCCCACGCCGGCGCTCAGCGCGGCGCCCAACAGCAGCACCAACAGCGACCCCCATGCGGCGCGCGACAGCTGTTTAGCCGCTTCATCGGCCGCTTCACGCGCTTTCTGCTCGGCCTCAGCCTTGAGTTTCTCCACTTTCTGCACCGCCTGCTGGTAAGCCTGAGCGTAGTTATCGACGATTTGGCTCGCTTCATCACGGCTCTTGCCGGTGCGCGCCGCAACGATATTCACCAACGCACCCTTATCGGCCGCGCTCAACGTCGGCTCACCGGACTGCTTGACGCGGTCGAACCACTGCTTGAGCTCGGAGGCGGCCCGCGCCGGATCGGCCGCCGCGTCCATGGCCGATTGCTTGCCGTCGGCGGTCGCCCTATCGGCCTTCTGTTCCAACCGAGCCGGATCCAGTTCCGGCTTGCCGGTCTGCTTGAGCGTGGCGTTCAACTGGTTTTCCAGGCTTCCCCAGTCAAGGCTGATGCCTTTTTTATCCAGCTGTTGCTTGAGGCCTTCGCCCACGTTTGGCGCTGCCGCCGCCAGGCCGCTGCCCGCCAGCGAAAGCCCTTTGCCCACCGCGCTACCCGCCAGCCCCACCACGCCACTCGCCAATGAAACCACCAGCCAGGTGGTCAGCAAGGTGGTGATCGCCCAGCTCAGCAGGCCATGCAAGCCGCCGCGATTCGGTGCGGTGCGGCCGGCGACGAACGCGCCTGCGGCCAGCGAGGCCAGCGTTGAAACCAGCAGCCAGATCCCGGTGCCGGTGCCAAAGCCGCTCAGCGGGTTGCCCTTTTGCATCATATCCACGGCCTGGGCACCGACAGCCGTACCCAGCACGCTGAAGATCAGATAAGTCACCAGCGCCACGGCACTCCCGGCCAATATCGAGCCCCATGACACCTGAAACGCAAAGCGATTTGATTCATAGACAGTGGTCATCGTTGTTCCTTATATTTTCTGGACAAGTGATTGCACGCACGGCGGATAACCGCGCAGACAAATCCAGTCTGCCGCGCGGCGCCGTCGGCCGTCCCGGTTCATTTGCGCCAGAATGACTAGTGCATTCACACCCTGCGAATACGCACGTTATGCACTAAGCTGCTCAGCGAGTAGCGTAACCCGCGGCCCCCGTCAGAGGCCGCTCCCCCTTCTGTCTAGCGGAGAGCACATGAACCCATCCGTCCTGGCCAGCGAAACCCACCGCGGCCACCTGCAGCAAATCATCTCCGGCTTGTCCGACGGCGTGATCCTGACGGATACCGATCAAACGCTGCTTTGGGCCAACGAAGCCGCGTTGGCCATGCATGGCGTGAGCCACCAGAAAGCCCTGGGGGCCAATGCCGACGAGTACGCGGCGCGGTTTGCCCTGCGTTATCGCAACAACCACCCGCTGGCGCTGGAACAGTACCCGCTAAACCGGGTTGCCGATGGCGAGACCTTCACCGATGTGGTAGTGGAAGTTCGGCAGGTCGACGATCCGGACAGCTTCTGGGTGCACCGCCTGCGGAGCCTGATTATCACCGATGCGCAGGGGCAGCCGGAGCTGCTGGCGCTGATCCTGAGCGACGCGACGGAGTGGGCCAGCGCCGAACAGCGCTTTGAAAAAACCTTCAACGCCAATCCAGCGCCGGCGGTCATTTGTCGGCTAAGCGACCTGCGTTACGTCAAGGTCAATCAGGGGTTCCTCGATATGACCGGTTACCAGCGTGAACAGGTCATGGGGCGTTCGGTCTATGAACTCGACGTGTTGGAACAGGCTGAGCACAAAGAGCTGGCGATTCAGCGCCTGGGGGAAGGCGCAACCATTCCACAAATGGAGGCCGAGCTGAAACTGCCCGGTGGCGGAAGCAAGCTGGTGGTGGTTGCCGGCCAACCGCTGGACATCAATGAAGACGACTGCATGCTGTTCACTTTTACCGATCTCGAACCCCGGCGTCAGGCGGAATCGGCGCTGCGGGAAAGTGAAGAGCGGTTCGCCAAGGCATTTCGCCTGAGCCCGGTGCCGACGTTGTTGTGTACGGCGCACGAGCGGCGCGTGCTGGACGTCAACGAAGCCTTCACCCGCACCACCGAGTACGACGCCGAAGCCTTGATCGGCAAAACGGTCGATGAGATCCAATTTATTGACGATCCCGAGGCGAACCGCCGTTTGTTTGCCGCGCTGGAAAAAAGCGGTAACGTCGAAGGGCTGGACATCCGGGTACGCAAGAAAGGGAGCGAGTCGATCGACTGCGTGGCCTCGGCGGATGCCGTCAGCATTCACAATGCGCCCTGCTACCTGCTGGTGCTCATGGACATTACCGAACGCAAACGCTCGGAGCTGGAGCTGGTGAGCGCCATCGAGGAAGTGATGCAGGACGCTTCCTGGTTCAGCCAAACCTTGATTGAAAAACTGGCCAACGTGAAAAGCATCAACCGGCCCGATCAGACCGGATTTAACGCCAGCGATCTCACGCCGCGCGAGCGCGATGTGCTGGAATTGATTTGCGAGGGGCTGCCGGACAAGAAAATCGCAGCGCGCCTCAATCTGGCGCTCAACACCATTCGCAATCATGTCGCGACGGTCTATTCCAAACTGGGCGTGCATAGCCGCAGCGAAGCCATCGTCTGGGCCAGGGAGCGCGGTCTTTTTACCGGCGGGCCGGCCACCAGGAACGGCAAGTAGCCTGCAAATGCACTATCCGTACCGATGCAAACGCCCCTTATAGGCACAACGTGAAGTGCATAACATGGAGGTGCAAATGCAGGCTTTCGCCCTGTGCGGAAGCCAAACGGATCGAACATTAGGAGCGCATCATAATGAACAGCGAAAAGGCCAATGGCATGATGGAAAAAGTGGCGGGCAAAGCGCAGGAAATGGCGGGCGACGTCACCGGAAACGAACGTTTGCAGGCCGAAGGCGCCACGCGCTATGCAGCGGGCGCGCTGCAAGAAAAATACGGCGACGCCCTGAGCTGCGCCGGCAGCATGATGAAGAAAAACCCCCTCGCTGCATTAGCCCTCATTGCCGGCGCTGGCCTGTTGGCCGGCCTGCTGCTGCGCCGCCGTTGATGCGCGCCGACAAGCATACCGTTTTTCCCTGAATGCCGCGCCCGGAGGGTCACCACCGGGCGCGGTTCTTTTCGGCGATGCAGGCCCGATTTGTTATTGAACTCTCAGCAGTTTCTTTAATTCAAGGTATCGAGTATGCAATGAATCATTACCCTCCGTTTTCTTGATTTTATCATCGAGTAAATCAACAAAGTTTTCACCAAATCTATCTTCAATAAACGGATTTGCACCATGTTTAAGCAGAAGATTCATATGGTCAATTCGCCCCAAATAAGCACACTCCACTAATGGTGTTCTCTTTAACCTATCCTGAATGTTAATGTCCGCACCATATTTTATCAGTGTCGCCATTGTCTCTGTATTACTGGATTTAATTGTCTGAAATATTATTGGTAGATCATCAAGTTTGCCTCTTGCATTAGGAGACAATCCCCCATCAAGCAATGCCTTTAACCAAATACCGTTGTCTAATTTTGCCATCCATTCAGCAGGACTGGCACCGCCATTGGGGCGAGGTTGCAGTGGATCGGCTCCGGCCTTTACC
>Ga0157361_1000008_pt1 | contig 174376 bp, 169 predicted proteins | sample AttlaeALBM2_FD_111481 | JGI IMG/M metagenome (GOLD analysis project Ga0157361, IMG submission 111481) | Fungus gardens microbial communities from leaf cutter ant in Ribeirão Preto, State of São Paulo, Brazil - Atta laevigata ALBM2 | ecosystem: Host-associated > Fungi > Mycelium > Unclassified ...
GCGGCGCGCGCGGCCGCGTTGTCCGTCGGCCGCTTCAGCGCATCCAGTTCGGCGGTGACCTGATTGAGCTTCGCCGGCGCCTGCTGCACCTGCTGTTTAAGCTGTGCGGCGTCCTGCCGGTTGCGCTCGATGGCGTCCAGCAGCTCCAGCGTACGGGTTAAATCCTGTTGGGAGAGCTTTTCGACCGGCGTCAGGGCTTTTTGCTTGTTCAGCGTTTCCAGCTGGCTTTGCACTTCGCTGCGCTGCGGCAGATCGCCGTTCAGCGCCGCCTGTGCCGGCAAGCAGCACGCAAAAATCAGGAAAAGAAGTGTCGCGGCGGCGATGCGCCGCCGGCATGCGCCGACAAACGTGAGCGGCGCCAGAGAAGGCAGAGTCAACCAGCGATGCATGATTTGGCTTCGGATCGGTAAAGAAGCCTGAAGATTATCACGATCGCCGGCGGGCAACGAACAACAAAAGCGTTGCCGGTGATGTCCCGTTGTCGCGAAATCAGAAAGTCAGCACTTTCTCCGCCGCCAGCGTCCACTGCGCCAGCTCGACCAGCGTGCCGATCGCCACGCCGTCCGCCAGCGGCAAGCGGCTGACGCCGCGCGCGTCGGCACAGGTCTTGCACAGCTTGACCGGCACCTGCTGCGCGGTGAGGATCTCCAGCATCTGCTGCAGGTGATACCCTTCGTGCGGCTGCTGCCCGGCCAGCCCGGCCACCACCGCGTCGGACATCAGAAACAGCCGCAGATCGAGGCTGCTCTGCTGCTCTTTCATGGCAATGGCCAACCGCAGCGCATTGAACAAGGATTCATGGCCATAGGCGGCGCCATTGGCGATGAGAACGATGGATGACATGAAATCTCTCCTTATAAAGGAAGGCGGTCGGCGTCAGGCGTCGCCGCATCGGGTTTGAGGCGCAAGGTGGGGCAAAACTGCAGCATCTCCAGAAACGCATCCACCAGCGCTTCGGCTTCGGCCCGCAGATCGAAACTTTCCGGCATAAACAGCCAGTTTTCCATCAGGCCGGTGATATAACCGCGCAGGATGATCGCCGCACGGCGGGTATGTAAATCGGCGGGCAATTGCTCGTGGTGAATGCAGTTATACAGCACCGCTTCAATGCGTTCGTAGCCGGCGAGGTACAGCACCTTGCGCGAATCCAGCAGCGGCATCATTTCACCGACAAACTCGCATTTGTGGAATATAATTTCCATCAACGCCCGTCTACGGCCGTCTTCAACCGTAGACGTCAGAATGTAAATCAGAATTTCTCGGATAACCCGCAGTGGATTATCGGGAAACTTTGCCTGATACTCTGTTTCGAGCTGGTCAATTTTCGGCTCGGTAGATTCCCAAACTTCATTAAACAGGTCTACCTTATTCTTGAAGTGCCAGTAGATGGCTCCACGCGTAACCCCGGCAGCGGTGGCAATATCTGTCAGTGACGTTGCAGCAACGCCACGTTCAGAGAACTCTCTCACCGCAGCATCAAGGATTTGCTGTCGGGTTTCTTGCGCCTGCTGTTTGGTTTTTCGTGCCATGGCATTGTTATTTAGGGGGAGTGTGATTTACATACATTCGCGAATGTATGTACCATAGCACGCACATATAATTAACGCAGCAATGGGTTTTAAAGCTTGTGATCCATTGATCATTTTGAAATCGGACACTTGAGGTTTTTCTATGAACAAAAACAGAGGGTTAACGCCTCTGGCGGCCGTTCTGATGCTTTCAGGCAGCTTAGTGCTAACAGGATGTAACGATAAAGAAACCCAACAGCAAGGCGCCCACCAGCAGGCTCCTGAAGTGGGCGTGGTGACCTTGAAGGCCGAGCCTCTCAACATCACTACCGATCTTCCTGGCCGTACCGCTGCGTATCGTATCGCCGAAGTTCGCCCTCAGGTCAGCGGCATCATCCTGAAGCGCAATTTCGTTGAAGGCAGCGATATCAAGGCCGGGACGTCCCTGTACCAAATCGATCCCGCCACCTATCAGGCCAGCTACGACAGCGCAAAAGGCGATTTGGCCAAAGCACAGGCCAGCGCTTCCATCGCGCGCGTGACGGTAAACCGCTACAAGCCATTGCTGGGTACCAGCTACATCAGTAAGCAGGACTACGACAACGCCGTCTCCACGCTGCAGCAGGCGGATGCCGCCGTGGTGGCCGCCAAGGCCGCCGTGGAAACCGCGCGCATCAACCTGGCGTACACCAAGGTGACCTCCCCGATCTCCGGCCGCATCGGCAAATCCGCCGTGACCGAAGGCGCGCTGGTCAGCAACGGCCAGGCGACCGCCCTGTCTACCGTGCAACAGTTGGATCCGATGTATGTCGACGTCACCCAGTCGAGCACCGACTTCCTGCGCCTGAAGCAAGAACTGGCCAGCGGCGCGCTGAAGCAGGAAAACGGCAAGGCCAAGGTGAAACTGATGCTGGAAAACGGCGCTGAATACGCGCAGGAAGGCACGCTGGAATTCTCTGACGTCACCGTCGATGAGACCACCGGCTCCATCACCATTCGCGCCCTGTTCCCTAACCCGAACGATACGCTGTTGCCGGGCATGTTCGTGCGCGCCCGTCTGGACGAAGGCGTGCGCAGCGATGCGCTGCTGGTGCCTCAGCAAGGCGTTACCCGCAACCCGCGCGGCGACGCGACGGCGTTGGTGGTCGGGGCAGACGACAAAGTTGAGCTGCGTACGCTGAAGGCAGACCAGGCGATTGGCGACAAATGGCTGGTTACCGATGGCCTGAAAGCCGGCGATCGCGTGATCGTCTCCGGCCTGATGAAAGTGCATCCGGGCGCGCAGGTAAAAGTGCAGGAAGTTGACACTCAGGCGCAAAAACAGCCGCAGTCTGAAGCGCAGAAGTCATAAAAAGGAGCCTGTAATACATGGCTAAGTTCTTTATAGATCGCCCAATTTTCGCCTGGGTAATCGCCATCATCGTCATGTTGGCGGGGGTGCTTGCAATAATGAAACTGCCTATCGCGCAGTATCCCACTATTGCACCGCCGGCGGTGAGCATTTCCGCCAACTACCCGGGCGCAGATGCCAAAACGGTGCAGGATACCGTCACGCAGATTATCGAACAGAACATGAACGGTATCGATAACCTGATGTACATGTCCTCCACCAGTGATTCCTCTGGTAGCGTCACCATTACCCTGACGTTTGATTCCGGCACCGATCCTGACATCGCGCAGGTTCAGGTCCAGAACAAACTGTCGTTGGCCACCCCGTTGCTGCCGCAAGAAGTTCAGCAACAGGGCCTGAAAGTAGAAAAATCCAGCAGCAGCTTCCTGATGGTGGCCGGCTTCGTTTCCGACGATCCGAACATGACTCAGGACGATATTGCGGACTATGTGGCGTCCAACATCAAGGACCCGATCAGCCGTTCGTCCGGCGTAGGTGAAGTGCAGCTGTTCGGTGCCCAGTACGCGATGCGTATCTGGCTGGATCCGAACAAGCTGAACAACTACCAACTGACGACCACGGACGTAACCTCCGCCATCACCGAGCAGAACAACCAGATCGCCGCTGGCCAGCTGGGCGGCCTGCCGCCGGTGCCGGGGCAGCAGTTGAACGCCTCGATCATCGCGCAGACCCGTCTGACTTCACCGGAAGAGTTCGGCAAGATCCTGCTGAAGGTGAATACCGACGGTTCCCAGGTGCGCCTGCGCGACGTCGCTCACATCGAGCGCGGCGCGGAAAGCTACGCGGTTACCGCTCGCTATAACGGCAAGCCTGCCGCCGGTCTGGGTATCAAACTGGCTACCGGTGCCAACGCCCTGAACACCGCCAAAGGTGTGAAAGACGAGTTGGCCAAGATGGCGCCATTCTTCCCGCAAGGGATGAAAGTGGTTTATCCGTACGACACCACCCCGTTCGTTAAAATCTCCATCAACGAAGTGGTGAAAACGCTGATCGAAGCCATCATCCTGGTATTCCTGGTGATGTATCTGTTCCTGCAGAACTTCCGCGCGACGCTGATCCCAACCATCGCGGTGCCGGTGGTACTGCTGGGGACCTTTGCGATCCTTGCGGCGTTCGGCTTCTCGATAAACACCCTGACGATGTTCGGCATGGTGTTGGCGATCGGCCTGCTGGTGGATGACGCCATCGTGGTGGTGGAAAACGTCGAGCGCGTCATGTCCGAAGAGGGGCTGCCGCCGAAAGAAGCGACCCGTAAATCGATGGGCCAGATCCAGGGCGCGCTGGTGGGTATCGCCATGGTGCTGTCGGCAGTATTCGTGCCGATGGCGTTCTTCGGCGGTTCAACCGGCGCCATCTATCGCCAGTTCTCGATCACCATCGTGTCCGCGATGGCGCTGTCGGTGCTGGTGGCCTTGATCCTGACGCCGGCGCTGTGCGCCACCATGCTCAAACCGATCCCGAAAGGCGATCACGGAGTTAAAACAGGCTTCTTCGGCTGGTTTAACCGCATGTTCGAGAAGAGCACGCATCACTATACCGACAGCGTGGGCAACATCCTGCGCAGCACCGGCCGCTATCTGATCATCTACCTGCTGATCGTGGTTGGCATGGGCCTGCTGTTCCTGCGCCTGCCTTCCTCGTTCCTGCCGGACGAAGATCAGGGCATCCTGTTGACCATGGTGCAGCTGCCTGCCGGCGCCACCGAGTCCCGCACCAACAAAGTGCTGGAAGAAGTCTCCGACTACTTCCTGAACAAGGAAAAGGACAACGTGGTTTCGGTGTTTACCGTCGCGGGCTTCGGCTTCAACGGTAACGGCCAGAACAACGGCCTGGCATTCGTCAGCCTGAAAGACTGGGGCGAGCGTCCAGGGGCCGGGAACAAGGTCGAAGCGATCGCGGGCCGTGCCATGGGCGCGTTCTCGCAGATTAAAGAAGGCCTGGTGTTCCCGTTCAACCTGCCGGCGATTATCGAACTCGGTACCGCAACCGGCTTCGACTTCGAGCTGATTGACCAGGGCGGCCTGGGGCACGAGAAACTGACCGAAGCGCGTAACCAGCTGTTGGGCATGGTTGCTCAACATCCGGACGTGCTGGTTGGCGTGCGCCCGAACGGCCTGGAAGATACGCCGCAGTTCAAACTGATCGTCGATCAGGAGAAAGCCAAGGCGCTGGGCGTCAGCATCACCACCATCAACAGCACGCTGAGCACCGCCCTGGGTGGTTCGTACGTCAACGACTTCATCGACCGCGGTCGTGTGAAGAAAGTGTACGTACAGGCCGAGGCGCCGTTCCGTATGCTGCCGGAAGACATCAACAAATGGTACGTGCGCGGTACGAGCGGCCAGATGGTGCCATTCTCCGCCTTCTCTTCGGCGAAATGGGAATACGGCTCACCGCGTCTGGAACGCTATAACGGCTTGCCGTCGATGGAAATTCTGGGCCAGGCCGCACCGGGCAAGAGTACCGGTGAAGCGATGAACCTGATGGAACAGCTGGCGTCCAAACTGCCAAGCGGCATCGGTTACGACTGGACCGGCATGTCCTATCAGGAACGTCTGTCGGGCAACCAGGCGCCGGCGCTGTACGCCATCTCGATTCTGGTGGTGTTCCTGTGTCTGGCGGCGCTGTATGAAAGCTGGTCCGTGCCGTTCTCGGTCATGCTGGTATTGCCGCTGGGGGTTATCGGTGCGTTGCTGGCCGCGACGATGCGCGGCATGAACAACGACGTGTACTTCCAGGTGGGGCTGCTGACCACCATAGGCCTGTCGGCGAAGAACGCCATCCTGATCGTGGAATTCGCCAAAGACCTGATGGAGAAAGAAGGCAAAGGCCTGATCGAAGCGACGTTGGAAGCGGTGCGTATGCGTCTGCGTCCAATCCTGATGACGTCTCTGGCCTTCATCCTCGGGGTTCTGCCGCTGGTTATCAGCAGCGGTGCAGGCTCCGGCGCACAGAACGCGGTAGGTACCGGCGTAATGGGCGGGATGATCACCGCCACCGTCTTGGCGATCTTCTTCGTACCGGTGTTCTTCGTGGTGGTTCGCCGCCGCTTCAGCAAGAAGAACGAGGACCTGGAACACAGCCATCCGGTAGAGCACCACTGATCGCTCAGTGATGTGAGCTCCACCCGATAATCGAAAAGGCCGCGCATGCGGCCTTTTTCTTTTGCTTCAGTTGCTTAATGCAAACCGTTCTCATTAATTCACTCTTGTGTGCAATTTGCGCTTGATCGTGATGCCAGGTCGGCGCATAATTATTGTTATAGTATAACATTACACGAGAGAGCCATTATGAAACCCGGCATCCACCCCGATTACCGCACCGTGGTCTTCCACGACGTCAGCGCCAATGCCTACTTCAAAGTGGGATCGACCATCAAAACCGATCGCACCATCGAACTGGACGGCGAAAGCTGGCCGTATGTCACCCTCGACGTCTCTTCCGCTTCGCACCCGTATTACACCGGCAAGCAGAAAGACTATTCCAAAGAAGGCAGCACGGCGCGCTTCCAGCAGCGCTTTGGCCGCTTTATCGGCAATAAGTAACAAGGAACCCCCATGCAGGTATTGAGTTCATTGCGTTCGGCGAAAAATCGCCACCCGGATTGCAAAGTCGTGCGTCGTCGTGGCCGCATCTATGTGATCTGTAAAAGCAATCCGCGATTCAAAGCGGTACAGGGACGTAAGAAAAAGCGTTAACTCCAAAGTGTCATCTGTCGCAAAGCCCCGTTGCTGCTCAACGGGGCTTTTTTTATGGCGAGAAAGTGCCTACAAGCCGTCCCCCGCCGGCAGGCGGGGGCGGAGATTACTTCATGCTGCTCAGCAGCGCGTCGACATTGTGCTTGAACGCCTGCTCATAGGTGGCCGCCGGGCCGCCCGCGCGGGAGAGCGCTTCAGGGTACAGCTCGCCGCCCGCCTTGGCACCGGTGGCGGCGGCAATCTGTTTCACCAGCCGCGGATCGGTCTGATTTTCGATAAAGTAAGCGTTAACCTTTTCCTGCTTGATCTGTTTGATCAGGCCCGCCACGTCGCTGGCGCTGGCTTCTGCCTCGGTGGAAAATCCGACCGGGGCAAGGAAGGTGACGCCATACTCTTGCCCAAAGTAGCCAAAAGCATCATGGCTGGTCAGCACCTTACGTTTCTGTGGCGGTACTGCCGCGAACTGGGTTTTGGCCCACAGATCCAGCTTTTGCAGCTGCTGAATATAGTCGGCTCCGCGCTGACGAAAATAGTTGGCATCCTCGGGATCGGCGGCAATCAGGGCATTCATCACGTTGGTAGCGTACTGTACGCCGTTTTTCATGCTGTTCCAGGCGTGAGGATCGGTAATCGGTTTCCCGTCCTCTTCCATCTGACGAGTGCTGATCCCCTGTGAAGCGGTGATCACCTGCCCTTTATAACCCGAGGCGCTGACCAGGCGATCGATCCACCCTTCCAGCCCCAGGCCGCTGACGAACACCACATCAGCCTGAGCCAGCTTCTTGCCGTCCTGCGGCGAGGGCTCGAAGCTGTGCGGATCGCCATCCGCCCCCACCAGCGTGCTGACCTTGACGTGATCGCCGCCCACCTGTTTGACGATATCGCCCAGAATGGAAAAGCTGGCGACGGCGTCAACGGTCTTCGCCATCGCCCATGGGCTGGCCAGCAGAGCAGCGACCGCCAGCGATATAGGTAAACGTTTCATACTTTCTCCTTGCAAATGGCACTTCTCAACGGCGCACGAAGGCGCAAATGCCTCCGCGCGTTCCAAACAGGATCGAGACGAAAAAGATGACGCTGGCGCTGAGCACGATCGCCGGGCCGGCAGGCAGCGAAGCGTAATAGGACCACACCAGCCCAATCACGCTGGAAAGCGCGCCGATGCCCATCGCCGTCGCCAGCGTCTGCGGCAGATTGCGCGCCCAGAAGCGCGCGCTGGCGGCGGGCAACATCATCAGCCCCACCGACATTAAGGTGCCAAGGATCTGGAATCCCGCCACCAGATTGACCACCACCAGCGCCAGAAACAGGCCGTGGATCAGCGCCAAGCGGCGCGGCGCGTTGACGCGCAGAAAAGTCACGTCGAAGGATTCAATCACCAACGCACGATACAGCGCCGCCAGCGCCAGCAGCGAAACCGAGGCGATCGCACCGACCATCACCATGGCCTGTGCATCCACCGCCAGAATCGAACCGAACAGCACGTGCAGCAGATCCACGCTGGAACCGCGCAGCGAGACCAGCGTGACTCCCAGCGCCAACGACCCCAGATAGAACCCGGCGAAGCTGGCATCCTCTTTCAGCGGCGTGCGGCGGCTCACCAGGCCGGACAGCATCGCTACCGCCAGCCCGGCAATAAAGCCGCCCACGCCCATCGCCACCAGCGACATGCCGGAGATCAGATAGCCGATCGCCGCGCCCGGCAACACCGCGTGTGACAAGGCATCCCCTACCAGGCTCATGCGGCGCAGCAGCAGAAACACGCCCAGCGGGGCGGCGCTGAGCGACAACGCCAGGCACGCCATGAGCGCGCGGCGCATAAAACCGAAAGAGAGGAAAGGATCGATAAGCGCATGCCACAGCATCATGGCGACACCGCCCGCAGATCCGGCTGCCGTTCAGTGGCGTGATACCTCGGCACCTGCTCCAGCACTCGCTCGGCCGCGCCCCAGTGGCAAGCCTGCGGCGTCAGCAACAGCGCCTGCGGAAAATGCTCGGCAACCATCGACATATCGTGCAGCACGGCGATCACCGTTCTCCCCTTCCGGTGCAGCTGCGCAATCACCTGCAGCAAAATTTGCGTGGTGGCGCTGTCGATGCCGGTAAAAGGCTCATCCAGCAGGATCAGCGGCGCCTGTTGGACCAGCAGGCGTGCAAACAGCACTCGCTGCAGCTGGCCGCCGGACAGCTCGCCCACCGGGCTGTGCGCCAGCGCACTCATGCCAACGTTCGCCAGCGCCTCATTGACCTGGCTCGCCGCACGCTTGTTCATGCCGCCGAACATGCCGCTTTGCGGCCAACAGCCCATCGCCACCAGATCGCTCACCGCGATGGGGAACTGCCGATCCAGTTCCGCCTGCTGCGGTAAATACGCTCTGCGCGGTGGCTTTCCGCCGCTAAAACTCAGGCTGCCTCCCAACGGCGGCAACAATCCGGCGAAGGTTTTCAGCAGCGTCGACTTACCTGCCCCGTTGACGCCCACCACCGCAGTGAGCGATCCGGCGGTAAACTGCCCGCTCAGCGGCGGGAAAAGCGGCGTGGCCCCATAGCCAATCGCCAGCTGACGCAAGGTAATCATGGCAGCGACACCGCCCAGAAAATGCCGAGCCACAGCAGGGCCAGCAGCGCAACGGCCCCCGCACAGCGCACGGCAGCGGAGGTGGTAAACAGCGAATTCAGTGACGACGCGGCGTCATGTTGTGAAGAGGGAGTCAATGTCGTGATCAACGCGATGAATTAATGGTTATAATATAACATCACACTCACTACGACGTCTCAAGCTCTGCCGTGCCAATTAATGCAACGGAACGTAACAGCCCCGCGCAGCGCGCTCTCCCCCGCCACGTTCCCCCTTATCAACCTCAGGGATATTCCCGTTCGACAGAAATGTTGGCATAGGGTAAAGAACTGCGGTAAATCGAAAAATTTACCGACGAGGCCGGAAAAGGAGTAAGATAAGCAGATAACATTGCTGTTGGCCGAGATTAATGCTTGTTACCCTTGCCTGTAGCCTGGAAGTGAACGCACTTTCTGTTAAAAAATTAAAGAAAGTGATTAATGACAATATAGCGGAGTTAGTGCCGGCGCTGACCAGCGGACTCAGTTTTTATTCTGAAAGCGCACGCTATGCCGAGGATTCATTAGAAATACTTGATATAGTGCCACAAGGTGACGGCGGTTATTCAATGAGTTATCGCTATAAGTGGGGCATTTTTAATGCCTGTCTGGATATCAACAGCGAGGATATCATCAACGACAGCGTCCGGTTTCGAGTGACGGCGCGGGGTTTAATCTTCGACATCATTGATAACTCACGTCCATCAACTGCGGATGAATTGTAAGTTTACGTAATAACTGCAGGCCAAACGCGAAAAAATGATTTATATTCATTTTACGGGAAGTTTATTTAACCACCGTTAAGCTGCCTCCGTTCATGATGTAAATCAGCTTACTCACATAGTGTTATCACACCGCAATTAAGACTTACGGAGGGGATGATATGGATGAGTATTCGCCTAAGCGACACGACATTGCTCAGCTCAAATTCTTGTGCGAAAATTTGTATGATGAAGGCATCGCGACCCTGGGAGACAGCCACCACGGGTGGGTCAACGATCCGACATCCTCCGTCAACCTGCAGCTTAATGAGTTGATCGAACATATCGCTTCGTTTGTGATGAGTTATAAAATTAAATACATGGACGAATCAGACCTGTCGGAGTTAGTCGAAGAATATCTCGACGATACTTATACGCTGTTCAGCAGCTACGGTATCAATGATTCCGACCTGCGCCGCTGGCAAAAGACCAAGGCGAGATTATTCAGAATGTTCTCAGGAGAGGACATCTGTACGACAATGAAAACTTAGGGGATAATTATTCCCGAGCTATTTTACGGTTATTAAACTAAAAGGCCACCATGACTAAAACCGACTATCTGATGCGTTTACGTAAATGCACCACGATTGATACTCTCGAACGTGTTATTGAGAAAAATAAGTACGAGCTTTCCGATGATGAACTGGAGCTGTTTTACTCAGCGGCCGATCACCGTCTGGCGGAGCTCACCATGAACAAACTGTATGACAAAATCCCCACCTCCGTTTGGAAATATGTCAGGTAATCAGACCCCAACGCGTTGAGCCGATGCTTTTATCGGCTTCAATGTCCACGTTGAATACGTATTTTTCCTATTGACAATGAAATGTTAATTACGTTCATCTTTATCGTTAATAATAAATAGACACACTTCTCTGTTCCTGTTCGGGGTATAACGCGATTAACGCGTGATGACTCTCGCCCCTGCTTTACGGCCACCAGCGTAACGGCCATGCCGCCAACTCCCCTATGCTCCTCGCGGCCACGCCGCCGCACTGCCTCCGGGCGGCGTGATCGCCCCGTAAAATCAGAGCATGCGGCGCAAAATCGCCTGCCGGGCAAAACAGTGGTGTTTAATCACCGCCGCGACGTGCAGCACGATCATGGCCGACAGCGCGATACACGCATAACGGTGCACGGCGAAAAAGAAGCGGTTAACGTCGAGATTTGCAATCGGGCGTGGGAAGTCAATCGCGCCGAAAACGGCAAAGCCGTGCTCTAGCATGAGGAATCCGCTGAGCAGCACCACGAAAATCAGCAGGTAGAATATTTCGTGCAGCAAATGCACCAATCCCTTCTGGTGCCCTTGCAACATATCGCCATAGGGCACCTTCGGCCGGAAAAAGCGCCAGATAAAACGCGCCGCCATCAGCGGTGTCAGCACCAAGGCCAACGACATATTGGTCACGGAGAAAAAAGCGAAGATGCGCGCATCCGTCATAAAATGCAGCGAATAACCAACGATCATTACGTAGATCATGACCGCGGCAATGCCCCAATGCAGTAACCGACTGAAAAGATCGTAACGGGCAGGTTCGTGTGACATAAAACTCCTTGAAAAGCGGCCATCGCTGGCCGCTTGGCTATCCGATTTACGCTTACTTTTTCAGGATCCAGGCATCCTGCCAGTTGGATCCCACGCCCGGCTCATAATGAGTCGCGCCGCTGTTCCACTGCATGCAGTAACCGCTGTAAGGGAAAGGTTTGCACTGATACACCTTACCGTTCTTCGGCTGCAGCACCGTGGTGCCGGCGGTGTATTTACTCAGCTCGTTCGGGAAGACGAAGTTGTAGTCGCCGTTGCCGCCACCGCCGGTGGAGTCTGCTTCCAGGTTGAAGTTTTCGATATCAGGCTGAATGCTCTGCCCGTTGTCGTTGCTGGCGATCACTTTCAGCATGTGGTGGCCTTCGCTGACGTTGGTCAGCGCGATGGTCAGCGGCTGGCTGGCGTCTTCCAGCGTCTCTTTCACATAGCCTTTCTCCGTCTGGCCGTGATCGTAAACGCGCGCTTCAACCGTCAGCTTGCCTTTGACCTCGGCATTGAAGGTCAGCTGGGCTTTACCGTCCTTGATCTTGGTGCTGGACAGATTGCCGATGCGGATCTCCTCGGTAATGGCCGGCGTTTCTTCCTCATAGGAGATCACTACGCTCTTCATCGGGCTACCCTGCTTGGCGAAGACCGCGTTATTGCCGAATACCGGGTTGACGTTGCCTTTGCCGTCTTTCACTCCGGCGCGCACCGTTTTCTGCTCGACGTTGATCTTGGTTGCCAGTGCGTGGCTCCAGCGGTTTTTGTCGGTCAGCGCCTCGCTGTCGATCGCCAGCTCGGTTTTCATCGCCAGCACTTCGCCGCTCGCGTCGAAGAAGCGAGCGATCACTTTATCGCCAACCTGCAGGTTTTTACCGGTGAGGGATCCCTGCAGCTGCTTGCGCCATTCGGATACGACGCCGTCGTCCTCGAAGTTGACGTCAACCACCTGATAGAAACTGTTCACCGTGTCATTGATTTCCCACACGCCGTAAATCACCTGATAGCCGGTTCTCTCCGGCACCACGCACTGGTGCACTTCGCGATCTTTTGGCGCCTGAGCATGGCCATCAACCTCGCAGAACGGCTCTTTTTCGAAAGCCTCGCGCGACAGCGGCTTGTTCACGTCCCAGTCTTGTTTGGTGATGTAGTAACGCCAGTTATTGGTTTTGTGCTTGGCGGTGTGGTACCAGGTGAACGTCTGCGGCCCCGGCTTCATGGTGTTCAACGCCCAGACGTTGACGCCCTGGCGATCCAGCGGTTCGAAGCCATTAACCCCGCCGCTGGCCAGCTGGCCGTCGAGCGGCGTAGCGCCGCCAGGGAAGCCGGAAATCTGCTCAACGCTCTGCGGTTCCCACTGCGCCCGGCCGCAGTCGGTGTTGCTGCCCAGCTTGCACTTGTAGGCGCGGCTTTCGGGAACTTCGATATACCCATGCGACCAGGCGGCCGACGAGGCAGCAAGCGTTGCCATCATCAGGGCGATTTTGGATAATTTCATTACGACTCCAGTTAAATTTATTGGATTCCAACTGAGTGAGAAGAAACTCAAAGAGATGCGGCGATACCGCGAGAGGAATAATAAGTAGAAGCCCTGAACGCCAGGCACTTAGAATGCATTAAAATAATAAAACCTAATACGGCCAAGATATTAAATGGCATGACAAACGTTTAAAATAATCCGGAAATCGCGAAGCGCCGCCTTGCGGCGAAAGAAATAAGCGCACCGTTCCTATTCCACAGAGAGAATAACGTGACATTGAAAAATATCGCCGCAGCGGTCTTGGCCTCCCTGCTGCTCTCCGGCTGCCAGCACGCCGCCAAATCGGCCCCTGACGCCGCCGCCCAACGCGACCAGCTGTCGTCGCTGGTCGGCGCCGGCTTGTTTTTGAGAGAGCGTTGCAATCGCGCCGACATCCCGGCCGACGATAAGCTCACGGCGGCGGCGCTGCAGGAAGCAGAGAAAAAAGGGTGGTCGCCGGCGCTCAATCGCGCCCAGTTGCTTGCTGCAGGTCAACGCGTCGCCGCACAGCTGGCGGCCGACGCCACGCCGCTGCAGGAGAAGTGCAGCGAATTCAATCGGTCACTGGCGCCCTTTCTAGCCCAGCTCCGTTAGCCCCCCAGCGGCAGCGCAAACCATTGGCAGGCCACCGCGCCTGCGCCCGCCGTCGCCAGCCCCGGCCCGAAAGGCAGGGGCTGAGTTCCATCACCGCCGCGCCATACGCGCAGCAACAGCCACAGCAGGCTGCCGGCGGAGGCAAACAGCAAGATCGACGGCAAAGCGGCATACCCGCCCCAGGCGCCAAGCGCCGCCAACAGTTTAAAATCGCCGTATCCCAGCCCCTCGCGGCCGGTCGCCAGACGAAATGCCCAATACAGCAGCCACAGCGTCAGATAGCCCGCCATCGCGCCGACCACCGCCGCCGGCAAAAAGGCCGGGTGCGCCAGGCAATGCCACAGCAACCCGCCCCACAACAGCGACAGCGTCAGGCAATCCGGCAGGAGTTGGCGCTCGCTGTCAATCGCCGCCAGCGCCAGCAACAACGCAACAAACGCAAGCATGAAAAACCAATCAACCCCGATGCCGAGACGCCAGGCCAGCATGATTCCCATCAGCATCAGAAATAACTCCACCAGTGGATAACGCACGGGAATAGGGCTGCGGCAATAACGACAGCGGCCACGCAACAGCAGCCAACTTAATAGCGGAATATTATCGAACGCCGATAATTGTTTTATGCATGACGGGCAAAATGAACGCGGCCAAACGAGATCAAATCGCTCGGCCTGCGTCGTTTCTATTTCACGCTCAAGCATGATAGGCAGCCGATAAACGACCACGTTAATAAAACTGCCGACGCACAGACTCAACACGGCGCTAAATAACAGCCAGTGTTCATCCGCCGCCGCGTTTAGGGCGAATAGCATGATTTTTCTGATTCCTGATGATTCGTTAGCGTGGGTTACATCGGCGGCTGCGTCGTCACCTGCAGCCGGCTGACCTGCACGACGCCCGGCGCCTGCCCCGCGCGCTCCACGGTGAGCGCGAGCACGCGGATACCGTGCTCGCGCTGCAGGGCAGCCAACCACGACAGCAGGCTTTCGAACGGCACAGGCGGCAGCCTCACCCGCATCTCCGCGTCACTTTCCGTCAGGTCGGCGAGGGGAATGCGGTACGCTTGCGCGCTCTGCCGCAGCCGCTCCGGCAGTTGCTCGCGCGCAGCGGCGCCCGGCGGCGAGCGAGCCTGCAGTTGCTGGATGACACGTGCCTGCCCCTGCAGCGCCGCCAGCCGTTGTGCGCTTTTCTGCGCCTGTGAAAACTGATACAGGCAGTAGCCGCAGGCTACCAACAACAACAGGCTTAACAACACCGCCCGCCGCAACGCCTTATCGTGCCACCCGATATTCATCGCTCACCTCTCACCGTCAGGACCGCCTGGTTGGGTGCGCCGCCTTCTCTGAACGTCATACTGACCTCGCCATCGTTAACCGGTGCCGGCAGCGGCACGTCGTTTCTGTTCACCGTCACCACCAGACGATCGTCGGCAGCGTCGAAAGCCAGCGCCTGCAGCTGCGGGGGCGCCCATAAAGCGAGTGCCCCGGCCGCGTAGGGCAGCAGCCTGAACAGCTGCGGCGCATTCAGGGCGTCTTGCATACGCCGCACCTGCGCTTTCGCCGCCTGTTCCGCAAACGCCGGCGCGGTCTGGCCAGGCAGCAGGCGCTGAGACAGTACCGCTATCCGGCTCTCGTTCTGCCGGGCCATCTGTTGGTGATGCAAACCGCCCACCAGCAGCGAACCACTGAGCAACAGCAGCGCGCAGACGGTCTTATCGGGCAGGCGACGCGGCCAGCGTACGCTCGGTTTGAAACGCCCCTGCAGCAGCGTGGCGGGGCTGCTCCAGGCCTCTTGCGCCAGTTGCCAGAGCGGATCCTCGTCAATGCGCGCCGCTTCCCAGCCCGCCGGAATCTCCCCGCCGCAGTGCAAACACCAATCCGGCGTCGGCAGCGGAGTGCAATCCCGCCAGGCATCGGGCAGCGACAAGCTCTGCCCATTCCCCGTTCGGATCAGCCAGCGATCGCGCCAGCGCAGCGCGCTGCATTGGCCCGGCAGCGGCAATGCCAGCACGTCGGGCAGCATTTTATCGGCGCGAATGCCGCAGGCGCTCAGGCGCTCGACCCAGCCCTGCATCTGCGCCAGCGCGACGCCGGCGAGGGTGAAATCACGCTGCGCCTTGCCCAGCACCGCCCAGTGCATCTGCTCGGTATCGGTCAACAGCCCGGCCTCGTGGGCGTAGGCCAGCGCCAGTGGCGTCGCCTGCCGGGCCTTGCCCTGGAATGTCGTTTGTCTCAGCACCACATGACGGGCAGGCACCAGTACCACGACTCGGCTGCCCTGCGCCATGGCTGCCAACTCGCCGCCGCCGTCGGTCAGATCGAGGCGGGCGCCAAAGCGGCAGCGCGTCTCGCCGACGTGGCCCCAGCGCACATCGGCCATCGAGTCCTCGCTCAGCGCGATAAGCAGGATTGTGTTCGCCACCCTTTACCCCTCCCCTCTGTCGAACTGGCGTCTGCTGACCGTGATGCCTGACTGGCCCGGTTGCCACGCGCTGACGAGCCGATAGCGCCCGTCATTCAGCGTCAGCTGCAGCTGCGCAATCCAGCGGCTGTCGTCGAACTTCAATCGCTCGTCGAGAGCGTCGTCATCCAAGGCTTGCAGCGCTTTTTCCTGCGACAAAAACGTCAGCGTCTGCCACCCCTGCGGCGGGCGGGCCGCCAGCAACGTCCGCAGCCGTTCTCCGCCCAGGGCGTTCATCAGCATCGCCCGCAGCAGCGGCAACCGGGCCTCATCCACGGCGTCCGGGTTGATCTGCAATTCAGCATCCGGCGCCGCACAAAGCTGCGGCGCGAGGCGCAGGTATAGCTCACGATCGATACCGGCCAGCTCCCGCAGTTCGCTGATATCCCCCATCAGGTACCCTTCGCCATAAGCCCGGGCGACGATCGCATCGGCAATCGCGCCTGCCTGCGCGTCGGCGATGCCCAGGTTGTTCAGTAACAGCATGAATATCCGCCTCTCTTTATTGGGGGGAACCCCCTCGCTATCTCCGACCTCCGTTGGGCCGGCGGCGCGGATCAGGGCGTTTACGTTGAAACAGGCATCGACCCGGCGCAGGCGTATCGCCACTTCCCCCTCTTCGGTACGCATACTGAACGCCGCCCCAGAGGCTTCCCAGGCCTTGCGCTGCTCTCCTGCCTGCCGCCACCGCTGTTGGGCGTAGATCTCCCCGCCCAACAGCAGCCATTTCGCCCTCAGCCGATCCTGCTGAGACTGGGTGCGCGCCAGCGAACGCTGCCAGTGGTCATTGATATTGACCGCCACGATCGCCATCAGCGACATCATCAGCAGCACCATCAACAGCGCCATACCGCGTTGTTTTTTCATCATGGCCTCGCCGAGGGCAGCGCGATGATGCGCCGTATTTCCCCCAACGCGGGGGTCTCGACGGTGATCTCCACCGCCTGCGGCAGCAGCCCGCCGGCGCGCCAGGCCGTCAACCATTCGCCTTGCCGGTAAAAACGCAGGCGGAACCGCGTCACCTCCGGCAGCAACAGCACGCTGCGCGCCGTCGCCTGCGGGCTGCTCAAATTCGGGTAGCTGAGGCGCTCCAGCCGCCCCTGCCGGTGGCGATAGGCCACCCGCTCCTGCGTGGCACGCGGCAGCCGGGCCTGCGGATTCGACCAGCCGCTTCGGATCAGCAACAGCTGAAAATCCACGTCTTCCCCCTCCGCCGTCTGCAGCACCGCGAATTCCGGCTCCGCCGGCCTGCGTTTATCACCGATCGGCGCACGCGCCTGCGCATGAGCAAAATCGCGCTCGACGATCGCCAGCGCCCGTTGCAGCTGGGTCAGCTGCGTCGATTTGCGCTGGGTAATTTCGTCGTTTTTCAGCACGCCCCTGAAGACCGCCAGGGCGGTGAGCGACAGCATGGCGAACAGGGCGATGGCCAGCAGCATTTCCACCAGCGTAAAACCGCGTTGCAAAGCGCGCTTCATGGCAACCCCCGGTAAGCCTGTAACTCCGCCAGCACGTTGCGATCCTGCGGATCGCGCCTGACTTCGATCGCTATCGCCCGCATTCCGGCGTCGCTGGTCTCCTGCCCACGATAACGCCAGTGCCAGGTCTCACCGGCCATCACCGTGGTGCCCGAATGCCAGGCCAGCGTCGGCGGCTGCGGATCGAGCTGCAGCAGCGTCAGCTGGTTGTCCGCTACCCACAGCGCAACGGTCTTGGCTTCGATCTCGCTCAGGCTACGCACCTGGCCGCCGGTGCTGTTGATCAGCGCCAGGCAACCGATGGCGAAGATCATCAAGGCCACCATCACTTCCAGCAGTGTCATGCCCTGCTGGCGTCTCATTTTCCGCGTCATCGCAACGAATGTCCGTCGTTTCAAATACGAAGTAACCGGGCGCCTGCAATCGCCACAGGCACCGCCCCTGCGACAGCGCTACGCTGAACGCCGTGGTTTCGCCCCCCGGATGCAGCCACACCTGCGGCGGCCGCGCCGCCGCGTCATCGAGCGCGACGGTTTGCCCTTCAACGCTCAGCCACAGCGCGATGCCGTCCGGCAGGGCGTATGCCTCCCGGCTCGCCTGCCCCGCAGCGGCAACGCTGCGCCAACCGCCGCTGCCGAACGCCACGCCATAACTCACCCCTTCGCGCTCGGCCCGCTCGGCGAGGGCATTCAACCAATGGTTCAGCCGCTCCCCCTGCCGTGCCAACGCTTTCTCATCCGCCGGAAAACTCAGCATCACCAGGCCGCTGGTCACCCCCAGCAGCAGCAATACCAGCATGATCTCCAGCAGCGTAAAGCCGCGTATGCGCCTCATGGCGCGTCGGCGTCGGCCACCCAGTTGCCGATATCGTCATCGGTGTCGGCGATGCCGTCCGGCCCCAGAGAAAACACGTCCAGCTTGCCGTGACGCCCCGGATTACGCAGACGATACTCCTGCCCCCAGGGATCTTGCGGCAACCGGCGGATATAACCGTCTTCGGGATAATTTCTCGGGATCGGCGCCAGCGCCGGTCGGGTCACCAGCGCCGCCAGCCCCTGTTCCGCGCTGGGATAACGCCCGTTGTCCAGCTTGTACATATCCAACGCGTTCTCCAACGCGACGATATCGCTGGCGGCCTTTTGCCGATCGGCCTTCTCCTTGTTTCCCATCAGGCTTGGAATGGTCAGGCTGGCCAACAGCCCCAGAATGACGATCACCACCATGATTTCCAGCAGCGTAAACCCTCGCTGCCGTGACCTGCGCATCTTGCTGATATGACTCACTTTACTCTCCATTAACGGCATGATTAGCCGACCATATTATTGAGCTGCAATATCGGCTGCAGGATGGCCAAAATGATAAACAGCACCGAACCGGCCATCGCGATCACCAATAAAGGCTCAAACAGCCCCAGCGCCAGCGTGACTTGCCGGCCGAAGGCCTCCTGCTGCATCGTCGCCGCCCGTTCGAGCATCATGTCCAGCTCACCGCTGCGCTCGCCGGACATGATCATGTGCCGCATCATCGGCGAGAACAGCGCGGTACCCTCAAGCGACGGCGACAATCCTTCGCCCTCCCGCACCCGCTCCATCGCCGCCAGCAGCCGTTCGCGGGCGGCATCGTTGCCCAACACGCCGGCGCTGATGCGCATCGCCTCCAGCAACGGCACCGCGCTGGCGTTCAAAATGCTCAGCGTTTTGGCGTAGCGCGCCGTGTTCACCGCCAGCGACAGCTTGCCGACCACCGGCAACCGCAGGATGAACGCATGCCAGCGCACGCGCCGCGCCGGATCCCGCAGGCGATAGCGGAACGCGCCAAGGCCCGTCAGCACCGATATCAGCGCCAACGCCCCCCATCGACGCAGCCCGTCGCTGGCGCCGAGCAGCATCCGGGTCGACAGCGGCAAGGTCTGCTTCATATGCACAAACTGTTCGATCACCTTCGGCACCACCGCCGTCAACAGGATCGCCACCACGCCGATTGCCACCGTCGTCAGCACCATCGGGTACACCAGCGCCTGCACGATTTTGTTCTTCATTTGCTGGCGCTGTTCGACGTAGTCGGCCAGCCGTTCCAGCACCGGCGCCAGATGGCCGGAAATCTCACCGGCGGCCACCATGGCGCAATAGAGGCGGTCAAAAATCTGCGGATGCTGACCCAGCGCCTGCGCCAGCGGAAAGCCCTCCAGAATGCGCTGCCGCACCTGAGCCAACGCCGCCTGCAGACCTTTTTTCTCCGTTTGCCGCGCCACCGCCATCAGCGCTTCCTCCAGCGGCAGCGCAGCGGACAGCAGCGTCGCCAGCTGCCGGGTCAACAGCGCCACATCGCCGCTGCTCACGCCGCTCATCCAGCGGCCCGCAAACATGCCGGCGAAAGCGGGCCGCCTGCGCGCTTGCACCGCCAGCACCTGCCACCCCTTTTCACGCAGGCGATCGCGGGCGTGGCGCAGAGAATCCGCCTCCAACACGCCGCGCTGGGCGCGCCCCTCACGATCGCAGGCGCGATAATCAAACTTCATCGCCGTCCCCTTCGCGCGTCACTCGCAGCACTTCCTCCAGGCTGGTCTCCCCGGCGCGCATCTTGGCGATCCCATCCTGGCGCAGCGGCAGATAGCGTTCGGCGGCCAGTTTCGCGATGTCCAGCTCGCCGTCACCGCGATGGATCGCCATGCGCATCGGTTCATCCAGCACCAACAGTTCGTGCAAGCCGATTCGGCCGTGATATCCCTGCCCGCCGCAGGCCTCGCACCCCAACGGGCGCCAGCAGGTCACCGCCGGCGTCGGGGGCAGCCCCAGCAGGCGCCGCTGCGCGTCAGACAACGCATAAGGCTCGCGGCACTGCGGGCACAGCCGGCGCACCAGGCGCTGCGCCAACACGCCGCTGAGCGAACTCGAAAGCAGAAACGGTTCGACCCCCATGTCCCGCAGCCGGGTCACGGCGCCGATCGCCGTGTTGGTATGCAGGGTCGACAGCACCAAATGCCCGGTCAATGAGGCCTGCACCGCGATCTGCGCCGTTTCGCCGTCGCGGATCTCGCCGATCAGCACCACGTCGGGATCCTGACGCAGCAGCGCGCGCAGCCCGCGCGCGAAGGTCATGTCCACCTTGGGATTCACCTGCGTCTGCGCAATGCCGGCCAACTCATATTCGACGGGATCTTCGATCGTCATGATGTTGCGCTGTTCATCGTTGATCTGGCTCAGCAAGGTATAGAGCGTGGTGCTCTTGCCGGAGCCGGTCGGCCCGGTGACCAAAATGATGCCGTGCGGCTGGCGGATCAGGCGCAGCAACGCCTGCTGGTGCGCCGGTGCCATGCCCAGGCTGGGCAGTTCGAGCCGCACGCCCTGTTTGTCCAACAGGCGCATGACCACGCGCTCGCCGTGGCTGGCCGGCATCACCGACACCCGCACGTCAATCGCTCGCCCGCCGACCTTCAGCGCCATGCGCCCATCCTGCGGCACGCGCTTCTCGGCGATATCCAGCTTCGACATCACCTTGATGCGCGACACCAGCAGCGCCGCCAGCTTGCGCTGCGGCGCCAAAATCCGCCGCAGCGCGCCGTCGATGCGAAAGCGGATCACCAGCTCGCTCTCGTAGGTTTCGATGTGGATATCGGAGGCGCGCTCTTTGATCGCCTCGCTCAGCAAGGCGTTGATCAGGCGGATAATCGGCGCATCGTCCTGTTCGTCCAATAGGTCTTGCTGCTGCGGCAGCTCCTCGGCCAGCGCGTAAAAATCCAGTTCGCCGCCCAGGTCGTCGATCATTTTCTGCGCCTGGCCGCTTTCCTGCTGGTAGTGCGCCACCAGCCGTTGATCAAAAGCCTCCGCCTCCAGCCGGGCCAGCGCCGGCTCGCCGGGCAGGCAGCGGTAGGCCTCCATCAATGCGGCGTGGCTTGTGTCAGGGTGACAATAAATCTGGATACCGTGCTGCCCGTCAACGGCCAGCACGCCATGCTGGCGCGCCCAGGAAAAAGGCAGCAGCGGCCCCGCAGAACGGGGCTTCACGGGCGCACTCCCCGCGAATAAAACGCGTCGATACTTGCAACGGTGGCGAGAAACGCCCGATTGTCGGGAGCCTTCTTATCGCCGGCGATCTCGCCGCGCAGTGCGTCATTCAGCTCACGATCGTCCTGCTGTTCGGCGTCGAACTTGCCTAACTTGCGTTGGCTCTGCCGGGCATATCCCTCGGTGCTGCGAATGATGGTCGGGCGGATAAACAGCATCAAATTACGCTTGCTCGCTTTGGTGGCGGTCGAGCGAAACAGCGCCCCCACCAGCGGGATCTTGCCCAGGATCGGCACGCTGCTCTCCAGCTCCGAGTTGGACTTGTCCAACAGGCCGCCCACCACTACGGTTTCGCCGCTGTCCACCAGCACCGTGTTGTTAACCGTGCGGATATTGAAGGTCGCCCCCAGCGAATCCGGCGTAGCGCCGGCGCTTTCGGCAACGCTGGAGACCTCCTGTTCGATCTGCATCAGCACGGACTGGCCCTGGTTGATCTGCGGTTTGACCTTGAGTTTGATCCCCACCGTCTTGCGCGACACGGTATTGAAGACGTTATCGCTATTGGTGGTTTGCGAACCGGTCAGGATCGGCACATCCTGCCCGACGCTGAATTCCGCCTCGGCGTTATCCAGCGTGACGATGCTCGGCGTGGCCAGGATATTATTTTGGTTGTTGCTGGCGATGGCGGTCAGCAATACGCCCCAGTTACCGCTGTAGAAACCGGTCATCAGGCCGTTGGCCTTGCCGAACACGTCGCTCATGCCGTTTTCGAACCCCGCCGACACCCCGGGAATCTGGCCGGCGAACTGCGTGCCACCACCGTATTTGTTGGCCCACTGCACGCCGATGTTCAGCCCCTGCCCATCCTGCACTTCGACGATCACCGCTTCGACCAGCACCTGCGCGCGGCGCACGTCGAGCTTGGCGACCACCGCCTCCAGATCGCGCATCACATCCGGCGCGGCGGTGATGATCAGCGCATTGGTCTGCTCATCGGCCTTGATCACCACATTTTTCAGCAGCGCCACGTTGGCGGCGGCGCTCTCCTTCTCGTTTTGCAGGCCCGCACTCACGCCGGTCAGCACCTCGACCAGGCTCTGCGCCTTGGCGTATTTGAGAGGGATAACCTGGGTATTGCCCTGGGTGACGCTCTTGTTATCCAGCTGGTCAATCAGTTCTTTGGCGTGTTCGCGGCTCCGATCATCCCCGGCGATCATCACGCTGTTGGTCCGCTCATCCGCCACCAGCCGCAGCGAGCTCGCGCCGGCCGTGCGCCGTTTGCCCTCTTCGCGAAACAGTTCGTTCACCATGCGCGCGATCTCCGGCGCCGCCGCATGCTTCAGCGCGAGAGTTTCGACCCGATTGCCATCGTCCTGATCCATCTCCCTGACGAGCTCGAGCAGGCCATTGACCACGCTGGCCCGGCCGGTGATCAACAGCGCGTTTCCCTGCTCGTAATGCGCCACGCTGCCCACGCCGATGCTGTCGTTGAGCTGGCGCAATATCGGCGAAACGTCTTTGGCCGCGATATTGCGCAGCGGTACCACGCGCATCACCACTTCATCCCCTTCGGCGATCGCCTCGCCGCCGTTTTGTGCCAGCGCGGCTCTTTTTCCCTCTTTGGCGGCGATCACCTTCAAGACGTTATTGGGCATGCCGATGACCGTATAGCCATAGACATCCAGCACGTTGAGAAAGAACTGGTAATACTGCTTCTCGTCGAGCTGTTCATAGCTGCGCACCGTGACCTTACCTTTCACCGCCGGATCGATAATGATGGTTTTTCCCAGGTTTTTACTGACCGTATTGATAAATTCCTGAATGTCCGTGCCTTTGAAATTGGCGGAGAATTGCTCCGCGCGCGCCGCGCCAGCCAGCACAATCATGACGGCCACCGCCGCTAACGCGCGCCATAAGCCGGCGCTCCAGCCTGGGCCGGAACGATAAATAAAATGCGTAATCACAATGTCGCCTTATGCTATAAAACACCCCGCGCCGAAACGGCGCGCCGGCTACTCTTTAAACGTCAGCGTGGCGTAATAGCCGTTTTCATCGAGCAGTATTTTATTTTTCACTATCCGCACGATGACGGCATTGCTGCCGGCCAGACGGTCGCCAACGCCATAACCGGTTTGCTTGCCGCCATGCTCGACGATGACCAGGCTTTTTTTGGCGTTATCGCTGAACAGCAAACCCGCTATCTTGCCAAGCGCAGCGGCTTCCGGTGCGTTAGCCAGCAGCTCGGCACCGATCGCCCATTCGCCGACTTTATACCCGTGCGCCTTTTCGCCGTCTTTCGCCGCTTGATAGCGGCCAAACCAGTGCGCGTCATTAATTTTTCCGATGTCCTCTTCCTGAGGAAAGACAATATGGCGCCCCGGCCCGGGCGCGTTTTCACGGCTCGGCTCAACGGGCGCGCCATCCCCGGCCATCATTCGCCATCCCAGCTGAAGCATGAACGCCAGATTCGTCAGAAAAAAAAGAAGCATAAAAAAATCTATCAACCGTTTGCTCACGGCACCCCCGGTTATTCAACGGCGCCAACGCTAAGCGGAAATACCGACCACCATCGCGACGGAAAACAGCAGCGTGATGACCAGAGCCACTTTATAATTCACGGCGTCCAGCCACGTTCGCCGGCGCTTATTAGCCGATGATGACGGGCATTCCCCCTGCAAATTAGCGGCCGCACGCTCGCAGGCTTGAAAGCTCAACATCACGCCAAATCGGGGAATGGTCTTGATCACCTCGCCAGGAATACCGTGGCGGGAGAGCAAAGAGCGGCATTGGAATATCATCTGATAATAGTTATTGTCGCTGATGGTCTCATGGTTGCAAAACCAGACAGCGCGAATAATGTCGTTCTTCTTATAAATACCGCTCAACAGGCACAGCATGAAGCGCCGCTGTAATTCGGTCATTTCAATGAGCACATTCTCTTTTTTAAACAACAGCGTTTTTTCATTGTTGTTTAATATTACCAACTCATTTTCCAACAGAGTCTCGTTCAGGGCAATGTTATGTATGTCCATCTCTCGCCTATCAGTTTAATGAAGTTCAAAGGCCCTCTGTGCCATCACCTTTGCACGCATGCGGCGAGATGCATTTTCAATGAAAATTAATGGTTCGCCGTTTCAAGAGCGGCCTCAATTAATCATGCGAAAAACATTCATGCAACTTATTTCTTTAAAATAAACAATATAAAATTAATATGGTCACATCATACTACCTTAGATTCATTAAATCATTTAAAAACATGACGATAGCAGGTTTTATAAAATAGCTAAACCACCATTAAATTTGATTAATGATAAAGAAAATAGACATTCACGCATAATAACCCATGTTATTAGTTGCGTGCTAAAAAGGCAGGAGGCGAGGATGTAAAGGGTAACAGAAATACACCTTAAGCTCACATAAAAAACGAGATAAAAATCAGGATTCGATATTACATAAAAACATCGGCGAGTAGGCATTGCTGAACATCAACGTATTCTTGTCTACGCTGCGAATATGATAAAACGTCGATTCATTGCTGAAAAAGTAAGTATACACCTCTTCCGGCAAGGTATCGCGCGGTGAATAATTCACCTCACCATAGTGGAAACGATAGAAACTGCCTTGCGAGACATAGCTGAAATTAACCCGTCGGTTGACGAAATACTTCTCTTCACCGTCGTTGGCCAGGCCCGACAAGATCATCACGCCCTTATCGCCCGACAAAAAGATGTAGTTTATTTTTAGCGACAGCTGGATGTCATCGTGTGCCGCCTGCGCGTCCAGCGAATTGAAATAATTGAACGTGGCGTTCGCTTCGCAGGAAAAATCACCGAACTCATGATGGCTGCGAACCAGGGAATACACCACGCTGCCAGTCAACACGCACAGGCCGACCAGCGTGGCTGACAAAATATTTAACTTTTTTTCCATGCCCGGATGTACTCGCTCTCACAATTATGCAAAACGGCCGCACTGTCCTTCGTGCATTTGGCGATAAACTGGCGTCCGCTGTCTTCATTGGCATTATGAGAACGGTTAACCTTGGTAATGACAATCTCACCGGGGCGGCAACGCTGGCCATAAAGATCCTTCCTGACCAAGAACTGCAAATAGTCGTCCTGATGATTCTCCAAAAAATGGCCGGCATAGTAGATCGGGCAGCCGTTTACCGTCCCCACGTAAGACAATACCTGCTTCTTTTCACTGTCGCGATGATGTTTGTAATAGATAAAGCACAGCGCCAGAAAAGATAATGGCACGACGATCGATAAGCTGCGCAGCAGAATAAAAAAATAGTGGTGGGTGTTTTTTGACGTTGCGGTCGGCGCAGCCAAGGGAACCGGGGCATCGGCAAGCGGCGGGGGATCGGGTAAATCAATCCGCAGTCGGTCGATCGGTATTATTCTATTGAGTCTATACCCCTTTTTAGAGAGGGTAACGATCAGGCGTTCATTGAAACCGACAGACGTCAATGCCCGCCGCGTCAGGCTGATATATTGATTCAACGTCGCCGAAGAGGCGCTCAGGCCGTGATCGGTCCACACCTGCTGCAACAGCGTATCCCGGCTCACCGCCTCGTGGCCATGCTCAAGCAAACATTTGAATACTCTAGAATTAACGCTGGATAAGAAAACTTCCCGTCCCTTCTTTATACTCTTCAATGAACCGTTTTCAGTGTTAAATGTAATATCTTTATCAATGATATAAATCATGTTCAGCCTGACAGCGCACACGGGTTATTATTTAAACTTATTCAGCGAGTTCGACGACCGCCGCGAAGCGCGGATAGTTTTTTCGCACAGAGAATAAACAATACTAACGCCATCCCAACAGGCGTGCAACTTTAAGAATTTTCCCTATGCCTGCGCCATTATTTGCCCCACAAATAACGATATAAACGCTATTTTTTTCACCGTCATCGGATCTGTTGGCAACCCTATAGGGGGAGAAGGGCAAAAACGGCGCAGAGGAAAAGACGCTCGCTCGCGGCGTGCGAAATGACGCTTGTGCAGCTGTCGACAGGAAGAATAACGGGGAAAAACGTTTTTGCGGGCCGCAAATGGGTGGGGACCCTGCCAGCTACATCCCGGCACACACGTCACCTGCTGCGGCTGCTTCCTTCCGGACCTGACCGAGTTCACAAGTTAGTGTTGCGGGAGAACCAACAGGGCCCCCATTGACGGCTTCTGTACTCCGAAGCGGTGGGCATTATCGGCGATGCCCTATCAAATAGCAAGCCAACCGGGACCAACCGCTGTTTTCTTACCCACCTGCGCTGTGGCACACTCTCCGCCTGGGTTTTGACTCGCGCAGGAACAGCAACATGCAACCAGAAGACGCCTCTTTCAGCCAGCGGGTATTCCACATCGTGGCCGCCATTCCTTACGGCAAAGTCACCACCTACGGCGAAGTTGCCCGGCTGGCCGGTTCACCGCGCGCCGCACGTCAGGTCGGCGGCGTGCTGCGGCGTTTGCCGGAAGGCAGCACGCTGCCCTGGCACCGGGTGATCAACCGCCACGGGCAGATATCGCAGCAGGGGGAGGATTTTCAACGGCAGCGGCAGGCATTGCTGGCGGAGGGGATTATTTTCGGCCCGCACAGCACGGTCGATTTCGATCGCTACGGCTGGCGCTGGTAAAACAAAACAGCCTTTGGCCGAAGCGCAAAGGCTGTTGATTTCATCTTGCTGTACCGCAGTAAGATTACTGCATGGCGGTTGGCGCAGCCTGAATCGGCACACCCTGAACCGGAACCAGCAGCAGATCGGCACGGGTGCCGTTGCGGTTGACCACTTCCTGGATGGTGTCGGTAATAAACATCAGTCGCCCGTTGACCGTCACCGCCGCGCTCAGAATGATACGCGCATTCGGTTGGATGTCGGACGGGTTATACGGCAGCGTAAAGCTGAACGGTGCCTGTTGCCCTTCAGTGCGTACCGCGCGCTGTGCAATCACTTTAGACGGCGCATCCGCCAGCGAGGCGTCAGAGAGGGTGACCGTCAGTACGGCGTCCGGCGGCAGCGCAATGCGCTGACGTATATTAACCGAACCTGTCACCGCCGGGCCCTGAATCTGCGTTTGCGCAGCCGCCGGGTTACCGGCCGCCTGTGTAGGCACATCAGCACTCTTTTGCGCGCATCCTGCCAGCGTGATCGTCAGTGCCGCGGCACCGCCTACGATTTGCCAGAGTTTCATGGATCGGTCTCCTTTTTTATTATCAACATGTTGGTGGCTTTCACCACCGCACCTATTAAACTTAGCACAAAACACTGACAAATCCACTTTGCTCCACCTATTAATCACTTAGCCTGTCCAAAGCGCCCACTATTAAGAGCATTCTCATCGGCCCTATAACGCAAGATGTTGACGCCGCGCCGTGATATTCCGCACACTGCGCAAAATGATTATTAGAAAGGTAACAACTTTATGAGCCAGGCATTGCAAAACCTCCTCGATCTGCTGGATCTGGAGAAAATCGAAGAAGGGCTGTTCCGCGGCCAGAGTGAAGATTTGGGGCTGCGCCAGGTGTTCGGCGGGCAGGTGGTCGGCCAGGCGCTGTACGCCGCCAAGCAGACGGTGCCGGATGAACGCAGCGTGCATTCTTTCCACAGCTACTTCCTGCGCCCGGGCGACAGCAGCAAGCCTATCGTTTACGATGTGGAAACCCTGCGCGACGGCAACAGCTTCAGCGCGCGCCGCGTCAGCGCCATCCAGCACGGTAAACCTATCTTCTATATGACCGCCTCCTTCCAGAGCCCGGAGGCGGGTTTCGAGCACCAGAACCTGATGCCGGACGTGCCGCCGCCGGAAGGGCTGCTGTCCGAATCAGAGATCGCCCAGAAGCTGGCGCATATGCTGCCGGAAAAAGTGCGCGAAAAATTTATCGGCCAAAAGCCGATCGAAATGCGCCCGGTGAAATTCCACAACCCGCTGAAAGGCAGCGTGGAAGAACCGCATCGCTACGTCTGGTTCCGCGCCAACGGCAGCATGCCGGACGATCAACGCATCCACCAATACCTGCTGGGCTACGCGTCGGACTTTAACTTCCTGCCGACCGCGCTGCAGCCGCACGGCGTCGGCTTCCTCGAGCCGGGCATGCAGGTGGCCACCATTGACCACTCCATGTGGTTCCATCGCCCGTTCCGCATGGATGACTGGCTGCTGTACGCGGTGGAGAGCTCCTCCGCCTCCGGCGCACGGGGCTTTGTTCGCGGCCAAATCTACACCCGCGACGGCGTCCTGGTCGCCACCACCGTGCAGGAAGGGGTGATTCGCCAGCGCGACGCCTGATCCGCAGCATAAAGAAAGGGGCGATGTTTCCATCGCCCCTGTCGGCTTCATCATTATTTTAGTCTTTAGCGCACTGCCCTGCTTCGAGTCTTATTGGTTGTAGGCGCTCTCGCCGTGGCTGTTGACGTCCAGCCCCTCGCGTTCCTGCTCTTCCGGTACTCTCAGGCCCACCATCGCGCCCGCAATCTTGAAAGCGATAAAGGCGACGACGCTCGACCACACCAGCGTGATCAGCACGCTCACCAGCTGGATCCAGACCTGATGGCCCATCGTCACCCCTTCGGCGTAGCCGGTGCCGCCCAGTGAAGAGGCGGTGAACACGCCGGTCAGCAGGCAGCCGACAATGCCGCACACCCCGTGCACGCCGAACACGTCGCAGGTGTCGTCCACCTTCAGCCATTTCTTCAGCGTCACTACGCCCCACAGGCCGGCGACGCCGCCCACCAGGCCGATGATCAACGCCCCGCCCACGCCCACGGTGCCCGCCGCCGGCGTCACCGCAACCAGTCCGGCGATCATGCCGGAGCAGGCGCCCAGCAGCGAAGGCTTGCCGCGCAGCACCCATTCGGCGAAGGTCCAGGAGAGAATGGCGCCCGCAGTGGCGACCACGGTGTTGAGGAATGCCAGGGCCGCAATGCCGTTGGCCGCGCTGGCGGAGCCGGCGTTAAAGCCGAACCAGCCGATATACAGGATGGACGCTCCGGTAAACACCATCGGCAGGTTGTGCGGTTTGAAGGCCTCTTTACCGAAGCCGGCGCGCTTGCCGATCAGGTAGGCACCGATCAGCCCGGCGCTGGCGGCGTTGATGTGCACTACGGTGCCGCCGGCGAAGTCCAATGCGCCATCGGTGGCCAGGTAGCCGCCGCCCCACACCATGTGCGCGATCGGCAGATAAGACAGCGTGAACCACACAATCGCGAAGATCAGCACCGCCGAGAAGCGAATGCGTTCGGCGAAGCCGCCCACCACCAGCGCCACGGTGATACAGGCGAAGGACGCCTGGAAGGCGACGTGGATCATCTGGCTGATGCTGCCGGTGACGCTATCGATGCCGATGCCTTTCAGCATCGCCGTTTCGAACCCGCCAAATACCGCATTGCCCTCGCTGAACGCCAGGCTGTAGCCATACAGCACCCACAGCACGCAGACCAGCGCGAAGGTGACGGTGACCTGCGTCAGCATCGACAGCACGTTTTTGCCGCGCAGCAGGCCGCCGTAAAACAGCGCGATGCCCGGCAGCGTCATGAACAGCACCAACGCAGTGCAGATCATCATAAAGGCGTTGTCGGCCTTATCAGCGACCGCCGGGGCGGCCAGGGCCAAAGAAGGAACCAGGGTTACCGAACTCAGGCCCAACATGGATAACAGTCTTTTCATTATCAATCCATCCCCATCACTTAGCTGAGTTCGCGGTTACAGTGCCGATTCGTCGGTTTCGCCGGTGCGAATGCGGATCACGCGTTGCAACTCGGCAACGAAAATTTTGCCGTCGCCGATTTTGCCGGTGTAGGCGGCTTTGCTAATCACATCAACCACTTCATCCAACTGATCGTCAGCGATGGCGATGTCGATTTTGACCTTGGGCAGGAAGTTGACGTTATATTCGGCGCCGCGATACAGCTCGGCGTGCCCCTTCTGGCGGCCAAAGCCCTTCACTTCGGTTACGGTCAACCCCTGAATGCCCACGGAGGACAGAGCCTCGCGCACGTCCTCCAGCTTGAACGGTTTGATTACCACGGTCACCAGCTTCATATTGCCCCTCCACGAATTAAACCCAAACTCACCCCTGGTACGCGTCATATGTAGCAAGGCCTGTGCCAGATTTGATTTTGCATGACGATTCAGCGGATTAGCGGGAACGCGGGCACCATCAGGCCGCGGCGCCATACCGATACCCTGAATTGATTAAATATCGCGCACTGATTTGGTGCGCATCGCGTCGAAAAAGTGCAGAAAGGGGGCATGGCGCAGGCGGGTTGCCTGCTTGTGGTGCGTGGGAAAAAAGAAGGGCCGCGATCGCGGCCCATGCTCAGGCGGGTTGGCTCTCTTCGCGCACCGCTTCCGCCAGCTGCTCGCCCGCCAGCTGCAGCTGGTACATCTGGTAGTAGCGCCCCTGCTGCGCCAGCAGCTGCTGATGGTTGCCCTGCTCTACCGCCTGGCCGCGATGCAGCACCAGGATGGAATCGGCATCGACGATGGTCGACAGCCGGTGGGCGATCACCACCAGCGTGGTGTGCTCGCGGATCGCTCGCAGCGCGCGCTGGATCGCCTGTTCGGTGCCCGAGTCGATATTGGCGGTCGCCTCGTCGAGGATCAGGATCTGCGGCGCCTGCACCAAGACCCGCGCCATCGCCAGCAGCTGTTTCTGCCCGACGGACAGGTTATTGCCCTGCTCTCCCAGCCGGGTGTGAATACCCTGCGGGAAGCCGCGCACCAGACTCGCCAGCTGCACCGTTTCCAGCGCCTGCCACACGGCGTCTTCCTCGATGTTGCGCCCCAACGTAACGTTGGCCAGCACCGAATCGGCGATCACCACCGGATCCTGCTGCACCATCGCCACGCCCTGGCGCAGCGTGCGGTGCGACAGGCTGGAGATCGGGCGGCCATCGAGACGCACTTCCCCCTCGCTGACCGGGTAATAGCCCATCAGCAGGTTGGCCAAGGTGCTCTTGCCGCTGCCGGTATGCCCGACCAGCGCCACGAAGCCGCGCGAAGGCACCGCCAGCGAAATGTGCTGCAGCACCTTTTTGTCCGCGCGGTAAGCGAAGCTCAGATCGGTGATGTCGATGCGGCCACCGGCCAGCGGACGATCGTCGGCGCCGTAACTCTGCTGGCTGCGATCCATCAGCTCGAAAATGCGTTCACCGGCCACCACCGCCTGCTGCAGGATCGACTGCTGCGACGTGAGCTCGATCAGCGGTTCGTTCAGGCGCCCCAGGTAGTTGATGAAGGCATAGAGCACGCCGACGCCAATCACCCCCTCGCCGCTGAAGCCGAACAGCATCAGCAGCCCGCACAGCACCAGCGCCGAAAACAGGCTGAGCAGCGGTCGCAGCAGGAAACCGTCGAGCCGCAGGGTCTGCATGCGCGCCAGATAGTGCGACTGACTGGCGGCGCTCATGCGTTCACCGAAGCGCACCTGCTGGCGGAACTGCTGAATCACGCCCATGCCGTTGATCACTTCGTTGAAACCGTCGTTGATGTCCGCCAGATAGCTGCGCACCCGGCGCACGATCGGCGTGCTGTAGTATTGATAGATGCCCATCACCACAAACACCGCCGGGAAGATGCAGACCGCCACCAGCGCCATGCGCCAGTCGAGGCTGAACATCGCCACCAGCATGGCACCGATCAGCGCGGCGCTTTTCAGCACCGTGGAGACCACCATCACGTACAGATCCTTGATCACCTCGGTGTCGTTGGTGACGCGCGAGATCAATTGCCCGACCGGCTGCGTGTCGAAGGCGCTGAGCGGCTGGCGCAGCGCGGCGTCCATCACGTCGGTGCGCAGCCGCTGGACCACCCCCACCGCCGCCTGGTTGAACAGCAGCGCCTGGAAGTAGTGCAGCGCCGCCGCCAGCAGCTCCAGCAGAATGTAAGCCGCCGCCAGCCCACCGACGATCGTCAGCGGCAGTTGCCCTTTGGCGACGTAATTATCGATAAAATAGCTCACCAGGATCGGCCCGGCGACTTCCGCCGCCGCCGCGATCCACAGCATCAGCACCGCCAGCCCCAGCGGTTTGCGGTACGGCGAGCCATAGGCCAGCAGCCGCTTCAGCGTCGGCCACAGCTTTTGCACTTTATTCATCGGCCAACGCCTCCTCGCCGTTTTCCGGCGCTTCATCCAGCGCCGCTTCCAGCTGCTGATAACGGTACATATCGCGATACCAGCCCGGCTGCGCCGCCAGCGCCACCGGATCGCCGCGCTGCGCAACGCCGCCGTGCTGCATCACCAGGATCTCGCTGGCTTCGGTCAAGGCCGACAGCCGGTGCGCGCTGATGATCACCGTGCGATCTTGCCCCCAGCTGCGCAGGTTGTGCAGGATCTGGTGTTCGGTACGGCCGTCCACCGCCGACAGCGCGTCGTCGAGGATCAGGATCTCCGCATCCAGCAGCAGCGCACGCGCAATGGAGATACGCTGTTTCTGCCCGCCCGACAGCATCACGCCGCGTTCGCCCACTTCGGTGTCATAGCCCTGTGGCAGCCGCAGAATGTCCTCATGGACGCTGGCCAACCGCGCCGCCTGTTCGATCTGCGCCTGCGTCGCCCCCGGATGGCCCAGCGCAATGTTGTTCGCCACGGTATCGGAGAACAGGAACGGCGTCTGGCTCACCACCGACAGCCGCGAACGCCAGTCGTCGAGTTTGACCTGCGGCAACGGCAGGCCGTGATAGCGGATCTGCCCTTGGTCGACGTCGAACTGGCGCTGGATCAGCGACAACAGCGTCGACTTGCCGGCACCGGTCGGCCCGCACAGCCCCAGCATCTGCCCCGGCTTCAGCGTCAGCGCCACGTCATGCAGCGCCGGATGCGGGTTTTCCGGGTAGTGGAACGCGCGGATATCCACGTCCAGCACGCCGCGGCCGGCCGGCAACGCCTGCGGGCCGTCCTGCACCGCCGGCGCCTCGTCGAGCAGGCTGCGGATGCGGCTGTAGGCCGCGCTGCCGCGTTCGACGATGTTGAACATCCAGGCCAGCGCCAGCATCGGCCAGATCATCAAGCCGAGATACATCACAAAGCTGGTCAGCTGCCCGAGCGTCAGCGACCCGTTCACCACCATCCAGCTGCCGCCGCCGATGGCCAGCAGGTTAGAGGCGCCGATGGCGATATAAATGGTCGGATCGAAGCGCGCATCCACCCGCGCCACGTGCATGTTCTTGGCGCCGGTCTGCGCCGCCACCTCGGCGAAGCGGTTGGATTGGTGATCTTCCAGCCCAAAGGCCTTGATCATGCGGATGCTGGTCATGCTTTCCTGCGCCTGATCGTTCAGGCTGGAAAACGCCGCCTGCGCCGATTTAAAGCGCTGGTGCAGCTGGTCGCCGTAATATTTGATGGCGATCGCCATCAGCGGCATCGGGATCAACGCCAGCACCGTCAGCTGCCAGCTGATTTGGGTGCTCATCACCACCAGCACCACCAGCCCCATCACCAGCGAGTCCACCAGCGTCAGCACGCCTTCGCCGGCGGCGAACACCACGCGGTCCACGTCGTTGGTGGCGCGCGCCATCAGATCGCCGGTGCGGTGGCGCAGGTAGAACGCCGGGTTTTGCCGGCTGAGTTGGCGGTAAAAGTTTTCGCGCAGCTCGACCGCCAGTTGGTAGGAGGCGCCGAACAGCAACACCCGCCACACATAGCGCAGCAGGTAAACGACGATCGCGGTGCCGATCATCAGCCCGAGCCAAGCCATCAGCACGCCGGTAGACATTTGTTTTTCGGTGACACCGTCCACGATGATGCCGACCAGCTTAGGCGGCAGCAGTTGCAGGATGGCGATGACGATCAGCAGCACCACCGCCCCGAGGTAGCGGCGCCACTCCCGGCGGAAGTACCAGCCGATTTGAGCAAATAATCTCACGCAGTTTGATTCCAGGGTTTTATGGGATTTGTCTCTTTTTCTGCTTCAGCAGAGCAGGATACCACCGTTGAGCCGCCCGTCCGGTGAACTTTTCACTCAGGCACCGGCAGCGCGGTGGTGTATTTGATTTTTTCCATGGCAAAGCTTGAGGTGACATCGATGAGGCCCGGTACGCCGTTCACCAGACGCTTATAAAAGCCGTCATAGCTTTTCATGTCCGCCACTTCGACCTGCATCAGATAGTCGTACTCCCCCGCCATGCGGTAGAACGCCAGCACCTCGGGCATCTGGCTGGTCAGTTGCACAAACGCCTGATACCACTCGCTGCTGTGCTGCTGGGTCTTGATCAACACGAACGCCGTCAGCCCCAGGCCGAGCTTTTCGTTATCCAGCAGCGCCACCCGGCCGCGGATATAGCCCTCGTCTTCCAGGCGCTTCAGCCGTTTCCAGCACGGCGTCGAGGTCAAATTGACCGCATCGGCCAGCGCCTGCAGCGACTGGGTGCAATCTTGCTGCAGCATGCACAGCAGCTTACGGTCTGTTTTATCTAACATAGCGGCCACCAGGAGAAAAATTTTCTCTCATTAGGCGATTAAACAGGAAAAATGGCAATCCTTTTTTCCTGCCGACAGGCTATGCTACGCCATAAACCAGCCCCCTATTTTGAGGCCAAATCATGACAAACTCTTGGGTAAAATATGCTATCGGTGAAATAGAAGCGGATTTTCAGCGCTCCGCCGATACGCACCTGATTCGCCTGAACCTGCCGGCGTTTCCAGGCATCTGCCTGTATTTGAAGGACGAGAGCACCCACCCGACCGGCAGCCTGAAACACCGCCTGGCGCGCTCGCTGTTCCTTTATGGCCTGTGCAACGGCTGGATCACCGAGAACACCACCATCATCGAGGCCTCTTCCGGCAGCACCGCGGTGTCCGAAGCCTACTTCGCTCGTCTGATCGGCCTGCCGTTCATCGCGGTGATGCCATCCTGCACCGCGCGCCGCAAGGTGGAGCAGATCGCCTTTTACGGCGGCCGCTGTCACTTCGTCGATCACGCCGCCCAGATCTACGCCGCCTCCGAACAGCTGGCGAAAGAGCTGAACGGCCACTATATGGATCAGTTCACCTATGCCGAACGCGCCACCGACTGGCGCGGCAACAACAACATCGCCGACAGCATCTTCCGCCAGATGGCACGCGAACCTTTCCCGGTGCCGAAACACATCGTGATGAGCGCCGGCACCGGCGGCACCTCCGCTACGCTGGGGCGCTACATCCGCTATCAGGGGCACGACACCCAATTGACGGTGGTCGATCCGGAAAATTCGGTGTTCTATGACTGCTTCCACCACGGCGATCGCACCCTGATCGGCAGCTGCGGCAGCCGTATCGAAGGCATCGGCCGCCCGCGCGCCGAGCCGTCGTTCATCCCGTCGGTGGTCGACAACATGCTGCGGGTGCCGGATGCCGCCAGCGTCGCCACCATTCACTGGCTGGAAGGCGTGTTAGGCCGCAAGGTTGGCGCCTCCACCGGCACCAACGTCTGGGGTGCGCTGCAGCTGGCGAAACAGATGCGGGAAAACGGCGAGCAAGGGTCGATCGTCACCCTGCTGTGCGACAGCGGCGAGCGTTATCTGGATACCTATTACAACCCGGAATGGGTCAGCAACAACATCGGCGATCTGCAGCCGTATCTGGCGCAGCTGGCGGATTTGTAACGCCAGGCTCCGGATAAAAAAAAGCCGGGTAGTCATACCCGGCCGGCTGTAAGGAGAACCTCATTCTTCGGGGGAATAGGTGAGGCAAGGTGAACGCAGCCAATGTTGTAAATAGTGGGCCACCGCCTGTTGCTGGCAATGGCCGATAACCGGTAGCTGCGGCAGCAGGGATTTCAGCTGCGGCAGGGCGTTGCCCATCACCACGCCGTGCCCCACCGCCCCCAGCATCTCTTTGTCGTTCATCGCGTCGCCGAACGCCATGCAGTCGGCCATCGTCAGCCCCAGATGGCGGCTCAGCCGGTCCAGCGCCGTGCCTTTGTTGCAACCGAGCGGCAGCACTTCCAGACAGTCGTAAGCGGAAAAGCACAGGTCTGCCTCGTCGCCCAGCTGTGCCCGCAGCTGCACCTGCAACGCCAGCAGCTCCTCGTGCGGCGCGACAAAGCACACCTTGCTGTTGCCGAACGCCGGCAGGCGGCGCACGTCAGCCAGCTGAAAACGAAAGCCGCTCAGGTGGTGCGCCCGCAGCATCTCTTCCGGCACGGGAAACTCGGTCAGCCAACCTTCATCGCGGAACACATGCATGCTGGCGCGGGTGCGCCAATGATGATGCAGCACCTCTTCGGCGACCGCCGCCGGCAAATCGGTGGCGTGCAGCTGTTGGCCGCGGTTGTCATACACTCGCGTGCCGTTGCCGGTGATCAGGTAACCCTGCAGCCCCAGCTGCGCCATGATCGGCTGCGCGTCGAGGTAGTGCCGCCCGGTGGCGAACGTCACCACCATTTCCCGCTCCACCAGCTGGTTCAGCACCGCCAGCGTTTCCGGGCCAACCCGGTGATCCGGCATCAACAGCGTGCCGTCCATATCGAAAGCTGCCAGGCGATACATAAAGACCTCTTGAATGTGAACGCGATTACAATCCGTGCAGTATGGGATGGTATTTGCGGAAGTAATAGTGAACAATTTGAGAAAACTGTTCCGGATTTCTGCCCATGCGCCTGGTTCACCGTCTCAGCCAATATCAACGCCTGTACCAACAGCTCGGCAGCGCGCCGGTCGCCGTGACCATCGGCGAGCTGGCGGCGATGTTCTACTGCAGCGAACGGCACGCCCGCACGCTGGTGCAACAGCTGCAGGATCAGGGCTGGCTGAGCTGGCATTCGCAGCCCGGCCGCGGCAAACGCGCCCGCCTGCATTGCCTGAAAACCCCGGATGAACTGCGCGCGCAGCTGCTGCAACAGCTGCTGCAACAGGGCAACCATCAGGGGGCGCTGGAGATGGCGCAGCTCGATCCGCAGCACCTGCAGGATCTGCTCAGCCCGCACCTCGGCGGGCAATGGCAGGCCGGCAGCCCGACGCTGCGCATTCCCTATTACCGCACGCTGGAAGCGCTCGACCCACTCACGCTGACCGGCCGCGCCGAGCAACATCTGGTATCGACCCTGCACGCCGGGCTGACGCGCCTGATGACCGGTAACCCGGAACCGCAGCCCGATCTGGCGCACCACTGGCAAATTGGCGAGCACGGCCTGCGCTGGCGCTTCTTTCTGCGCAGTCAGCTGCGCTGGCATAACGGTGAACCGCTGACCGGCCAACAGCTGCTGCAAACGCTGGAAAAACTGCAGCGCCACCCGCGCAGCCAACCCAGCCTGGCCAACGTCGCGCACATCAGCCTGCCGCATCCGCTGTGCATCCAGTTCGATCTGCACCTGGCGGACTATTGGCTGGCTCACCGGCTGGCGGAGCTGCCTTGCCTGATGACCCACCCGGAGCTGCCGGGCATCGGCGCCGGCCCGTTCAAGCTGGCGCTGAATGAACCGCAGCTAGTGCGGCTGGAACAGCACGCCGGTTACCATCTGCAGCACCCGTATCTGGACACCATCGAGTACTGGATCACCCCCGACCTGCCCACCGCCGGCGCCGACACCAGTTGCCAGCATCCGGTGCGCATCACCATCGGTCAGCAAGACGATTTGGCGCAGGCCAGGCCGGTGCAGCGCAGCATGAGCCTGGGCTGGTGTTATCTGGCGCTGAACCTGCGCCACGGCGTGCTGAGCGAAGCCCAGGGGCAAAAGCTGCTGATGCTGATCCAGCAGTCCGGCCTGCTGAGCCGTCTACCTATTCCCAACAGCGTGATCACCCCCAGCCATGAAATGCTGCCCGGCTGGCGTATTCCCAGCCAACGGATTGAGGAAGATGTCACCCTGCCCGCCCGGCTGACGCTGCTGTATCGGCCGCCGGTCGAGCTGGAAACGGTGACGGTCGCGCTGCAGCGGCTGCTGGCGCAGCACGGCTGCGAGCTGGAGGTGCGTTACTACGCCGGTAAACGCTGGCAAAGCGAGGCGCAGATCGCCCAGGCCGACCTGCTGCTGGCAGACAACCTGATCGGTGAAGCGCCGGAGGCGACGCTGGAGAGCTGGCTGCGGCAGGATACGCTGTGGCGCGGCATCCTGACGGAAAGCCGCTGGCAGCAGCAGCAGGACACGCTGCGGCAGATCCAGCAGCTGCAGGCGCAGCAACCGCGCTTCGCACAGCTGCAGGCTTATTATCAACGGCTGATGGCCGCCGCCATCATCACGCCGCTGTTTCACTACCAGTATCAGATCAGCGCGCCGCCGCGCATGCATGGCGTCACGCTAACCGCCCACGGCTGGTTCGATTTTTGCCAGGCGTGGCTGCCGCCGCCGGTGGACAGCGCACCGGCCTGAGCCGAACCGCCCTGCGCCTGGCGGCCCTTTCTGCTACTATTGTCGCCGCAACGCAATTTTATCCTGCCGCCCGAATGTGTATCGGGAGAGGCCAAAGCCCAAAAAGGTGATTTTATGAAGCGCGCGGTTGTCGTTTTCAGCGGTGGACAAGACTCCACGACCTGCTTGATCCAGGCATTGCAACAGTATGATGAAGTTCACTGCGTCACGTTCGATTACGGCCAGCGCCATCGCGCCGAGATTGAAGTGGCTCAAGAGCTGTCGGTCGCCCTCGGCGCCAAGGCACACAAAGTGCTGGACGTAACGCTGCTCAATGAGCTGGCCGTCAGCAGCCTGACGCGCGACAATATTCCGGTTCCCGCCTACGATCCCAATCAGAAAAATGCGCTGCCGAGCACCTTCGTGCCGGGCCGCAACATCCTGTTCCTGACGCTGGCGGCGATCTACGCCTACCAGGTGGAAGCGGAAGCGGTGATCACCGGCGTGTGTGAAACCGATTTCTCCGGCTATCCGGATTGCCGCGACGAGTTTGTTAAAGCGTTGAACAAGGCGGTGACGCTGGGCATCGCCCGCGATATCCGCTTCGAAACGCCGCTGATGTGGCTAAACAAGGCCGAGACCTGGGCGCTGGCGGATTATTACCACCAGCTGGATCGCGTGCGCCAGGATACGCTGACCTGCTACAACGGCATCAAGGGTGACGGCTGCGGCGAATGTGCCGCCTGCAACCTGCGCGCCAATGGCCTGATGCAGTACCGGGCCAACCAGGCGGAAGTGATGGCGGCGTTGAAACAGAAGGCCGCTCTGGCCTGAGGCAGTGACGGCGGCAGCCTCTGCCGCCCGTGAGCTTACTGCAGATTATCCTTCGGCGTGAGCGCCTCCAGGCGCTCGCGCAATTCTCCTTCGATCGGCAGCGCACGCTGCGTTTTCAGATCGACGCACACGAAAGTCAGCAGCGCGTCAGCCACCGGCGTCCCCGCCGGATCCTGCGTCACCTTTTGGCTCAGCACCCCGCTCTTGCCATTGAGCTGCACCATCTGGCTGTCGATACGCAGCTTATCCCCCAATACCGCCGGGCTGCGGTAATTGATATTGATGTTCACCACGATGAAAGCGATGTTGTTTTCCGTCATCCAGCGGAACCCGGCCTCGTTCTCCAGCCACTCCCAGCGCGCCTCTTCCAGAAACTCCAGATAGCGGGCGTTGTTAACGTGCTGGTAAACATCAAGGTGATAACCGCGAACTTTGATAAAGGTTTGCATAGGGAACGATCGCTCCTGCCTGGTGATTACAGAAAGAGGGAGCCGCAGCGGCTCCCTCGCCCGTTTGGTCAACGCGCCAAACTGGTAAGACCTGTAAAATGTAGCAGAGGAGTGACGGCCTCAGCGGCATTTTGCCACGCAGCCGCGACCGGGATCACATTTTCAGCCGGGTGCGATTCTTCTCAAACAGCGCCGGCCCGATGCCCGGCACCTCCTGCAACTGCTCAACCTGGGTGAACGGCCCGTTCTGCTCGCGGTAGCGCACGATGCCTTCCGCCTTCTTCAAACCGACGCCGCTCAAGGCGGCGGCCAGCTGTTCGGCGGTGGCCTGATTGATGCTGACCGCCGCCTCCTCGGCTGTCTTGGTCATCACCGATTGCCCGCCATTGCTCGCCGGTGCTGAGAGCATGGGTGCCGGCGCCTCGGCTTTATCCACCGCGGCGGCCGGCCCCGCCAGGCACAAAAGCAGCGCGGTGAGCGCAGCTTTGACGTGATGACGGTAACCTGATAAGGCTTTTTTCTCTGTATGTTGCATGCTGTATCCTCCTTGTGTGTGACAGCACGGCTACCTTGCCGCGGCGGCGAATATTCAGCAATCGGCGGATATCAGATGTGGAAAAGGCCGCGAAAGCGGCCTTTGTTTGTTGCACTGCGTTGCAGAAAAATGCGGCGATTACTGAGGCTGTTGCTCAGCGGCGCCCATTTTGATCTTGGCTTCTTTACGCAGGCTCGCCAGCAGCGAATCGAAGGAAACGCCGGTCGCGCCCTCTTCCATCTTGCCGACGAAGGTTTTCATTTCGTCTTCCGGCAGCGTACCTGGCTTCACCGCATCGAGCGCGATCAGCACCACGTTGTCCTGGCGATCCTGCGACATGCCGTACACCGGTTTGCCGTCCTGCGGGTGCGGCAGCGCGAACACGCTCTCCACCAGCTGGCTGTCTTCCGGCGCGCGCGCCATCTTCTGCACGGCGCCAAAGCTCAGGCCGGCGGCTTTCATCGCCTCGTCGCCCTTGCCCTGCTTCAGCTCAACCAGCAGCTTCTCGCCCTGCAGTTTCGCTTCCTGCACCGCTTTGTTGCGCTTCACCAGCTCGGCCACGCGGTCTTTCACCTGGTCGAATGGTTCGATACCTTCCGGCTTATGGCCGCTCACGCGCACCACGAAGGCGCGGTCGCCATCTACGGTGATCACGTCGGAGTTGCTGCCCGGCGCGCCGTTCTCGCCGATCAGCGAGCCGTCGAAGATCGCCTGCACGACCGGCTTGAAGTTCAGCGCGGCAGGAATGTTGTCACGAGTGAACCAGTCGCTTTGCGTCGCTTTCACGCCGGCCGCTTCTTCAGCCGAGGCCAGAGATTCGTTGTCGCTGGTCGCCGCTTCGCTCACCTTCTGCTGCAGCGCGTAATACGCGTCTACCGCTTTCTCCTGCTGCACCTGCTTGGCGATGGCGTCATGCACTTCGCTCAGCGGCTTCACTTTCTCAGGTTCGATATCATTCAAACGCACGATCAGGAAGCCGACGGAAGATTTCACCACGCCGGACAGCTGCCCTTTCTCGGTCAGGTTAGCCTGCTTCAGCTCGTCGGCGGTGGTTTCCGGCTCCAGCCAGCCCAGCTCGCCGCCGGTGCGGCGTGAGATGATATCGGTGGATTTCTCTTTCGCCAGGGTGGCGAAATCGGCGCCCTTCTTCAGCTCGTCCAGCACGGCGTTGGCTTCCGCCTCGGTTTTCAGCTGAATCACGCTGTAGTTTTTACGCTCCGGCTGGCCGTAGCTGCTCTTGTGTTGGTCGTAGTAAGCGCTGATGTCCTCTTCGCTCACTTTCACCTTGTCCTGCATGGACGCGGCGTCCAGCGGGATATAGCTCACCTTCACCTGCTCAGGTGCGATGAAGCTGTTTTTGTTCTGATCGTAATACGCCTTCAGTTCGTCGTCGCCGGCGCTCTGTTTCGCCTGCAGCGCCTTCAGATCGATGGTCGCCAGGCGCACGTCGCGCTCCTGCAGCACCAGCGCCGCCATGGCTTGCGATTCGGACGGCAGCACGAAGCCGGACTCGCCGAAGGCCTGAATCAGCTGCTGATTGACCAGCTGCTGGCGCATCGACTGCGCGAAGTTGTCGGCGGTGTAGCCCATGCGGCCGATCAGGTCGAGGTATTTGGCGTTATCGAACTGGCCGTTGGTCTGGAAGTAAGGCGCCTTGCGGATGGCGTCCTTGATCTGATCGTCGCTGACCGCCAGGCCCAGCTTCTTGGCGTACTGGTCGAGCAGCATGTTGTCGATCAACTGGGACAACACCTGACGGCGCATCTGCTGCATGTAGCCTTCGTTGCCGGCCAGCGCGGAGAACTGGTCACCCAGCTGCTGCTGCATGCGGCTACGCTCGCTTTGGAAAGCCTGTTCCAGCTGAGCGCGTTCGATCGTCTGACCATTTACTTTCGCAGCATAATCGCCGGAGCCGCCGATCAGGTAGTTACCCACCCCGGTCAGAACGAATGACAGGATGATCAGGGCCAGGATGATTTTGAGCACGACGTGATTAGCAGCCGCGCGTAAATTGTCCATCATAGTGTGACAACACTCCGCTGTGATGTGGATTAACAACCCTTGTGCAGGCGCGTTCCCTGCGACAAAAATAAAAAAAGCGCATCAGTCCGATGCGCCTTGTATCTTACCTTACCAGCACCGCTGCGTCAGGTGATTGTTTATTACAAAACCCTGTTACGCTAAACGGTTAGACGCTAAATCAGTTTACAGCGTCTTTCAGCGCTTTCCCTGCACGGAAGGCCGGTACTTTGGCTGCCGCGATTTTGATCTCTTTACCGGTCTGCGGGTTGCGGCCGGTACGAGCCGAACGTTCACGCACGGTGAAGGAACCAAAACCTACCAGAGCCACGTCATCCCCTGCTTTCAGAGAGTCGGTAACGGAAGCGATTACTGCGTCTAAAGCACGTCCCGCTGCCGCTTTGGAAATATCAGCACCTGCGGCAATCTTGTCGATCAGTTGTGACTTATTCACTCTATCATCCCCTCTAGAATTCTATCGTCGCACCGAAAAATCCCTACGGTTGCGACAGCGCAGCTGTTATATCAATCCCATCGAACCTTAGCAAGCCACCGACTGGGTGGCAAAACGCGGGCCGACAGAGATCTAACTTAGCGGTACAAAAAAATACTGGCAAGTCCGAAATGGCTTGCCAGTATAAGTTTTATCAATGGTTTTTGCGATTCGTCACTATTTTGCCGCTACCGGCAGTGCGCCGAAGGCCGGGTTTTGCAACGCAATGTTCAAAACTTCATCGATTCGCTGCACCGGATGAATCTCCAGATCGGCGATAACATTGTCCGGGATCTCTTCCAGATCGCGCTTGTTCTCGTAAGGGATCAGCACGGTTTTGATGCCGCCGCGATGCGCCGCCAACAGCTTCTCTTTCAGGCCGCCGATCGGCAATACCTGGCCGCGCAGCGTGATCTCGCCGGTCATCGCCACATCGGCGCGTACCGGGTTGCCGGTCAGACAGGAGACCAGCGCGGTGCACATCGCGATACCGGCGCTCGGGCCGTCTTTCGGCGTCGCCCCTTCCGGCACGTGCACGTGGATGTCGCGTTTCTCGTAGAAATCGGCGTTGATGCCCAATTTCTCCGCGCGCGCGCGCACCACGGTCAGCGCCGCCTGAATCGATTCCTGCATCACTTCACCCAGAGAACCGGTGTAGGTCAGCTTGCCTTTGCCCGGCACGCAGGCGGTTTCGATGGTCAGCAGATCGCCGCCCACTTCCGTCCACGCCAGCCCGGTGACTTCGCCCACGCGGTTTTCGGTATCCGCACGGCCGTAATCGACGCGCTGCACGCCCAGGTAATCCTTCAGGTTGTCGCCGTTGATCTCGATATGCTTGCGCTTCTTGTCCATCAGCAGCGTTTTCACCGCTTTACGGCACAGCTTGGAGATTTCACGCTCCAGGCTACGCACCCCGGCTTCGCGGGTGTAGAAGCGAATGATACCGATGATGGCGCTGTCGTCGACCGTCAGCTCGCCTTTTTTCAGCGCGTTGCGCTCAAGCTGCTTCGGCAGCAGGTGCTGCTTGGCAATGTTGAGCTTCTCGTCCTCGGTGTAACCCGACAGGCGGATCACTTCCATACGGTCCAGCAGCGGCGCAGGAATGTTCATCGAGTTCGAGGTGGCGACGAACATCACGTCGGACAGATCGTAATCCACTTCCAGGTAGTGGTCGTTGAACGCCACGTTCTGTTCCGGATCCAGCACCTCCAGCAGAGCGGAGGCCGGATCGCCGCGCATGTCGGAAGACATCTTGTCGATCTCATCCAGCAGGAACAGCGGGTTCTTCACCCCAACCTTGGCCATCTTCTGGATCAGTTTGCCCGGCATCGAACCGATGTAGGTACGGCGGTGACCGCGGATTTCCGCTTCGTCACGCACGCCGCCCAGCGCCATGCGCACGTACTGGCGGCCGGTCGCTTTGGCGATCGACTGCCCCAGCGAGGTTTTACCCACGCCCGGCGGCCCCACCAGACACAGGATCGGCCCCTTGATTTTGCTGACGCGGCTCTGTACCGCGAGGTACTCGAGGATGCGATCCTTGACGCGCTCCAGGCCGTAGTGATCGGTATCGAGCACTTCCTGCGCCTTGACCAGGTCTTTTTTCACCTTGCTACGCGCATTCCACGGCACCTGCAGCATCCAGTCGATGTAGCCGCGCACCACGGTCGCTTCCGCTGACATCGGCGACATCATCTTCAGCTTCTGCAGTTCCGCTTCGGTTTTCTCGCGCGCCTCTTTCGGCATCTTCGCCGCATCGATCTTGCGCTTCAGCGCTTCGTGCTCGTCCGGCGCGTCGTCCATCTCGCCCAACTCTTTCTGAATCGCCTTCATCTGCTCATTCAGATAGTACTCGCGCTGGCTCTTCTCCATCTGCTTCTTGACGCGGTTGCGGATGCGTTTCTCGACCTGCAGCAGGTCGATCTCCGACTCCATCATCGCCATCAGGTATTCCAGACGCTCGGTGATGTCGGACATCTCGAGCACCGACTGCTTGTCGCTGAGTTTCAGCGGCATGTGGGCAGCGATGGTGTCCGCCAGGCGCGCGGCGTCGTCGATGCTGTTCAGTGAAGTCAGCACCTCCGGCGGGATTTTTTTGTTCAGCTTGATATAGCCTTCAAACTGATTGATCGCGGTGCGCACCAGCACTTCCTGCTCGCGCTCGTCGATCGCTGGCGACTCAAGGTATTCCGCCTGCGCGGCAAAATGCTCACCGCTGTCGGACAGCGTAGTGATGCGTGCGCGCTGCAGCCCCTCGACCAGCACTTTTACCGTGCCGTCCGGCAGCTTCAACATCTGCAGGATCGACGCTACGGTGCCAACCGAGAACAAGTCGTTAATGCCAGGTTCATCCGTTGAGGCCTCTTTCTGTGCCACCAGCATGATCTTCTTATCGTGATCCATTGCGGCTTCGAGGCACCGAATCGATTTTTCCCGGCCAACAAATAACGGGATCACCATGTGCGGATAAACCACCACGTCGCGCAATGGCAGGACGGGGATTTCAATGCGTTCGGAACGCTCAGGGTTCATAGAGCTCTCTCTTAGTTTAATTTCCGCCAGGTTGAGGGGGAATCTCATGAGACGCAAGCATCTAACGTTTCATAAAATCTGGTTAATGAGTATATGGGGATGAATCTCTTACATTCAACGGCAAGAATGCAGGAAAAAGAAATGGGGGATGAAATCCCCCATTTTGCTGATAACGCTCTGGTTTAACTGGCTAATTATTCGCCAGATGCCTGGGCTTCCGGCTTGCCGTAAATCAGCAGCGGCTTGGATTGGCCGGCGATGACCGACTCGTCGATCACCACTTTGTCTACGCTGTCCATCGACGGCAGATCGTACATGGTGTCGAGCAGCGCGCCTTCCACGATGGAACGCAGGCCGCGGGCGCCGGTTTTGCGCGCCATGGCTTTCTTGGCGATGGCGTTCAGCGCTTCGTCGCGGAACTCCAGCTCCACGCCTTCCAGATTGAACAGCGCCTGATACTGCTTGGTCAGGGCGTTCTTCGGCTCTTTCAGGATCTGAATCAGCGCATCTTCGCTCAGCTCGCTCAGGGTCGCCACCACCGGCAGACGGCCGATGAACTCTGGGATCAGACCGAACTTGATCAAATCTTCCGGTTCGGCCTGCAGCAGCAGTTCGCCCTCGGTCGCCTTCTCGGACTCGCCCTTGACGGTCGCGCCGAAGCCGATGCCGGAGCCGGTGTTGACGCGCTGACCGATCACCTTATCCAGGCCGGCGAAAGCGCCGCCGCAGATAAACAGGATCTTGGAGGTATCAACCTGCAGGAACTCCTGTTGCGGATGCTTGCGCCCACCCTGCGGCGGAACCGCGGCGATGGTGCCTTCAATCAGCTTCAGCAGCGCCTGCTGCACGCCTTCACCCGAGACGTCACGCGTGATCGACGGGTTATCGGACTTGCGGGAAATCTTATCGATTTCATCGATATAAACGATGCCGCGCTGCGCTTTCTGCACGTCATAGTCACATTTTTGCAACAGCTTCTGGATAATATTTTCCACGTCCTCGCCCACGTAACCGGCTTCGGTCAGCGTGGTGGCGTCGGCCATGGTGAACGGCACGTCCAGGAAGCGCGCCAGCGTTTCCGCCAGCAGGGTTTTACCGCTGCCGGTCGGGCCGATCAGCAAGATGTTGCTCTTGCCCAACTCGATACCGTTGCTGGTATCGCCGTTGCGCAGGCGTTTGTAGTGGTTGTACACCGCAACCGCCAGCACTTTCTTCGCCTGCTCCTGGCCGATGACGTAGTCATCCAGGTGGTGGCGGATCTCGTGCGGCGTCGGCAGCGCACTGCGCTCACGATGCGGGGCAACTTCTTTAATCTCTTCGCGAATAATGTCGTTACACAGATCGACACATTCATCGCAGATATACACTGACGGCCCGGCAATCAGCTTACGCACTTCATGCTGGCTTTTGCCGCAAAAAGAGCAGTACAGCAGCTTTCCTGAACCGTCTTTGCGCTTATCTGTCATCAGTCAAACCTCTTCTTTAGTCTTGTCCCGCAGGAAAATCACGGCGGCAGTGCGCCCAAACTCATATCGGGAACGCCGAGGGGCCACAACAGAGCGAGCCCCTGCCCACTCTGATTACTATAGTCCATCGGCGCCGCGTGGTTCTAGCTGCGGTGTGTCAGAATGCCGTCAACCAGGCCGTATTCCACGGCTTCTTCCGCGGTCATAAAGCGATCGCGCTCGGTGTCGCGCTCGATCTGCTCCAGCGGCTGGCCGGTATGCTCGGCCATCAGTTCGTTCATGCGCGCTTTCACCTTAAGGATTTCACGCGCATGGATTTCGATGTCCGTCGCCTGGCCCTGGTAGCCGCCCAGCGGCTGGTGAATCATCACGCGCGAGTTAGGCAGGCAGAAACGTTTGCCTTTGGCACCCGCGGTCAGCAGGAAGGAGCCCATCGAGCACGCCTGGCCCATACAGATGGTGCTGACGTCCGGCTTGATGAACTTCATGGTGTCGTAAATCGACATGCCCGCGGTAATTACCCCACCCGGCGAGTTGATGTAGAGGTAAATGTCTTTTTCCGGGCTTTCCGCTTCGAGGAACAGCATTTGCGCAACGATCAGGTTGGCCATGTGATCTTCCACCTGGCCGGTCAGGAAAATGATGCGCTCTTTCAGCAGGCGGGAATAAATGTCGTAAGAACGCTCCCCGCGTGAAGTCTGCTCTACCACCATCGGCACCAGCGCCATGTTCGGTGCAAATTGATCTCGTTCGCCACTGTATGACATTACCGTCTCCTAATAGAAATTGCCTTGGCGGCCAGGGTGTCACCCTAATACGCCGATTCTACTTGAGAACGGCCATGATGACTATGCTCAAGCATTCGACCCGCGCCACACGTACCCGACGGTTATTTCATCCCGCGCACTTTGGCAAACAGCCCCAGAATTATTCTTAACAGATTGGGGGATCCCGGCGCGATTTCAAGCCCAGAGGCCGATTTTCTCCGCGCGCCGAAAACGATGCCGTTATTCTGACCGTTATCATGCCAGCCAGTTCCCCAGGCAACAGGGTAAATATAGTGCATATTGCCCCGCTTAACCTGAGATTAATCAGCAACGTGGCAAAAAGAAAAGCCCGCAACCTGAGGTTGCGGGCTTTTTCATCGTGCGCCGGTTCGCCAGGCGAAACCGGGGGCGCCGTTCATCGCGCCCGGCACGCCGGCATTACGCCTGTTGAGTCTGGTTCATCAGCTCGCTGAAGGTAGTGGCTTTTTCAGTCACTTTCGCTTTTGCCAGCAGGGCTTCAACCGCTTGCTCTTCCAGAGCCACGTTGCGCATGTTGTTCATCAGCTCTTTGTTTTTGCTGTAGAACTCGATGACTTCGCTCGGATCTTCGTAGGCAGAAGCCATTTCTTCGATCAGCGTCTTCACGCGGTCTTCGTCAGCTTTCAGATCGTTGGTGCTGATCACTTCGCCCAGCAGCAGGCCAACCACTACGCGGCGTTTCGCTTGCTCTTCGAACAGCTCGCGTGGCAGTTCCAGCGCTTGCTTCTCGTTGCCGCCGAAACGCTGTGCAGCCTGACGACGCAGTACGTCGATTTCGCCGTCGATCAGGGCAGCAGGCACGTCGATTTCGTTCGCGCTCACCAGACCGTCGATCGCCTGAGACTTGATGCGGTTACGCACGGCGCCTTTCAGCTCGCGCTCCATGTTCTTGCGAACTTCGGTGCGCAGGCCGGCAACGGAACCGTCCGCCACGCCGAAACGCTTGATGAACTCTTCGGTCAGTTCCGGCAGCTCGCGCTCTTCAACTTTCTTCAGCACGATAGCGAATTTGGCCGCTTTGCCCTTCAGGTTTTCCGCGTGGTAATCTTCTGGGAAGTTCACGTCGATGGAGAACTCTTCGCCCGCTTTGTGACCGACCAGGCCTTCTTCGAAGCCTGGGATCATGCGGCCCTGGCCCATTGCCAGTACGAAGTCGGACGCTTTGCCGCCTTCGAACTCTTCACCGTCGATAGAACCGGTGAAGTCAACGGTCACGCGATCTTCAGCTTCCGCTGCGCGATCGGTTTCTTTCCAGGTCGCCTGCTGCTTGCGCAGAGTGTCCAGCATCGCGTCGACGTCTTCGTCGTTCACTTCAACCACTGGTTTTTCAACTTCGATGTTTTCCAGGCCTTTCAGCTCAACTTCTGGATACACTTCGAATTCAACGGCGAAAGTGAAGTCTTCACCTTCTTTGTACTCGCCCGGCACGTAGTTTGGTGCGCCGGCCGGATTAATCTTTTCTTTGATGATCGCGTCAACGAAGCTGCGCTGCATCGCTTCGCCCAGCACGTCCTGACGAACAGAGGCGCCGTAACGCTGTTCCACGATGTTCATCGGCACTTTGCCTTTGCGGAAGCCGTCGATACGCACGCTTTTCGCTGCGTTGATCAGCTCTTTCTTCACCGCCTGCTTGATAGTATCAGCCGGTACAGTAATAGAGAGACGGCGCCCAAGGCCTTGAGTGGTTTCTACTGAAACTTGCATCTTGTTACCTCAAAAAAATCACAGTGCTCGGTCAACTCCGTTCCAAGAACCAGGACGGCTACAAATAAGAACCGAGTTCCCTGATGACAGAAGCGTCCCGAAACCATTCCGGAAAAATAAGACGCGACATTATAGCGGCGCATGCATGGCGAGTCGAGGAAAGCTAGGCGGCGCAGGCGCGCTAAAACTCACACTTTTGCCGATTCAATCGCCAAAAGGCCGCCAAAACAGACCGAACGTTGGCCATATTGCGCGTCGGCCGTGTCGTCGTCAAAAACAGAAACGGCCCGCAGGCCGTTTCAAAATTCGTCAGTAGTAATACCCTAATTCGAGGGCAAAGTTCCACTGATACCTGAAAATTTCCCCCTCAGGCCAGCGTCCCGGCGCCGCGGCACGGCGGCGAGGCCGGCACGGTATCCTGCAATCCTTCCCACTCTTTGAGCGTATAGGTGTGCAGCGCCAGCGCGTGTACGCCATCGGCCAGTTCTTCCGACAGTACGCCGTAGATAGAGCGGTGACGCGTCAAAAACCGTTCGCCGACGAAGCGATCGCTGACCAATACCACTTTGAAATGACTTTCTGAACCCGCCGGAACGTTATGACGATAGCTTTCATCAACGACTTCCAGATACGCGGGCTCAAACGCCGCCCTTAACTTTGCTTCTATTTGCTCGCGAATCATAGGATCTCCTTACAACACCGGCAGAGGACCGTGCCCATCTAGTTCAATATTAGCCGGTTTTCCCCCGTTTAGACCATCACCGGGACAAATTTCTCTTTTCTGCGGTCAGATGATGAGCGTCATCCCCGCCGCTTGGGGGATTATCCGATTGAGCGGGCCAAAAAAGCGTGTTTTTATCAACGGCAGGTAAAAATTTGTCACTCAGGCGCCTTCCGCGCTTCCACCGCACGGCGGCGATGCTATGATGTCGGCAATTTGTTGTCGGCTATCCCGCTCTGATTATTGCTAAATCCATCGAGAATGAGACAGAAAACATGTTAAAGAAACTTTGTCTTCCTTTGCTGGCCGCCCTGCTGCTGGCCGGTTGCGCGACCAGCAGCAACACCCTGAACGTCACGCCGAAAATCGTTCTGCCGCAGCAGGATCCTACCCTGCAGGGCATCACCATCAGCATCAACGGCGCGGATCAGCGCACCGATCAGGCGCTGGCCAAGGTGAATCGCGACGGCCAACTGGTCACGCTGACGCCATCGCGCGATCTGCGTTTCCTGCTGCAGGAAGTGCTGGAGAAACAGATGGGCGCTCGCGGCTACATGATCGGCGCCGACGGCCCGGTGGCGCTGCAGATCGTCGTCAATAACCTGTACGCGGACGTTTCCGAAGGTAACCTGCGCTACAACATCACCACCAAAGCCGACATCTCGATCATCGCCCAGGCGAAGAACGGCAACAAGCAGGTGAAAAATTACCGCTCGACGTATAACGTGCAGGGCGCCTTCACGGCCACCAACGAGAAGATCACCGACGCCGTCAACTCCGTGCTGGGCGACGTGATCGCCGACATGGCGCAGGACACCAGCGTCAACGACTTTATCAAGCAAAACGCGCGCTAATCGACGCGCCTTGCGCCGCCCGGCGGATCGGGCGGCGCAGACAGGGAACTCATGTCGAAACACTATCTGAACATCTTCACCCAGCGTAACTCCGCCATTCTGCTGCTGCTGGGCTTCGCGTCGGGTCTGCCGCTGGCATTGACCTCCGGCACGCTGCAAGCCTGGATGACCGTCGAAAACATCGATCTGAAAACCATCGGCATTTTCTCGCTGGTGGGCCAGGCCTACGTATTCAAATTCCTCTGGTCGCCGTTCATGGACCGCTATACCCCGCCGTTTCTCGGGCGGCGGCGCGGTTGGCTGCTGATCAGCCAGCTGCTGCTGGTGGCGGCGATCGTGGCGATGGGCTTCATGCAGCCCGCGCAGCACCTGTGGTGGCTGGCGGCGTTGGCGGTGCTGGTGGCGTTCTGCTCCGCCTCGCAAGATATCGTGTTCGACGCTTATAAAACCGACCTGCTGAAAGCCGAAGAGCGCGGGGCGGGTGCGGCGATCTCGGTGCTGGGCTACCGGCTGGCGATGCTGGTTTCCGGCGGCCTGGCGCTGTGGCTGGCGGATCGCTATTTCGGCTGGCAGGCCACCTACTGGCTGATGGCCGGATTGATGCTGATCGGCGTGGCCGCCACGCTGATGGCGCCGGAGCCCGATGAAAGCATCCCGGCACCGCGCACCATGGAACAGGCGGTCGTCGCGCCGCTGCGTGATTTCTTCGGCCGCAACAACGCCTGGCTGATCCTGCTGCTGATCGTGATGTACAAAATGGGCGACGCCTTCGCCGGCAGCCTGAGCACCACGTTCCTGATCCGCGGCGTGGGGTTCGACGCCGGTGAAGTCGGGCTGGTCAACAAAACGCTCGGCCTGTTCGCCACCATCGTCGGCGCCCTGTTCGGCGGCGTGCTGATGCAACGTCTCACCCTGTTCCGCGCGCTGATGCTGTTCGGCGTCCTGCAGGCGGTCTCCAACCTCGGGTATTGGATCCTGGCGGTGACCGACAAGAGCCTGCTCACCATGGGCAGCGCCATCTTCCTCGAAAACCTGTGCGGCGGCATGGGCACCGCGGCCTTCGTGGCGCTGCTGATGACGCTGTGCAACCGTTCGTTCTCCGCCACCCAGTTCGCGCTGCTGTCGGCGCTGTCCGCCGTGGGGCGCGTCTATGTCGGCCCGATCGCCGGCTGGTTCGTCGAAGCCCACGGCTGGCCGTTGTTCTACCTGTTCTCTATCGCCGCCGCCCTGCCCGGCTTGTTGTTGCTCGGCATCTGCCGCCAGACGCTGGAGCACACCCAGCAACATGGCGACTTTATGCCGCGCACCGAGTTTTCCGGATCTTACCGCTGGGCGCTGCGCCTGCTGACGCTGGGCTGTTCGCTGTTGGGCCTGTGGTTGCTGTTGCTGATCGCCAATGCGCTGGACTGGACGCAGGCACCGCTGTTGGCCGATCGGCTGCTGCAGGTCGGCGCCGCGCTGAGCCTGCTCGGCGTCGCGATGGGCAGCGCGCTGGATTACCTGGCCCTGCGCCGCACCCGTTTGGCATAATCTGACCGGCCGGCGATTTCGCCGGCCGAAAAAAAAGCGATCCGCGGGTATATTTATTTTGGTAAAAAAAGATAATCGACGCGGAAATTATTTTTTTATCCGACTGCCGCACTCGGAAATAAAATTAAATTCACCTTTAAGACACAATTATTTTACATTAAATAAACCTTTTCTGCGTATTTCCCCGCCGCGCATTTCTTCGGCAAATTCATCATACCTTTAGTTTTCCTTAACATACGGGCTGCTCGTCACGATTCAGCGTGCCAACGCGTTGTTGTCATTGGTAAATTGTCACGCAGGGTTACATCTGTGACCCCCTTAACAGAAAGTGTCAACAAGCCGCTGACACTCCCTTAAGCATGTTTACAGTACTGCAACCTTCCCGTAAAATGCCCGCACACATGAAACGACAATTGAGCCTTTGTTATTGAGGTCGTTAGATGAGACTTAAGAAATACAATAAAAGTATTGGGATGCTGTCATTAATCGCAGCCACTGTATTGCTCAGTGGTTGCGATATGGTTTTGATGAATCCCAAAGGAGCAATTGGTGTTGAGCAACGGACACTGATTATCACTGCAATCGCGTTGATGTTGATCGTGGTGGTGCCAGTTATCTTCATGGCGTTCGCCTTTGCCTGGAAGTATCGCGCTTCCAACAAAGACGCCAAGTACAGTCCGAACTGGGCCCACTCCAACAAGATCGAAGCGGTCGTCTGGACCATTCCTATCATTATCATCGCCATCCTTGGCACCATTACCTGGAAGACTACCCACGAACTCGACCCGTTCAAGCCGATTGTCACCGACAAGAAGCCGATGACGATCGAAGTGGTGTCGCTCGACTGGAAATGGCTGTTCATCTACCCGGAACAAGGCATTGCGACTGTTAATGAGCTGGCTTTCCCGAAAGATGTTCCAGTCGAATTCAAGATCACCTCTAACTCGGTAATGAACTCGTTCTTTATCCCGCAGTTGGGTGGACAGATTTATGCGATGGCCGGCATGCAGACCAAACTGCACCTGATCGGCAACGAAGCCGGTGCCTACAAGGGCATCTCCAGCAGCTACAGCGGCGCAGGCTTCTCCGGTATGAAATTCACCGCGATCGTTACCCCGACCGAAGGCGACTTCGATCAGTGGGTGGCCAAGGTGAAGGCATCGTCTAAAAACCTGAACACCACCGACGACTTTAACAAACTGGCAGAGCCGAGTGAAAACAACCCGGTTGAGTACTTTGCCGCTGTCAAACCGAATTTGTTCAAAGAAACAATTGCCAAATTCATGGGCGACATGGATATGCACAAGGGCGCTGGCGCGCACGAAGGCATGGACATGAGCCAAGGTATGGACATGGGTGAACATGCTGCTCACGCCGGAGCCGAGGAATAACTGATGTTGGGAAAATTAACACTTGATGCGGTTCCGTACCACGAACCGATCATCATGGTCACCGTAGCCGCAATTATTGTCGGGGGCCTGGCAGTGCTGGCGCTGCTGACATATTTCGGCAAATGGAAGTGGCTGTGGAGCGAATGGCTGACTTCGGTCGACCATAAAAAAATTGGTATCATGTACATCATCGTGGCGATGGTCATGCTGCTGCGCGGCTTCGCCGACGCCATCATGATGCGTAGCCAGCAGGCGTTGGCGTCCGCCGGCGAAGCCGGGTTCCTGCCGCCGCACCACTACGACCAGATCTTCACCGCGCACGGCGTTATCATGATCTTCTTCATGGCGATGCCTTTCGTGGTCGGCCTGATGAACGTCGTGGTGCCGCTGCAAATCGGTGCGCGCGACGTCGCCTTCCCGTTCCTGAACTCCCTGAGCTTCTGGTTCTTCGTGGTGGGCGTTGTGCTGATCAACATCTCCCTGGGGGTCGGTGAGTTCGCTCAGACCGGTTGGCTGGCGTATCCGCCGCTGTCCGGTAAAGAGTACAGTCCTGGCGTCGGGGTCGATTACTGGATCTGGAGTCTGCAGATTTCCGGTCTGGGTACCCTGCTGACCGGCGTGAACTTCTTCGCCACCATTCTGAAGATGCGTGCCCCTGGCATGCCTATGATGAAGATGCCGGTGTTCACCTGGGCGGCCCTGTGTACTAACGTCCTGATCATCGTTTCTTTCCCAATTCTGACCGTCACCATCGCGCTGCTGACCCTGGATCGCTATCTGGGCACCCATTTCTTCACCAATGATATGGGCGGCAACATGATGATGTACATCAACCTGATTTGGGCCTGGGGTCACCCAGAGGTGTATATCCTGGTTCTGCCGGTGTTCGGCGTGTTCTCCGAAGTCACCGCGACTTTCTCCAGAAAACGCCTGTTCGGCTATACCTCACTGGTATGGGCAACCATCGCGATCACCGTTCTGTCGTTCATCGTATGGCTGCACCACTTCTTCACCATGGGGTCCGGCGCGAACGTTAACGCCTTCTTCGGTATCGCCACCATGATCATTTCCATCCCGACCGGGGTGAAAATCTTCAACTGGCTGTTCACCATGTATCAGGGCCGTATCAAACTCAACTCCGCGATGCTGTGGACCGTTGGCTTCATCATCACCTTCTCCGTAGGTGGTATGACCGGCGTTCTGCTGGCGGTGCCGGGCGCGAACTTCGTGCTGCACAACAGCCTGTTCCTGATCGCCCACTTCCACAACGTCATCATTGGCGGCGTGGTGTTCGGTTGCTTCGCGGGCCTGACCTACTGGTTCCCGAAATCCTTCGGCTTCACGCTGAACGAAAAATGGGGCATCCGCGCGTTCTGGTTCTGGATCATCGGCTTCTTCACCGCCTTCATGCCGCTGTACGCATTGGGCTTTATGGGCATGACCCGTCGTATCAGCCAGAACATCAACCCTGAGTTCCACCCTCTGCTGCTGGTTGCAGCCGGCGGTGCGGCGCTGATCGCCTGCGGCATCCTGTGCCAGCTGATCCAGATCTTCGTCAGTATCCGTGACCGCGAACAGAACCGCGATCTGACCGGTGACCCATGGGGTGCTCGTACTCTGGAGTGGTCAACTTCGTCTCCACCGCCGTTCTATAACTTTGCCGTAGTGCCGCAGATTCATGACCGTGATGAATTCTGGGACATGAAAGAAAAAGGCGAAGCGTATAAGAAACCGGCTAAATACGAACCGATTCATATGCCTAAGAACACCGGCGCCGGCGTTATCATCGCCTTCTTCAGCCTGGTCTTCGGTTTCGCAATGATTTGGGAAATCTGGTGGATGGCTCTGGCCGGCTTCATCGGTATGATCGTTGTCTGGATCGGCAAGAGCTTCGATCACGATGTTGACTACTATGTGCAGGTTGATGAAATCGAGCGCATTGAGAACCAACACTACGAACAAATCCGTAAAGCAGGCGTGAACCATGTCAACTGAAACTCTGACCAATCATAACGCAGCCCATGCAGAGCATGGGCACCACGACGCGGGTGGAACCAAGGTCTTCGGATTCTGGATCTACCTGATGAGCGACTGTATTTTGTTTGCGAGCTTGTTCGCGACTTATGCAGTCCTGGTGAACGGGACCGCGGGCGGTCCCTCAGGCAAAGACATCTTCGACCTGAAGTTTGTCCTGGTCGAAACTTTCCTGCTGTTGTTCAGCTCCATCACCTACGGCATGGCGATGATCGCCATGAACAAGGGTAAAGTTGGCGGTGTAAACACCTGGCTGTTCCTGACCTTCCTGTTTGGTCTGGGCTTCGTGGCGATGGAAATCTATGAATTCCATCATCTGATCGCCGAAGGCTTCGGTCCGGATCGCAGCGCGTTCCTGTCCAGCTTCTTCGCGCTGGTCGGCACCCACGGTCTGCACGTAACTTCCGGCCTGATTTGGATCATCGTGATGATGATTCAGGTGAGCAAGTTCGGCCTGACCGCGACCAACAAAACCCGCCTGATGTGCCTGAGCCTGTTCTGGCACTTCCTGGACGTGGTCTGGATCTGCGTATTTACCGTTGTCTACCTGCTGGGGGTTATGTAATGAGCCATTCATCCCATGAAACCTCTCACGGCGGCGCAAGCCACGGCAGCGTGAAGTCGTACCTGGTCGGCTTTATCCTGTCGATCATCCTGACGGTAATTCCATTTGCGATGGTAATGAACGGCACCGCCTCTCATTCCACCATCCTGGCGGTTGTTGTCGGCATGGCGGTTATCCAGGTGATTGTTCACCTGGTTTACTTCCTGCACATGAACACCTCATCGGAAGAGCGCTGGAACCTGGTGGCATTGCTGTTCACCGCTATGATCATCGGTATCGTTGTTGTAGGTTCACTCTGGATTATGTACAACCTCAACATCAATATGATGGTCGATTAAGAGCTGAGCTGCACGTGATGATTAAGCAATACCTGCAAGTCACTAAACCAGGAATTATTTTCGGCAATTTAATTTCTGTCGTTGGGGGATTCCTGCTCGCTTCCAAAGGGAGCATCGACTATCCCCTGTTTCTCGCCACCCTGGTGGGTGTCTCGTTGGTGGTCGCGTCGGGCTGTGTGTTTAACAACTACATCGACCGCGACATCGACAAGAAAATGGAGAGAACGAAGAATCGGGTGCTGGTAAAAGGCCTGATCGCGCCGAGTGTCACCCTGGTTTATGCGACCGCTTTGGGTATTGCGGGCTTTGCGTTGCTGTATATCGCGGCCAACCCGCTGGCCATGTGGCTGGCGGTGATGGGCTTCGTGGTTTATGTCGGCGTTTACAGCCTGTACATGAAACGCCACTCGGTCTATGGCATGCTGATCGGCAGCCTGTCGGGCGCCGCGCCGCCGGTTATCGGCTACTGCGCGGTGACCAACGAGTTCGACGCCGGCGCGTTGATCCTGCTGGCTATCTTTAGCCTGTGGCAGATGCCGCATTCTTATGCGATCGCTATCTTCCGCTTTAAAGATTACCAGGCGGCCAACATTCCGGTCTTGCCGGTGGTGAAAGGCATTTCCGTCGCCAAGAACCACATCACGGTTTACATCCTGGCATTTATGATCGCCACGCTGATGCTGACCCTGGTAGGTTATGCCGGCTACAAATACCTGATCGTCGCTGCGGCGGTGAGCGTATGGTGGCTCGGCATGGCGCTGCGCGGTTACAAGACCGAAAACGACAGCGTCTGGGCGCGTAAACTGTTCGTGTTCTCTATCGTCGCCATCACCTCGCTGAGCGTGATGATGTCGATCGACTTCAGCGCCACGGCGGCGCCTGAAGCGCTGGTGACCTACGTTTGGTAAGCCAAATCATCTGTGAATGGGCCGCTTTTGCGGCCCATTTTATTTGTCACGCCGAAAAGCGGCCGAACTGTAATATCTGTTAAACAACATTCGATTTACCCCCCCTGCCCTGCACACTAAAATGACGCAGCTTTACAGAAGTCATGCCATCAGGCGCTGTTTCAACGTCTGATGGCATGGTTTTTACCGAGGTTTGATGTGAACGATAATTCAATGACCCCACAGGAGCGCCGCGCCACCTGGGGATTGGGCACCGTATTCTCCCTGCGCATGCTCGGCATGTTTATGGTACTGCCGGTGCTGACCACCTACGGCATGGCGCTCAACGGCGCCAGCGAAGCGCTGATCGGCATCGCCATCGGCATCTACGGCCTGGCGCAGGCGGTGTTTCAAATCCCGTTCGGCCTGGTGTCCGATCGCATCGGCCGCAAGCCGCTGATCGTCGGCGGCCTGCTGATCTTTGCCCTCGGCAGCGTGATCGCCGCCGCGACCGATTCGATCTGGGGCGTGATCCTCGGCCGCGCGCTGCAAGGCTCCGGCGCGATCGCCGCCGCGGTCATGGCGCTGCTCTCCGATCTGACCCGCGAGCAGAACCGCACCAAGGCGATGGCGTTTATCGGTGTCAGCTTCGGCATCACCTTTGCCATCGCCATGGTATTGGGCCCTATCATCACCCACGCCTTCGGCCTGCATGCGCTGTTCTGGATGATCGCCGTACTGGCGCTGGCCGGCATTGTCATCACCCTGGCGGTAGTGCCTTCCGCCGACACTCACCTGCTGAACCGCGAGTCCAGCATCGTGCGCGGCAGCTTCCGCAAAGTGCTGAGCAACTCGCGCCTGCTTAAGCTCAACTTCGGCATCATGTGCCTGCATATCCTGCTGATGTCGAGCTTCGTGGCGCTGCCGCTGGCGATGGAAAAAGCCGGGCTGGCGGCCAGCGAGCACTGGATCGTCTACCTGGTCACCATGCTGGTATCGTTCGCCGCCGTGGTGCCTTTCATCATCTATGCCGAAAAATATCGCCGCATGAAGCAGGTCTTTATGGGCTGCGTGGCAGTGCTGTTCTGCGCCGAAGTGCTGCTGTGGCTCTCCGGCGCGCACCTGTGGGGCATCATCGCCGGCGTGCAGCTGTTCTTCATGGCCTTCAACGTGATGGAAGCCATTCTGCCTTCGCTGATCAGCAAAGAGTCACCGGCCGGCTACAAGGGCACCGCGATGGGGGTCTACTCCACCAGCCAGTTTATCGGCGTGGCGATCGGCGGCAGCCTCGGCGGCTGGCTGTACGGTTTGCAGGGGGCGGGCTTGGTGTTTATCGCCGGCGCCGTGCTGGCCGCGCTCTGGTTCCTGGTCAGCAGCACCATGAAAGAACCGCCGTATGTCAGCAGCCTGCGCATTACGCTGTCGGAACTGGCGGTGAAAGATTCGGCGCTAGAAAGCCGCCTGAAGGCGCAGCCCGGCGTGGCCGAGGCGATCGTAGTGCCGGAAGAGCGCAGCGCCTACGTCAAGGTGGATACCAAGCAGACCAATCGCGGTCAGCTGGAAGCGCTGGTCAATTCGCTGTAAAGAATCAGGGCCGGCAATGCCGGCCCCGTAGAGATTAATCGCGGAAGTTCTTGAACTGGAACGGCTGCCCCAGATCGCCGCCGCGCACCAGCGCCATCACGCTCTGCAAATCGTCGCGTGACTTACCGGTCACCCGCACTTCTTCGCCCTGGATCTGCGCCTGCACCTTCAGCTTGCTGTCTTTGATCAGCTTGACGATTTTCTTCGCCACAGAGGTTTCAATCCCCTGCTTCAGCTTGGCTTCCACGCTGTAGGTTTTACCGCTGTGGGTAAACTCTTCCGGGATCTCCAGCGCGGCGCCGTCGATGCTGCGCTTGCTCAGCTTTTCGCGCAGAATATCGAGCAGCTGCTGCACCTGGAAATCAGACTCGGTGGCAACCTTGATGCTTTGATCTTTCTCGTTTAGCTCAAAGCTGGCCGGCACGTTGCGAAAATCCCAGCGGGTGCCGAGATCGCGGGTGGCGTTCTCAACGGCGTTACGCACTTCCTGCATATCAATTTCGGAAACGATGTCGAAAGATGGCATACTTCTTCCTCCTGAATGAGTGCCTAATAGCTTAGGCGATTTTGATGCCGAGCATGATAACCGCTTTGCCGCCTCAGACAAAATCTGCTGAACGCACGCAGGGATAGCGCTTCGGGCTGCCATAAAGCCTATAGTTAATTCACGGTAATTGAGCGGTATTCCCGTGTTTCCAAGGAGACTGAATGAAAATAACCATTCTTGGTTGCGGCGCGCTCGGACAACTGTGGCTCTCCCGGCTGTATCAGCAGGGCCACGATGTACAGGGATGGCTAAGAGTGCCGCAGCCTTTTTGCGCGGTGAACGTGATAGAGCCGGAAGGCGTCTCGTTTAATCGCAACTTGTCCACTAACGATCCGGAGCACCTTGCGCAAAGCGAGCTGCTGCTGGTGACGCTGAAAGCCTGGCAGGTGTCCAGCGCGGTCAGCGCGCTGCTGCCGAAGCTGAACCCCCAGTGCGCCATTTTGCTGCTGCACAACGGCATGGGCACCCAAGAGGAGCTGCCGCCGAACGGCCAGCCGATCCTGCAGGGCACCACCACCCACGCCGCGCGCCACGAAGGCAGCACCATTATCCACGTCGCCACCGGCATCACCCACATCGGCCCGACCTCGCCGGCCGCCCAGCACCTCAGCCACCTGGCGGAAGTGCTGCATCAGGCGCTGCCCGACGTTGCCTGGCACAACAACATCGCCTCGGCCAACTGGCGCAAGCTGGCGGTCAACTGCGTGATCAACCCGCTGACGGCGCTGTACGGCTGCCGTAACGGCGATCTGCAGCGCTACCCGGAACAGATCGAAACGCTGTGTCGTGAAGTCGCCAGCGTGATGGCGATGGAGGGCTACCACACCTCCTGCGAAGGTTTGATGCAATACGTGATGGACGTGATCCACAGCACCGCCGACAACGTTTCGTCGATGCTGCAGGACATCCGCAGCCAGCGGCACACCGAGATCGACTACATCACCGGCTATCTGCTGCGCCGCGCGCGCAGCCACGGCCTCGCGCTGCCGGAGAATGCGCGGCTGTTTGAACTGATTAAACGAAAGGAAAATGAATATGAGCGTATCGGCGCTGGTCTGCCTGGCACCTGGTAGCGAAGAAACCGAAGCCGTCACCACCATCGATCTGCTGGTGCGGGCGGGCGTAAAAGTCACTACCGCCAGCGTTGCCGGCGACGGCGAGCTGACTATCGTCTGTTCGCGCGGCGTCAAACTGCTGGCCGACGCGCCGCTGGTGGCGATCGTCGATGAGCCGTTCGACGCCATCGTGCTGCCCGGCGGCCTGAAAGGCGCGGAATGCTTCCGCGACAGCCCGCTGCTGGTGGAAAAAGTGCGGCAGATGCATCTGCAGGGCAACATCGTCGCCGCCATCTGCGCGGCACCGGCGCTGGTGCTGCAGCACCACGATCTGTTCCCGGTCGGCAACATGACCGGCTTCCCTGGCCTGAAAGACCAGATCCCGGCGGATAAATGGATGGAGCGCCGCGTGGTGTACGACGCCCGCGTCAACCTGCTCACCAGCCAGGGGCCGGGCACCGCGATGGAGTTCGCGCTGAAGCTGATAGACCTGCTGCTCGGCAAGGCCAAAGCGGCGGAGATCGCCGCGCAGCTGGTGCTGATCCCGGGGATGTACGATTTTCGCGACTGAGCGGCTTGCCGATAAAAAAGGGCTGAACACCGGTTCAGCCCTTGTCGTTTATGCCGCTCCGTGCGTTACGGGCGATAAACCTTCACGTTGCTGAAGCCTTGCTCCAGCAGGTACAGCGCCTGCAGGCGGCTCATCACGCCGCGCTCGCAATACAGCAGATAGGTTTTGCTCTGATCCAGATCGCCGAACTGGGTGCTCAGCTTGTAGAACGGCAGCGCTTTCACTTCAACCTGTTCCAGCTGCAGCGGCTTCTCTTCCTGCTCGTCGTTGGAGCGGATATCCAGGATTACCTCGTCGGCGCCGAAGGCCGCGACGGTTTCCACCTCGGTTACCTGCTCCTGCGCCTGCTCGGCGATAGAGCGAATATCGACGTTCTTCGCCTCGCTCACCACCCGGTCGAGAATACTGAAATCGAAGTGGCTCTCTTCCTCTTCGATCTTGGCCTTGATCGCTTTCACCGTAGGGCTCTTCGAAATCACACCGCAGTATTCCGGCATGGTTTTGGCGAAGTCTTCGGTGCCGATTTCGCGCGCCAGTTTGATGATGTGCTCTTTATCGTGCGAGATCAGCGGACGCAGGATCAGGGTATCGGACGCATTGTCGATCAAACGCAGGTTGGTCAGCGTCTGGCTGGAGACCTGCCCCAGCGCCTCGCCGGTCACCAGCGCCTGCACGCCGTAGCGTTCGGCCACTTGCGAAGCGGCTCGCACCATCATGCGCTTGAGCACCACGCCCATCTGGCCGTCGTCGACCTTCTCCAGGATCTCACCCACCACCGGCTCGAAGTCGATGGCGACGAAGCGCACCTTGTGCGAGCTGGCGAAGCGATTCCACAGGTAGTGCGCCACCTGCTTCACGCCAATCTCGTGCGCAGCGCCGCCCAGATTGAAGAAGCAGAAGTGCACGCGGCAGCCGCGGCGCATCAGCATGTAGCTGGACACGCCCGAGTCGAAACCGCCGGAAATCAGCGACATTACGTCTTCCTGAGTGCCGACCGGGTAACCGCCGATGCCTTCGAGGCGGCGTTTGACCAGCATCAGCTTGTCGTCTTCGATCTCCAGGTTTACCGTGACCTGCGGGCGGGTAAGGTTAACGCGCGCGCTTTCGATGTGTTGGTTCAGGCCGCCGCCGACGTAGCGCTCCACGTCCTGCGAGTTGAACGCCTGCTTGCCGCGGCGCTTGACGCGCACGCAGAAGGTTTTGCCTTCCAGCTGGGCGCGGTAGGCTTCCAGCGTCTGCTCGAAGATGTGGTGGATATCGGTATAAGCGCGATCTTCCACTTCCAGAATATGGTGGATACCGGGAATGCGCGTCAGGGCGTCGGCAATGATCGGCCGCTGGTTTTCATCTTTGGCGCGAACTTCGATATGATCCCAGTGACGGACGACCGCCAGCGTTTCATCATACTGCTTCAGGACGTTGCGAATATTGGTCGAGAGAATCTTGATAAAGCGCAAGCGCACAGATTGGCTCTTGATGGTGATTTCCGGGAACAATTTAATGATAAACTTCATGGCGGTCTTTGTTGTCAGATAAGAATTACGGCGCGGAGTATATCACCATATCGCCGTGCTCTGCGCACAAAACCACACATGAGCGCCATGATTTGCTAATCAAGATCCGCTAGGATAGGCTCTGGCGCCACGGTTCACATGATGACGTAAAAAGAAAATTATGCCGAAAAAACCAGCACAATCAGCCAGTACAGAGCAAACTGCCAGCTTTGAAAGCGCCCTCGGCGAGCTGGAAAGCATCGTGACGCGTCTGGAATCAGGCGAACTGCCGCTGGAAGACGCGCTGAACGAATTCGAACGCGGCGTGCAGCTGGCGCGTCAGGGCCAGCAGAAACTGCAACAGGCGGAACAGCGTGTGCAGATACTCCTTAACGACAGCGCCGACGATGCGGCGTTGGCGCCTTTCACACCGGATACCGAGTAACCGACATGTCTGAGATCGCCCCATCGGCCGCTTTTGCCGATCAACTGCAGATTTTCCGCCAGCGCGCCGATCGCGCGCTGCTGGACTTCATCGCCCCGCTGCCGTTCAACGACGGCAACATGGTGGCGGCGATGCGTCACGGCGCCTTGCTGGGCGGCAAGCGCCTGCGCCCGTTCCTGGTGTACACCACCGGCCAGATGTTCGGCGTGTCGCTGAGCAACCTGGACGCGCCGGCGGCGGCGGTGGAATGCATTCACGCCTACTCGCTGATCCACGACGATCTGCCGGCGATGGACGACGACGATCTGCGCCGCGGCCAGCCGACCTGCCACATTAAATTCGGCGAAGCCAACGCGATACTGGCCGGCGATGCGCTGCAAACGCTGGCGTTTTCAATCCTGGCCGATGCCGAAATGCCTGACGTGGCCCTGCGCGATCGGCTGGCGATGGTCTCTGAACTGGCGACCGCCAGCGGCGTAGCCGGCATGTGCGGCGGCCAATCGCTGGATCTGGAAGCCGAAGGCAAGCGCGTTGATCTGCAGGCGCTGGAGCAGATCCACCGCCATAAAACCGGCGCGCTGATCCGCGCGGCGGTGCGCCTGGGCGCGCTGAGCGCCGGCGAAGCCGGGCGCGCGGCGCTGCCGCAGCTGGATCGTTACGCCGCTGCGGTTGGCCTGGCGTTCCAGGTACAGGATGACATTTTGGACGTTGTCGGCGAGACTGAAAAAATCGGCAAGCGCCAGGGAGCGGACCAACAACACGGAAAGAGTACCTACCCGGCGTTACTCGGGCTTGACAGCGCGAAAGCAAAAGCGTGGGATCTCTATCAGGAAGCATTAGCTGCATTGGACACTTTGGCAGCGCAATCTTATAACACAGCGCCATTGCGAGCGTTAGCCAGCTTCATTATTGAACGCGACAATTAACGTGTGACGTTAACTCCTCTGATATGAGTATCGAATGAGTCTTGATATAGCCAAATACCCAACCCTGGCGCTAGCGGAAAACCCCGAGGAACTCCGCTCACTGCCCAAAGAGAGCTTGCCGAAGCTGTGCGATGAGCTGCGGCAATACCTGCTGAACAGCGTCAGTCGCTCCAGCGGCCACTTTGCCTCCGGGCTGGGTACCGTCGAACTGACGGTGGCGTTGCATTTCGTCTACAACACGCCGTTCGATCACCTGGTGTGGGACGTCGGCCACCAGGCCTACCCGCACAAAATTCTGACCGGCCGCCGCGACCGCATCGCCACCATTCGGCAAAAAAACGGCCTGCATCCGTTCCCGTGGCGCGCCGAAAGCGAATACGACGTGCTGTCGGTCGGCCACTCGTCGACCTCGATCAGCGCCGGCCTCGGCATGGCGGTGGCGGCGGAGCGTGAAGGCAAAGGCCGCCGCACGGTGTGCGTGATCGGCGACGGCGCCATCACCGCCGGCATGGCGTTCGAAGCGATGAACCACGCCGGTGACATCAACCCGGACATGCTGGTGGTGCTGAACGACAATGAGATGTCGATCTCGGAAAACGTCGGCGCGCTGAACAATCACCTGGCGCAGCTGTTATCCGGCAAGCTTTACTCCACCCTGCGCGAAGGCGGCAAGAAAGTACTGGCCGGCGTGCCGCCGATCAAGGAGCTGGTGAAACGCACCGAAGAGCACCTGAAAGGCATGGTGGTACCGGGCACGCTGTTCGAAGAGCTGGGCTTTAACTACATCGGTCCGGTAGACGGGCACGACGTGCAGGGGCTGGTTGCCACGTTGAAAAACATGCGCGATCTGAAAGGCCCGCAGCTGTTGCACATCATGACCAAGAAAGGCCGCGGTTACGCACCGGCGGAGAAGGATCCCATCAGCTTCCACGCCGTACCGAAGTTCGATCCTGCCAGCGGTACGCTGCCGAAAAGTGCCGGCGGTCTGCCGACCTATTCGAAAATCTTCGGCGACTGGCTGTGTGAAACCGCCGCCAAAGACAGCTCGCTGATGGCAATCACGCCGGCCATGCGCGAAGGCTCCGGCATGGTACAGTTCTCCCGCGACTACCCGCAGCAATATTTCGACGTGGCGATTGCCGAGCAGCACGCGGTCACCTTCGCCGCCGGGCTGGCGATCGGCGGCTACAAGCCGGTGGTGGCGATCTATTCCACCTTCCTGCAGCGCGCCTACGACCAGCTGATCCACGACGTGGCGATCCAGAACCTGCCGGTGATGTTTGCCATCGATCGCGGTGGCATCGTCGGCGCCGACGGCCAGACTCACCAGGGGGCGTTCGATCTGTCGTTCATGCGCTGCATCCCGACCATGGTGATCATGACGCCGAGCGACGAGAACGAATGCCGCCAGATGCTGTATACCGGCTATCACTACAATGCCGGCCCGAGCGCCGTGCGCTATCCGCGCGGCACCGGCACCGGCGCGGCGCTGGAGCCGCTCAGCCTGCTGCCGATCGGCAAAGGCGTGGTGCGCCGCCAGGGGGAAAAGATCGCCATTCTCAACTTCGGCACCCTGCTGCCGGAGGCCGCGCAAGCGGCGGAAGGGCTCAACGCCACGCTGGTCGACATGCGCTTCGTCAAACCGCTGGACGAGCAGTTGGTGCTCGAACTGGCCGCCAGCCATGAAACGCTGGTCACGCTGGAAGAGAACGCGATCATGGGCGGCGCCGGCAGCGGCGTCAACGAACTGCTGATGGCCAAACGCCGTCCGGTGCCGGTGCTGAACCTCGGCCTGCCGGACAGCTTCGTCTCGCAGGGCACCCAGGAAGAACTGCGCGCCGATCTGGGGTTGGATGCCGCGGGCATCCAGCGCCAAATCGAAACCTGGCTGGCGCAGTAATCGCCACTCGCGCCTGACAAAACGCCTCCGCCTTCGGGGGCGTTTTTGTTTCCGCCCCCTCTCCCCGAGATCCGCGCTACAGTTACTGTCTGAGTTGTGAATGGGAGGCAAGCATGAAGTACCTGAAACTGGGCAACACCGATCTGAACGTCTCGCGCATCTGCCTGGGTTGCATGACCTACGGCGAACCGAACCGCGGCAATCACGCCTGGACGCTGCCGGAAGAGAGCAGCCGTCCGCTGCTGAAACAGGCGCTGGAAGCCGGCATCAACTTTTTCGACACCGCCAACAGCTATTCCGACGGCAGCAGCGAGGAAATCCTCGGCCGGGCGCTGCGCGACTATGCACGCCGCGAAGACGTGGTGGTCGCCACCAAGGTCTATTTCCCGCTGAGTAACCTGAAGCGCGGTTTATCGCGCGCCAACATCATGCAGTCCATCGACGACAGCCTGCGGCGCCTGGGCACCGACTATGTCGATTTGCTGCAGATCCACCGCTGGGATTACGAAACGCCGCTGGAAGAGACGCTGGAAGCGCTGCACGACGTGGTGAAAGCCGGTAAGGCGCGTTACATCGGCGCCTCCTCGATGTACGCCTGGCAGTTCGCCAAGGCGCTGTATACCGCCGATCTGCACGGCTGGACGCGCTTCGTCAGCATGCAGGATCAATACAACCTGATTCAGCGCGAAGAAGAGCGCGAAATGCATCCGCTGTGCGCCGCCGAAGGCATCGCCGTGCTACCGTGGAGCCCGCTGGCGCGTGGCCGCCTGACCCGCCCCTGGGGCGAAACCACCGCGCGGCTGGTTTCCGACCAGTTCGGCAAGAGCCTGTACGAAGACACTGAAGGCATCGACGCCATTATCGCCGAGCGCGTCGCCAGCCTCGCCGAGGAACGCGGCGTTTCACGCGCACAGATCGCGCTGGCCTGGCTGCTGAACAAACCGGCGGTCAGCGCGCCGATCGTCGGCGCTTCGCGCAGCGAACAGCTGGACGACGCCATCGCCGCGGTCGATTTGAGTTTGTCGCCGCAAGAGGTCGCGGAGCTGGAGACGGCTTACGTGCCTCATCGGGTGACGGGATTTGAATAAAGAGAAGCGGGCGCGAAACAGCGCGCCCGTTTGTCAGAACAGCCCGATCGGCCAGTGGTGCCCAATCAGGTAGATGATGCCGGCGGACAGCACGCCGGCGATGATATCGTCGACCATGATGCCCATGCCGCCATGCACGTTGCGGTCGAACCAGCGGATCGGCCACGGTTTCCACATATCCAGAATGCGGAAGATGACGAAACCGGCGGCAACCCAGCGCCAGTCGTTGACCGGCAGCGCCATCAGCGTGATCCACATGCCGACGAACTCGTCCCAGACGATGCTGCCGTGATCGTGCACCTTCATGTCTTTTGCCGTGCGGTGGCAAATATAGACGCCGATGCAGATGCTGAACATCACCGCCAGCGAGTAAAGCTGCCACGGTAGCTGGATCAGCAGCAGCCAGAACGGGATCGCCGCCAGCGATCCCATGGTGCCCGGCATCACCGGCGACAAACCGCTGCCAAACCCGGTGGCCAGCAGGTGCCACGGATTGCTCATCCGCAACCGACGCTTGGCTTCATCCATGGGTGCCCGGCTCCGCGTTGAAATGATCGAACCCAATCCAATCCAGCTCTACCGCTTCGTCGTTGCGATAATAGCGGATGCCTTCAGACAGCGGGCCAATTTGGCCAATGCAGGTGTAGTCGGCCCCGAGGTGGCTCAGCGCCACTTCCAGCGCGCCGCGGTTGATCTCCGGCACGGTGAAGCACAGTTCGTAATCTTCACCGCCCGCCAGCGCCCAGCGCAGCGCCTGCTCGGCATCGGCGTGGCTGCTCAGCGCCTGCGACATCGGCAGCTCGTCCAGCACGATGCGCGCGCCACAGTCGCTGGCCTTCAGGATATGCTTCAGATCGGAAATCAGGCCGTCGGAGATGTCGATCGCCGAGCTGGCCAGATCCCGCAGCGCCTGCCCCTGCAGCACCCGCGGCTGCGGCCGCAGATGGCGGGCGACCAGATAATCGCGCGCCGCCGCATCCTTCACCGCTAGGCGATCCTGCAGGATCGCCAGACCGGCGGCGCTGTCGCCCAGCGTGCCGGTCACATAGATCCAGTCGCCGATGCGCGCACCGCTGCGGGTCAGCGCCCGGCCGGCCGGGATCAGCCCCTGAATAGTCAACGTCATGCTCAGCGGGCCGCGCGTGGTATCGCCGCCGATCAGCTGCATGCCATAATAGTTGAGCTGATCGAACAGGCTGTCGCTGAAGGCCTTCAGCCAGGGCTCGTCCACCTCCGGCAGGGTCAGCGCCAGCGAAAGCCAGGCCGGATCGGCGCCCATCGCCGCCAGATCGCTCAGATTGACCGCCAGCGCCTTATAGCCGAGATCGGCCGGATCGATATCCGGCAGGAAGTGAATGCCCGCGACCAACGTATCGGTACTGACGGCCACCAGCTGTTTTTCCGGCACTGCCAGCAGTGCGCAGTCATCTCCAATGCCCAACTGTACATCCCGGCGCACGCGCTTAAACCGGTCAAAATAGCGGGCAATGAGGTCAAATTCGCCGCATGCCATATCGATATTCCACTAGAAGAAATTAAGGCCGGGAATGCCGGCCTTAAAGTTTTACTTTTTCTTGCGAAGGGTTGGCGCCACTTTATCCAGCACCCCGTTCACAAACTTGTGGCTGTCTTCCGCGCCGAAGGTTTTCGCCAGTTCGATCGCTTCGTTGATTGCCACCTTGTAAGGGACATCTTCGCGCATTTTCAGTTCAAACAGCGCGACGCGCAGCACCGCGCGCTCCACCTGGCCCAGCTCTTCGAGCTGACGCGACAGGTAGGGCGCCATCAGTTCGTCCAGCATACCTGCATTCACTGCCGCGCCGGACAGCAACTCGCGAAAATAGGCGACGTCAACATCTTTGACATCCTGCTCCGTCAGGAACTGGTGTTCAACATCGGCAAGGTCGTTTTTAGACAACTGCCAAGAGTAAAGCGCTTGAACAGCGCACTCACGAGCGCGGCGACGAGCAGCAGGTTTCACGGAATTCCCCTTAACTAAATTCAGGCTTTAATAGCTTTGATAACATTAATCATTTCAAGTGCGGTCAGCGCGGCTTCAGCGCCCTTGTTGCCCGCTTTGGTGCCGGCGCGTTCGATCGCCTGCTCGATGCTTTCGGTGGTCAGCACGCCAAAAGCAACCGGGATTTCGGCATTCATCGCAACGTTGCCGATGCCGGAGCTGGCTTCGCCCGCCACATATTCGAAGTGCGCGGTGCCCCCACGGATAACGGTGCCCAGCGCGATAACCGCGTCGTATTTGCCGGTTTTGGCCAATACGCTCGCCGTCAGCGGCAGCTCGTAAGCGCCCGGGACCCAGACAACGGTGATGTTGTCGTCAGCAACCTGACCAATGCGTTTCAGCGCGTCGATGGCGCCTTCCAGCAGGCTGTCGTTGATGAAATTGTTAAAACGTGCAATTGCGATCGCCACACGGGCATTTGGAGTAGCAACAACACCTTCGATAACTTTCATGGGCTTTCCTTAAAAATGGGTTCAATACCCCGCAGGGGGGCGGATTCTATCATATTCTTTCATCGCCTGCGCGGCGCTTTTGTAAAACCGGCGCGCGGGCGCGAGATTCAGTGTTTCGCCCGCAGGCGCAAACGCAGATCGGGGCCTACCTGACGCACATCGCTAAAGACGAATTCCGGCGCGTCGGCCAATCGCTCCAGGCCCGGTAGGTGGCACAGGCCACGGCCATTATCGCCCAACAGTTTCGGCGCGATGTACAAAATGAGCTCATCCACCAGGCCGGCCTGCAGCAGCGCGCCGGCCAGCGATGCGCCCGCCTCCACCCAGATTGAATTCACCTGGCGCTTGGCCAACAGCATCATCATCACCACCAGATCGACGCCGCCGCCGTGCGCCGGGCAGATAAACTGCTCAACGTCTTGCGGCCAGGTCTGTTCATCCGCCTGCAGGCGCGCCAGCCAGGTGGCGCCAGGCTGCTGCACCACGCGGTGCTGCGGGGTAATGCGGTTTTGGCTGTCGAGCAGGATGCGCAGCGGCTGGCGCAGATTGTCGCGCGGATAGAGGCGCTGCGTCTCGGCGTCCAATTCATCCCAACGCACCGTCAGCGACGGATCGTCCGCCAGCACGGTGGCACTGGTGCTGAGGATGGCGGCGCTCTGCGCGCGCAGGCGCTGCACGTCCTGACGCGCTTCGGGTGAGGTGATCCACTGGCTCTCGCCGGAGGCCATCGCCGTGCGGCCGTCCAGCGACGCGCCCAGCTTCAGCTGCACGTAAGGGAAGCCGGTGCGCATGCGCTTGAGGAAGCCCAGATTGACCGCTTCGGCCTCGGCCAGCATCAGGCCGTGCCGCACCTCGAGGCCGGCCTGCTGCAGCTTGTACAGCCCGCGCCCCGCCACCTGCGGGTTAGGATCTTGCATCGCCGCGACCACCCGCGTCACGCCGGCGGCCACCAGCGCATCGGCACAGGGCGGCGTGCGGCCGTGATGGCTGCACGGCTCGAGCGTGACATAGGCGGTGGCGCCGCGCGCCTTGTCGCCCGCCATGCGCAGCGCGTGCACTTCTGCGTGCGGCTCGCCGGCGCGCAGATGATAGCCTTCACCGACAATTTCGCCGTCGCGCACGATAACGCAGCCGACGTTCGGATTGGGCGCGGTGGTAAAACGCCCCAGCCGCGCCAGTTCGAAGGCGCGCGCCATGTAAAATTCGTCGTGATGCATGAAAGATCCTTTAGTCTTGCAGGCGGGCAATCTCTTCGCCGAACTCACGCACGTCTTCGAAGCTGCGGTACACCGACGCGAAGCGAATATAGGCGACCTTATCCAGCTTTTTCAGCGCGTCCATCACCAGATTGCCCACCAGTTTGGTCGGCACTTCGCGTTCGCCGGTGGCGCGCAGTTGGGATTTGATATGGTTAAGGGCGTTTTCCACGTCGTCCGAGCTAACCGGGCGCTTTTCCAGCGCTTTCAGCATGCCGCGGCGCAGTTTGTCTTCGTTGAACGGCTCGCGCACCTCATCGCTTTTAATCACTCGCGGCATCACCAGCTCGGCCACCTCAAAGGTGGTGAAGCGTTCATTGCACACCAGACACTGGCGGCGACGGCGCACTTGCGAACCGTCCCCCACCAGGCGGGAATCAATGACTTTGGTATCAACGGCGGCGCAGAAAGGGCAATGCATAACACGTCCTGATAAACGTTTTTTATAGATAAAAGCAGTTTACCCCGAAGTGCAGCCACAACAAAGGGCGGCGGCCATTTGTTGCGACACGCGGCCAGGAAGCGGCACCGATATGACTTTCCCCTCCGGGCGGACTAAGCTGATAGCAGGAGATTCAGCATAGGAAATCGCCGACATGACAACCTGTTACCCCAAAATCGCCCTGCTCGCCGCCGCCGTGTTGTTGACGGGCTGCGCGCACAACGCCGCCGTGCCTCAGCTGCGCCATCAGGTCGCCGCGCTGAACCAGAAAGTGAGCGTGCTGACCGATCAAACCACCGCGCTGGAGCGGCAGAATCAGCTCAATCAGCACTCCGACAACGGCGTCTACCTGCTGCCGGCAGCCCGGAGCGCCGCCCGTTTGCAGAGCAGCCTCGGCGAACTGAGCGTTTCGCTGAGCCACATCAAGAGCGAAGCCAACGGCACGCAGGCGCAGCTGCATGTGCGCATCCTCTCGCAGGCCACGCTGCCGCCGTTCAACGCAGTGGTAGAATGGGGCCCACTGGATGAAGCCACCGGCCGGCCGTTGACCGCCGAGGCGCTGTCGCAACCGATCGCCAGCGCCGATTCGCTGCTGCCGAAGCCCGGCCAGGACTTCGAACTGCGCTTCAGCGGCCTGACGCCGGAACAGCTGGGCTATATCCGCCTGCACAGTCTGGTTTCGACCGCCCAACCGGCGGTGGTGCAGCCGCACTGAAACCCGAAGCAAAAAAAAGGAGCGCCATCGGCGCTCCTTCTCATTTCGCTGAATACTGCGATGGTTAAGGCAGAATCGAAGGCTGATCTGCGCCCTCTTTTTCCACTTTTTGCTGCAGCATGTGTTCGCGTTTCATCCCCAGCTTCAACGCCAGCGCGGACGCGACGTAGATGGAGGAAACGGTACCGATCGACACGCCGATCAGCATCGCCAGCGAGAAGCCTTGCAGCATCGCGCCACCGAAGATGTACAGCATCAGCACCACCATCAGGGTGGTCCCGGAAGTCATCAGCGTACGGCTCAGCGTCTGGGTCAACGACACGTTCATGATTTCGTAAGGCGTACCGCGGCGGATCTTGCGGAAGTTCTCACGAATACGGTCGGAAACCACGATGCTGTCGTTCAGCGAGTAACCGATAACCGACATCAGGGACGCGACGATGGTCAGGTCAATCTCGATGTGGAACAGCGACAGCACGCCCAGCGTGATGATCACGTCGTGCGCCAGCGCGATAACCGCCCCCAGCGCCAGGCGCCATTCGAAGCGGAAACCGACGTAGATCAGGATACAGATCAACGCCACCAGCAGCGCCATGCCGCCGGTTTGCGCCAGCTCGCTGCCCACGCTCGGGCCGACGAACTCAATGCGCTTCACGGTGGCGTTTTTATCCACCGAGTCGTTGATCACGCCGATCACCTTGTTGCCCAGTTCCTGGCCTGCGGTGCCGGTCGCCGGTGGCATGCGCACCATCACGTCGCGGCTGCTGCCGAAGTTCTGGATGATCGGATCCTGGAACCCGGCCTTCTCCAGCGTGTCGCGCATCAGGTCGAGATTAGCCGGCTTCTCCAGGTTGATTTCAATGACCGTACCGCCGGTGAAATCCAGACCCCAGTTAAACCCGCGCACCGACATGGTGGCGATCGACGCGACCAACAGCACCAACGAGATGCCGAAGGCCACGTAGTCCCAGCGCATAAAGTCGTAGACTTTACGGCCGTAGTTGAGTTGCTCAACAGTATAATCCTGTGCCACAACGCACTCCTCAGATAGACAGCTTGTTAATGCGTTTGCCGCCGTAAAGCAGGTTGACGATGGCACGGGTACCGACAATCGCGGTGAACATGGACGTCGCCACACCGATAGCGGTGGTGATCGCAAAGCCTTTGATCGAACCGGTGCCCACTGCGTACAGGATGACCGCGGTGATCAGCGTGGTGATGTTGGCGTCGACGATACTGGAGAACGCGCCTTTATAGCCTTCATGGATCGCCTGCTGAACGGACCTGCCGTTCTTCAGCTCTTCCTTGATACGTTCGTTAATCAGTACGTTGGCGTCAACTGCCACCGCCAGCGTCAACACGATCCCGGCAATGCCCGGCATGGTCAGCGTCGCCCCCGGCAACAGGGACATCACGCCGACGATCAGCACCAGGTTGGCGACCAGCGCCGTGGTGGCGATCACGCCGAACTTACGGTACCAGACCACCATGAAGACGATGGACGCCACCAGGCCCCACAGACAGGCTTCCAGACCTTGGGTGATGTTCTGCTGACCCAGGGTTGGACCGATGGTGCGCTCTTCGACGATCTGAATCGGCGCGATCAGCGCGCCCGCACGCAGCAGCAGCGAAAGCTGACGCGCTTCGTTCGGGTTGCCGATACCGGTGATGCGGAAGCTGTTGCCCAGACGCGACTGAATGTTCGCCACGTTGATCACTTCTTCCTGTTTCACCAGCACCGCACGGCCGTTGGCGTCTTTCTTGCCGCTGTCCTTATACTCCACGAACAGGGTCGCCATCGGCTTGCCGATGTTGTCCTTGGTGAAGTTGGACATGGACGTGCCGCCGGCGCTGTCCAGCGAGATGTTAACCTGTGGCTGGTTGTATTCGTCGGTGCTCGAGGTGGAGTCGGTGATGTGGTCACCGGTCAGGATCACGCGCTTGTACAGCACGATCGGCTGGCCGTCACGGGTGTATTTCACCTCGGAATCGCCAGGCACGCGGCCGTTGGCCGCCGCAGTGGCGTCCGCATTGGTGTTCACCAGACGGAACTCCAGGGTCGCGGTGGCGCCCAGAATTTCTTTGGCGCGCGCGGTGTCCTGAATGCCCGGCAGCTCGACCACGATGCGGTCGGCGCCCTGGCGCTGCACCAGCGGTTCGGCGACGCCGAGCTGGTTGACGCGGTTACGCAGGATAGTGATGTTCTGCTGGACGGCGTATTCGCGCGCTTCGCTCAGACGGGCGTCCGTCAGGTTGGCTTTCATGGTGTTGGCGCCGTTGGCGGACAGCACCAGATCGCGCTGACGCGGGCCGATGTAGCTGATGGCCTGGTCGCGAGCCGCATCGTCACGGAAGCGAACTTCCACGCCGTTGTTGTCCAGCTTGCGGATAGACGCGTAAGGAATGCCCTTCTCACGCAGCTCGCTGCGCAGGGTATCCATGGTCTGTTCCTGCAGCTTGCTCAGCGCGGTGTCCATGTCCACTTCCATCAGGAAGTGCACGCCGCCGCGCAGGTCCAGGCCGAGTTTCATCGGCTCTGCGCCCAGCATGGCCAGCCAGGTCGGCGTGGCCGGCGCCAGGTTCAGCGCCACGACGAATTTGTCACCCAGCTCGGTCACCAGCGCTTCGCGGGCGCGCAGCTGAACGTCAGGATCTTTAAAGCGAGCCAGGATGGCGCCATTTTCCAGCGCAATCGACTTGCTCGCGATGTTGTCTTTTTCTAATACGGTACGGACCTGGTCCAGCGTAGTTTCACTGGCGGCGACGCCGCGCGCGCCAGTGATTTGTACGGCCGGATCCTCACCGTAGATGTTGGGAAGCGCATAAAGCAGACCGACGAGGATCACGACGATCAACATCAGATACTTCCACAAAGGATAACGGTTTAGCACGGCAATTCCCTTCGGGAAAAAAGATTACAGGGCCTTCATGGTACCTTTCGGCAGAACGGCCGCCACGAAGTCACGCTTGATCATCACTTCCGTGGTGTCGTTCAGCGCGATGGCGATGATGCCAGTGTCGGCCACTTTGGTCACGCGACCGATCAGGCCGCCGGTGGTCAGCACTTCGTCGCCTTTACCGATGGAGTCCATCAGCTTCTTGTGATCTTTAGCGCGCTTCTGCTGTGGGCGCAGGATCATGAAGTAGAAGATCAGGCCGAACACCACCAGCATAATGATCAGAGAGTACGGGCTTCCCTGAGCCGGGGCCCCTGCGGATGCGACGGCGTCAGAAATGAAAAAGCTCATTGAAATTCCCTCATTAAGTTATCAATTATTAGATCAAGCGTTTAAAGGCGGAATCGGCTTGCCGATCCGACCATAGAAATCCGCAACAAACTGCTCTAATTTACCCTCTTCGATAGCCTGGCGTAAACCCGCCATGAGGCGCTGGTAGTGACGCAGGTTATGAATCGTGTTCAGTCGAGCACCCAATATTTCGTTGCAACGGTCGAGATGGTGCAAGTAGGCGCGGCTGTAATGGCGACACGTGTAGCAATCACAGTCCTTATCCAGCGGAGAAGTATCATCCTTGTGCTTGGCATTACGGATTTTTACCACACCGTCAGTCACGAACAGATGGCCGTTGCGGGCGTTGCGGGTCGGCATGACGCAGTCGAACATGTCGATGCCGCGACGCACGCCTTCCACCAAATCTTCCGGCTTGCCGACGCCCATCAAATAGCGTGGCTTATCTTCCGGAATTTGCGGGCAAACGTGTTCAAGAATGCGATGCATATCCTCTTTCGGCTCGCCTACAGCCAAGCCGCCCACAGCGTACCCGTCAAAGCCGATATCCACCAGCCCTTTGACGGAAACATCACGTAAATCTTCGTAAACACCGCCCTGAATGATGCCGAACAGCGCATTTTTATTTTCCAGCTCGTCGAAACGCTTGCGGCTGCGCTCCGCCCAGCGCAGCGACATTTCCATCGAACGCTTGGCGTAGTCCCAGTCGGCCGGGTACGGCGTACATTCGTCGAAGATCATCACGATGTCGGAACCCAGGTCATACTGGATTTCCATCGATTTTTCCGGGCTCAGGAACACCTTGTCGCCGTTGATCGGGTTGCGGAAGTACACGCCTTCCTCTTTGATCTTCCGCATCGCACCCAGGCTGAATACCTGAAAACCGCCGGAATCGGTAAGGATCGGCCCATGCCACTGCATGAAGTCGTGCAGATCGCCGTGCAGTTTCATGATCTCCTGGCCCGGGCGCAGCCACAGGTGGAAGGTGTTGCCCAGCAGGATCTGTGCGCCGGTCTCTTTCACTTCTTCCGGCGTCATGCCCTTGACCGTACCGTAGGTACCGACCGGCATAAAGGCCGGGGTTTCCACCACGCCGCGGTCGAAGATCAGGCGGCCGCGACGCGCGCGGCCATCGGTAGTTTGTAATTCGTACTTCACAAAGCCTCCAGCATCAGAGAAACAGTCTGATGTCGTTGAAACGGGGCCGCGCCGTGGGCACAGCCCGGGAAATTAACCGCCGACGGACTCGTTTTCCGCCTGCGGGTTACGGCTGATGAACATCGCATCGCCGTAGCTGAAAAAGCGATACTGCTCGGCCACCGCCTGCTGATAGGCGTTCATGGTATTTTTATAGCCGGCGAAGGCCGACACCAGCATGATCAGGGTCGATTCCGGCAGGTGGAAATTGGTCACCAGCGCGTCGATCACCTGATAGTGATAGCCTGGATAGATAAAGATGCTGGTATCGCCGAAGAACGGCGCAATCAGCGCCTCTTTGCTGGCCGCCGCGGCGCTTTCCAGCGAGCGCACAGAGGTGGTGCCCACCGCCACGACGCGTTTGCCGCGCGCCTTGCAGGCCAGCACCGCATCGACCACGTCCTGCGGCACTTCGGCGTATTCGGCGTGCATCACGTGATCTTCGATGGTTTCCACGCGCACCGGCTGGAAGGTGCCGGCGCCGACGTGCAGCGTCACGAACGCCATTTCCACGCCCTTGGCGCGCAGCGCCGCCAGCAGCGGCTCGTCGAAGTGCAGGCCGGCGGTCGGCGCGGCGACCGCGCCGGGTTTCTCGCTGTAGACCGTCTGATACAGCTCGCGGTCCGCGTCTTCATCCGGGCGGGCGATATAAGGCGGCAGCGGCATGTGGCCGGCGGCGTTGAGGATAGTGAACACGTCGCGCTCGTCGTTGAAGCGCAGCTCGAACAGCGTCTCGTGGCGCGCTACCATGGTGGCGGCGATGCTCTCGTCATCCCCCAACAGCAGCTCGGCGCCCGGCTTCGGCGCTTTCGACGCGCGCACGTGCGCCAGCACGCGATGGTCGTCCAGCACGCGCTCCACCAGCACTTCAATCTTGCCGCCACTGACCTTGCGGCCGAACATGCGCGCCGGGATCACGCGGGTATTGTTGAACACCAGCAGGTCGCCGGCTTCCAGCTTATCCAGCAGTTCGGTGAATACGCCGTGCGTCAGCGCCCCGCTCGGCCCGTCCAGCTGCAGCAGGCGGCATGCGCTGCGTTCGGCCTGGGGATAGTGGGCAATCAGGGATTCGGGAAGTTCAAACGAAAAATCAGCGACGCGCATGGGTATTCACTTCTTCAATTTAGGGCTGGTTGGTAAAAAACAGGCGGCCTAGTCTAAAGCCGGGGGCGGTCAGCGGCAAGAAATAAGGAGGATTTGCCTGACTTCGGGTATAGTTGAGGGATGAATTTTCTCGCTCATCTTCACCTGGCCATGCTGGCGGACAGCTCGCTGCTGGGCAACCTGCTGGCCGATTTCGTGCGCGGCAACCCCGCCGCCGACTACCAGCCCGACGTGGTGGCCGGCATCATGATGCACCGCCGCGTCGACGTGCTGACCGACAGCCTGCCGCAGGTCAAAGCCAGCCGCGACTATTTCAGCGCCCCCTACCGCCGCGTGGCGCCGATCACCCTCGACGTGGTGTGGGACCATTTTCTGGCGCGCCACTGGCAGCAGCTGGAGCCTTCGCGCGACCTGCACCAGTTTACCCAGGAAGCCCGCAGCCAGATCGAACCTTTTCTCCCGCTCACGCCGCCGCGCTTTCAAAACCTGAACGGCTACCTGTGGCCGGAACGCTGGCTGGAGCGCTACGCCGAATTGCCGTTCATCGCCCGGGTGCTGCAGGGCATGGCCAGCCGCCGCCCGCGCCTCGATGCGCTGGGCGGCTCGTTCGCCGACGTCGAGCAACATTATCATCAGCTTGAAACACAGTTCTGGCAGTTTTACCCGCAAATGATGCGGCAGGCGAAGGACAAAGCGCTCTGAGGTCAAGCCCAAGCCATTGAAATTGCAACGCCTTGCAAGAATTTACGTTTTGCCGCTTGCCCTTTTGTGGGAAAAGGTTATTTTTAAAGCTCGCTAAATTATATCAACGACTTTGATAGGTGAAAGCTATCTCATCGATTGGTCTTTTACCCTTTATTCACCAAGTCGCGGCCCCTATACTGGCCCTTGTTTTTACATCCACCCTTTAACACCTATTACAGGAGTAATTATGGTCCTGGTAACTCGTCAAGCCCCTGACTTCACTGCAGCTGCCGTACTGGGTAGCGGCGAAATCGTTGAAAACTTCAACCTGAAGAAGCACCTGAACGGCAAACCGGCCGTGCTGTTCTTCTGGCCAATGGACTTCACCTTCGTATGCCCTTCCGAGCTGATCGCTTTCGATCACCGCTATGAAGAGTTCCAGAAGCGTGGCGTTGAAGTGGTTGGCGTTTCCTTCGACTCAGAGTTCGTCCACAACGCATGGCGTAAAACCCCTGTCGACAAAGGCGGCATCGGTGAAGTGAAATACGCAATGGTTGCTGACATCAAGCGTGAAATCCAGAAAGCTTACGGCATCGAACACCCGGAAGCCGGCGTTGCGCTGCGCGGCTCCTTCCTGATCGACAAAGACGGCATCGTGCGTGCTCAGGTTGTTAACGACCTGCCAATCGGCCGTAACATCGACGAAATGATCCGTACCGTTGACGCGCTGCAATTCCACGAAGAGCACGGTGAAGTGTGCCCGGCTCAGTGGGAAAAAGGCAAAGCAGGTATGGGCGCTTCCCCAGACGGCGTTGCAAAATACCTGTCTGAAAACGCTGCCAAGCTGTAATTTCAGCCTGATAGTGAATCAACCGGCCCACGCGGCCGGTTTTTTTATGCCCCTTTATGGGGCAGACCGCCCACCTTCAGTGCTTTATTTCCCTGTTTCCGCTCACATTTCCCACCCTGCTCGCCGCGCGCACGCCCATCTGCGGCTACTATCAATAACGCTGGCTCGCGCTTTGCAAGTGAACAGCGGCAAGCAAACACAACACAATAAAAAACTGACAGGGTAGGAATAACTATGTTTTTACAGAAATGGAGCAAACCCCTGACCATGGCGGCGCTGCTGGTCAGCGGCAGCCTGTATGCGGCATCCAACCCGGCGGTGGAAGCCAAAAACGGCATGGTGGTCACCTCGCAACACCTGGCCTCGCAGGTCGGCGTGGATATCCTGAAGATGGGTGGCAACGCCATCGACGCCGCCGTGGCGGTGGGCTATGCGCAGGCGGTGGTTAACCCCTGCTGCGGCAACATCGGCGGCGGCGGCTTTATGACCGTCCACCTGGCGGACGGCACCGACACCTTCATCAACTTCCGTGAAACCGCGCCGGCGGCGGCCAGCGCCAACATGTATCTGGATGCCGACGGCAAGGTAAAGAAAGACGCCAGCCTGTACGGCTATCTGGCGGCGGGCGTGCCGGGCACCGTGCTGGGGATGGAAACCGCGCGTGAGAAGTACGGCAAGCTGAGCCGCGAACAGGTGCTGGCGCCGGCTATCAGGCTGGCGCGCGAAGGCTTTGTGCTGACCCGCGCCGATACCGATATCCTCGACACCACCGTCGCACGCTTCAAACAGGATCACGAGTCGGCCAAAATCTTCCTGCGCCCGGACGGCAGCCCGCTGCAGCCGGGGGACAAGCTGGTGCAAACCGATCTGGCCAATACGCTGGAAGCCATCGCCAAAGGAGGAACCGACGCCTTCTATAAAGGCAAGATCCCGCAGGCGGTGGAGGCGGCGGCCAAACAGAGCGGCGGCATCTTGACCGCCGCCGACTTCGCCAATTACAAGGTCACCGAAACGCCGCCGATTACCTGCAGCTATCGCGGCTACAAGTTCGTGTCGGCGCCGCCTCCCAGCTCCGGCGGCGTGACACTGTGCGAAATCCTCAACGTGGTGGAAGGCTACGACCTGAAAAGCATGGGCTTCAACTCGGCGGCGGCCATTCACACCATGACCGAAGCGATGCGTCATGCCTACATGGACCGCAACACCTACCTCGGCGACCCGGAATTCATCAAGAACCCGATCGACCGGCTGGTGAGCAAGAGCTACGCCGAGCAGATCCGCAAGAAAATCGTCGCGGACAAGGCCACGCCGTCGGAAAACGTGCAGCCCGGCATGGAACCGCATGAAAAACCGGAAACCACCCACTATTCGATCGTCGATCACGATGGCAACGCCGTCTCCACCACCTATACCGTCAACGGCCGCTTCGGCGCCGTGGTGATCGCACCGGGCACCGGCTTCTTCCTCAACGACGAGATGGACGACTTTACGGTTAAAGTGGGCGAGAAAAACCTGTACGGACTGGTGCAGGGCACAGCCAACAGCATTGCCCCCGGTAAGCGCCCACTATCGTCGATGAGCCCGACTCTGGTGACCAAGGACAACAAGATCTTTATGGTACTGGGCTCACCGGGCGGTTCGCGCATCATCACCATCACCCTGCAGACCGCGTTGAACGTGATCGACCACGGCATGGCGCCGCAGGAAGCGGTGGACGCACCGCGCATCCATCACCAATGGTTGCCGGATGAGGTGTACTACGAACAGCGCGGCGTTTCCGCCGATACGCTGAAGCTGCTGAGCGGCATGGGCTATAAGATGGTCGAGCAAACGCCGTGGGGCGCCGCCGAACTGATTCTGGTCGGTTTGCCGGGCGCGGCGGGCGTCAGCCCGGCCAACTCCGGCAACGACTCGGCGGTTTCCGGCAAGGTGCGCGAAGGCTATCTGTACGGCGCCAACGACGTGCGTCGCCCGGCAGGTTCTGCGGTCGGTTACTGATGTAAACGCCTACTCACTTTTATCGCGGGGGCCCTTTGGCCCCCGCAGTTGCTTTAGCCTTCGCAGCGCCACACGGTGGCCGACTCTTCCGCCAGCTGCAGGCGCAGCCCGCCTGCCGTTTCGCTCAACTCTCCCCGCCCTTCCACACGCCGCCACGGGCCGCGCGCCAACAGCGGGTTGTGCGGCAGCTGCGCCTGGCCGCTGCCGTTGCGCTGCAGCGCCACCAGCACCTGCTCCTGCTGATACAGGCGCACAAACACCAGCGTTTCTCCGCTGGCATACAGCACCTGACAGCCGCCGCGACGCAATGCCACGCTCTGTTTACGCAGCGCCGCCATGCGCTGGAACAGCGCCAACAGCGGCCGGTCCCAGTCGCCGACGTCCCACGGGAACGGCTTGCGGCAGAACGGATCGTTGCCGCCGTCCAGACCAATCTCATCGCCGTAGTAGAGACAAGGCACGCCAATCCAGCTCAGCAACCACACCGCCGCCATTTGCATGCGCGCCGCGTTCCCCTGCAACAGCGTGAGAAAACGCGCGGTATCGTGGCTGTCCAACTGGTTGAACTGGATCAGCTGGCGGCCGTGCGGCAGCCCGGCGCGGTAACCGTCCATCCACTGCGCGCACCCGGCGGCGTCCAGCCGCACCGGGTGATAGGCCACGTCCAGCCCCGCCAAAAATGCCCGCACCGGCAGCGCGAACCCCATGTAGTTCATCGCCGCATCCTCCACGCCGGCGTGCAACCAGCGGCGCGCGTCGCCGAAGTGCTCGCCCAAGACGTAGGCCTGAGGGTTCTCCTGCTTCACCGCCTGATAGATGCCAGCCAGGTGATGCAGGTTGCCGGTGGCGCCGCCGTTCTCCCCCAGCATGTGCACCACGTCCAGCCGCCAACCGTCGATGCTGTACGGCGGGCGCAGCCAGTGGCGCACCACGCTGCCTTCTCCGCGATAGATCGCTTCCGCCACTTGCGGCTCGGCGAAGTTGAGCTTCGGCAGGCTGGCGTTGCCCTTCCAGTCGAGCGCGCGGCCGTCCGGGTAAAAGTTGAACCAGCCGCGATACGGTGAATCAGGGTGGTGACAGGCGCCGTTTTCGCCCTGGCGATGGCGGTCGAACCACGGATGCGAGTCGCCGGTGTGGTTGAATACCCCGTCCAGCACCAGTTTCATGCCCACCTTGTGAGTGCTCACTCGCAAACGCTGCAGCGCCGCGTTGCCGCCAAAGTGCGGATCGACCTGGTAATAGTCCTCGGTATCGTACTTATGCACGCTCGGCGCGGTAAAAATCGGGTTCAGATACAGCGCCGTCACGCCCAACTGCTGCAAATACGGCAGTTTGGCGCTGATGCCGTCCAGATCGCCGCCGTAAAAGGTCGAGGCGGCGTGGCGATCCTCCAACGGGTGCTGCCAGTCACGCCGAATCACCTCGGCGCCGGCCGCGTGATGGCGGTAGCTGCCGCTTTGGATGCCGTGCTCGCCGCCGCTGCTGGCGAAGCGATCGGGGAAAATCTGGTAGAACAGCTGATCCGCCACCCACTCGGGGCCATGGTCGGGCTCGTCGACGGCGAACTGCGCCAGCTGGCCCGGCGGCGTTGGCGACCAGCCCTGCGGGCCGAACCACTGCTGGCGATCGGCCCACAGCAGCTTGAAGCAGTAACGCCGCGTCGGCTCGCCCTCATTCAGCGTCAGGCTGGCCTGGTAGCGCCGCATTCCCTCGTGGCGCTGCGCTTTCATCACCAGCAGCCACTCTTCGTTGTCCGGTTCGGCGCGCAAAAACACCCGTTCCGGCAGTTCATCCCCCTGTAACCACAGCGTGATATCCAAACGTTGCCCTTGCTTCACCACAAAAGGCGGGACCGGTTGATGCCAGGCGTTAAGCATACTGTTTCTCCTGCTGTACCAAACGAAATCGACGGCGTTCTTCAAGAAGCGAACAATGCCACGTTAAGTGCAACTCCCCCTCCTCTCTGGCCGCAAAACCCGGGGATGAGCCGGGGGGCGGAGACCGAAAAATAACGCTAACCCGATGTAAAAAAAGGTAAACAGGCACAAATCCTGCACGTTACCCCTTAGGCTAACGCGTTTTAAGTTTACAGGATATTTTTTGCGCATTTTTTAAGGAGCGGTAATGCAACAACAGATAACGCGCTGGCTGGAACAGTTTGGTTTGGAATTCGGCGGAGTGATGTCGCTGTTGATGGTATTGGGGTTGATTGTCCTGATCTCGGTCGCGATCCACCTGGTGCTGCACCGGGTGGTGCTGGCCGCCCTTCAGCGCCGTGGCCAGCAATCGCAGCGCGTCTGGCAACAGGCCATCACCCAATACAAACTGTTCCAGCGCGTGGCGCTGCTGCTGCAAGGGGTGATCATCAGCATCCAGGCGACGCTGTGGTTGCAGAGCGGCAGCCAGACCCAGGCGGTGATCGTCACCGCCGCTCAGGTGTGGATCCTCGCCTTCACCCTGCTGTCGCTGTTCTCGCTGCTGGATACGCTGCTGGCGCTGCTGCGCCAAAGCCCGATCTCCAATCAGCTGCCGCTGCGCGGCATTTTCCAGGGCCTGAAACTGGTGGCGGCGATCCTGATCGGCATCATGATCGTTTCGTTGCTGATGGGCAAATCGCCGCTGCTGCTGCTCAGCGGCCTGGGTGCCATGACCGCGGTCTTGATGTTGGTGTTCAAGGATCCGATCCTCGGGCTGGTGGCCGGCATTCAGCTCTCCGCCAACGATATGCTGAAGATCGGCGACTGGCTGGAAATGCCGAAATACGGCGCTGACGGTGCGGTCACCGACATCGGCCTGACCACGGTCAAAGTGCGTAACTGGGACAACACCGTCACCACCATTCCCACCTACGCGCTGATCTCCGACTCGTTCAAAAACTGGCGGTCGATGTCGGAATCCGGCGGGCGTCGCATCAAACGCAGCCTGAATATCGACACCGGCAGCGTGCACTTCCTGTCGGAAGAGGAACAGCGCCGCCTGCAGCGCAACCCGCTGCTGCACAGCTACCTGAACGTCAAGACCCAGGAGCTGAGCCAGCATAACCAGGAGATCGCCGTCGATCTAGCCTCGCCGCTCAACGGCCGCCGCCTGACCAACCTCGGCACGCTGCGCGCCTATCTGGAAGCCTATCTGCGCGCTCACCCGCGCATTCACCAGAACATGACGCTGATGGTGCGCCAGCTGGCGCCGACGCCGGAAGGCCTGCCGCTGGAAATCTACGCCTTCACCAACACCACGGTCTGGGCGGAGTATGAAAGCATTCAGGCGGATATTTTCGACCATATTCTGGCGGTGATCGACGAGTTCGGCCTGCGCGTGCATCAAACGCCAACCGGCAATGACCTGCGCGGCATGCTGCTACAAAACGCGAACGCTTCCTGACGTCGGCTGACGTAACTGTGTCTGCTGGTAATGATGTTCTTTCAATTGCCAGCAGATATCTCCATCCCCTTCTTTTCCCCGGCGAAAACGGCGTTAATGCGCCATCACCTTCACCACCGAGAGGGAAAGCCCTTGCTGAAACGGTTACGTCATCGGCTGTTTACCCTGATGGCCACCCTGCTGTTTATCGGCTGCCTGCACAGCGCTTCGCTGGACGAAAGCCGCATGCCCCGCAATCTGCAACCTTCGCTGAGCGTCCTCAGCAGCAATATGCAGGACATTCGCGAAGTGCTGGCGCGCTGCGCCGGCGAGGAAGAGGAAGAACGCCTTAACGGCGGCGACATGCGTATCGAAGCGCGCGCCGCCGGGGAGGATGAAGTGGAAGACAAACGCTAAAAAAACACCGGCCTTAGCCGGTGTTTTTCCATTTAGTCTTGCTGCGTCGCCAGCGGCGCGCGTTTTTTCTGATGGTTGACCTTGAACCAGTATCCCGCCAGCAGCAATACCACCCAGACCAGGCCGGCGTACAGCGAGACGCGCGTGGTCGGGAAGTAGCCGATCAGGCCGATGATGAACACCAGGAACACGATCGCCACCACCGAGGTGAACACCCCACCGCGCAGCGGGAACGCCAGCTGCTTCACCTGCTCTTTGCTCAGGCTGCGGCGGAAGGCGATTTGGGAGAACAGGATCATGATCCACACCCACACGGTGGCGAAGGTCGCCAGGGACGCGATCACCAGGAACACGCTCTCCGGCATGATGTAGTTGAGATATACCGCCAGCAGCAGCGCCAGCATCATCACCACCACCGTCACCCAGGGAATGCCGCGTTTCGACACCTTGCTGAACATCTTCGGCGCGTGGCCCTGCTCGGCCATGCCGTGCAGCATGCGGCCAACGCCGAACACGTCGCTGTTGATCGCCGACAGCGAAGCGGTGATCACCACGAAGTTGAGAATGCCCGCCGCCACGGTGATGCCCATATGCTGGAAGGTCAGCACGAACGGGCTGCCGTTGGTGCCCACCTGGTTCCACGGGTAGATAGACATAATGACGAACAGCGTGCCGACGTAGAACACCAGAATGCGCCACGGCACCGAGTTGATGGCTTTGGGAATCGATTTTTTCGGATCTTTGGCTTCGCCGGCGGTGATGCCGATGATTTCAATGCCGCCGTAAGCGAACATCACCAGCTGCAGCGACAGGATCATGCCGATAAAGCCGTTGCTGAAGAAACCGCCGTTCGACCACAGGTTATGAATGCCGGTCGGTTGCCCGCCATTGCCGATGCCCCAGATGATGATGCCGATGCCGGCCGCGATCATGATGATGATGGTGGCGACCTTGAAGAACGAGAACCAGAACTCCAGCTCACCGAATACCTTGACGCTCATCAGGTTTATGGCGCCGATGATCAGCACCACGCTCAGCACCCAGATCCAGTGCGGCACTTCCGGGAACCAGACCCCCATATAGATGCCGAAGGCGGTCACGTCGGCGATGGCGACGATCAGGATTTCAAAGCAGTAGGTCCAGCCGGTGATGTAACCCGCCATCGGGCCGAGGTAGTCCTGCGCGTAGCGGGAAAACGAGCTGGCCTGCGGGTTGTTGACCGACATCTCCCCCAGGGCGCGCATGATGATAAAGGCCACGATGCCGCCGATCAGGTAAGCCAGCAGCACGCTCGGGCCGGCCATTTTGATGGCGTCCGCCGAGCCGTAGAACAACCCGGTGCCGATGGCCGATCCCAGCGCCATAAAGCGTATATGACGCGTACTGAGGCCGCGTTTCAGCTTATTGTCGGGGGCAGTGGTGGGTGACTGTTGTTGCATGAAGATGACCCATAGTTTTAAACGTAAAAAAGCCACGGACATGTCCGTGGCCCTGGATTAAGCCGGGGAATTATCAGTGCGCGGTCACTTGGGAACGCGTGCACACCCGATCATAAATCGCGACCAGCACCAGCATCAGCAGCGAAGGCGGCAACCATGCCAACCCCTGCTCCGCCAGCGGCAGGTGAGTGGTCCAGGCCGGCAGCAGCTGCTGGAAACTGGAGGCTTTCACCGCGTCAAGGATACCAAACAACAGGCTGACAAGCATCACCGGCGCGATGATGCGCGGCGCGCTGTGCCACCAACGCAGGGTGAAGCTCAGCACCACCAGCACGATGCACGGCGGATAAATCGCGGTCAGCACCGGAATGGAGATCTGGATCAGGTGGCTCAGGCCGAGGTTGGACACCACCATCGAGAACAGGCCCAGGATAAATACCAGCGTCTTGTACGAGAACGGCAGGTATTGCGCGAAGAACTCGGCGCAGGCGCAGGTCAGGCCGACTGCGGTCACCATACAGGCGATGAAGATCAGCGCCGCCAGGAAGAAGCTGCCCAGGCCGCCGAAGGTGTTCTGAACGTAAGCGTGCAGGATCACCGCACCGTTGGTGGCGTCAGGCACCAGCGCGCCGCTGCCGGAGCCCAGCTTGAACAGGCTCAGGTAAACCAGCGTCAGGCCCACGCCGGCGATCAAACCGGCCAGAATGGTGTAACGGGTCAACAGACCGGCGTCTTTCACGCCGCGCGAGCGCGCCGCGTTGACGATAACGATGCCGAATACCAGCGCACCCAGCGTATCCATGGTCAGATAGCCGTTAACGAAGCCGGAGGAGAAAGGCACGCTCTGGTAAGCCGCCGTCGCCGGAATCGGCGCGCCGGCAGGCCACAGCAGCGCGGCGATGCCCAATACGGCCAGCGCCACAATCTTCAGCGGTGCCAGCACGTGGCCGACGGTGTCGAGCAAGCGGCCCGGATACAGGGAGATGCCGATCACCAGCGCGAAGTACACCAGGCTGTAGATGAACAGCGGCATGGCGCCGTCGCCGGTCAGCGGGGCGATACCCACTTCAAAGGACACGGTGGCGGTACGCGGCGTGGCGAACAGCGGACCGACGGCCAGGTAGCAGACGGTCGCCAGCAGCAGGCCGGCGCCACGGCCGATCGGTGAGCTGAGGGCGTCGATGCCGCCGCCGACGCGCGCCAGCGCGATGACGGTGATGACCGGCAGACCGACGGCGGTGATCAGGAAGCCCAGCGCCGCGGTCCAGACGTGTTCACCGGACTGCAAGCCGACCATCGGCGGGAAGATGATGTTCCCGGCCCCGACGAATAAGGCAAAGGTCATAAAGCCCAGTGCCAGGATATCTTTTGACGTTAAACGATGACTCATACGATGTCGTGTTGCCTGTTCAAATGAAAAATAGTGTCCGATAGCGTGGTGGCGTGACGCCCCACCCGGTTGCCGGCATGCCCGATCGTTGCAGCGCCAAATAAGCACCCTAAACGCAATAGATCCGGCGTTTATGTCCCTATTCGAAAGTGGCCGCTCATGAAGATGGGCAAAATTTTAGGAGTTATAAAAATGGAGGTTTAATCCGACAACGAAGGCTAAGGTAAACGTTTATAGCGCTTCAAGGCAAGGCGCACGGCGAAAAGCAGAGCTATCGACCATATAAACTTTTGCCACCAGTCGATCATATTGGCTATCAATAAATATACACTACATGATTTGTATCATTTTTGAACAACAGATTCACGAAACGTGAAGCATATATCACTTTACCGCGCGAAAACGCCAATAAATGCCCGGTTTTCGCGTGGCATAAGCTCCGTTTGGCCGTGAAAAAAGGCGAAAATTACGCCGCTTTTTGCCGCTTATTGCACCGTAGCCGACGCGAGCGGCTGCAAGCCGAGCGCCTGGCGGGTCTTCTGCAGGGCGGCCGGCGGCAGCGGCAGATAGCCGTCGTGATTGACCAGGCTCTGCCCTGCGGTCGACAGCACGCGGTCGAGGAACGCGGCGGTCAGCGGCTCGAGCGGTTGATTGGGGGCTTTGTTGATATAGATATAGAGATAGCGCGACAGCGGGTAGCGATCGTTGCGCACGTTGGCGGCGGTAGGTGCGACATAGTCCTCTCCCGACTCCGCCAACGGCAGCAGCCGCACGCCGCTGGCGCGAAAGCCGATGCTGGCATAGCCGATGCCGTTGAGCGAACCGGCCACCGCCTGCACCACCGAGGCCGAGCCGGGCAGCTCATTGACGCGCGGCATAAAATCGCCGCCGCACAGCGCGCGCAGTTTGAAATAGCCGTAGGTGCCCGAAGCCGAGTTGCGGCCGAAGCGCTGCAGCGAGCGCGTCGCCCAATCGCCGCTGAGCCCCAGCTCGCCCCAGCGCGTCAGCGGTTTGCTCTCACCGCAGCGCCGGGTGGCGGAGAAAATGCGATCGAGCTGCTGCAGATTGAGGCCGCGCAGCGGGTTGTCCTGATGCACCAACACCACCAGCGCATCCACCGCCACCGGCACCGCCAGCGGCGCATAGCCGTAACGGTGTTCGAACGCCGAAACCTCAGCCGCCTTCATCGGCCGGCTCATCGGGCCCAGCTGCGCGGCGCCCGCCGCCAACGCGGTCGGCGCGGTCGACGAGCCGGCGGCCTGGATCTGCAGGTTAACGTTGGGGTAATGCCGGCTGAAATCCTGCGCCCACAACGCCATCAGATTCGCCAGGGTGTCGGAGCCGACGCTGGACAGGTTGCCCGCCAACATGCCATCGGGCTGCGCCAGCGCGCCGCGTCCGGCCAGCAGCGCCAGGCAAAGCAACAGCCCTCGGGTTATTCGGGTCATACCGGTGTCTCGCGTTAATTTTTCACCGCATTCTCTGATAAAGCGGCGGGAACAATCAACCGGTTGGGTAAGGTAAAGATAAAGCGCGTGCCGATCCCCGGCTCGCTGAGGATCTCCAGCCGCGCGTCGTGATGGCTGAGCGCGTGTTTGACGATCGCCAGCCCCAGCCCGCTGCCGCCGGTTTGGCGCGAACGGGCCTTGTCGACGCGGTAAAAACGCTCGGTCAGGCGCGGAAGGTGTTCGGCGGCGATGCCCGGCCCGTTGTCGCTGACCTGGAACTGCGCGCCGTGCGCCGTCTGCTGCCAGCTCACTTCGATATGGGTGCCCTTCGGCGTGTGGTTGACCGCGTTGTACACCAGGTTAGACACCGCGCTGCGCAACTGGTCTTCATTACCGAACACGTTGAGCTGTTCGTTAACCCGGAAGGTGATCTCGTGATTGCCGCCGCTCAGCGACTGCGCCTCGCGCTGCAACACCCGCAGCATCAGCGGGATATCCACCCGCTCGTTCATGTCGACATTGGGCGCCGCCTCAATGCGCGACAGCGTCAGCAGCTGCTTGACCAACCCGTCCATCCGACGGGTCTGCTCTTGCATGGTGCTGAGTGCCTTGCTGCGCAGCGAGCCGTCCTGCTCTTCATCGCCCATCATCTCCAGGTAGCCCTGCAGCACCGTCAGCGGCGTGCGCAGCTCATGGCTGACGTTGGCGAAGAAGTTGCGCCGCGCGCCCTCCAGCTGGCGCATCTGGGTGACGTCGCGCGCCACCATCAGCAGCTGCCCTTCGGAGTAAGGCATTACGCGGAATTCGACGTAGTGTTCGTTGTTCAGCTGCAGCGTCAGCGGGCGCGAGAACTCCTGCTGTTGCAGGTAGTGGCTGAATTCCGGATAGCGCAGCAGGTTGAGGATGTGCTGGCCGTTGTCTTCCGGCCAGCGGAAGCCGAGCAGATGCTGCGCCAGCCCATTACACCAGAAGATATTGCCTTCGACGGTGGTCATCACCACCGCATCAGGCAGCGATTCGGCCCCGCTGCGAAAGCGCTTGATCAGCAGCGCCAGCTCGCGCCGGCGGCGGCGATTGCGCTGCTGCATCTGATACAGGCCATAGAACAGCGGCTCCCAGCTCCAGCGGCCGGGCGGCGGCGTCATGCTGCGGTCGATCCACAGCCAATGGGAGAGTTTGAGCTGGTTGTAGAAATTCCACACCAGCGCAGCCAGCGCGGAGGCCAGCAGGAACCAGGGCAGATAACCGAAAATCAGCCCCAGCAGTAAGGCGGGCAGACAAAAAAGAGCCAGCTCCAGAGCCAGCCTCTTCCACGACAGACGTTCTAACACGGCATATTCTCCAGCGCGGCGCGATCAGTAGCGCGTTGAGAACCGGTAGCCGGTGCCCCGAACGGTTTGAACCATTTTATCATGCCCACTGGTTTCTAACGCCTTGCGGAGCCGACGGATATGCACGTCAACGGTACGGTCTTCCACATAAACGTTAGTGCCCCAGACGTGATTAAGCAACTGCTCACGGCTATAAACCCGCTCCGGGTGGGTCATAAAGAAGTGCAGCAGCTTGAACTCGGTCGGCCCCATGTCCAGCGCCTGATCGTTAGCCATCACGCGGTGGGAGGACGGATCCAGGCTCAGCCCTTGCATTTCAATCACTTCTTCCACCGCCATCGGTGAAATGCGGCGCATGACCGCCTTGATGCGCGCCACCAGCTCCTTGGGCGAGAACGGCTTGGTGATATAATCATCCGCCCCCACTTCCAGGCCGCGCACGCGGTCTTCCTCTTCGCCGCGCGCGGTCAGCATCATGACCGGAATATCGCGGGTCAGCGCTTCGCGCTTCATATGTTTGATAAACTGAATGCCGGAACCGCCGGGCAACATCCAGTCGAGCAACACTAAATCAGGGAACGGCTCAGACAGGCGCGTCACGGCGCTGTCATAATCCTCGGCTTCCAACGGTTGGTAACCATTCTGTTCCAACACAAAGCACACCATCTCACGGATCGGCGCTTCGTCTTCCACCACCAGTATGCGTCTTGCCATCGTCAATCCTGCCAATGTGTTAGCGACTTTGCGGGCGCCATTATGCGTCAGTTTTGTGACACTTTTATGAAAAAAAGCGGCTGTTATAGGCAGTAAGCATAGCGATTATTTCCCGGTGCAAAGAAAAATCATTCCGTAGTCGTCGCCATTGCGCCGGGACAGGCGCCGCCGCGGCCTTTATAATCATCGCCATTACCTTTGCATCCGGGAGTGTCATGCGCCTGATCCACACCTCTGACTGGCATCTTGGCCAGTACTTTTTCACCAAAAGCCGCGCCGCCGAGCACCAGGCTTTTCTGAACTGGCTGATCGAACAGATCGAGCAGCAGCAGGTGGATGCGCTGATCGTCGCCGGGGACCTGTTCGATACCGGCTCGCCGCCCAGCTACGCCCGCGAGCTGTACAACCGCTTCGTGGTGGAACTGCAGCGCACCGGCTGCCAACTGGTGGTGTTGGGCGGCAACCACGACTCGGTAGCGACGCTGAACGAATCGCGGGAACTGCTCTCTTGCCTGAACACCACGGTGATCGCGAGTGCGCAGGGCTCCCTTGAGCAGCAGATCGTGGTGCTTAACCGGCGCGACGGCCAGCCGGGCGCCGTGCTGTGCGCCATTCCTTTTCTGCGGCCGCGCGATCTGCTCACCAGCCGCGCCGGCGAATCCGGCGCGCAGAAACAGCAGGCGCTGCAGGAAGCCATTGCCGAACATTACCAGGCGCTGTATCTGGCGGCCTGCGAACGCCGCGAGCAGTTGGGCCTGCCGCTGCCGATCGTCGCCACCGGCCACCTGACCACCGTCGGCGTCACCACCTCCGACTCGGTGCGCGACATCTATATCGGCACCCTCGACGCCTTCCCGGCGCAGGCCTTCCCCCCTGCCGATTACATCGCGCTGGGCCACATTCACCGCGCGCAGAACGTCGCCAAGTCGGAACATATTCGCTATAGCGGCTCACCGATTCCGCTCAGCTTCGATGAACTGGGCAAAGCCAAAAGCGTCTTCCTGGTGGATTTCACCGACGGTGCCCTGCAGCAGGTAGAAGCGTTAACGATCCCGCAGTTCCAGCCCATGCAGCTGATCAAAGGCGATCTGGCCGAGATCGAACGGCAGCTGCAGCAATTTTCCGACTATGCCGGCGAGCTGCCGGTGTGGCTGGATATCGAAGTGGCGACGCAGGACTACCTCAGCGATATCCAGCGCCGTATCCAGCTGATGGCGGATGAACTGCCGGTGGAAGTGGTGCTGCTGCGGCGCAGCAAGGAGCAACGCCGCCAGGCGATCGCGCAGCAGGACAAGGAAACGCTGAACGAGCTGAGCGTCAACGAGGTGTTCGAACGGCGCCTGGCGCAGGAGGCCGACATGCCCGAAGCGCGCCAACGGCGGATGCATCAACTGTTCCGTCAGGTGGTCGATGCGGTGCAGCACAATCCTGAGGAGACCCACCCATGAAGATCCTCAGCCTGCGGTTAAAAAACCTCAACTCGCTGCAGGGCGAGTGGAAAATTGACTTCACCGCCGAGCCGTTCGCCAGCAACGGCCTGTTCGCCATTACCGGCCCGACCGGCGCGGGCAAAACCACCCTGCTGGACGCCATCTGCCTGGCGCTGTACCACCAGACGCCGCGTCTCAACGTCACGCCGAGCCAGAATGAACTGATGACCCGCCACACCGCCGAATCGCTGGCGGAGGTCGAATTCGAGGTCAAGGGCGTCGGCTATCGCGCCTTCTGGAGCCAGCGCCGCGCCAAAAACGCGCCGGACGGCAATCTGCAGGCGCCGAAGGTCGAACTGGCGCGGCGCGAGGACGGCAAGATCCTGGCAGATAAAGTGCGCGATAAGCTGGAGATCACCGCCGCCATCACCGGGCTGGACTTCGGCCGCTTCACCAAATCGATGATGCTGTCTCAGGGGCAGTTCGCCGCGTTCCTCAACGCCGACGCCAACGATCGCGCCGAGCTGTTGGAAGAGCTGACCGGCACCGAAATCTACGGGCGGCTGTCCGAACAGGTATTCGAATCCCACAAGCAGGCCAAAACCGACCTGGATGCATTGCACCAGCGCGCCAGCGGCATCGAGCTGCTGAACGATGAACAGCGCCACTCCCTGACTGAACGGCTGACGGCGCTGAGCGCGCAGGAAAGCGCTCTCGGCAAGCAAACCCAGCAACAGCAACAGGCGCTGAGCTGGCTACAGCAATGGCAGCGCCTCCAGCAACAGCAAAACGAGGGGCAACGGCGGCTGGAAACCGCCCAGCGCGAGCAGGCCGAGGCCGCCCCGCAGCTGCAGCGGCTGGCGCTGAGCGAACCGGCCGAGAAATTGCGGCCGCTGCGCGGCGAACGCGATCGCTGCCGCGCCGAGCTGCAGACGATACAACAGCAGGCAGCCCAGCTGACGCAGCAACAGGAGCAACACTCGGCGCAGCTGGCGCCGCTGCAGCAGGCGGTGGAAAAGGCCCGTCTGGCGCAGCAAGCCCATGCCGAGCATATGCGGCAGCAGCAACAGCTGATCGATGACCAGGTCGCCCCGCTCGACCATCAGATCGCCCAACTGCAGTCGACGCAGGCCGAGCGGCGACAGGCCGGCGATGCCGCCACGCAGCAGTGCGCCCAGCAGCAGACCGCACTGGAGCAGCTCACCGCCCAGCGCAGCCAGCTGACGGCGCAGGCCGCACAGCATCAGCGGCAGCTGAACGCGCTGACCGAAGCGCTGGCCGCTCAACGGCAACGGCAGCAGGCGCTGGAGGCGCAAACCCCGCTGGCCCCGCTGCGCCAGCGCCTGAGCGCCCTGGCGGATCTGCGCCCGACGCGCCAGCAGTTATTCACGCTCGCTTCCCTTTACCGTCAGACTCGCGAGCGTCTGGCCCGGCAACAGGCAGAGCACGCCGAGCGGCAAACGCAGCTCGCCGGGCTGCAACACCAGCTGGAGAACGCGCGTCAGCAATTCAAACAGCACAAGGCGCAGCTGCAGGAAGTGGAGCGGATCCACGAGCTGGAAAAACGCATCGTCAGCCTGGAAGCGGAGCGCGCCCTGTTGCAGAGCGGCGCACCCTGCCCGCTGTGCGGCTCCACCAGCCATCCGGCGGTGGAGCAATATCAGGCCGTGCAGCCTTCGGCGACGGAACAACGCTTGGTTGAGATGCGCACCCTCGCCGAGAAACTGCAAACCCAGGGCACCGAGCTGCGCACCCGCTGTGAAGGCCTGCAAGAGCAGCAGCAACGCCAGCAGCAGGCTATCGCGCAGGATGAGCAGCAGCTGGCTGCCCAACAGCAGCAATGGCAGCAGCTCAGCGCGCCGCTGGCATTCGACTTTACCCTGGCGGAGGGCGAGCAACTCAGCGCCTGGCTGAGCGGCTGCGACGACGAAGAGCGGCGCGGGCAGCACGCGCTGCAGCAGCATGAACAGGCGGCGCAGGCGGTGCAACAGGCAAAAGACGCGCTCGCCGCTCTGCAAACGCAGCAGCAGCAGGCGCAGCAACAGCTGGCGCTGCTCGAAGAGCGCTTTACGCTGCTGCAGAAAACCCACGCCGACAGCCTGCAACAGCAGCAAGACCTGCTTCAACGCTGGCAGGAAGGCGAGAAGACCCTCGCCGAGCGGCGCGCGCAGCGGCTGGCGCTGTTCGGCGAACAGCGAGTCGCCGAGGTGCGGGAACAGCTGCGCGCCAAACAAACCGCCTGTGAACAGGCCAGCTTGCAGGCCTCCGAGCAGTGGCAAAAGGCGCAGGAACTGCGCGAGCGCCTGGCCGGCCAGCAGGCCGGGTTGCAACAACAGCACACCCAAATGCAGGAACGGCTGCAGCAGGCGGAGCAGCAATGGCAGCAGGCGCTGGCCGACAGCGAATTCGCCGATGAAACTGCCTTCGCCGCCGCGCTCCTGGACGACGCCCTGCGCCGCGAATTGCAGCAGCGCAAAGAGCAGCTGCAGCAGCGGCAGGTAGAGGCTGCGGCCCTGCTGGCTCAGGCAACGCAAACGCTGGAGCAGCATCGGCAGAACCGCCCGGAAGGGACGGATGAGGCCAACGCGGATCTCGACGCGCTCACCCAATCGCTGGCCGAGCTGGCACAGCAGTTGAAGGCACTGCAGCTGAGCCAGGGCGAGCTGCGCAACCAGCTGGAAAGCGACGCCGCCCGCCGTCTCAATCAACAGGCGCTGTTCGAGCAAATCGCCCGCAGCCAGCAAGACTACGACGACTGGAGCTACCTCAACCAGCTGATCGGCTCGAAAGAAGGCGACAAGTTCCGCCGCTTCGCGCAGGGGCTGACGCTCGATCATCTGGTTTATCTGGCCAACCTTCAGCTCGGCCGGCTGCACGGGCGCTACCTGCTGCAGCGCAAAACCAGCGACGCGCTGGAGCTGCAGGTGGTGGACACCTGGCAGGCCGACGCGCTGCGCGATACCCGTACCCTGTCCGGCGGCGAGAGCTTCCTGGTCAGCCTGGCGCTGGCGCTGGCGTTGTCCGATCTGGTCAGCCACAAAACCAGCATCGACTCGCTGTTCCTCGACGAAGGCTTCGGCACGCTGGACGCCGAAACCCTCGATACCGCGCTGGACGCGCTGGACAGCCTGAATGCTTCCGGTAAAACCATTGGCGTGATCAGCCACGTCGAGGCGATGAAAGAGCGCATTCCGGTGCAGATCAAAGTGAAAAAGGTCAACGGGCTCGGCGTCAGCCGGCTGGAGGCGCACTTCAGGCTGGAATGATCCCGCCGTGCGCGGCACAGAAGTGTGACCGCGGCGGCACTCCGCGGTGAAAAGCGTTGAGCCGCGGCGAGCACGGGTTATTATGCAGGCATAACAGGATTGTTACTGTATCCCCTCCGCCGCTCAGGCCGCAGGACAGAAACATAAAATACAGGCAAAACCTGACGCCCGGGATCGCTTCCGGGCGTCAGGTTTTTTCGTTTTCAGGATGCTGAAACACCGGGAAAGACCATGAAAATCGCTAAAATACTCAATAATAACGTGGTGATTACGCTGGACGACCGTCAGGAAGAGACGGTGGTAATGGGAAAAGGAATCGGCTTTAAAAAGAAGCCCGGCGACACGCTGGACGAAAGCCTGATCGAAAAGGTGTTCACCCATAACGGCGGCGAAATCGCCGAGCGCTATAAAGAGCTGCTCTCCGAGATCCCGCTGGCCTGCGTCACCACCGCCGACAGGATTATTACCCTCGCCCGCGAACGGCTGCCGGGCAAGTTGCATAACATCGTCTACATCACGCTGACCGATCATATCCACTTCGCCCTGCAGCGCCATGCGGAAGGGTTGGATATCAAAAATGCGTTGCTGTGGGAGATTAAAAAGCTCTATCCGGCCGAGTTCGCCGTCGGCCTGGAGGCGCTGGCCCTGATCGCCCAACGGCTGGATACCGCGTTGCCGGAAGACGAAGCCGGATTTATCGCCCTGCACCTGGTCAACGCCCAGCTTAACGACGAGATGCACAATACGCTGCACATCACCCGCGTGATGCAAGAGATCCTCAACCTGGTCAAATACCACTTCCGCTTTGATTACAACGAGGAAGCCCTGAGCTACCACCGTTTCGTCACCCATTTGAAATTCTTCGCCCAGCGCCTGCTGGGGAAAAACTACGTCGACAGCGACGACGACTCGCTGTATCAGGTGGTGAAAGAGAAATACCGTGAGTCATTCGCCTGCGCCGGCAAGATCAACCGCCACATCGAAAAGCACTATCAGCATCAGCTCACCACGGAAGAGATGATGTTCCTGACCATTCATATCGAACGGGTGCGCAGCGAAAGCGAGGAAAAACCGGCTTAACGGCGGGCGTCCGCCACCCGTACGCCGTACTGCGGAAACACCGCGTCGGCGGAGATCAGCGTCAGCCCTTCGGCCTGCGCCTGTGCGATCAGCATGCGATCGAAAGGATCCTGATGATAGGGCGGCAGTTGCCCGGCCTGTTGGCAGTGAAAGGCGTCCATCGGCAGCGCCAGAAAATCTTCGGCCTCGATGATCGCAAAGATGTCTTCCGGCAGCGCCAGCTTGCCCAGCGCCTGTTTGATCGAGATCTCCCAAATGCTGGCCGCGCTGACGTACACCGCATTGCCCGGATCGGCGATCTGCCTTTTGGCATTCGCGCCCAGGCAGGCGTCATCAATCAGCCACCACAGCAATGTGTGGGTATCCAGCAGCAGACGCTTCATTCATCGCCCTCAAACAGCGCCGCAATGGCCGCATCCCCCGCGTTGAAATCCGCCGGCACGGTGAACTTGCCCTTGGCGGCGCCGGGGCGGCGCGCTTCGCCCTGGATGGCGACCAGCTGTACGTACGGCTTCCCTGCTTTTGCAATAATCACGGTTTCTCCCTCCGCGGCTCTGTCCGCCAGCTGGCTCAGATTGGATTTGGCTTCGTGCATATTGGCCTGAATTGCCATACGCGTCCTCCTTAGCTAAGTTAGCTAAAGCATAAAGCGCCGTACAGTTTTTGTACAGGGAGTCGTTTAAAGCGCGAGCAGTCTCGCGCTTTGTTGCAACGCTTAGCGCTGCTGTTGCGGCCACAGCCAGGCCGCACCGCGTACGCCGCTGGAGTCGCCGTGCACCGCCTTGCGGATCGGCGTTTCACACTCGCCGCCAAATACCCAACCTTTCACCCTTTCAGGCACCGTGCGGTACAGGCGATCCACGTTGCTCATGCCGCCGCCGAGCACCACCACGTCCGGATCCAGAATGTTGATCACGTGCGCCAACGCTTTCGCCAGCCGCATTTCGTAGCGAACGATCGCCTGCTCCGCCAGCGCATCGCCCCGCTCGCTCAGCGCCATGATCTCGTGCCCTTGCAGCGCGTTGCCGCTCAGGCGCGCATAGTCGGTGGCGAAACCGGTGCCGGAAATAAAGGTTTCGATGCAGCCCGGCTTGCCGCAGTAGCACGGCACTTCGCGGGCGTAACGCAGCTCATCGTCATCCTGCCACGGCAGCGGATTGTGGCCCCATTCGCCGGCGATGCCGTTGCCGCCGGAATGCGCCTGGCCGTTCAGCGCCACGCCGGCGCCGCAGCCGGTGCCGATAATGACCGCAAACACGGTTTGCGCGCCGGCGCCTGCACCGTCGGTAGCTTCCGACACCGCCAGGCAGTTGGCGTCGTTGGCGATACGCACCTCGCGCGCCAACAGCGCCGACAGATCCTTGTCCAACGGTTGGCCGTTGAGCCATACCGAGTTGGCGTTTTTCACCCGCCCGGTAAACGGCGACAGCGTGCCGGGAATGCCGATCCCGACCGATCCCTGTTCGCCGGTATGATCTTCCGCCAGTTTCACCAGCCCGGCGATCGCCGCCAGGGTTTGCCCGTAATCATGGCGCGGCGTGGCGATACGATGGCGAAACAACTCCCGCCCGTCGTCCGCCAACGCAATCACTTCAATTTTTGTCCCGCCCAAATCGATGCCAATGCGCACGTTTTTTTCTCCTCGATGCAGCGCAGCGTTGCCACAGCCTAATGTAAGCGCGCGGATGAATCACCTGTTTCCCTCTCCCCGGCCAGGCCTTTTCCGCTGCGTACGGCGACGCAATTCGGAGAGAATGGGGCGATTTTTCAGCGTCAATTCGTTATCATGCCGCCCTGCTTTTGACGAATCAGCGTGCCGAACGCACGCCCAGCCAGGGATAACATTATGCTGTGGTTTAAGAATTTGATGGTTTACCGTTTGAGCCGCGAAGTGGCGTTAAACGCGGATGAAATGGAAAAACAACTCAGCGCGTTCGCCTTCACGCCGTGCGGCAGCCAGGACATGGCGAAGACCGGCTGGGTCTCCCCGATGGGCTCGCACAGCGATGCGCTGACGCACGCGGTCAACGGCCAGATCGTCATCTGCGCGCGCAAGGAAGAGAAAATCCTGCCGTCGCCGGTCATCAAGCAAGAGCTGCAGGCCAAGATTGAGCGCCTGGAGGCGGAACAACACCGCAAACTGAAGAAAACCGAGAAAGACGCGCTGAAGGACGAAGTGCTGCACAGCCTGCTGCCGCGCGCGTTCAGCCGCTTCAATCAGACCTTCATGTGGATAGACACCGTCAACGATCTGATCATGGTCGATGCCGCCAGCGCCAAACGCGCCGAAGATACGCTGGCGCTGCTGCGCAAGAGCCTCGGCTCGCTGCCGGTGGTACCGCTGACCATGGAAAGCCCGATCGAACTGACGCTGACCGAATGGGTGCGTTCCGGCGAGATGCCGGCTGGCTTCGCCATTCAGGATGAAGCAGAGCTGAAAGCGATTCTGGAAGAAGGCGGCGTGATCCGCTGCAAGAAACAGAATCTGATCAGCGACGAAATCGCGGTGCATATCGAAGCCGGCAAGCTGGTGACCAAACTGGCGGTGGACTGGCAGGAGCGCATTCAGCTGATGCTGTCGGACGACGGCTCGCTCAAGCGCCTGAAGTTCGCCGACACGCTGCGCGAGCAGAACGACGATATCGATCGCGATGACTTCGCTCAGCGCTTTGACGCCGACTTTATCCTGATGACCAGCGAGCTGGCGGCGTTGATCAAAAACACCATCGAAGCGCTCGGCGGCGAAGCCCAGCGTTAATCCCGCCGCAGAAACGACCAGGGCCCAGCATCCGCTGAGCCCTGCGTTCCCCTAACGAACAAAATTTATTTGCTCAGGTAGCGGCACAGATAGGCGGTCGCATCGGCCACCTGCAGGTTGAACTCGCTGTGCCCCGGCACGAAGAACTTCTCGCCCGGCGTAAACACCTGCCAGTCCGGCGCCCCCGGCAGCAGCACTTTCAGCGCCCCGGTGATCACCGTCATTTCTTCCGGTTGCGCGGTGGAGAAGGTGTATTCCCCCTCTTCCATCACGCCCACGCTGGTAAGACCGATGCTGCTACTGTCAAAACCGATAGACTTCACTTTTCCGGCAAAATACTCATTCACTTTCAGCATAGACTGGCACCCGCGTAATCATCTTGATGGAAAATCCATATTGGGGGATTGCGGTTGATCTGTCACTGGTTTTTCGCGCGAAATGCGATCGCGGCGCAGAGGAAAACGCTGCCGGGCCTCTCACCGGTAGCCAGGGCTGCTGAAGCCCTGGGCGATCCCTGGGCGCAAAGCGCCTGAGGCCGCGTCGAGCGGTGACTTATCGCTATTTGAATCAGTCGATTAACTCTGCGGCCAGCTTGGCGACCAGTACGTTCGACAGCAGCACCGGCACCGACAGACGCGCCTGCAAAAAGGCGCGATGGCGCTGGTGATAACCGATGCAATCGAGCACCACCACCTCTGCTCCCTGCCGCAGCAGTGCGCAAGCCGCCTGCTCCAGCGCGGCCTCATCTGCCAGATAGGGGCTGGCGACGGCATAGCTCGGCGGCGTCGCCAGCTGCCGCCATTTACCCGCCTGCTGCCCAACCTGTTCCGCCATCGGCACCACGATGCCGACGCGGTGTGCGCCGACGATCGCGGAGATCAACGGCGGAATAATGCGATCCGGCTCCAGCAACAGCGCCTGTTCCGCCTGCAAGCGGCCGAATTCGCCGGTACACAGCAACAGGATCACCTGGCACCCCGCCGCCTCCAGCTCGCGGATCTTCTGCTGCAACCCGCTTTCGACGCGAGCGGCACCGAGCGTCACCTGCGTGCCGTCCAACAGGCGCGACACCAGCAGCTTATCGCCCTGTTGCGGCGCATAGCGCTCGGCGATCTGCCCGGCATCCAGGCCGTCCAGCAAACCGACGTGCCTCACCCGCTCCGCCGGCAGATAAGCAGACAGCAGCGGCATGATATCGCTGCGCGGCGCCTGACCGAGGGTCAGCGTGGCGAATGAAGCCGTCATGGATCTATCTCCTTTTTTGCAGGTGGCTCAGGCTGCCGTACAGCGCCAGCAGCTGGCCGTATTCGGCGGCATCGTAGAACCGGCAGGTGCCGCGGCCGAATTCTTTGGCAACTTCCACCGCGAATTTGGCCGCCAGCGCGATGTCCGTTTCGTGGCTGGCGCCGGTGCCGCAGCCCGGCACCACCGATTCGCTGCAAATCGCCACGCCGACCACCGGCGCCGCAGTAGCGGTCGAGGGCTGCAGGATGCTGTTGAGGTGATGCACGCCGTTGCCGTAAGGGGTGATGTCCTGCGTGGTGATCGGGAAGGTCACCGCCGGGCGGCCGCTGGTCATCTCCATGATGCGCAGCAGATCTTCCGCCACCCGCAGGATGTAGCCCTCTTTCACCGTCGGCGACAGCGCATAGCCTTTGTGATTGATGATGCGGTTGCCTTTGGTGGTATCGATCGACAAGATGGCGTCCGCCTCCGGCACCACTTCATTATCGTTCATCGTCACGTCATCGATCGGCGAATCCATAAAATCGACCGGATCGTGCGGGCGGGTCGGCGCGTTCGGGCAAATATGGGTGGTGACGATCACATCGCCCGGCAGCGTATCGCCCTTACGCTGCATCTCCGCCAGCTTCAGCGCGGCGGCAATGGCAGCGATCGCGCCGTCGCCGTCGGACACCAGCCCGATACGCGTCGGCCGCGCGCCGATGCCGCCCAGGCGGCCGATAATGCCCAGCGTCGGCGCCGCACCGCCAGCGAATTTGCCTGCGCTACCGGGGATCTCGATGCGCACGAAATCGGTGCCACCCTTCGGCCCGTCGGCGCGCAAGGTGCTGGCCCGGATCGCCGGGTAAGGCGCAAACAGATCGACGACGTCCTGGCCGCTGACGAATGCGCTATCCATCAATTCAAAAACCTGCAGCGTTTGTTGCAAACTCATGGTCGTTTTACCTCACCAATGTCATCGGCAGGGGCTATTTGCCCTTGCTGGAAAAAATCGAGCTGAAGAAGTTGTAGAGCGCGTCGCCGGCGATAAACCCGGCCGCCATGATCTCCATCGGCGTGCGGCCGCGATCGCCCCAACGGCGCAGGATCGCCACGCGCAGCGCGATGCCCACCAGCACCGCCCACCCGGCCAAGGCGTTGTTGATCAGCAGGCCGGTTGCCAGCAGCACGCCGAGCTGGCGCTTAGGGCCGCCGATCAGCTGTACCACGGCGCCGGGGATCGCCCAGATCAAAAGGCTCCAGGCGATGCCCGGCTGCGCACCGGCCTCGATGGTCTTCGCGTAAACGCGCGCGACCGGCGGGATCAGATCCTGCAGGAAATAGCTGTGATAAGAGAGGTAAACCACCGGAATGGCGATGAGGAAGGCGATCAGCGCCGCAAACAGCTGAATGCGGCGCCCCAGCAGCTCCTGCCGCAGATCCTCGCCGTAGCCGCGCAGGATGAAGCCGGCTTTCAAATCAAAGCCCATGTCGGCGAAAGCCGGCCCGGTGGCGGCGGTAAAACCGGTCAGGATGCACAGCGCCAGCGGTGGGAAACCGATCAGAATACCGACGATCAGGGTGATCAACGCCACCGCGAACGCCGGAAACCAGCCGGAGTGCATGGCGGCGATACCGACGATCAGCTCATGAACGAAAGCGGCGAACGCCGCGTAAATCACGAACAGCGCCAACATCGGCAGCGACATCTCGCTAAACAGCCCGCCGACCAGAGCCAAAAACGCGGCGATGGCGATGTAGCCGACTGCGCCCAGGCCGAGCGCTTTGCTTACCGCACTGTCCGGCTGGGTATAACCGGCGCTATCGGCGCGGCGGCTACGGATCACCTGCGCAACCTGGATCAGCGCCACCAGGCCGGCGCCGACCATCACGCCGTGCGGAATAAAATGGGCATTGATATCGAAACCGGCCACCGGCTCGGCGTAAGCCCGCAGCAATAGCCCGACGCCGAACATGCTCAGCGCCCAGATATTGCCGATAAAGGCGGTGCCGAAGGCCGCCATGGGGATCTTGAGCATTGATCCGGCGATGCCCACCCCTACGCCCACCACCAAAAGCCAGGCCTGCTTGCCGCCGCGATCGCCGGCTTTAATCGCCTCCGCGGCGGCGACGCCGGGCGGCCAGGCATTGGCGGCGGGAAACACTTTGGTATCGAACAGGCGATAAAGCAGATAGGCGTCGAGCAGCATCGCCGCCGCCACGCCGCAGAACATCGGTAAAATAAGCTGCGGTTGCCCCATCACGTAAGGCACCGCAATCGGCATCAGCAGGCAATTGGCCGCGCCGAAGGTGGCGGAGGAGATCACCGTCTGCGCCAGGTTCTGGGTGTGCACCGAGCGGTAGCGTTGGAACATTTGCAGCGGAATACGTGCCAACAGCATGGCGATCAGCGCACCGATGATCGAGGTGTTGGGCGTCACGCCCAGCGTGGTGATCAGCTGAACGCCGATGATCGCTCCCACCACCGAAAGCAGCGCCATGACCAACAGCGTGCCGGCCTCTTTTAGCGGATTATTTGATTTCATGCTTGGTTTCCCTGAATATTCCCTGCCGCGTGGCGGAAATAACGCCAGGCGATAGCTCGCCGCGGCAGTTCCATTATTTGGAACTGCCGGCGTCATAACGTGATTATTTTCTTATTTACCCTATCTATTTATCACCAATAAAATACGGTGAAATATAATTAATGAGTTCCCTGGTGTCGGCGCTCGTTAATTATGATGCAACACGATAGCTCAGGCGCGTTATTTGATCTGCTGCCAATAATCATCGCCATATTTTTCCGCCAGTTGGCGGCTGACTGCGATTAATTCAGCCAGGACTTCCGGTACAAACGGCTGCTCCTCGCCCTGCGAGGGGAAGGACAGGCACAGCCCCACCGTCTCGCTGCCGTGCTTGTTCACCAGCGCGGTCGCCAGCGAACTGATGCTGTTCAGGGTTTCATTGCGCGCCAGCGACCATCCCTCACGCCTCACCTGCTGCAACTTCTGCAACAGCGCATCCAACGTTTGCGGCGCATTGGGCGAAGTCGCCCGGTAACCGCCGGCGTAACGCGCCCGAACCTGCTCGTCGCTTTCACGCGCCAATATCGCCCGGCCGACCGAGGTTTCCGCCGCCGGTGAACGGTAACCCGCCGGAGTCACCACCTGCAAAAAGTGGCGGCCGGGGAACATGCGCATCACCATGATTTCCTGCCCTTCCAATATCGAAAGGTAGCCGGTACAGGCAGTCTGGCGGCACAGCTGCGCCATACTGGCCGCCAGGCTGTCCACCAGCGGCATCGACAGGTAGTGGCTGGATGCCGCCAGCAACAGCGCGCCGATGCGGTAACGCCGGCTATCGGGATCGCGCTCCAGCATGCCCTGATTTTCCATGGTCTGCAGCAGGCGCGATACCGTGCTTTTCGGCAACGCCAGTTGGCCCACCACGTCGCTGAATGCAATGCCCGGCTGGCCATGCATCACGCGTTGTTGAGAAAAGAGTTTTAATACCGCAGCGGCATTTTCCAGCGTTGTCATGATCCGCCTTGTTCCACTATATGGAACTCAGTTCCTGTTTTATAATTAAAAACTAGAACCCGAACTCCTCAGCGTCAAGCTGTTTATTTTTTGTCAGCCGCGAAATAAAAGGCATTCGTGCTTTTTAAATGAAAATATCGCGCAGAACGCCAACTTATCCGCGCCAAATAAAATAACGATACGCTTCGAAAATAATGAATGGCAGGACAAGCTGCTGAAAAATGAGTTTATCAGGAGGAGATATTGTCGCGGCTCAAAAACCCGCGCCGCGCAAACTGAAATCGATCGGCAACGTCAATTCCACCGTGCCGTTGACGTAAGCATCCGCCGGCGGCGTAGGCAACGGCGAAGCGCGCTTGACCAGCGCCTGGATTTCGCGATCCAGCGACGGCAGCCCGGCGCTGCTGACCAGCGTCACCGCCAGCACATGGCCCTGCCTGTCCAACGTGAAACGCACCTGCCCGACGCCCTGGCGCTTCAGCCGCAATGCGTCTTTGGGGTAACGCTTAAAGCGATTAAGGCGGCTGTTGATGCGGCTGCGCCAGCTATCCTCCCCCGCCTGCGCATAGGGCGTCAGGCGGGTTTGCGGCGCGGCCGTTTTATCCGCCCGGCCCGGCGGCGGCGCGCCGGCGCTTTGCTCCTGAACCTTCGGCGGCGCGATCGTTTTCTCCTGCGGCGGCGTGCGTGGCGGGAGGGTTTTCTTCACCGGCTTGGGCGGTTTTTTCTGCTTCGGCGCTACGGCGATGTTCGGCCGTACGGCTTCAGGCACCTTCACCGTCGGCAAGGGTTCCGGCGGCGCAGGCGGTTCAACCTGAGGCGGCGGCGTCCTTTCTCCCGGCGGTTGTTTTACCTCGGCCGGGGCCTGCGGTGCGGCGGCCATCACCACCATGACCGCCGGCGGCGGCACCCACGGCGGCGCGGCCTTGTCTCGCCAGGGCCAGAGCAGCGCCGCGGCCAGCAGGTGCAGCGCCAGCACCAGCACCAGGCAACGGCGCCAGGGCATAGCGGCGCCGGGCGCGGCGAAAGGCAGTGGAGAAACCGACATGCTCACTCTTCCGTCAGCGCCAGATGAAGGCGATCGGTCAGCGGTTTGAACAGGTAGTTCATCATCGAACGCTCACCGGTGCGGATGAAGCCTTCGACTGGCATCCCCGGGCGGATCTCCAACCCGTTCAAGCGCTGCAGGCCCGCTTCGCTGACCTTGGCGCGCACGCTGTAATAGGGCGCACCGCTTTTCTCGTCGGTCAGGCGATCGGCCCCGACCAGCGTCACTTCGCCCTCAACGCGCGGCGTGGTGCTTTGGTTAAACGCCGAGAACAACAGCTCGACCGGCAAACCCACCTGCACCTTGTCGATCAGCTCGACCGGGATACGCGCCTCTACCTGCAGCCCCCGATCGCTGGGCACGATCTCCATCAGCTGCTGACCGGCGCCGATCACGCCGCCTTCGGTGAACACGCTCAGCCCCACCACGGTGCCCGCCACCGGCGCTTTCACCTGCGTATGGCCCAGATCGGCCTCCGCCTTGGCCAGGCGGTTATCCAGTTCGTCCAGCTTCATCCGCACCTCGGCCAGCTGGCTGCTGACCTCTTTCTGATACTCTTCCCGCCGCTGGATCGCCCGCAGCTTCAGCTCCAGGATCTGGCGCCCCAGGCGGCCGATATTGCCCGTGTCCTCGGACGCCTGGCCGTCGATCTGCGCATACTGCCCTTCCAGATCCAGCAGCCGGTTGCGCGCCACATACCCCTGCGCCGCCAGCTTGCGCATGCCGCCCAGCTGCTCCTGCAACATGGCCTTTTGCCGCTGTTTGCTGGCGTAAGACTGCCGGATCCCCTCCAGCATCGCCTGCGATCCGGCGATGCTCTCCGCGATCGCCGCCAGCTCGCTCTGCAACGCCGCACGGCGGCTGGTGAACAGCTGCTGTTGCAACAGCATCAACGACATCACCTCCGGCTCCTCCCGCCGCGCTTGCAACAACGCGGGGAAAACGATCGCCTGCAGGCCGTCGCGCTCGGCCTGCAGCCGCGCCCGCTGCGCGGCGTTGCTCAACTGCTGGCTGCGCAGCGCATCGCGCTGGGTGCGGCTGTCGACGGTATCCATCAGCAACAGCACCTGCCCGGCGCGGACCCGATCCCCCTCATGCACCTGAATTTGCGACACCACGCCGCCGCTCGGGTGCTGTACCGCCTTGCGGTTACCGGCCACCACCACGCTGCCGGAAACCGGCACGCCCTTATCCAACGGCGCCAACAGCCCCCACAGCAGGAAGCCGCCAAATCCCAGTAGCACCAGCCAACTGCCGAGCCGCAGATGACGCCCTTCGTCGAACTGTCGGGAAAGGGCGTCGATATCGCCGGGGATCACACTCTGATTGCTCATACTTTTCGTTCACCGCTGGCCGTTTTGGCAAAGTTGGCGTAGTTGACGTTGAAGCCGCCGCTGCTGCGGCCGGCATTGGCCGGTACGGCAGCGGGTGCAAAACCAGGCAGTTTCTTCAGGATGGCGTCGCTGGGGCCGAAGTGCTGCACCTGGCCGGCGGCCAGCACCAGCAGTTTGTCGGTCGTCGCCAGGATCGCCGGTTTGTGGGTCACCAACACGATGGTGGTGCCGCGCGCCTTCAGCGCTTCGATCGCCCGTTGCAGCGCCTCTTCCCCTTCACGATCGAGGTTGGCATTCGGTTCATCCAGCACCACCAACGCCGGAGAGCCATACAGCGCGCGCGCCAGCGCCACCCGCTGACGCTGGCCGCCGGACAGGCCGCTGCCGCCCTCGCCCAGCTCGGTTTCATACCCTTTGGGCAAATGCAGGATCAATTGGTGCACGCCGGCCAGCGCGGCGGCGGCCACCACCTTCTCGGCGTCAACCTGGCCAAAGCGGGCGATGTTTTCCGTCAGCGTACCGGCGAACAGCTGGATATCCTGCGGCAGATAGCCGATATGCGGCCCCAGCTGCTGTTTGTCCCACTGCAGGAGATCCGCGCCGTCCAGCCGCACGTCGCCGCTGAGCGGCGTCAGCGCGCCGACCAGTTGGCGCATCAGCAGCGTTTTGCCGGAGCCGGATGCGCCAATGACGCCCAGCACCTCGCCGGCCTCCAGACGAAAACTGACGCCGTGCAACACCGGTACGCTCCCCCCGGGCGCAGCGGCGGTCAGCTGATTCACGGCCAATGCGCCGCTGGGCGCCGGCAGCGGCAGGCTCGCCGCCTGCGGCGGGTTGGCGGCCAGCATCACCTCCAGCCGCTGTAGGGACTGGCGCGCCGACGACCACTGCTTCCAGGCGCCGATCAGCTGATCGATCGGCCCCAGCACCCTGCCAATCAGGATCGATCCGGCGATCATCATGCCCGGCGTAATGTCGCCGTTGACCGCCAGCAGCGCGCCGCAGCCCAACATCAGCGACTGCAGCGCCAGCCGCACGGTTTTCGACCAGGCGGTGACGGCGGCGATTTTCTCGCTGGCGCGGTTCTGCAACAGCAGGAACTGCTGATGCTGCCGTAGCCAGCGCAGGCGTAAATCGGTCAGCATCCCCATGGCGGCGATGGCCTCCGCATTGCGCAGGTTGCCGTTGGCCTGCTGCGTGGCGCTCAGCGCGACCCGGCCGGCCTCCGCGAGCGGCGCCTGCGACACCCGCTGGTTGAGCCAGGCCAGCAGCACCAGCACGATCACTCCGGCGCTGGCCAACGCGCCAAGCCAGGGGTGGAGCAGAAAAACCACCAGCAGATAAACCGGGAACCAGGGGGCATCGAAAAAGGCGAACAGCGCATTGCCGGTGGCGAACTGGCGCAGGTTGGTCAGATCGTTCAGCGCCTGCCCCGCCAGCGGGTTGCCGGTTTTCAGATTGGTTTCGAAGGCGGCGTCGTAGACCCGCTGATTCAGGCGCATATCCATCTGGGCGCCGAGGCGGATCACCACCTGACTGCGCACCCACTCCAGCAGCCCCATAAACAGGTAAAGGCCGACCACCATCAGGGTCAGCATCGCCAGCGTCATGCGGTTGCCCGACGGCAACACGCGATCGTAGACCTGCAACATGTACAGCGCCGGGGCCAGCATCAGCAGGTTGATCACCGCGGTAAACAGCGCGATGCCCCAAAATCCGCGCCGGTATGCGGCCAGCACGTTCATCACTTCTCCGCGCCTGACGGCGTTTTTCATGGCGTTTTCCATCGGCTAAAAACGAGAAAATGCCCGCCGGGGCGCGCGGCACCGGCGGGCAAACGGCCGCGATCAGGCCGCCAGCAGTTCCGGGCTGTCGGCATGCTGCACGCCCACCGCCGTCGCTGCCGCCACCTGATCGAAGGTGGAATTGACGCTCAGGCCGTAGTCGTCGAGGATGCCGTTGAGCGCGGTTTCCAGCGCGCCGGTATCGCCGGACATCAGGCCGTACACCACCTGATGCACCACGCCATCGTGGCCCTGCGCCTGCAGGCTGCTGAGGTTCAGACCGCCGAAGCTGACGTCAGGCACCTGGATGTTGTACGGCGTGGAGCCGCCGCCGTTCAGGCCGTCGCCGAACGACAGCGAATCCAGCTGGCCGTACAGGGTGTGCGCCGGGGCATTGAACAAGGTGTAGGTCAGGTTGCCGCCCGCCACGAACGAGGTAACGTTGTTGGCGGTGCTGGTCACGGCGTATTGGCTGCCGGACAGGCTGCCGCCATAGAAGCCGCCGCTGTTGGAGTCGGTGACGTTACCGTTGGTGTGGTTGATATCGCCAAATGACGACGCCCACTCGTTCAGATAGTTATGGATGCTGTAGCTGCCGAAGCTGCTGTCATAGTTGACTGAAAATGCCATTTCTCTATCTCCATTGATGAATGGCGCCCCTTGCGAGGCCGCCCTTGTGCTCAAGAATGAGCAACGCCCTTTTACTGCTTAAAAACGGTATTCCACCCCGCCCTGCACGGTGCGGCCACGCCCCAGCGTGTTGGCCAGCGTCTCGCCGTAGCTGACGACGTAGGCGCGGTTGGTCAGGTTCTCCACCGAGCCGCGCAGCGTCAGGCTGTCGGTCAGCTTGTAGCTGGCGTACAGATCGAACAGGGTATACTTCGGCCAGTCGGCCAGGTACGGGTAGTTGGACGGCACCGAGCTGTCCTGATAGCCCGGCGCGAAGCGCACGGTCACCCCGGCGTCCAGCTTGCGATCGAAAGCGCGGCCGCCCAGCGTGACCGAGCCGCGATCGCCCGGCAGATAGGCTGCAGTGCCGAACTGCGAGCCGCCGTCGCACGTGACGGCATCATTGGACGCGGCATCCGGTTCAACATAGAAGTTGCCGCGGCGCGAACCGTCGCCGTAGCGCAGACGCCCTCCCAGCCAGGCTTTGTTCGAGCAGAACTCGTTTTTGCCGATCATGTGGGTATAGGTCAGGTCGGCGTAGAACACCCCGGCGTCATAGTTGAGCTGGTACTCCAGCCCGCGGAAGCGGGTTTTCGACAGGTTGTTGACGTAAGCGGCATTGCCGATGCTCGGCTGCACCAGCCCCGGTTTATTGCGGTCTATCGCCAGGTTGATGTAGTTGTCCACTTTGGTGTCGAAGTAGGCCACCTTGGCCACCAGCCGATCGCCCTCAAACCACAGATCCGGCTGCTGCACGTTGAACCCGACCTCCCAGGCGCGCGAGCGCTCGGCCTGCAGGAACGGGTTGGGGTATTGCGTGGAGGTGCTGTGCGCGCTGCCGTTGGTCAGCGTTTCGGTGATCGCCGGCGGCCGCCAGGATTTGCCGTAGGTGGAATACAGCTCCAGCCACTCCACGCCGGGGCGCACCGCCACCGCCAGCGTCGGCGACAGTTTGCCCTGATCGCGGTCAACCGCCCAATCCTCGCGGGTGGTGGTTGAACAGCCGGTCAGACGCAGCGCTTTGCAAGGATTATCAATCGTGTAGCGTTGCCCATCCTTAGCCAAATCCGGATAGCTCAGGCCGGTCTGGCCGCGCAGGCGATAGCGGTCGTAACGCAGCCCGCCCTCCAGCGTCAGCCAGCCGTCGTAGTCGTAGGTCAGGTTGGCGAACAGGCTGGCTACCGAACGGTTGCCGGCCGGCGTCACCCCTTCCATGCCCTGACGGGAAGAGTCGCTGGTCGCTTTGTCGTAATAGAACTCCAGCCCGTAGTTGGCGCGGAAGTCATGCCCCGGCGCCAGGCTGAAGCGCGAGGTGTTTTGCGCCTGCGCGCCATAGGTACGCAGACGAGTGCGCGTCACGTAGCCGTTGTCCAGCAGCGAGCTGGTGCTGTAGGTGTCGCTGTCGTCCTGAGTATCGACGTAATACAGCTTGGCCTGAAAATCGAGCCAGTTGACGCCTTCCGGCGCCAGGCTGTAGTCGAATGCCGCATTGCGCGCCATCACGTCGCTGTAACCGGTGCGCTTCCAGCCCAGTTCATAGGGTGGGCGGGTGCCCAGGTTGGTCAAGGTGCCGGCGATCGGCGACGCGGTCTGGGTCTGCAGATAGCTCAGCTGCAGGCGCTGATTGGCGGGCAGGTTCCAGCCCACCTTGGCCAGCCGCGAGTGCATGCGGTAATTTGTGTCGGGGATTTTGTTGTTCTTGATGCTCTCGGCGTAGCGATCGTAATTGCCAGTGTCGTTATTGATGCGAATGTTGCCGATGTCGCCCTTGTTGCCGGGCCAATAGTCGCCGAGGTGGCGTTCGCTGGCGGCCAGCAGGATATCGCCGGTTTCGTTGCCCAATGCCAGTATGCCGCTGCCGATGAAGTGGGTGCCGTTATCGCCGGTGCTGGCGTGCAGCTTGCCGCCCAGCTCTTTGCCCGGCGCCAGGAAATCGCTCGCGCTGACGGTATTGAAGGTGGCTATGCCGCCGAGCGTGCCGGCGCTGCCCATGCCGCCGGAGGTGCCCTTGTCGATGGTCACGCCGGACAGCAGCTCGGAATCGATGTACATGGTGCCGTTACGCTGGCCGTGGCCGCTCTTTTGAAAATTCTGCCGCATGCCGTCGATGTTCATGTTCACCCGGCCATAGTCTTGTATGCCGCGGATGTTGACCGACAGCGCCGGATCTTGCTGGCTGACGCTGGAATAAGCCCCCGTCGTCTGCTCCAGAATATCGGCCGCGTGCCGCGCCGGGCGGTTATCCATCTGTTCGCGGCTGATGACGCTGACCGAGCGCGGTTCGTCGTAAACCCAATCGTTGGCGTTGATGCCGCCGGCGCCCAGCACCGTCAGGCTGTCCAGCGCCAGCGCGCCGCCGTCGCCGTTTGCCGCTGGCAACCGGCTCAATACGATCTGCCCCTGCGGCTGCAGGCGGAAAGCCACCGGATTGTCGCCAATCAAGCGCCGCAGGCCCTGTTCAACGCTCATGCTGCCGTTCAGCGCCGCCGCCTGCATGCCGTCGAGCTTCACCTCGTCGAAAAATACCTGCATATCGGCCTGCTCGGCGAAGCGCAACATGGCGCTCTGCAGCGGCTGCGCCGCAATGTTGAAATGCTTTTGCTGTGCGGCCTGCGCGCTGCTCGCGTCAGCCTGGGCGGCGAGCGCCACCGCCGGCTGAGTCAGCATCATCGCCGCCAGCGCGGCGCGTACCGCCGTGGCCAATCGGCCGGCCGGCGTGGTTCCCTTGTGAATAAACATGCGTGTGTGTTCCACCCGAAAGAATGCCAAAACAAGTGATAATGGAAATCAATCTCGTTTAAACATAAGGACGTTCCGGGAGGCAAAAACCCGTAAAGATTTTTTACAGAAAGTGAAAATAGCGGCGAAACGGGCATCCCGGCCCGCCTTTGCCGCTCAGTACAGCAGCGTGATGCCGGGGAGATTCAGCTGACGGGCGGAGAGTTCCTGACGAATGGCGCCGACGCCGTCGTCGAGTTTATTGAGCGCGAACACGCCGCTCACCGTGCGCGCTCTTAGCGCGGGGTTGACCGCCACGATGCGGGTTTCGCGATAGCGATTGAGCTGCGCGAGCGCCTGCGCCAGCGGTTGGCGGTCGATCACCAGCCAGCCGCGCCGCCAGGCGTCATCACCGGCCGCTTGCCGCGTCAGCCACAGCAGGCCGCTGCGGTAATGCGCCGCCTGACGTTGCGCGACCACCAGCGAGCGCTCGCCGCGCTCGAGCGTCACCCGCACACTGTGCTGATGCACGCTGACATCCACGCCCTGCTCGGTGCGCGCTACGCTGAACTCGGTGCCCAGCGCCTGCGTGACGCCATTTTCCGCCTCCACCCTGAACGGGCGACGTTCCGCCCCGCCCAGCGGCGCGACGATAAAATAGGCGGTGCCGCGCAGCAATCGCACCTTGCGCTCGTCTGCAGAATACGCCAGCGCGATCGCGCTGCCGCTGTCCAGCGCCACCCGGCTGCCGTCCGGCAACGCAACTTCGCGCACCTCGCCACGAACGGTTTGATAATCCGCCTGCATGCCTATCCACAGATCCGGCCCGCGATAAACGCCGAAGGAAACGGCGATCGCCACCGCCGCCGCCACCGCCCAGCGTGGCCATCGATGGCGAGAGGGCGTTTTCAGCGCCGCCACCTGCGGCTGTAAGGCCTGCCGCTGCTCTGGCGGCAGCTGCCCCAGCGTCGCCCAAAGCTGGCGCGCCTGACGCAGCGCCGCCGGATGCTGCGGATCATCGGCCAGCCAGGCGTCCAGCGCTTGCCGCCGTTCGGCGGGCAGCGCCCCTTCGGCCAGGCGTACGGCCCAGGCGGCCGCCTGCTGTCGCGCCTGCGCGGTTAGCGGTTTCATGATGACGTAGACCCCTGTTTTTTCTGGTTATAGGTTAAGACGTCTGAGGGCGGATAAACCCGTAAAAAAATTGCCATTATTGTTCTTCCATACGCGCCATCAGCCGCTCGAGCGCGCTGGCCAGGTGTTTTTCCACCGTGCTGAGCGACACGCCCAGCTGCGCCGCCACCTGCGCCTGGGTCAGGCCATCGAGCCGGTTAAGGCGGAAAATCTGCTGCGTGCGCGACGGCATGCCCGCCAACGCCTGTTGCAACAGCTGCAGCAGTTGGCTATCGATCGCCAGTTGTTCAAGCGCCGGTTCGCCGGAGGGATACTGCGCCAGAATGTCGTCTTCTACCGCTTCGGTCTGCCGCCGCTGCTGCTGGCGCAGATGGTCGAGCATCAGGTTTTTGGCGGTTTTATACAGGTAGGCCTCAATATCGAGAATGTTACCCTGCGGGTATTGCTCGGTAAGGCGGGTAAAACTTTCCTGCGCCAAATCCGCGGCCAGCTGAGGGTCGCGCAGTTTGGCGTTCAAATAAGTTTGCAGCGGCCGCATGTGGCGCAGAAACAGCGCCTGCAACTCGGAATTGGACATCTCTTTTCCCAGAAGTGAAACACCCAATAGGGGCGATAAAAATCACATAAATGATTATCATTATCAATATTGTTCTGGGAAATATGTGCTAAGGCGGGGATAAACAGGAAACCGGCCTGACGCCGGTTTCCGCTGGGCTGCAGGTCAGAGCTCTAACGCCTCGTCCTCATAGCGATGCTTGGCGTCGAGCGCTTCCTGCTCGGTTTCATGTTCACTGAGCAGCGTATTCGGCTCAATGTCGTCGGTGCGCACTTCAAAACGGCGCAGATGCAGGCTCGGGTCGCCCCGAAACACCTCTACGACGCGGGCGCTCCGTGGATAAGCAGGTTGATCATTTTCGCGCATGCCGTTCTCCCGTGTGTTTCACACAGTAGCAAGTATAGCAGCCGCCCTCATTCCGACACGCGCGAGCCAAGATCGCGATCGCCGGGGGAGCCCGCCAACAGCTCGGTCAGTTCGTCACAGGCGCAAATGCGGCCCTCACGCACGGTGAAGTGCGCCAGCACCCGCACGCGGCTGCAGGAACCATCGCGCTTTTCCAGCTCGACCAGATGGTGGGTCAGCACCGCCTCGCCCTGCTCCGCCGCCGCGATCACGCTCAGCGTCATGCGGCGGGTTTGCCGCTTCAGCAGCGCCATGTGTTGCTCAAACTGCTCGAAGTTCAGCACCTTGCCATCCACCTGCTGGCGGTAGTCTGCGCTGAAACGGGCGGCGAGCTGCGTCGGCCGGTGCTCCGGGCTGACGACGACCTGCTGCAGCGTATCGAGTACCAGATCCAGTGGGGTAAGTTGAGTCATCACGTTTCTCCGAAATAGGGTGAACGACGATCCTATCCCGGTCCGGCGATGGCATAATAACCACATCAAGACTTTCAATAACGTTAAACGGCCAACATGACGCAGATCCACAGCCAACGCCTTCAGCATGAAAAAAAACACCTGACGCCCTGGCACCGGCACGAAGGCGGCCAGATCTATCTCTTGACGCGCGGCATGCTGGCCATGGAACTCCCGGGCCGGCAATGGGCGATCGCCGGCGGTACGCTGGGCTGGCTGCCGCCGGGATGCGCCCATCAGGCGCTGGCCTGCGGCGACGTGGCGGGCTGGAGTCTGTATCTGCCGGTGGAAAGCGTGCCGAAGATGCCGCCGCTGCCGCAGCTGTTCACGGCCTCTGCGCTGTTGCAGGCCCTGGTAGAGCGCATCGCGCAGTTCCCCGCCGGCCCGCTGAGTGCGCCGCAACGGCGGCTGCTGCAGGTGCTGCTGGACGAAATGCACGCGGCAAGCCGCGCCCCTTTGCAATTGCCGCTGCCGCAGGACGCCCGGTTGCTGAACATCGCCCGGGCGCTGCTGAACGATCCCGCCAGCCTGCGCAGCCAGTGCGACTGGGCCACCTGGGCCGGGCTCAGCCCGCGCACCCTGAGCCGCCGTTTTCTGCAGGAAACCGGCATCAGCTTCGCGCTGTGGCGCCAGCAGGCGCGGGTATTGCGTTCACTGGAGGGATTATCACGCGGCGAAGCGGTCAGCGAGGTGGCCGACGCCTGTGGCTATGACAACGTCAGCGCCTATATCGCCGCCTTTCGCCGCCGCTTCGGCGTCACGCCCGGGGCGTACTTTGCGCCGGCTCGGCAAACGGAATAAGAAAACGGGCGCCCAGCGCCCGAAGAGAAGAAAGGGTTACTTCACCGTCTCACGCGGCAGCACCGCGAGAATTTGTTCCACCACCCGCTGCGGATCGGCGGCGCCGTCTATCACGTAATGCGCGGCGTCCCGATACAGCGCTTCGCGCGCCGCCAGCACCTCGAGCATCTCCTCGGCGATCGGCCTGCCGGTGAGCGTCGGGCGCTGCGCATCTTCCGGGTACTCTTCCAACCGCCGCGCCAACACGCTGGCCGGCGCGCGCAGGTAGATAACGGTGCCATGCTGACGCATAAACTGACGGTTCTCCTCCGCCAGGATCGCCCCGCCGCCGGTGGCAACTATAGTTGACGGCTTGGTCACGGTTTGCAACGCGATGGTCTCGCGGCGGCGGAACCCCAGCCAGCCCTCGCGCTCGACCATTTCTGCCACGCTCATCTGCGCCGCCTGCTGCATAAACAGATCGGTATCGACGAACTGATAGCCCAACGCCAACGCCAATGCGCTGCCTACCGTGGTCTTGCCGGCTCCGCGAGCGCCTATCATGAACAGGGTTTGTGTCATTACGGGTTGTCCCTTATGCGGTGACTTGAGTGCATTGCATACCAAAATACCGAGCGGGTGCGATGGCGTGGTGGTGGCATCATACCCTGCCCGCTCTGTATTTCAATATTTACGATAGTGTAAATTCCATGGCACAGCGACTGCCTGCGGCAAAGCCGTGCGCCAGATCCTCATCCAGATGCCGCCGCAGAGCAGCCGTGAGCCGCGCGTCGTCGAGCGGCCGGAATCCCAGCCGCCGGTAGTAAGGCGCATTCCACGGTACCTCGATGAAGGTGGTGAGCGTCAGGCGGCCAGCGCCCTGCCGTTTGGCCTCTTCCGCCACCGCGCCGATCAGCCGACGGCCGACGCCCTGCCGCTGCCAGGTGCCGGCGACCGACAATTCGGCGATGTGCCAATCTTCCCCCTGAGCCTGCACGGCGATAAAACCGGCGCACTCGCCGCTGTCGCTTTCCGCCAGCCATTCACGGCGCTCGGCGATAAACGCGGCGTGCTGGTGCGGGGCCATCACCTCGCCTTCGGCGATAAAGCGCCATTCCGGCTGCTGGCGAAACAGCTGCGCCGCCGAACGTTCAACCGCCATCAAATGCACGATATCCCGTTGCTGCGCCAAACGAATCTGCAGGCTCATGGGTTCTCCTTAACGTTGGGGCGGTTATTTAAGCAAATTTCACCGCCCGTAGCTTAGAAATCGATACTGCCGCGCAGCACCACCTCACGCGGTTCCCCCACCGCCACGCGCAAATTGCCGCCGCTGGACGGGTAGTAGGTTTTATCGAACAGGTTCTTCACGTTCAGCTGCCATTTCACCCGATAGCCGTTGATCGGCATGGTGTAAGCGGCGAACGCATCGGCAACGGTGTAATTATCCAGGGAGAAACTGTTGGCAGCGTCACCCGGGCGGCGTCCTACGTAGCGCGCACCGGCGCCAATGCGCACCTCATCGCCGCTGTAGAAACCCGGGCTGCCCAGGTTCTGGGTCAGGAACAGCGAGGCGGTGTGGCGCGCCACGTTGGTCATCTCTTTCCCCTTGTTGTCCGGATCGTCCACCACCCGCGCGTCGGTATACGCATAGGAGCCGATCAGGCTCAGCGAATCGGTGAGGTTACCGGCTACGTCCAGCTCCACGCCCTGCGAACGTACGCGCCCGGCGGTGCGCGTCACGGTTTCGCCCTCCACCAGCTCATTGACCATCACGTTGCGCTTGGTGATGTCGAACAGCGCCAGCGTGCCGGTGACGCCGTTCGGCAACGCCAGCTTGCCGCCGACTTCCCACGACTTGCCCTGCTCCGGCGGCAGCGAACCAATTTGGGTGGCGATGGAAGAGTTCGGCTTGAACGACTCGGTATAGCTGCTGTACAGCGACACATAAGGCGTCAGCTTGTACACCACCCCGGCGCGCGGCACCAGCTTGCTGTCCGAGCTGTCGGTATTGGCCTGGAACGGCCGCCCCTTGCCGGCATAGACGTCGAAAGCGTCGTAACGCAGGCCGCCCATCACCAGCCATTTATCGGTTAGCTGGATGGAATCCTGCATAAACCAACCGTAGCTGGTGAGGTTTTCCCGCTGGTCGCTGTCTTTGGCGCTGACCGCCGTCGACGGCGGCATCAGGCCGTATACCGGATGATAGATATTGAAATCGCTGTTCTTTTTGCCGCGGATCATGTCGCCGCGGAAGGTACGGTTATCTTCAAAATCGAAGCCGAACAGCATCTGGTGGTTGATGCTGCCCCAGTCCACGTCGCCATTGAGCGTCAGCTGTACCGCGTTGGCGTGGCTGACGGCGTTGGCGGTCGAGTCGGCCTGGCGGCTCAACACGCCGGTCACCGGGTTCAGCGCCGTGGCGCGCGCCTGGTTGTCGCTGTAGCTGTTGCGGCTGTAGGCGTAGGTCAGTGAGCTTTTCCAGCGCTCGTTGAGCGTCTGATCGATCTGCAGGGTAATGCTGTCCTGATCGCCGCGGGTGGCATTATAGGCTTCGTCGAAACGGCGATCGCGCGGCGTATTCACCGGTTTGCCGGTGCGCGAATCGATAATGGTGCCGCGATCGAACGGCACCAGATATTCCATATGTTCATAGGCCAAGCGCACGGTGGTGTTCTCGCCGTACCACATCAACGACGGCGCGATCACCGTCTGGCGATTGCGGCCAAAGTTGCGCCAGTAATCGGTTTCATCGTGATCGACGATCATGCGATAGGCAAACCCCGACGTGCCGAGCGGCCCGGTAACGTCGAGCTGGCCGCCGCCGCCGTTGAAGCTGCTGCCCCAGCCTTCCACGTGGGTATGCTGCTGCAGCTGGGGCTTTTTGGTGATCATGTTGATCATCCCGCCCGGCTCGCCCATGCCGTACAGCATCGAGGCCGGCCCCTTGAGCACCTCCACCCGCTCGGTGGTCGGCGTAAAGTTGCGCGCCTGTACCGAGCGCACGCCGTCGCGCAGAATGGAGCCGTCGCGGTTGTCGCCGAAGCCGCGTTTCATGACCGCGTCCTGGGTGCCGCCCAGCGTGTTGGCCTGGGTAATGCCGCTGACGTTGTACAGCGCTTCGTCCAGGCTGCTGACCGCCTGATCGGTAATCACCTGCTGCGGCACCACGTCGATCGCCTGCGGCACGTTCAGCAGGTTGGTTTCGCTGCGGGTGCCGGTGACGCTGGTCAACGGCTGATAGCTCTGCACGCCGTCGGCGTCTTTGCGGCCGACCACAACCAGGCTCTCTTCCTGCGGCGCGGCTTTCTCCGCCGCCCACGTCGGCGATGTCGCGCAGGCCGCCAAAGGCAATGCGCACCACCAGCCGCGCTTGTTGTTATTCATTATCTAACTGACTCCAATAGGTCCCTGAAAAAGGTAACGGCAAAAACTGCTGATACAGCTGTTGGAAGGTCTGCTGCGGGTTAATGTCGGCGAACAGATCCGGGTAAAACGCTTTGGCGAACATCTCGACCAGCACCACGTGGTACGGGCTGAGGTAAAAGTTGTGCCAGACGCTCCAGGCGCGGTGATGCTTCACCGCCTGCAGGCTGGCCAGCATCGGCTGTGTGGCGATCAGCCGGCGGAAGCTGTCGGCGGCGTCCTGTTGGCTGACTTGCGGCCCGAGGCGCAGATCGGAAAGCCGCTTGCCCTGCGGCCCGGCCATGCCGGTCGCGAGGTAAACGTCGGGGTTGGCGCTCAGAATGGTTTCCGGGTTCAGCTCGCCATACACCCCTTTGACGCTGGCGTTGGCGATGTTGTCGCCGCCGGCGAAGCTCAGCAGATCGCCAAGGTTGCCATGCGCGGCGGTGGTGCAGCAGGTGTCGCGCCGCCCCAGATGCAGGTGCAGCATCACTTTGGGCTTCGGCCCCTGATAGCCCGCCAGCCGCTGCTGAATCACAGCCATATGCTGCTGATAAAACGCGATAAACTGCTCGGCGCGCTGCTGGCGATTGAGCACTTCGCCCAGCAGCCGTACGCTCGGCACGGTGTTGTTCAGCAGATCGATGCGCAGATCGACGTAGATCACCGCCACGCCGGCCTTGTTCAGCGCGGAAACCAGCAGATCGTTGTCGCCGTCTTCACGCGCGTAGCGCGCCAGGATCACCAGATCCGGCTTCAGCTGCAGCAGGCTTTCAATATTGACCTGGCGGAAATTATTGCCGCTGATAATGGGGATCGCGGCGATCTGCGGGAACTTCTGCGTATAGAGCTGCCAGCTTTGCGCATCGAACCGCGCCAGATCCGCCGGCCAGCCGACGATGCGCTGCGCCGGGTTGCCCGGCTCCAGCAGCGCCAGCGTATACAGCATGCGGCTTTCCCCCACCACGATGCGCTGCGGGTTGTCCGGCACCACGACCTGGCGGCCGGTGATATCGGTCACCGTCTTCGCCTGAGCGGAGAACACGCCGAAGCACAGGGAAAGCAGCAGTAAAATGAGGGAATTGCGCATGATTAAGCCGGCACGGGGAAATAGTGTGCGCATGATAATCACTCTCATTAGCACTTGCAATCCTGCACGGCGATTGCCAAAAGAAATCCGGGAAATGGCGCCGGGCGCACGGCGAAACACCGTGAAACCGCTAAAAGAGCGGCTTTAAAAAGTTAAAAAAATGGCGGGGAAATCGGTTAAATAGAGCGGAAACCACCAAAATAGGGAGACATCCATGGATCAACGCATTATTCCGCTGTCGGAGTGCCCGCAGTTTGCCGATGTGTGCGCCGCCTGGGCCTTCGGCCAGTGGGGTTCACAACGCGGCGGCACGCTGGAGCGCACCCAGCTGCGCTTCGCCCAATGCAGCCGGCCAAGCGACGATCACCTGACGCTGATGATGATCGACGGCGATCGCCCGGTGGGCATGGCCAGCCTGTGGCCCAGCGACGATCATCAGCGCCAGGATCTCACCCCGTGGCTGGCCGGCGTCTTCGTGCATCCCGATCACCGCCGCAAGGGCATTGCCCACCGCCTGGAGATGGCGATCGTCGAAGCGGCGCGGCAGCGCCATCATTCGATTTTGCATCTCATCACCGACAAATCGGAAGCGCTGTACGCCGGCTGGGGTTGGCAACCTCTGGAGCGCCGGCGGCAGTATGACGAAGACGTGGTGGTGATGGTGAAAACGCTGTAGTTAACGCGGCGTACAGACATACACCAGCGCCGGCGGGAAATTGCGCACCACCCGCAGGCGCTTCCAGTGAAAATAGCGGGACAGCAATTTTTCCGACAGGTGGCTGTATTGGAACAGCACCAGCGTGCCGTTGCGCGCCAGCAGCCGCTGCCGGGCCTGCTGAAGGATGCGCACGCTGATCCTGACCGGGATCGACAGCAGCGGCAGGCAGGAAAACACCACGTCATAATCCGTGGCCATTTGGGTCGCCGAATGGGCCATCACCTGCAGCCGCCGATCGTCTATCCCCCGCAGCCGATGCACGAAATGCGGTTGGATCTCGAAAGCCTCCAGCGCCGCATCGGCGCGCATCCGCCCCAGAATGCGTTTGGTCAATACGCCGTCCGCCGCCCCCAGCTCCGCGATCGACAGCGCCCGGGTCCATTCAACCTGGTTCAGCATCGCCTGGCACAGCCACGGGGAAGAAGGCGCCAGCGTACCGACGGTGCGCGGTGAAGCCATAAATTGCTGCAGGTAAGCGAAGTGATTCATCAGTTGCAGCCGGGTCGCATTTAACATTGAGGCCTCCTTGGGTTAAGTCCTCAATGTGAGCCGAATTTCTTAAGTATTCATTAACATGATTCCGAAAGCGGCGGACACAGTTGTAATAAAATGCAACCTCAGCCGCAGCGGAAAAATGAAAAACGGTCGTAATAATGACCTGAAAATAAGCCGCCCACGCGCGCCCTATCAGATAATTATTACGACCGTTTATTTTATTGGCCACGTTGCCGTGGCCAGAGGGTAAAAAACCAACGCTTAGCGATAAATTTCCGCATTGCCGCGCCAGTTGCTGGAATCCCCGGGGGTGTCCAGACCGATAATGCGGTAATGGCCGGCGCCGTCCGCCGCGGCTTTTTCTTTCAGGGCGTGAATGGCGTCATGCGGTGAGCCGCTAATGCCGGAAACCGACACCACGCCGAGGCTTTGCAGATTGGCGGCCTGTTCGCTGTTGACCTGTTTCACCGACGACAGCGGCGCGGCGAAAGTGGAGAAGGAAGCGGCGGCGATCAATACTGCTGCGATGCTTGGGATAAGTTTCATGATTGACTCCAGGTGTTCTTGTTTATTAGCTCGTTGTCAGTGATGTTAATTATCCGCTAGCCAATGAAAACGGACGTCATGCAACGTAAAGAACATCAATCATTGTGAGGAGAATAAGGAGGAAGTGAGAGCGAGTGTGTATTTTAAGGCGGAAATGACTTTATAGGGTTCACCTTACCCTTATTTGATGAACAATTAAAGACGGGGAGAAAGAAAGAACGCGCGCCGCCGCTATTTAAGATTTTTTACCCGCCGGGGCGCGCTGAGCTACGCTGATTTTGTGGCTTACCCTTTTAAGGAAGAACGCTTATGTCGCAAAACCTGCTGCGCGTGCGTGACGGTCAGGGCGCTTCAGTCTCGTTTTCCGAGCTGCTGTTCGATCTGATCTACGTTTTCGCCGTGACCCAACTTTCCCACTATCTGTTGCATCACCTGACGCTGACTGGCGCGCTGGAAACCCTGTTGCTGTGGTTCGCCGTCTGGCTGGCCTGGCAATACACCGCCTGGGTCACCAACTGGTTCAATCCGGATACCCGTCAGATCCGCCTGCTGCTGTTCGCTATCATGCTGCTGGGGCTGTTCGCCGCCGCCGCGCTGCCGCAGGCGTTTGGCGAGCGCGGCCTGATCTTCGCGCTGTTCTATGTCGCCATTCAGGTCGGGCGCTCCGTCACGGTGCTGCGCCTGCTGGCGCCCGGTCATCCGTTAAAACGAAACTTTCACCGCATTCTCGGCTGGCTGTGCATCTCTGCCGTCTTCTGGATCGCCGGTGGGCTGGCGGAAGGCAACGCCCGCCTGGCGCTGTGGGCGGTCGCGGTCTTGTGCGAATACGTCTCGCCGATGTTCGGCTTCCGGCTGCCGGTGCTGGGGCGCTCGGACAGCAGCAGCGAATGGACCATCGAGGGTCACCATCTGGCGGAGCGCTGCCAGCTGTTCGTTATCGTGGCGCTGGGGGAAACCATTCTGATCACCGGCGCCACCCTGAGCGAGATGGAAAGCTGGAACCTGCCGGTGCTCATCGCCTCGCTGGTGGCCTTTCTCGGCAGCCTGGCGATGTGGTGGGTCTACTTCGACACCAGCAGCAAAGCCGGCAGCCACGCCATCAGCCAAGCGGAAAACCCCGGCCAGCTGGGCGCTTACTTCCATTACGTGCACGTCGCGCTGGTGGGGGCGATCATCGTCTGCGCCGTGGCCAACGAGCTGGTGATCGCCCATCCCGACGGCCACATCCAAAACGCCACGGCGGCGGTGTTGCTGCTCGGGCCGGCGCTCTACCTGTTCGCCAACGCGCTGTATAAACGGCTGGTATATCATCGCTTCCCGCTGTCGCACCTGGTGGGGCTACTGGCGCTGGCGGTATTGGCCCCCGTCGCCTATTTAACCGATCTGCTGATGGTCAATGGCCTGACGACGCTGATCATGGTGGTGGTGGCGGTGTGGGAGAGCATCTCGCGCGGCAGAGCGCCGCAGCGGCACGCGGAAGCCTGAAGCAAACGGGGGCGTCACCGCCTCCGCTGTGAGATTGATGACAAACCTCATGCCATTGCCGGGTTTGCAGAGAGCAGCGGATAAAAAATAAGGAAAATCAATTTATTGATTTTCGGCTGATGGCCACAAAGGAGGAAAAACCACGTTTTTTCCTCCTTTGTCAACGGTCTGACGGGGGCGCTATCGCCCCCGCTGTCTCACTTCAAGGGATGCGGCAAGGTGAGCACCCAGAGCTCGCTCAGCGACTCCGGCTGCTCCAGCGGGCGCAATTCGATACGGGCGTCGGTCTTGTCGCCGTCGAGGCTCAGCCGCCCTTCTTTCTCCAGCTGATAATCGCCGATTTTCTTGCTTTTTGGCGATGCGTCCACCAGCTTGGCCTGCAGGCCGAAATCGTTGTCATTAATCACCGCCAGCGTGCGATCGTCGATCAGCGCCAACCCTTCCGCTTTCTCCTGGCGCCAGCCCAACTGGCGCAGATCCGCCACTTCCTGTTTCTGCGCCAGCTTCACGCCGCGTTTGGCGAGATCTTTCGCATCGTCGAACTCCAGCGCTTTCCCCTGGCCGTCAAACGCGCTCAGATCGCTGGCCTGCGCGAGATCCACCAGATAGATCTTGTTGATCATCGTCTTATCTTTACCGGTTCCTTGTTCAATCAACAGGATGCGCTGGTTGTCCAACGCCACCACATCGCCAATCTTGGCGTCTTTGGCTTTTTTATAGCTGTCGATATCGATGGGATAGCCGTACATGGCGGTTTTGCCACTGCGCGGATCGAAACTCACCAACCGGGTAAACTGCGCCTTGTTTTTGCTTTTGCCATCGACATCCAGCGTACTCTGTACCGCCGCCAGAATGCGCCCATCCGGCATCCGGGTCAGCCCCTCAAAACCGCGGTTGGGCTGGCGCCACTTCAGGATGTTCGGCAAACCGCCCGCCACCGCCTGCTCGCCGGCCTGCGGCGTTGGGCCGTATTTGGCGAGAATTTTACCGTTGCCGTCGACATGGATCAGAAACGGACCGTACTCATCGCACAGCCAATAGCCGCCGTTGCCGTCACCGATGATGCCTTCGGTATCCAACCCGCGGCGATCGCCGGGCAGCGGCTGCAACGCGTCGTTCAACGCCACTTCGTTCGTGGAACCAATCAGCTCGCTCGGCAGCGGCAGCCCGCTAATCGGCCCTTTTTCGTCATGCAAGGGCCGTGCATTCTCGGCCACGGCCTTGCCGCCACCGATACGAATGTCCATCAACAGAGGCACGAATTGCGGGTTGGCGAAAATTTTGGCTTCTTGCTTGCCCACCGCCGGGGCATCGGCATTCGGGCCGCGATCGGTCAGCGTCGTCAGCACCAAATCGTCGCCCTGCTTGCGATTGAACGTCAGCCCGGAGCCGATCCCCACCGGCAGCCCCTGCGGGAAATTCTTGGCGAACGCCCCCTGATAGGCGACGCGTTCCCCGCCGGGGAAGCCGACCACATAACGCGCTACCTCAATATCTGCAGCGTAGGTGAATACAGGAAACAGTGAAGCCAACAGCAGGGAGAGCGATTTTATTTTCATGGTTTTTACCCGAGGTTGAACGAAGCGTTATCAGGCAGAAGAAGATATTAATTTAGCATGACACTGAGATGACAACAGGCGTTTCGTCAAATGTGCAATAGGCAACAAGGTTGACTGGCAAATAGAAATTAGCAATTAACCTGGGGATATTGAATGGAGAAAACCGCTGGAAAAAAGCGCCTGAAAATAACCCGTTATTTCGCTTAGGGTAAATTCTTATATCAAAGATAAAAAAATCGGCAAACGCGCGCCGGCACGGCGAAAAACGGCGTTTTTCTCATAGACAAAATAAAATACCGGGGATTTAATACCGCCGTTATTCAAGGTGCATTAAGAAAATTCTATAGAATATCTGCATGAACTGAAAAAGCTGTTCTATAGTTTTTAGTGCTAACACCCGTTAGTCTATTCCGCAGGATGGAATCTATGTCAAAGCGACTTTTTGCCGAATTTTTTGGCACATTTTGGTTGGTGTTTGGTGGTTGTGGTAGCGCAGTATTAGCAGCGGCATTCCCACAGCTGGGTATTGGTTTCCTCGGCGTCGCGCTCGCTTTCGGCCTGACCGTGGTGACGATGGCCTATGCCGTCGGCCATATTTCCGGCGGGCACTTTAACCCGGCAATCACCGTTGGCTTATTCGCCGGCGGCCGTTTCGCGGCGAAAGACGTGATTCCTTACGTTATCGCACAGGTGATCGGCGGTATCGCCGCAGCGGCGGTGCTGTATTTGATCGCCAGCGGCAAAGCCGGTTTCGACGCCACCGCAGGCGGTTTCGCCTCCAACGGTTACGGCGAACACTCTCCGGGCGGTTATTCTCTGCAATCAGCAATCGTGATTGAACTGGTGCTGACGGCCTTCTTCCTGATCGTTATTCATGGCGTGACCGACAAACGCGCGCCGGCAGGCTTTGCCCCGCTGGCGATCGGCCTGACGCTGACCCTGATCCACCTGATCAGCATCCCGGTGACCAACACCTCCGTCAACCCGGCGCGCAGCACCGGCGTAGCGATCTTCCAGGGCACCTGGGCGCTGCAGCAGCTGTGGGTCTTCTGGCTGGTGCCGCTGGTCGGCGGCATTATCGGCGGCCTGATCTACCGCTGCCTGCTGGAAGATAAAAAATAAGCGCATCGCAGCCGATAGCGTTTCACGGGGCAGCCTTCATCGGCTGCCCCGTTGCTTTCAGCCCTTCGTCACGTCAAACATCATGATATCGCTGGTAAAGGAGCCGTCCGGCTGAATGGCGAAGTGCGCCGCGACCTCCTGCGACACGCTTTGCTGCAGCGCACGGATCGCGGTAACGAAATGCGCCGGCGTGCGCATGCGCGCCACCCAGCTGCCGAACTCCAGCATCAACCGATCCGACGTTACCTCGCGCACCACCAACCCAGCCTCGGTCAATAACGCCAGCCACTCGCCCGGCGCATAGTTGCGCACGTGTGAGGTGTCGCGCAGCACTTCCACGGTTTGCAGGTAGATATCCAGCAGCGGATGCCCCGGCGAGACCACGTCCATGAAGATCGCTCTGCCGCCCGGCTTGAGTACCCGCTTGACCTCACGCAGCGCCTGGCCAACGTCGTGCCAGTGGTGCGCCGAATAGCGGCTGATGACCAGATCGAAGCTGGCGTCCTCAAACGGTAAAGACTCCGCCACGCCCTGCTGCAGCTGAATGTTACTCAAGCCTTTTTCCGCTGCCGCCTGCTCCACCACCGCCAACATTTGCGCCGACAGATCGTAGGCCACCACCTGCGCCACCCTGGCCGCCGCCGTGAAGCTGGCGTGCCCGGCGCCGCAGCCCAGATCGAGCAAACGCGCGCCGGCATGCGGTTCCAGTAACTGTGCAAGGCGTTGTAAATCCTTGCCCTGCGCGTGCACCGCGCTGGTTAAGTAAGCGTTGGCCTGCTCGCCGAACTGCCGGTCTACCGCGTTTTTATGGCTGTTGCTGATGCTCATGTTTGCTCCCGTTATTATCCGGCTTGCGCCTGTGCCTGAAGGCTTTCGGCTACTATAATCAGGCTACTATACGGGTACAATATGAGCAGTTATCCTGGTATAAATAGGTACCACGCTATGTCATCAGAAGCCTTATCCGGGCCAAAGGCCCTCGGCGCATTCCTGCGCGCGCACCGCGAGCGCATCACGCCGGAAATGCTCGGCCTGCCCAGCTCCTCGCGCCGCCGCACCAGCGGCCTACGGCGCGAAGAGCTGGCGCAAATCAGCGGCATCAGCGCCACCTGGTATACCTGGATCGAACAGGGGCGCGAGGTGTCCATTTCCCCCTATACGCTGGCACGCATCGCCAAGGCGCTGCGGCTGGGCCCCGCCGAACGCCACTACCTGTTTACCCTGGCGCGCGTCGCCGATCCCGAGCAGGAAACGCACCGCGAAACCGCCAACGACGCGGTGCTGCAAAGCGTGCACCAGATGACGGTGCCCTGCTACCTGCTGGACGTGACCTGGAACGTCGTCGCCTGGAACCCGCAGGCGGCGGCGCTGTTCAGCGGCTGGCTGGATGTGGCCAACAGCCCTAATTTGCTGCACTTCATGTTCTTCCACCCATTGGCGAAAACGCTGGTCAGTGATTGGGAAGAACGTGCCCGCCGCGTGGTGGCCGAGTTTCGCGCCGAGACCAGCCATCACCAAAACACCGAAGAGATGCGCGCCTTCGTGCGCAACATGACGCACAACAGCGCGGACTTTAATCACTGGTGGAAACAGCATGACGTGATGGCGCGCGAAGGCGGCGAGCGCGCGTTCGAGCACCCTCAGCAAGGTGCGCTGCGCTATCGCCAGCTCACCTTCCATCCGGCGGAGCATGGCGGTCTGAAGCTGGTGATGCTGATCCCGCTGCCGTAATTGGTAACAAATTCATAGACAGGTTTACCCGCCATTTATTTATTGGTTCATGCAAACGCGCTAGGGTGATTGTTACCGATGACAACGATCATCCAGCACCGTTATTTATCTCCCGAGGTACGCCTATGCAATCCGAAGAACAACGCCTTATCGATGGTCTGTTTGGCCGCCTGAAAGAAGCCGAGACCAAGACGGGCCCACGGGATCTCCAGGCAGAACAGCAAATTAATCAGCATATTCGCGAGCAGCCTTCCGCCCCTTATTACATGGCGCAGGCAATGATCATTCAGGAAGCGGCGCTCAAACAGATGGACCAGCGGGTCAAAGAGCTGGAAGCCCAGGTCGCGCAGCTGCAGCAAACCGCCAGCGGCCAACAGAGCAGCGGCGGCTTCCTGGCCGGCCTGTTCGGCGGCGGCAGCCGCAGTACGCCAAGCCCGCGTGAACAGTATCAGGCGCAGCAGCAAAATACGGCGGCCTGGAACAACGCGCAGCAAGGGGGCTACTCACAGCCGCAGCAGCCAGCCTATGCCCAACCGCAGCAGGCGGCGCCTTCGCGCGCCGGCGGCTTCCTGGGTGGGGCTTTGCAAACCGCGGCGGGCGTCGCCGGCGGCGTGGTATTGGCCGACATGCTGACCGGCATGTTCCGCCATTCGCAGCCGCAGGAAATCGTGAATATTATCGAAGAAAACCCGGCACCGCTGGACGACAGCGCGATGCGCAATTTCGACGCCTCCAACAACCTTGATACCTTCAACAACGGCGACGGCGGCAGCTTCCTGAATCAGGACAACGGCTTCCAGAACGCCAACTATCAGGATGACACGGACTACGCCGACGACGATTACAACGACGACGACGATTCCTTCCTGTAATGCCCCTCTCCCCCTCTCACCCGCAGAGGGGGATTTCCCGTTTCGCCGATCTGGACTACAGTGAACGCTGTTCATTGATCCGGCCGGGAGAAACGATGCCGAGCTTTAATCCTTCAGCCCCGTACTTCAGCGAGCGCCTGCAGATGCGGCCGCCGGTGATGGCGGACCTCGAACGTTTCTACGCCATCTTTGGCGATCCGCAAACCCAACGCTTCAACCCCGCCGGCCCGCTCACCAGCGAAGCGCAGGCCGCTTCGGCGCTGCAGGAGCGGCTCGCCGTCTGGCGGCAACACGGCTACGGCTCCTGGGCGCTCGCCCTGCGCGAACGGTCGGATTGGGTTATCGGCTTTGGCGGCTTGTCCTGGAAACCGCTCGGCGCGCAGCGCACCGTTAACCTCGGCTATCGCTTCGACACCCGGGTGTGGGGCATGGGGCTGGCCACCGAGATGGCGCGGGCTTCACTGCAATACGGGTTTGTCGGTCTGGAGGTGGGTGAGATTTCTGCCATTGTGCGCGCGGAGAATCAGGCTTCGTGGCGGGTGCTGGAAAAGATTGGCATGCAGCGGGTGGATACGCTGGATGACGTGCCCGGCGCAGCGCCGAGCCTGGTGTATACGCTAAAGCGCGGCGACTATCAGGGCTGATCGTCGCTGATTTTGGCCAACGCCATGCGGTAAGATTTGACCTTCTGACGCTTTTTCAGCCAGGTGGCGGTAGAAACGATGAACACCGCGCCCGACATCGCCAATACGCCGGTCGGGTGGCCGTAAAACACCATCAAGGCAAAGTACACGGCGGAAACGATCGCCACCCATTTCGCCGTATTGCCCATGTCGTTCTTCTCCTGGGTCAAACGGCGGATGTGCTCTTCTTCACTGATTCCCATACGCGCTCCTTGTTGGCTGAACGTTCCATTATATGGAGCCGGAGTGCTGATATTTCAAGCGGTTGGATGGTAAAGAAGCGTAAAGCTCAGGCCGGCGGTTCCCGCCGCCGGGGCAGATAGCGCCCGGGCTGGTCGGCGCCCGGCAAACCGGTGCCGTCGTTGCGGCCAAATAGCCGGTAGCGATTGCCGGCAACCGCATCGTAGACCTTGTCCGCCAGCCGCGGTGGCAGGTAACGCGCCAGCGCCAGCGCGCGATACGGCCATCCCAATTGGCGCAACGCCTGGAACAGCGCCGCCGAACGCAGCCAACAGCGCCCCTGCTCAACATAGACCACGGAATCGAAACGATCGGTCGGCAATCCCAGCGCCTGCAGGATCGCCTGCCCTTCGACGGATTGCACCGTCGCCAACAGAATGCGCCGCTGCCGATCGGCGCGAATAAGATACCTCACCAGCCCGTGACACAGATTGCATTCGCCGTCGAACAACAGCGCGCACTCGCCGGGCTGGAGACAGGGCAGTTGTGCTAAAAGGGTCATCCCGCCTCCCGATAAACGCTCGCCTTAGCCTAACGCGCCTTGAGCGTGCGAACCAGAGCGGGATGACAGGGCCCGTTAAGGCGCAGGCGGGGCGTCAGGCACGGCCACCACCGCGACGCGCACCTCGTAATGCTTGGCGCTGCCCGCCGGGATCACCGCCGTCAGTTTGTTGATGGTTTCCACCGGATTGTCGCTGGCCGAGGTGGCGCAGAACAGTTCGCCGCCGTGGCAGAACCCCGGTTTGGGCGGGTGCCCGCCCGGGAAAGGCGGCATGCGCATCGGTTCATCCGCCACAGGCGGCAACGCTTTGGCCGCAGGCGCCTCAGGGGCCGACATCGCGCTCGCGCTGAACAACAGCGCCATGCCCATGCAGGGCAGCGCCAGGATCTTGATTGCTTGTTTCATTGAATTAGCCTCATTTGCCGGGTTCGGGATTACGCTACCCCGCCCCCGGCCAATGAGAAAGCCGCTTTTCGCTACCTTTTCGCCCCGCTACGTTTTGCTTACATCCCGCATCTAACGTGATGAAAGGCGAAAGGTGGGGTAAAGGGCCGCCGTGTTACTTACCGCCGGCCAGCGTGTTATAGCTGGTCATCAGATTGCGGTAGTCCGGGATATGGTTGGAGAACAGCGTGCCCAGGCCTTCGATGTCGTTGCGCCAGTCGCGGTGCAGCTCGCAGGCGACGCCGAACCAGGTCATCAGCTGCGCGCCGGCGGCTTCCATGCGGCTCCAGGCCGACTGACGCGTCAGCTCATTGAAGGTGCCGGAGGCGTCGGTCACCACAAAGACCTCAAAGCCTTCATTGAGCGCCGACAGCGCCGGGAATGCCACGCACACTTCGGTCACTACACCGGCGATGATCAGCTGTTTACGGCCGGTGGCTTTTACCGCCTTGACGAAGTCGTCGTTGTCCCAGGCGTTGATTTGGCCGGGGCGAGGAATAAAAGGGGCATCGGGGAATTGGGCCTTCAGCTCCGGCACCAGCGGGCCGTTGGGGCCGTTTTCGAAACTGGTGGTCAGAATGGTCGGCAGATTGAAGTACTTCGCTAAATCACCCAGCGCCAGCACGTTGTTTTTAAACCGATCGGGATCGATATCGCGCACCAGCGAAAGCAGCCCTGCCTGATGATCCACCAGCAATACGGCGGCCTGGTCCTTGTCGAGGCGCTTGTAATTTGCAGTCATGGTTTTACTCCTGTGGGGGTTGATGTTGCGGATGAAACGCCCCGCCGCTGGGACGGGGCGTTGAGGTTTAAGTGTAGCGCCTGGGCCGGGGAACACGTCCCGCCCCAGGCACCAAGGTCAGCCGGCGCTCTCTTCGGCGTTCATGCTGCCGAACTTGCCGCTGTTGAAGTCGCGGAACGCCTGCTGGATTTCCGCGTCGCTGTTCATGACGAACGGGCCGTAGCCGACGATAGGCTCATCGATCGGTTCGCCGCTCAGCACCAGCAGCGCGACGTCGTTGTTGGCTTCAATCGTGATCGAATCCCCCGCCCGGTCGAAACGCACCATTTGGGTTTCGCGCACCACCTCTTCGCCGTTGACCAGGATCGCGCCGTGCAGCATCACCAGCGCCAGCGTATGGCCTTCTTTCACCGTCAGCGTGGTGGTGTGGCCGGCATTCAGCTTCATATCCCACACGTTGAGCGGGCTGAAAGTGCGTGCCGGGCCGGCGTGGCCGCCAAAGTCACCGGCGATCACCCGCACCTGCCCTGCGCCGTCCGCCAGCGGAACCACCGGAATATCGGCGTTCAGCAGCGTCTGGTAACCGGGCTCGGCCATTTTGTCCTTGGCCGGCAGGTTGACCCACAGCTGCACCATTTCCATGGTGCCGCCCTTGCGCGAGAAGTCCCGCGAATGGAACTCTTCGTGCAGAATGCCGGAGGCGGCGGTCATCCACTGGACGTCGCCGGGGCCAATCACCCCGCCGCTGCCGGTCGAGTCGCGGTGTTCCACTTCGCCCTGATAGACGATGGTCACCGTTTCAAACCCGCGATGAGGATGCTGACCCACGCCGCGGGTGCCGGAGGCAGAGCGGAATTTGGTTGGCGCCGCGTGATCCAGCAGCAGGAACGGGCTCATTTCCGCCCCCAAATCGTTATAAGAGAACAGCGAATTCACCAGGAAACCGTTACCGACCCAATGTGCTTCCGGGCTGTTGTGAATACCGAGGATTTTTTTCATCTTGAACTCCCGTTTCAGACCTCACGGCCTTAAGTTGATGGCAGAAGTTTAATCTGCCGGGGTTTGCTGCAGTAGTAGGCAAGATGTACACTCAGCGTTCTACTGGTAGAACGATAAGGGATACGATGCTGACCGATCTGAACGATCTGTTTTTCTTCGCCAGCGTGGTCGATCACCAGGGATTTGCTCCCGCCGGCCGGGCGCTGGGCATTCCCAAATCCAAGCTCAGCCGCCGCGTGGCGCTGCTGGAAGAGCGGCTGGGCGTGCGCCTGATCCAGCGCTCGACGCGGCGTTTCTCGGTGACCGAGGTCGGCCAAAACTATTACGCACACTGCAAGGCGATGCTGGTGGAAGCGGAAGCGGCGCAGCAGGCGATCGAACAGACGCGCGCCGAGCCCTGCGGCACGGTGCGCATGTCGTGCCCGGTGGCGATCCTGCACACCCGCGTCGGCAGCATGGTGGCGGCCTTTATGGCCGACTATCCGAAGGTGACGGTGCATCTGGAGGCCACCAACCGCCGGGTGGACGTGGTGGGGGAAGGGTTGGATCTGGCGATCCGCGTGCGGCCGCCGCCGCTGGAAGACAGCGATCTGGTGCTGAAGATCCTGGCGCAGCGCACCTGGTGCGTCGCCGCCAGCCCGGCGCTGGTGCGCACCCTCGGGCCGGCGCACACGCCGGAAGACCTGCGTAAATACCCGACGCTCGATCTCGGCCCGGCGCGCGCTCAGCACCAATGGCGGCTGACCGGCCCGCAGGGTGAACGGGTCGAGTGGGAACACACGCCGCGGCTGGTCACCGACGACATGCTGATGCTGCGCACCGCCGCCATCGCCGGCGCCGGCATCGTTCAGCTGCCGGCGATGATGATGCGTGACGACATGCTGCGCGGCGAACTGGTCCAGCTGCTGCCCGGCTGGCAGCCGCAGGGCGGCGTGGTGCATGCGGTCTACCCGTCGCGCCGCGGTTTATTGCCGGCGGTGCGGCTGCTGCTCGATTATCTGGGCGAGCAGTTCGCCAGCATCGAAGAGGAGTGATTAGGCGGTAATTTCGATCGCGTTGCCGTCCGGATCGCGGATGACGGCCTCATAGAAGCCGTCGCCGGTCCAGCGCGGAGCGGACTGCAAGATACCCTCCTGCTGCGCGCGCTGCGCCAATCGATCGACCTGCCGTTCATCCCCCAGCGACAGCGCGATGTGCGCCCAGCCCACCCGTTCTTCCAGGGCCTGCGCCGGCAACAGCGTCGGCACGCGCATGATCTCCAGCGTCGGCCCGGCCGCCAGGCTGACGAAACGGGAAACAAACCCCGGCCGGTTGCGGCTGACGTACTCCTCACCCGCCTCACCGTTGAAATAGCGCTGCCAAAACGCCAGCTGCGCGTCGATATCACGGGTCCACAGGGCAACATGGGCTATTTTCATCATCATTCTCCGGTCGGTAAATCGCTGTGCCAAACCTGGCCGCCGCCCTGCGCCACCTGCAGCTCGAGCTGCGGGTGCGCGCCGCGCGCCGTCACCAGATGATCCACCCGCCCGGCGGGCAGGAAGGGGTAAGGGGCGTAGGTATTGAGCTTGTCGCGGGTACACAGCACCGCCACGCTGCCGGCGCGCGTCAGCAGCCGCTTTTTGAAGGTGGCGTCCTGGTAGCTCAGCGCGGAGAAGCCGCCGTCCGGGTCGTAGGCGCAGATGCCGGTGAACACCAGATCGAAATGGAAACCGTCTATCTCTTCCGCCGCCTTGGCGTCCACGCAGCCGCCAACCTGCGCATCCAGCTCACCGCCGATCAGGATGGTGCGGATCCCCGGCCGTTCCAGCATTTTGCCGGCGATGCTCAATGCATTGGTCACCACCGTCAAACGCCGATCGCGCGGCAACAGATCCGCCAGATACAGGTGGGTGCTGCCGGCATCGAGGAAGATCAGCTGCTCTTCACCTATCAACCCCAGCGCGGTCTGCGCCAGCGTCAGCTTCTCATCGCCGCTGAGCGCCATGCGCGCCGCAACGGGCCCTTCGGCCGGCGTCGGCGCCAGCGCACCGCCATAGATACGTTTACACAGGTTCTGCGCCGCCAGCTGGCGCAGATCGCGGCGGATGGTGGCTTCGGTGGTATTCAACCGCTGCGCCATCTCCAGGGCCAGCACCCGCCCCTGTTGGCGAAGCGCGTCGAGAATGGCCTGGTGGCGTTCATTCGGTAACAGTTTGGACATCGCGTAAATCCGGTGACGCTAAAGTGATCACGAATGTACATAAACGTACACAATCGAACAATCATTTTTTTCGCCACGCTGAAGCGGCAGCGCTCGTCTAGACTGAGAGTGACATCACCGATAAGGGATTATGACGCGATGACTTCCGCCGTGCTTTATACGCTGTTTCCCGCCGCAGCCACCGTCGTCGGCGCTGCGGTGGCACTCTATCGCCGCCCCGGTGCCGCCACGATGCGCGTCATCCATCACTTTACCGCCGGCATCGTTTTCGCCGCCGCCGCCACCGAAATCCTGCCCGATCTCAAGCAGCAGTCACCTTTGGCCGTGTTGCTGGGCGGCGCTGCGGGGGTGCTGTTAATGCTGCTGGTTAGGCAACTGGGTGAAAAAGCGCAGGGGCCGGTCGGTTTTATCGCCGCGGTCGGCGTCGATATCTTTATCGATGGGCTGGTGCTGGGTATTGCCTTCGCGGCCGGCGCCAAGGCCGGTCTGCTGTTGACGCTGGCGTTGACGCTGGAAGTGCTGTTCCTGGGGTTGTCGATCGTCGGCGATTTGAAAGACTTTCTCGGCAGGCGGCTGCGGGCCATGGCGGCGATAGTCGGCCTGGCGCTGCTGCTGCCCATCGGTGGCCTGCTGGGGGCGCCGGTGGCCATGCTGGGCGCATTTTGGCTGACCGCCTTTTTGGCCTTTGGCCTGATCGCCCTGCTCTACCTGGTCACCGAGGAGCTGCTGGTCGAAGCGCATGAAGGCGGAAAAGAGACACCGTTCGCCACCGCGATGTTCTTTGCCGGCTTCCTGCTGCTGTTGCTGTTAGAGGAAGGTTTGGGGTAAAAAAACAGGAATTTCATGGCGCATGCCGCCCGGAGGCAACGCTTTGGCTATACTGAGGCAGGCGAAGTTACCGTAGACGTAACGGCTTGGGCGTAAAGGGAAAACGATGTTATTGACGATCGCAAGGTGGCTGTTTCAACTCCCCGGGAAGCTGTTCGGGCTGATTTTTAAAAATCGCCTGAGGATATTTTTGTTCTTTATGCTGGTCGCCATCGCGGTGCTCGGCGCCAAGCGCTATCTGCGCGCTCATCAATATGACGACGAGTTCAGCCTCGCCGCCCCCACCGATTACAACCGCGCGATAAAGCGCGAAATGCCGCTGCGCGAGGCGCGTGAACAGTGCGGGGGGCCGCTGCACGACAATGCCGGGCAGCCGTGGCCCGCCTCAGCCGGTTATCTGCACCAGCCGACGCGGCTGCCCGCGACCGGTCTGCATCGGCTGACGCTGGATAATCAGGGCAACGATTTCGCGGTGCTGGTCAAGCTGGAAACGCCGACGGCACCGCAGCAGCTGGCGGAAGTCTTTATTCCGCCCGCCGGCAGCTTCGAAGTGAAAATCAATGCGGACGCGGAACACGTCATGAAAATCAAGAACATCAAGACCGGCTGCATGTTCCGCTCCCGGCCGTTCAACCTGGATAAACAGAGCGATTGGCGCATGCCGCTGACGCTACAAAAAGACGGCAGCCTGCAGCTGCAGTCGATAGGGGATCGCCAATTCTGATCGGGCGCCGGGCGCCGGGCGGAAGCGCCGGCGCCGCGAGGGTTACTTTTTCACCGGGTGATCGCGGCGGAACAGTTCCCAGCTTTCAATTTCCTGCCCACTCGGCAAGGTGCAGGTGGAATACTGGCCTGCCGCGTTCTCTTTGGCATTCAGCTTGCCGCCGATTTGGGTGCAATACACGTCGGCCGGGTTCGCCATGCCGATCGGTTTCACCTGCGGCGGTGGCGGCGCATCGTTGGATTTCACGGAACACCCCTGCAACATCGTCATCCCCGCCAACAGGGAAAGCATCAACGTTTTTTTCATTTTTCCAGCTTATGCAAAAAAGAACGGCGGAGCGCTCCGCCGTTCGTTCATCATGAAATAAAGGATTTGCCCTGTTTCAGCACCAGATCGCAGGCTTTTTGCTTCACCTTCTCGGTGATCTGCGAGGTGCCCAGGCTGTTCAGATCCAGGCTCTTGCCTTCGCCGGTCTGCAGCAAGCCGCCCAGGCCCTGCTGATAATCCTGGCTCTTGGCGTTTTCGGTGCTGGTGATGCCCAGCTTGCTGAGCAGCTGATCTTTCACCCCTTCGGCACCGTTAGCCGACAGCACGTTGTTTTTCACACAGTACTGCAGGATACCGGCGGCATTGGTCATGCTGCTGGAGCTCAACGCCTTGTCGCCACCGTTCAACAGGCCGGTCAGCGAGGAGAGCGACATGCCGCCGCTGCTGTCGCCGCCCGACTTGCTCAGTTCGCCCGCCGCGCTGCTGAGGGAATCCATCAGCCCGGCAGCCTGAGTGGCGCCGCTGGCCAGGGTAGCGGACAGCGCCAAGGCCAGCAGTAAACGATGTTTGGTGATCATAGTGGTAAAACTCCTGTAATAACGGCATGCGATCGGCGCAGCGCGCCGGGATACCCTTCCGACGCCGCTGGCGGCGACAAGTTCCTTTTATCTCGCCGCCGCGCCGTTTTTCGGAATTCAGGAAATTTAGAACTGCCAGCGCAGCCAGGCGAAGAACACGTTGCCGTTGTTATAGGTGCCGGGAATGTAGGTCGCCTGGAACGTCAGCCGCTGATAGCCGATAGAGGCCAGCGGCAGCGGTGCCGGGATAGGAATGTATTTCCAGTTGTCACGCGCGGTGACGCTGGCGGTGAAGCCCAGCCCCAGGCGGAAATCCTTGTCATCCAGCGGGCGCCAGATCTTCTCGTAGGCGTAGCCGCCGATCGGCTCCCACTTGTTGAAGGAATCCTTGAACGCCATGATGTAGATGCCGTGCCAGTCACCGTCGCTGTCGTAGCGGGAGATACCGTAACCGGCCCCCCACGGGCGCTCGTTGTACTTATCGATATGTTCATCATCGTAAGTCCAACGGTTGTGCCAGGTGATGGCCGGAATATAGAGATCGTGGTTAGGCGAGTTGTTCCAGGTCTCCGCCACGTTATCGGTAAAACGCTGCCATAGACCCGGTTTTTCAGCCTGCGCGGTATTGCCACTTTCTGTACCAACCTCAGCGTAAGAAGGCAGTGCAGGAAATATCAACGCCAGAGAACATGCCAAAAGAGTCCGTTTGAGAAACATCGTAAAGCTCCTGTAAAAATACGGCCGAAGATTCTTACCGATAGCCCAGGCAAGATCAAGCTGTATCTAATTTATCCAACGCCCGTTGTGCTTTGGTTAAGTTTAGCACCGGAAAATTCCCGATAACTTTTAACAGGTTGTGCCGGCCTGCGTATGCTATCGCCTTTCGGGCGGCAAAGCCGTGGGAAAAGTCCGCTTTGTCGCACACGACTCGCGGGCAAGGTGCTTGACCAACACATCGACATCGAGACGGTTCACAAACTCCAGGGAATAAGAAGAATAGAGACCGAACAGGCGATTCTGGTGCCCGACCACCACCAGATCGATACCGGCCTGATGAATGAAATCGTTGACGTCCTTAAAGCGCCGGATAGTGACGATTTCCTTGACCGCAACCGGCGCCTCGACGGCGCTCACCAGCCGGCTCAGCATCGCCTTGGCGGCGATCACCTCCTGCGCCTGGCGATCTTTGACCAGCGCATCGCTGCCGTACTCCAGCTCCGCATAGTCGGCGTTGAGGTGGCCGACGGTGATGGCGATCGGCAGCCCGCCCACCATCGCTAGCGTTTGACGCAGTAACGGCAGCCCATCGCGCTCATCGTGAATCAGTACCAGAATGTGTCGATAGCTTTTCATCGCTCTTTCCCCCGTCATTCAGTGCCACTGGGGCACCGCCCTCTTTGGTAGGTATACGCCATCTGCGCGCACGTAGAGAAAAGTTTACGTATCACTTCCCACGGAATGTGATGGCCACCACGTTATCTTAGCGACCGTGGCGGCGCATTTTAACGCCGGCCCGACGTGGCGCGCACCGCCGCCCCCGTAAAGCAAAGCTGACGGAAACCGACGAATAAAAAACGATCGCTGTTAAATTTTTGTTTTTAATTGGTTACAGAATGGTTTCTTGAAATAAGCGTGCGGCGGATCACCAAAATCCCCCTTTACGTCAGCGTCGGCTTTTCTTTTCCAGGCTAACTGCCGGGTACCGCCAGACAGGATTTAACGCGGCATCAAAAGTACCGGTAAACTCCCCCTGCGTCATGATAAATGCCAACGCGGCGCCGTTTCTCTGCTGATATTCCATCAAGGAAAAATACCGCCGCACGCCAATACGCAATACCCCTACTTTTTATGTATTACTCAATCGCGTAAAGCGCCGAATACAAACCGCCCATTTTTCGGCTGCCAACCCTATCTTGAACAAGTCGACGCTTTAAATAACTGTTAAAGCTAACGACACAACATCGCCAGCAATTTATTTTTGCTGATTTTCGCCTGACAAAATAAAGATAAATAATCCGGAGCAATCAATGAAAATAACTATCGGGTCATTCATTCTGCAACAGCTTCACGCCCTGAACGTCGATCGTATTTACGGCGTGCCCGGCGACTATAACCTCAGCCTGCTGGAGCTGCTGGAAAGCGACGACCGATTGGCGTTTATCGGCAACTGCAATGAATTGAACGCCTCCTACGCCGCCGACGGCTACGCCCGAATGAAAGGCGCCGGCGCGCTGATCGTCACCTACGGCGTTGGCGATCTGGCCGCGCTGTCCGGCATCGCCGGTGCCTATGCCGAATCTTCGCCGGTGATCTGCATTGCCGGCACGCCGCCGCTGCACGCGATGAAGAATCATCAGCTATTGCACCATACCCTGGGCGACGGCAATTTCGACAACGTCATGAACTGTTTTAAACAATTCACCGTTGCTCAAGCCTTGATTACGCCGGAAAATGCCGCGCAGGAAATTCCGCGCGTTATTTCCCGCGCCTGGATAGAGAAGAAACCGGTCTATTTACAGCTGCCTTCCGATATTTGCGACGTCGAAATTGAAATCACCGCAGCCGCAGCGGCGCCGCAGTTGCCGGCCAGCGATAAATACAATGTGCAATTAGCGGCGATGGCGCTGTTAACCAAAATAAAACGCGCACAGCGCCCGATCATGTTGATCGACCAAATGGTGGATCGCTATCAGCTGCAGCAGCGGGTTATCGAGGTCGCTCATCGCTTTGCCATTCCGCTGACCAATATGCCGACCGCCAAATGCATTATTCCGGAAGATACCGCCGGTTGGATGGGCGGCTACAGCGGCAACCTGTCGCGCCCCGAACTGTATGAACGCATGGCCCACTCGGACTGCGTGCTGAGCTTCGGCGTGCGTCTGGTGGACTCCACCACCGGCTATTTCTCGCAGCAAATTCCCGCCGCCGCTCAGGTGGATATCCAACCGTTCTCGCTGAAGCTGGACAACACCTCCTACCCGGCGGTGGCGGCGGCGGATCTGCTGCAGGCGCTGCTGGATCTGAGTGAAGACGCGCCGGTACAGCCCCTGGCGCCGCTGCCCGATCCACGAGAGAAGCTGGCGACGCCGAGCGATACCCCCATCGACCAGGCCTATCTGTGGCAACGGATCCAGCGATTTATCCGGGCAGATGACGTGGTGGTGGTGGAAAACGGCACCTCGGGCGCCGCCATCGGCGGCATGCGCATGCCCGGCGGTGTCAAGGTGGTCAACCAACCGATCTGGGGTTCGATCGGCTATACCCTACCGGCGCTGCTCGGCACCCTGATGGCGGCGCCGGAGCGCCGGCATCTGCTGTTCATCGGTGACGGCTCCTTCCAGCTCACCGCGCAGGAAGTGTCTACCCTGCTGCGCTGCGAGCAAAAGCCGATCATCTTCCTGATCAACAACGACGGCTACACCATCGAGCGGTATATCCTCGGCGAAAACTCGTCCTACAACGACATCGGCCCGTGGGACTACGCCAAACTGCCGGCGGTGCTGAATACTCAGGCGCAGCCGTTCAGCGTGGCGGTGGAGACCACGCAGCAGCTGGAAATGGCCCTGGAACGCGCCTCGCGGCAGGATCGGCTGGCGTTTATCGAGGTGAAAGTGCCGATGATGGACACGCCGCCGGTGATGAAAGAGTTCTGCAACCGCTGCAACAGCTTTAACTTCGGCCTGACCAACCCACGCCGCAGCGCCTGAGGCGCTACCGCGCCGCCGGTGGTTCAGGCCACCGGCGGCATTTTTTTATGTCGTTACCCGCCGGCGCGCGCCATGCAACGCTGGCGGCGTTCGTCCACCCGCTTGGCGAACCAGGCGGTGGTCAGCTTGCGGGTGATTTTCGGGCTCTCCAGCTGGATACCCGGCAGCATCTCACGCGGCAGCTTGCCGCCCGCCAGCGCGTAGACCTTCTTATACAGGTCGGTGTCGGCAAAGCCGGCCGTGTCGCCTTTCTCGAGCGCCCGGCGAATGGCGCTGTCGCTCATGTTCAGGCGCTTGCCGAGCGTGCGCACCGCCAGCTCGGTCGAGCCGGGCTTGTCGCTGCCGAAATCGATCAGGTCGCCGTCCAGCGCCAGCGGAATCGCGCTCGCCCGGCTGACCGCGTTTTGGAACGCCGCGTTGCGGCTGGCGTACCAGCCGGCGTTGAAGTCGGCAAAGCGATAAATCGGCCGGCTGTAATCGACCGGATACCCCAGCAAATGCATAATGCCGAAGTACATGCCACCGCGCCGGCTGAAGACTTCGCGGCGAATCGAGCCGTCGATCGGATAAGGGTACCCTTTGGCGTGCGCCTCGGCGAAGGCGACGCTCACCTGCATCGGGCCGCCGGTATGTACCGGGTTTAAATGCCCGAACAGCTTCTGCCCCATCGGCACGCGGTCGATCATGTCATCGAAGATATCGCTCAGATCCTTCTCGGTACGCACCTTATCCAACCGCTCGCTGTAGCTCTTCCCGTTCGACGACGAGATCTTCAACGCGGTGTGCACCAAAAAGTTCGGGATGTGCATCTGATCGGCACGGCGATCGATCTCCTTCCAGGCGATCTTCGGCAGCCCCGGCACCTGCGGGTTGGCCTGGAACGTCGACTCCTGTTCGGTCACCGCCAGCACCGAACACAGGTTCTCATCGCTCGGCTCGATGCCCTGCGCGGCGAAGGCGGCGGTAATATCGGTAGCCCAGCCCTGACGATCGCCGGCGTTGGCCGGGATCAGCGTCATCAGTCGGGCTTTGACGTCGGCGGGGCGCGCCGCCGGCGCCGTGGTGGGGGTTTTACTGGTACAGCCCGCCAGCGCCAGCAGCGCGGCCAGGCTCAGCCAACGGAAGGGCGTCGGGTGAAATAAACGAGGTATCGGCATCTTTTCCCTGAACGTGATGACATGAACAGCACTGAAATTAGCCCAGCCGCCGCGCACAATCCAGTATAAAGATATCGCCGCGCCTTCCCGTCAGGCCGCTATGTTCAAACGCCTCATAAAGATGTATTTTATATACATCATATAAATCACTTTGCTTGCCCAGCCAGAGGAGCCCCTTATGGAGCAGCAGCTGCTTTGCTACAAAACCCTGCCGGAATGGAGCAGCGACACGCTGCCGGAGGCCTTCCGCCAGCGCCACAACACCCAGAGCGGCACCTGGGCGAAGCTCACCGTCCTGAGCGGCAGCCTGACGTTCGCCATGATGACCGAAGACGGCGCCACCACCGAGACCTGGCAGTTCAGCCCCGAAAGCCAGCCGCCGTTTATCGCGCCGCAGCAGTGGCATCGCATCGTTTCCTTCTCGGACGACATGACCTGCCGGCTGGCGTTTTACTGCACGCCGGAAGATTACTACCACAAGAAATACGAACTGACGCGCACCCACTCTGAAGTGATCGAGGCGGCGGCGCGCATCGCGCCGGGCAAGGCGCTGGATCTGGGCTGCGGCGGCGGCCGCAATTCGCTCTATCTCAATCTGAAAGGTTTCGACGTCACCGCCTGGGACAAGCACGCGCCGTCGATAGACCGCCTCAATCAGATCATCGACGCCGAGCAGCTGACCCGCCTGAGCGCCAGCGTGCAGGATCTCAATACCCACCGCTTCAGCGGCGAATACGACTTCATCCTGTCCACCGTGGTGATGATGTTCCTCGAACGCCAGCAAATTCCGTCTATCGTGCAAAACATGCAGGACAGCACCGTGCGCGGCGGCCATAACCTGATCGTGGCGGCGATGGATACCGAGGATTATCCCTGCCCGCTGCCGTTCCCGTTCACCTTCAGCCCGGGTGAGCTGAAGCATTATTATCGCAACTGGGAGATCCTCAAATACAACGAAGACGTCGGCCAACTGCACAAGACCGACGCCGCCGGCAACCGCATCTCGCTGCGCTTCGCCACCCTGCTGGCGCGCAAGCTATAGCGCGTCGTGAAAGATAACCCCCAGCGTGTGGCGTTGGCCGGCGTGTATCCGGCTGACGCCGTGGCGCAGATTGACCCGATAGTAGCCTTTCACTCCCGCCACCGGCCGGTGATGCACGGCGAACACTACCGCGTCGCCCTGCTGCAGCGGCACCACCTCAGGCCGACTCTGCATCCGCGGCCGCTGTTCGGTCAGCACGAATTCGCCGCCGGTGAAGTCCCGTTCAGGGGCGGAAAGTAAAAACGCCACCTGCAGCGGAAACACCCGCTCGCCGTACAGATCCTGATGCAGGCAGTTGTAATCCCCCGCTTCGTAACGCAACAGCAGCGGCGTCGGCCGCCGTTGGCCGGCCCGGTGGCATTCGGACAGGTAGGCCTCGTGTTCGGCGGGATAGCGCGCCGTCAAACCCAATAAGGTATTCCACCGGTTGGCCACCGGCGCCAGCCGTGCATACATCAGGCTGCGCACCTCGGCCACCGGAAGCGGCAGCGGATAGGCGAAATACCGGTACTCGCCGCGGCCAAAACCGTGCTTCGCCATCACGACGCGGCTGCGGAAGTGCGCATCGTGCGGGTAGAACGCCGCCAGCTCGCGGCACAGGTCTTGGCTGAGCACGCCTGGCAACCGCGCGCAGCCCTGCGCATCGAGTTCGCGTTCAATCGCCGCCCAGTCCAATTCGGCCAGCCGCGCCGCCAGCGGGCCGCTCATCGCTGCGCCTCTTTTTCCAGCAAGGCTTGCTTGCGCTCGACGCCCCAGCGATAGCCGGACAAGGCGCCGTCGTTGCGCACCACCCGGTGACAGGGGATCGCCACCGCCAGCACGTTGGCGGCGCAGGCGCCGGCCACCGCGCGCACCGCTTTGGGCGCGCCGATGCGCCGGGCGATATCGGCATAGCTGACGGTCTCGCCGACCGGTATCGTCCGCAGCGCCTGCCAAACCCGCTGTTGAAACGCGGTGCCGCGAATATCCAGCGGCAGCGCCAACCCGTTCTCCGGCGCTTCAATCAACCCCACCACCTGCGCCATCAGCGCTTCATACTGAGCGTCGCCGCCGATCAGCTCGGCATTAGGGAACTTGTCCTGCAGATCCTGCACCAACCGCTGCGCATCGTCCCCCAGCAAAATGGCGCAGATGCCCACCTCGCTCTGCGCCGCCAGGATCTCGCCCAGCGAACAGCGCCCGACGGCGAAATGGATGCGCATGCCTTTGCCGCCCGCCCGGTAAGCCTTCGGCGTCATGCCCAGCGCGGCGTTGGCTTGCTGGTAGAAACGGCCGTTGGCGCCATAGCCGGCGTCGAAGATCGCGTCGGTCACCGTCTCCTGCTGCGTAAGACCGGTGCGCAGCCGTTGGCTGCGCTGCGCGTCGGCATAGCCTTTCGGCGTCAGGCCGGTGATCGCTTTGAACAGCCGGTGGAAATGGTATTGGCTCAACCCGACGTGGCGCGCCAGCGTCTGCAGCGACGGCGCTTTCTCCGCCCGTTCAATATAGCGGCAGGCCTCGGCTATCTGCCGCGCATGCTGCTCCGTCAACGGCGTCAGCCCCTGGCGGCAGCGTTTGCAGGGCCGATAGCCGGCCGCCTCCGCCTGCTCGGCGTCGTCGAACAGCTCCACGTTTTGCTGGTTCGGCTGGCGTGACGGGCAAGAAGGTGAGCAATACACACCGGTGGTTTTCACCGCGTAGATAAAGCGGCCGTCGGCGTGCTTGTCGCGGCTGACGATCGCCAGCCAGCGCGGATCGGCGCTGTCGATTACGTTTTTCATCATCCGTTCCTCACTGCGGTTTCGATGTTAACCAGCATAGTGACGGGCCGTTGGCGAAACACGCCGACTCTTGCTTTTTAATTCGGCGCCGACGTTTTCAACAATGTTTCGACAATTTTTAACCAACAACATGAAGTTTATTACGTTGCCAACCCGGTTGCACAGCGTTAGGATCGCGGCCGGCCACGGGCGTGGCCAGTGTTTTTGCCTGTTAGTTGCGCGCATGGAGAGGTTATTGTGTTAGAGAGTTTTGGCGTCCTGAATTTATGGACCTATTTGGCCGGGGTGGTCTTCATTATCATTCTGCCGGGGCCGAATACGCTGTACGTACTGAAAACCGGCGTATCGCGCGGCGTGCGCGCCGGCTACACCGCGGCGCTCGGCGTGTTCATCGGCGATGCGATCCTGATCTTCTGCGCCTATATCGGCGTGGCTTCGCTGATCCGCACCACGCCGTTCCTGTTTACCCTGGTGCGTTTTCTCGGCGCGATTTACCTGCTGTTCCTCGGCGCAAAAATCCTCTACGCCACCTTCGTGCAGAAGGCACAGGCGCAACAGCAGCAGATTGAAGGCGGCCACAGCATTCTGCGCAAGTCGCTGACGCTGAGCCTGACCAACCCGAAAGCTATCCTGTTTTACGTGTCGTTCTTCGTGCAGTTCATCGACTTCAACTACGCGCACACCGGGCTGTCGTTCACCATTCTGGCGCTGATCCTCGAAGCCGTCAGCTTTATCTACATGAGCACGCTGATCTTCTCCGGCGCGATGCTGGCGCATTTCTTCAATCACAAGAAAGGCTTGGCGAAGCTCGGCAACGGCCTGATCGGCCTGCTGTTCCTCGGCTTCGCCACCCGTCTGGCAACCCTGAGTTCGTGATCCCTCCCGGCCGGCGCCCGCCGGCCGCGGTTTACTCGTTCGTCACGGCAAAATGACACGCAGGGCAAACCGAATGTCAGGCAGACCAAAGCCGCCGCTTTCCCGCTGATCTAGACTTGCAGGGTTAACGATAACCTGATGAGCCTGATCGGAGGATGTATGTCTGACAATACCGTAGCCGTGCTGGATAGCGTGTCGCGTTTTCTCGATCGTCAGCATGGGCTGTACATCGACGGCCAGTGGCGCGCGTCCGCCGCGGAAGGCCGCCTGGCGGTGTATAACCCCGCCAATGGGCAGCAGATCGCCACCACCGCCGACGCCAACGAACACGACGTCGCGCTGGCGGTGCAGTCCGCCCACAAAGCCTTCAGCGAAGGCGTCTGGGCGCAGCGCCTGCCGGTAGAGCGCGAACGCATCCTGCTGCGCTACGCCGATTTGGTGGAGCAACACGCCGAGGAGCTGGCGCAGCTGGAAACCCTGGAGCAGGGCAAGTCCATCAACATCGCCCGCGCCTTCGAAGTCGGCAGCACCCTGAACTGGATGCGCTACACCGCCGGTCTGGCGACCAAAATCACCGGCCAGACGCTGGACGTCTCCATTCCGATGCCGCCGGGCGCCAAATATCAGGTTTATACCCGTAAAGAGCCGATTGGCGTGGTCGCCGGCATCGTGCCCTGGAACTTCCCGCTGATGATCGGCATGTGGAAAGTGATGCCGGCGCTGGCGGCAGGCTGCTCCATCGTCATCAAGCCGTCGGAAACCACCCCGCTCACCCTGCTGCGCATGGCCGAACTGGCGAGCGAAGCCGGCGTGCCGCCGGGCGTGTTCAACGTGGTCACTGGCCGCGGCACCCTGTGCGGCAAGGCGCTGACCGAACATCCGCTGATCGCCAAAGTCAGCTTTACCGGCTCCACGCCGGTGGGCAAAAGCATCGCGCGCGCGGCGGCGGATCGCCTGACCCGGGTGACGCTGGAGCTGGGCGGCAAAAACCCGGCCATCGTGCTGAAAGACGCCGATCCGCAGCAGGTGATCGAAGGCCTGATGCTCGGCAGCTTCCTCAACCAGGGGCAGGTGTGCGCCGCCAGTTCGCGGATTTATATCGAAGCGCCGATTTATGACCAACTGGTGGCCGGTTTCGAACAGGCGGTGAAATCGCTGTCGGTCGGGCCTGGCATGGACACCGGCGCGCAAATCAACCCGCTGGTGTCGCTCGCGCACCGCAACAAGGTGGCGGCCTACCTGGACGATGCCCGGGCGAAAAACGCCGAGCTTATCGGCGGCGCGGCCGGGCCGGATGCCAATGGCTTCTACATCCCGCCAACGCTGGTGATCAACCCGGACGACAGGCTGAACCTGACGCGCGAGGAAGTGTTCGGCCCGGTGGTTAACCTGATTCGGGTAGCGAGCGCCGAAGAGGCATTGAGCAAGGCCAACGACACCGACTTCGGGCTGACCGCCAGCCTGTGGACCACCAGCCTGCAGAAAGCGATGGCGCTGACGCCGCGCATCCAGGCCGGCACCGTGTGGGTCAACACCCATACGCTGATCGACCCGAACATGCCGTTCGGCGGGTTCAAACAGTCGGGCAGCGGCCGTGACTTCGGCCCGGATTGGCTGGATGCCTACACCGAAACCAAATCGGTCTGCATCCGCTATTGAGTGAGGCGGCGCGGGCCTGGCCCGCGCCCTGACTTATTGATATTGCCGGCGGTACTCGCTCGGCGACATGCCGAAACGCTGCTTGAAAGCGGTCGAGAAATGGCTGTGATCGGCAAACCCCCAGTCGAGGCCGACTCCAGCCAGCTTTTCCTGCCCGGCGGCACTGCGCAGCGCCTGCGCGCACAGATCCAGCCGGCGATTTCTGATGTACTGCGCCACCACCAGCCCCTGGCGGGCGAACAGCCGATACAGGCTGCGCAGCGACACCCCCAACTCGGCCGCCACCCATTCCGGGCGCAGCTGCGCCGACTGAATATGCCTGTCGATCAACGCCAGCGCCTTGTCGAAAACCGGCTGTTGCCCCTCCGGGCGCGCCTGTTCGAGCGCCAGCGCCGGGCGCAGCAGCGCCGCCAGCGCATTCAGCACCGCTTCGCTTTCCGCCGCGACGAGCTGAGGATCCTGCATGCTGCTCAGCACCAGCTGGCGGCTGAGGCGCACCGCGCTGAGCTCTGCTCCGAGACGCTGGGCACAAGGCGGCGGCACCGGCAGGCAGCCGCGCGGCAACAGCAGTGAGATTTGGCGTGAATCGCGCTGGAAGGTGAAGCTGCTGGGCCGTGAGGCGTCGATCAGCGTGATGTCGCCGGGAGAGAGCACCGTCTGGCTCTCGCCCTGTTCCATCAACGCGCTGCCGCGCAGCTGGAAGACGGTAAAAAAGTGCGCGCCGTCGCTGCGGGCGATCTCGCGCGGCGTGCGGTACAGCCGGGCCTGAGACACGTCGACCACGCTCAGGCGCAGCGCATGGGCGCGGAATTCCTGCATCGCCCCGCTGAAGCCCGGCCCCAGCGTTTTCGCGCAGAATCGGCCGCAGGCGGTGTTGATTTTCCCCAGCCACTCTTCGAAGCCGACGTCCCGGAGCGTTGCCAATGCCGTCATGATCTCTCCCTTCAAACAGCAGCGGTGCTGCGCCGTTGAACAGAAAAACACCATAACAATCCGTTAACACACAATCAATGGCGAGCGGGGGATTTGGCGCCGCGATCACAGTTCGCCCGGCGCCCGTCATCAATCCGCCACGAAACCGTCATCTCATCGTCACAGGCCTCGCCAAAGATACAGACTGCTCCCCTTTCACTTTGACACCCTGGACATGACCCGATGAAATCGTTGCAGAAATCCGTTTTAGCGCTGTGTTTGTTTACCACCAGCGCCCTGACCGCGTTCCACGCGCAGGCGGCAGAGGAAGCCCAACCGTTCACCACCGCGCAGCAGGTGGATCTGACCCACATCCTGCCGCCGCCGCCGGCCAACGACTCGGCGCAGACCCAGCGCGAACTGCGGGAAGTGCTCGACATGCAGCAGAAACGCACGCCGGAAATGGCCAGCCAGGCCAAGGCGGATGCGGAAGAGAACGTCTGGGTGTACAGCAACGTGATGGGGCCGAAGTTCAACGCCAAAGCGTTGCCGGCCGTGAGCGCCTTCTTCGATCGCATCGTCGCCACCGAAGCGGCGGTGGTCGATCCGGCGAAAGATTTCTGGAAGCGCCCGCGCCCGCATATGCTGGACAGCCGCATCGAGCCGATCGTCAAGCGCTCCAGCTCCGGCTCTTGGCCTTCCGGCCACACCACGCTGGGCACGCTGATGGGCATCACCCTGGCCAATATGGTGCCGGAAAAGCGCGCCGCCATTATGACCCGCGCCTGGCAATACGGTGACAACCGAGTGGTGGCAGGGATCCACTACCCTTCCGATATCGAGATGGGCCGCATCGCCGGCAGCGTAATCAGCCAGCAGCTTTCACAGCAGCAGGATTTCCAGCAGCAGTACCGGCAAGCGCGCGACGAGCTGCGCCTGGCGCTGGATTTGCCTGCGGAAAAATAGACCCGGCGGCTAACACCGGGCCCTGATGGCCCGGTTTACGGCTGCTTGTCCAACAGGTAACGCACCACCGCCGCGTACTCTTTGGCGTAGCCTTCGACGCTGGTGCTGGCCATGCCGGCATTGTCTATCTTGTATTTGCCTGCCACGTAGAACGATGGGGTGCCGCGCACCTCGAACGCTTTCACCGCTTCATTCTGCTTGGCGATCAATCCTTTGACCAGCAGGCTGTGACGCGCGTTTTCATAGGTAGCGGCATCGATGCCGGCCGCCGTGAACACCCGCTGAATATCTTCGGCGCCGTTGACGGCGCGCTGTTTCTGCACCGCGTCGAACATCGCTCCTTCAATCTTGTCTTCCACGCCCAGCACCGTCGCCACCGCCCAGGCTTCGGTCAGCTCATTGCCCAGTTTGCCCATCAGGCTGACGTGATACTTGGTGACTTTCTCACCGGCGGGCAGCGCCTGAGCAACGGTACTGCCTACGCGGTAGGTTTCGGCGAACTGATAGCAAGGGCCGCAGTAGAAGGAGAAGAACTCTACCACCGCCGGCGCGGCGGCCACCGGCTTATCCAGCCGGGTGTATTGCTCGCCCGCACGGTAATCCGCGGCCTGAACCGCGGGCAACGCCAACATCAATACGACGGCGGCGGCGAACGAACGCTTAACTTTTGCCAACATAAACACTCCTGGTTTCGATTATGAACATCGTCCTTAGCGGCGGTTTTTATAATCAAATAACCGGCAGAAGGCCAGTTTTTATTACCTTCTGTTTATGTGGGATTCAGTCAGCGCCCTTCGTAGCCGTCCCAATAGGCGCCCACCGCTTCCTGCGACAGCACCTGGCGACGCTTAGGATTGTCGGAGCCGCTGTAGGCGCGATTGATGAAAATGGTTTTGTGTTCCATGTTCTGCTGGAATTCCGGGCTGGCCAGATAGTCGGCCTTTTTCTGCGCCTCGCTGCGCGCCACGCCCGCCGCGCGATCCTTTTTCCCCTGCTGGTAGAACTGTTCGAACATCGGCACGGCGTTTTTAATGCTGCCGTTCACATCGGTGCGGAATTGCGGATCGAAGTCGTCGCGGGTTTGATAAACGTAGTGTTTGGCATGCTGCTCGGCGCTGCTGAGGTGGTGGGTGCAGGCGCTGAGCGCCAACAGCGGCAACAACAGCGCCGCGCTTTTCAGTCTTTTCATGTCGTCTGTCCCTGTCAGTGAGGAAGGTTCCTTTAGCGCCACGAGCATAGCGCCGGCCCCCGGTGAACGTCAAACGACAAATCGCGCATCACTTTGTTTTATATTAATATTATATACATTGATTGGTATTCATTGCCTGAAACACTATGCTTTAACAGACAGGGTAAACACTCACCGACAGCGAGGCGGCCAATGAAACCGATCGACAAAAACGTGGGGGAGTACGACCTCACGGCGGAAAAAAAAGCGGGCATGATCACCGGCACTATCCGCGGTGAACTGCCGGACAGCGACGCCAACCTGCCGCTGGTGCCCTTCTCCGGCACCTTCGCCGGCCCGAGCGTGGCCGACGCCATCGCCGATATCCAGCAACAGTTCCCCGACATCGAACCGGCGATTATCGACGACTTGCGCGAGGAACTGCTGAAGGCCGGGTTCTAAATCGGATCGCGGTGCCGCACGAACGGGCTGTAGACCGGCGCGCCGGGCTTCAGCGCCAGATCGGCGTCAAAATCGTCATTGCGGTTGAACGGTACCGCCGGCCAGGCGGCAAGATCGCTTAAGCCTTCCCGATACGCCTGCGTCACCTGCGCCAAAGCGGCGTTCTGCGCCCGCAGCTCCTCGCCCGCCAACCCGCCGCGCACGCCATAGACCAGGAACGGCTCCAGCACGCTAAAGCCGATATAGTGCAGCGCATGCATGATCGGCCACAGCATCAACCGCATATCGCCGTCACGCCCGTCCGGCGCACAGGCCTGAGCGGAAGCGCCGGCGGTAACGGTCAGCAGCGCCCGTTTGCCGCGCATCACGCCGTTCTCATGGCGGTGGCGGCTGTCGTACACCCCGCCGTAAACGAACACCCGATCCATCCAGCCTTTGAGGATGGCCGGTGCGCCGAACCACCAGAAAGGGAACTGCAGCACCAGCGTATCCGCCCAGCGCAGCAGCTCGATATGCCGCCGAATCTCCGCCGGCAGCGCCTGGATCGTCCAGTGATGGCGCTGCTCCTGCATCGCATCGAACCTGTCCGCCTGCTTTCTGCTGGGGTAATGGCCGGCGCCTTCGCGCGGATCAAACCCCTCCTGATACAGATCGACCGTCTTCACCTGGTGCCCCTGCGCCAGCCAGGCCTGCCGCGCCTGTTCGGCCAAATGGGCATTGAAAGAATGTGGCTCGGGGTGAGCCAGCACAATCAGCACGTTCATCCTGTTTCTCCCGCGGTAAGGTGGTGCTGCTATGCTGTGGCTTTATCGCATCCTTGGCAATTACGCACCTGAAGGTAACCCCCCATGGCCTATCCCGGCGACGTCTATTCGAGTAAATGCTCCGCGCGCGATGCGCTGGCGCTGATTTCCGGCAAGTGGGTGATGCTGATCCTGCCCGCGCTGGCGCAGCGGCCGATGCGCAACGGCGAGCTGCTGCGCCGCATCGACGGCATTTCACAGAAGGTGCTGACGCAAACGCTGCGCCAGCTGGAACGCAACGGGCTGCTCGAACGGCTGGATTTAAGTGAAAAGAATCAGGCGCATGTGGAATACCGGCTCAGCGCCGTCGCCTGCTCGCTGGTCGAGACGCTGACGGCGCTCGATAAGTGGGCGGAATACCATTTCCCGGAGCTGGACGCCGCCCGCGAGCGCTATGATGCCGACCGCGGGCGCGAGGCCGATTAAAGCGGTTTGGCCCGCAGCGTCTCGCCGCTGCGCACGAAGTTGCCCGCCCCCAGATGATGAATGGTGTGCAGATCCGCATTGGCGGCGGTGAAGTTCCAGCGCCCCTGCTGGAACACCCGCTCGTCCGCCGCCGCGCTCAGCACCTCGCCGAAGCAGGTGTCGTATTTTTCCTGCGCGCCGCTTTCCGGCAATAAGCGGCACTCCAGCCACGCCACGCAACCCTGTTCGATCAGCGGCACCTGTAGGGTGGCGCTCGGCGCCGCGGCGATGTGGAAGCGGGCGAACTTGTCGTCATCCAGCCCGGACACGCTGCCGACCGCGTAGGTGGCGTCGATGAACATGGCCGCCGGCACGCAAATGCCGAATGCGCCGCTTTCCTCGATCATTTGCCGGCTGTGCGCCCCTTTGTCCACCACGATGGCAATGCGCGGCGGGCTGAACTCCACCGGCATCGACCAGGCGGCAGCCATCACGTTGCGTTTGGCGCCGTCGCGGCTGCGGCTGGTGATCAATACCGTCGGGCCGTGGTTCAGCAGGCGGCTGGCGTGTTCGAGGGCGACAGGGCGAAAGTGGCTCATCGGGAAATCCTTGCGAGTGAGTGATTGCCCAGCAGTGTAGATCTGCGCTGTGGCGGCAGGCAACGCAAGGCGCACAGAATGCGCAGCTGAGGCGCTTGTTCCCCGTCGCGCCATCCGTTATCTATAGTTAAATCAATTCGCCGCTAACGGCTCCCCCCACCTGAGGATCTTGCCTTGACGTTTTCAAAACACCCTATCGCCGCGCTGGCGCTGGCAAGCGCCAGCCTGCTGTCGGCGGGCAGCGCGCTGGCCGCTTCCGATGCGCTGGTGTACTGCACCGTCGCCTCGCCGGAATCGTTCAACCCGCAGCTCTCCAGCTCCGGGCCGACTTTTATCGCCACCTCGCAGGTGCTGTACAACCGCTTGGTAACGCTGCGCGAAAGCGATAAAACCCCCGCCCCTTCGCTGGCCACCGAGTGGAGCGTCAGCCCGGACGGTAAGACCTACACCTTCACCCTGCGCCAGGGCGTAAAATTCAACAGCAACAAATATTTCACCCCAACGCGCGACTTCAACGCCGAAGACGTGGTGTTCACCGTGATGCGGCAGAAGGATCCCGCTAACCCGTATCACAAGGTCTCCGGCGGCAACTATGAATACTTCACCGACATGGGTCTGGATAAACTGATCGCCAAGGTGGAAGCGGTGGACGAGCATCACGTACGCTTCACGCTGAGCCAGCCCAACGCCGCCTTCGTCGCCGACTGGGCGATGGATTTCGCCTCAATCCTGTCCGCCGAATACGCCGACGCCATGCTGAAAAAGGGCACGCCGGAATACGTCGACAACTGGCCGATCGGCACCGGGCCGTTCGCGCTGCAGCAGTACAAGCAGGATTCGCTGATCCGCTACATCGCCAACCCGCACTACTGGCAGGGCGAAGTGGCCAGCAAGCATCTGATCTTCTCGATTACGCCGGATCCGCAAACCCGGCTGGCCAAGCTGAAGACCAATGAATGCCAGATCATCCCCGCGCCGCTGCCGGAACAGTTCGCCGCCATCAAGGCCGACGGCAACCTGCAGCTGCACGACATTACCGGGCTGAACGTCGGCTATCTGGCGTTCAACACCCAGAAAAAACCGTTCGACAACCTGCTGGTGCGCCAGGCGCTGAGCTACGCGGTGGACAAGAAAGCGATCGTCGCCGCAGTGTTCAAAGACAGCGGCACGCCGGCCAACTCGCTGCTGCCGCCGGGCATGCTGGGCTACAACGATAAACTGCCGGAGTACGCCTACGATCCGCAGAAGGCGCGCGAGCTGCTGAAGCAGGCCGGGCTGGAGCAGGGCTTTGAGACCGACATCTGGTCGATGCCGGTACAGCGCCCCTACAACCCGAACTCGAAGCGCATCGCCGAGATGATCCAAAGCGACTGGGCGAAGGTGGGCGTGAAAGCCAAGATCGTCACCTGGGAGTGGGGCCAGTATCTGGCCGGGCTGCGCAAAGGCGAACAGCAGAGCGCGCTGTACGGTTGGGTGTCGGACAACGGCGATCCGGATAACTTCGCCACCCTGCTCGGCTGCGCCGGGGTGCAGAGCGGCGCCAACGTGGCGCGCTGGTGCGATAAGGATTACGACAGCCTGATCCAGCAGGCGATTCAGGAGAATCAGCCGCAGGCGCGCGCCAAGCTGTATCAACAGGCGCAGGTGATCTTCGCCAAACAGGCGCCGTGGCTGCCGCTGGCCACCGGCAAAGTGTTCTACGCCACCCGCAGCAACCTGAGCGGCTACGTGGTGGACGTGAACGGCAGCGACTTCGCCAAGGCCAAATTGAACTGATCCCAGGCGCCGCGGCGAGAGCTGCGGCGCTACCCGCCTCATCGCTTAATAAGTTGCCAGCCTCTGAACCTACCGCGCATTAGCTTCACAACTTACGATGCTAACTGCCTCCCCTGCCGCCAGGCACTTAACCCACTAAATTCATAGCTTAATAAGCGGCGTAATCCCTGGCATTTTGCTTAATCTGCGCACAGGCGCTTTCCTCGCCTGTAACATTTCGTTACCATCGACGCACAGACCCTTTAACATCAAAAGGTAACCCGGTGCAGAACACCTACATGCCGTGGCAAATTCGCCTGCACTGGCTGGTGGCGATCCTGCTGGTCATCACCTGTGTCACCATCGAGCTGCGCGGCTTGGCCGAACCGGGCAGCGCCCCCTGGTACGTGCTGGTTGTCACCCACTTCAGCTGCGGCGTAACGGTATTTGCGCTGATGATCGCCCGCCTGTTCCTGCGCTGGCGCCACCCTTCGCCCGCTATCGTGCCCAAACCGCCGAAGTGGCAAACCGGCCTGGCGCACCTGACGCACACCCTGATTTACCTGCTGCTGCTAACGCTGCCGGTACTGGGGGTGTACTCGCGCTATCTGGGCGGCAAGGAGTGGTATCTGTTCGGCCTGCCGATGCCGTTCGCCGACGTGGCGGATCGGCCGCAGGCGCGGATGATTATCGGCTGGCACAAAACGCTGGCGTCGTTCGGCTACTGGCTGATCGGCCTGCATGCCGCCGCCGCGCTGTTCCACCACTATATCGTCAAGGACAATGCGCTGGTGCGCATGCTGCCACTGATGAAAAAGCGCTGACTACCCGGCGCCAGGGATGAATTTTCGGGCCACGCCCGCTGACAGGGAATGACATGCAAACCCAATTTTTTCATGTGACCGTCGAGCAATGCGCTAGCCAACAGACGGCGCCCGACAACCTGGTGAGGATCATCGCTTCCGGCCAGACGTTCTTTTTTTACCGTGACGACTTCAGCGACAGCGAAAATCTGCTGGCCAGGCTCGCCGCCGGCGATCGGGTGAAGATTGGCGCCCACCGCCTGCAAGACGGCAGCTATTGGCTGCACTGGCTGCTACACAGCACTAAAGGCCGGCTGGAGCCAGACAGAACGCTGAAATACAAGCTGAAATACTTCGCCCTGCTGGTGCTGGGCGCGGCGCTCACCGGCGGTTTCCCGGCGGCCTTTTTCATCATGGACCGAGAAGATTCCTGGCTGACCATCGCCCTGTTCTTTATCGCCATTATCGCCGGCCTTATCGGCATCGGCCTGGTGCTGTTCGTCGGTTCGGATCTCCTGCTGATAGCGCACCGCGGCCGCAGGCGCCTGCTCAGGGCGCTGGATCGCGTGCTGCTGGGGCAAGACGTCACGCCGCCCGGCTCACTCAGCCTGAAAATTCCCGGCATCAAATACCGGGCCGTCCGTGCAGACGCAACGTCAGCGCCCACAACGCAACAAACCGAGTTCCCCCTCCCTGACGGCGTCGAGGCCTCCGGCATCGAGACGGTCAACGCCCTGAGCTACGAACTCCTCCACTATGAGATCCCGCGGCAGGTGCAGTATTTGGACACTTATGCGTGGCGCCAGAAGGAGACGCACTTCGCGTTGACGACCCGCGCGCTCAACGTCCCCAATACCAAACTGCATCCGGTATTTCGTCGGCAACATCCGCTTTTCATCGCCAAAGGCGATTCGCTGCAGGTGTTGTATTGCGAGAACGACACCGTCCCCGAGCTGCCGACGGTGCGTGGGATCATCAATCACCGCGATCGCCAGACCTATCTCATCGGCGGCAGCCGCTACTTCACCGAAGCCGGCCTTAACCTGAGCGCACGCGTCGTCTTCATCCTCGGCGCGATCATGATGTGTTTGATGCTCGGCCTGATCGTGTGGGATAACGCCGATACCCCAGCGGGCGTTTACCTGGATGCCTGGACCCTGAAGCGCCTCGGCAGTGAATTGCCGCCGATTCTGCTGCTGCTGATGCTGATGATCAGCGGCCTGGCGCTGCTGATCGAGGGCTTCGCCCAGATCTGTCGCCTCTACGCTTTTGAGCAGCACCGCACGTTTAAGACGTTCAAATACCTGCGCAATCTGCGCCGCAGGCTATGGCGGCAGGAGCAGGTGACGGAGCTGAAATGATGACGTTAGCGCTTTATAAAAGACCCCTTATTATCCTGACGCTGTTTTTGGCCAGCGCGCTGGGCGTCTATTTTCTCGCCCCTGAGCAACGCTATGCACAGTGGCAATGGACCCAGAGCGACGAGGCCTTGCCGACGATAGCCCGTTACGATCTCATCCACAGCTACCCGGCGCAGGACGGCGCTCTGCTGCTCATCAGCAAAAGGAGCGAACGCGGGGCTTACAATAGCTTTTACGGCTGGGCGGCCAACTACCTGAGCCAGGTGTTATTCACCGGCCCGAAGGGGCTGCAGATGCTGGGGCAACTCGACGAGTTGATCTACGATGCGGTTTGCGTCGAGCAGGAGTGCGTGCTTTTTCTGTCCAAGGGACGCCGGCTGGTCGATGTGCAACGGGGCACCATCGGGCCACTGATCCCCTGGCCGGAGGGTGACGACAACCTGCCTTCCTTTATCGGCGGCAAACTGGTGGCGCTGCCGGGGAAACGCGCGCTGTATTTCATCAGCACCGAAGGCGTATTCTACAGCCCGGACTTTGGCGCCCATTGGCGGCAAACGCTGGATCTGCCGGCACAGCTGGAAGCGCGGCAGCTGCTGGGCTTTGAGCGCGGCGAGGAGGACTCACCGACGGCTAACGCCTCCGGTAAGCGCAAATCCATGCCCGAGATCTTTACCGCCGTTGATGGCGAACGCGTGCTGTTCTGGATGAACCCGGTGCTCGGCTCCGGCGCCTTGCATATTGCCGTTAACGGCAAAACCGGCGAGGTGGCCGAACTGCATTGGCTAACGGTGCGCGTGAAGGAAAGCGCCCAGGCCCCGAATGGCGGCATCTACCTGATCGCGCAAACGCTGGACAGAGGACTGTATCAGCTCCTGCGTTATCAATCCGACGGGCAGCTGACGGTGCTGTTGGAAAACGGCGATAAATCGCTGTATCAGCTGTGGGCGGGCAACGACAAGCTGGTCGCCCAAACGGATAACGGCGATGCGCGTCTTTCGCTGATTTTCGATCTGCGCTCATCCGACGTGCGCTACCGACAGCCGTTGGAGTACCGCTACAACGGGCGCGACGACGCACGTCAGACCGTGATCGAACCGGAAAGCCACTATGGCGATGACGGGGAGACCCCACCACTGCCCTACTTCGTTCGCTATCGTTCCACCACGCCGTGAACATAAGGAACTTGCCATGCTGTTAGGTTATGGCGCCGGCGCCGCAGGATTGCTGGCGCTGTTGTTGGCCCTGCTGCTCACCGGTATCCTGCTCACCTGGTGGGGCTGGCGCTACGCCGCCGCCCGCTGCGGCCGCGCTCGACCGCCGCTCTCCTGGGGCGGCTATCTGCTGGCCTCGGCGCTGGCGGTCTACCCGGTGGCGTGCGCGCTGATGCTGATCGGCATGGCCATCCAGGACATCAAGAGCCAGCGGGCGGAAGAACGTTGGAATCAACGCAGCTACTTGACGCTCAACGAGGCAAAACCGTTTGGTGAAATCACGCTGCCGAAGGGAAGCTGGGTAAATCGGCAGGAGCCACGCCTGCCCGGCACCGAAGACAGCCCTATCACGATGGACGGCGTGACCGCCGTGCGTTTTCCTCAGCCACAGAGCGTGGCCGGCGTGCCGATCATCGCCTTTGAGGTTTTACCGCCGGTGATGGAGCTGGCGAGCGCGCACACCTTTACCCGCCCGAGCGGCCAAAGGGTGCGCTGCGAAGCCGGTTGGCTGGTCACCTTCTTGTTGCCGCCGGATCGGCCGGCTCCGCAAGGGGAGGAGTGGCAGGCCGGGCTGCCTGCGGCAGCGTTTCGGCCCAGCAGTTGGGCCTTTAGGGAGTGCTTCTCCGGCAGCCCGATCGCCGTGCTGACCTTGCACAACGGCGAAGTCAGGGTGCTGCCTTAAGCCTTACGCCGTGGCGTTGGGCAAGCGCACGGTCACGCGGTTATTGGCCGTGGGCAGCTGCAGCGGCGCTTCCTGCCAGCTCACCGCGATAACCAAGACCGGCGGCGCCGCTACGCGCGGCGCACGCCCGTCGGGCCCCACGCCGTAGGCATCCCATTCAATCACGAACACCCCGCCGTCTTGCGGCTCGACCCGCTCGACGAAAAAAGTGGTGTCCGAACCGCGCCCGCCCGCCGGTTTGTGCGCGTGAGAGAGCAAGCTGAACCACTCGCCGGCGAAGTGCAGATGGTACAGACCATCGACGATATGCTCACCGTGGAACTGGCAGCCGCCGACGCTCAAGCCGTCGCCCGCCGGGGATTCCGCCACGCGATCGAGATCGCGCACGAAGAGATTGGTCGGCCGGTTATCCAGCAACAGTTCATAAGGCGGCGCGTGCAGCAGCGCGGCAGGATCGTCCGCATGGCGCAGATCCGCCGGCAACATCGAGCGCGCCGCCAGCGCCCGCCCGCTGGATAAGGCGATCGCCAGACGATCCGCCGAATCCTCAATCCACTGAGGCACCCACAGACCGCGCACCTGACGCAGCGGCGTAGCCTCCGCCTGCCGACACCTCGCCCGCAGCCGCGCCAGCGCCTCGGCGGAACCGGCGGCCAATGCCGCCTGCTCGCAATCGGTCAATGCAGGCAGCGCGTACATCACTCGGGCGGCAGGCTCGTACACCGTCAACCCCTCACCCTCGCGGCTGCGGGTCGGGATCAGGCGCAGCTTGCCGCCGTCCACGTCCTGCGGCGCGGCACAGGCGCTATACACAATCGCCCCGTCACGCAGCAGCAGCGTCCAAAAATTGGGGCCGCCCATGCCCAGCTCCCCCACGCCGCCAATCTGCCGATCGCTGTCGCCGGCGTGCGCCATCTCAATCGGCTGCGAGCGCCAGTCGGTCTTGCGCCATTCTGCCGCCTCTGCGGGGTCTTGCGCGCTTTTAGCGGCGTACTTCGCCCATTGCAGCATGGCAAACAGCGCGATGCACAGCACGCCGAAAACCGGGTGATCCTGCCAAATCAACAACCAACCGACGATCAAAAGGGCCCAGGCGGCCATGGCGATATCCTTTTCCACGAGAAAACCGCCTGATTCTAGCTCAGGCGGTTAGCGGGGTTGAAGCCTATGCCATGAATAATTAGCCGTTAAATAGAAAGGTAATAATTTCATCGTTATTTCTGTGACTATGAAGATCACATAAATAACGCTTCACAGAGTTGATTTCAACGTAAAAAGATAACCCTCTGTATCTCAATGCAATATTCGCAACCCCATTAAAAGCCAAAAGATAAAAGAGGAAAAAAACCGCAATAATTTGTGTATATTCTAAACATTGACTATGTTTAGACATACTATTTATATGCAGGTAAAAACGCTGAATAAAAAAGTGAAAGGCGTTTAGCAAAGTTGAATCACCCCCGCTAACCGCGAGGGTGGAAAAACATTCTATAGCAATATTCCGATGGGATTTTATTTCCACGGAACGGGTAACCTTGCGTTTTATCAAGCCAATAGGCTACACACCGCAATTAATATCATTATTAGTATTCCGGAGAGCGACAATGAAAATCGTTACAGGCATCATCCTTACCTCTGTAGCCGCCTTCAGCGGCGCGGCTTACGCGGCCGATGCGCAGCCTACCACCGGCAGCGCGGCAGTGACGCTGGAACACGTGCACGCCGTGATGGAAAACGGCAGCCCGGCTCCACAGCACGACGCCGCCTGCAAAAAAGAACTTTCCATGCCGGAATCGAAATATATGGGCATGAAGGTTAAAACCGATTACACCATTAACAGCAGCACCATGATGATGTCGGCCAAATCGATGTTCCCATCACCGGATTCCATGAAGCCCATGGAGCTGACGGTCGATCTCTCCGCGTTGGGCCTGGCGGATGTGTATGCCTTCGGCGCCTTTAAACCGGCCGCACTGCCGCAGGCCTATATTTATTTCACCATCGACAAGGATTTTAAAAATCCGGTCAGCACCTTTATGATCATCAACCAAGGCAAGCAATATAACTGCGTAATCTCCAGCTCGAATAAAATGATGAGCAAAGAGATGCGCGGCAAGATGATGATGAAAAAACAGTAGCGGAATGAAAAGCGGCGCTCCCCTTAACAGGAAGCGCCGCCAGAAAACGCGTTAAATCAGACCAGGATTGTATTTCTGGTTGAATTTCTCTTCCGACTGGAACAGATAAATAATGCCTTCGATAAAGCCGACAATCGCCGGGATCCCCGTCCAGCAGAACAGCAGGTAGAACAGCCCCCACCACTTCATGCCTAAGTAAAACTTGTGAATGCCCAACCCACCCAGGAAGATGGCCAGCAGGGCCGCCGCGAGCTTGTCTTTTCTGCTCATAGTGCACTTCTCCTAACTTCTCACCGAACCACCGGCATGTCCAAAAAACGGATGCCGCTCCACAGAGCGCCGCATCACAATGCTTGAGGAGAAAAACATTCATCCATCAAGACTCAACAGGGGTAATTATAACAGCGGATGATTAAACGGTTGTTTAACCGGCGAAAAGGTAAGCAAAGGGAATCTGAAGGAGAGGTGGTGCCGATAATAGGAGTCGAACCTACGACCTTCGCATTACCGAAACTCGCGTAACCACATGAGTTTGTGAAGTTAGATTGTAGGATGTATTTGTAGTAGATGTTATATGTTGAAGCATGTCCTGCCTCGAAAAACTATACAAGTTCTGCGGAGAAACGATCCATCAGAACCTTGTCCTAATGCAGCGTATGTAGGAATCACTAACAATGAGTTATGTTAAATCAATAGGATGTTGGTCAATGCCTTTTACCCAAATCAAAGCCAACCGTTGCTATCTCACTCAAGTTTCATACGAAAGATGAGCCATGACTAAGACTCATCCCATTAAGCTAATATACTTAGAATATCCAAGCTTTGATTTCAAACGTTGCTAATTCAATCGCTCGGCTGATTGTGCCATTTTCTGAAAAGCTCAAAAATCGTGAAAAGGCTTTTTACAACATAGTGGAGCATTTGCTCTCCCTGGATCACAAATGGGGAATTGCGATCAATATCAATTAATGAAAATGCCTCTTCAATTTGAGAACCAGGTAGATGAGCATCGGCATGCCTCAATTCATAGACTCCCACTAGTGGAGCCATTATCTTTCTAACAAAGTCACTATCATATTTTGAACTTAAAAGCTTCTCCAAAGATTTAATAGATCCCCAACGCTCCCCCTTTCCCGGGCTTATGATCTTTTGCATAGAAGCTGCATCTAAGTTATCAACAATTACCCGAGCTAAATCCTTTGCCAAACCATAGAATGTTTCCTGTGTGACTGATCTAAATCTATGAATACTTTTAACTATATCAGGAATCGACTCATGATCTCTAAATAGACAAAACCCAAATAATTCTAATGTTGATTTATTTATATAATCTAATGAAATAGGCAAGTATTTCTCAGGGGCTTTAGTATCAGCAGGCTCTGCAAGAACTTGAGAGGCATGAAGTTCTTTTGATATGCCACCCTCTGGTGAACAATTGAATCCAGCCCATATCTGCTGCTGCCATGTTGGAAGAAGGCCAATGTCTTTAGCATAGACATTAACTAAACCTAAATCATTAACCCCAAAATGAGTATTATATCCCTCATAGCAAGATACAGAACCTGTAGTTCGAGAATAAAACCTTAACCCTCCACCTCTTCTGCTGCTTAAAATGTTCATTACATCCGGTTTAAACCAAAGCCACTTACCTGAATCGATGAGTTCTTTTCCGGATATTTTATTCCCTTCAAGATCAATAATAAAATAAGAGCTTGAATCTACTTCATCACCTCGAACAATTGGGCTCGCTAAAGAAGGATTAACAACAAAATTACGCCATAGCTCCCCCATAACTCTATATAATTTACGCCCCTCAAATCCTCTCTCCCAATGACTACTTTTTGTATTTTCATCTGTAGGAAACTGAGATATATCAGGAAATTCGTCATCTTCATCTATGTCAGTTCTGGACATATGGAAAACAGCCATCTTGCTTCCATAGGTCTCGCCTCCCTCATGAATAGGAGTAATTCTTACTTCCCATTCGGAAAATTCATCATCCTTACATTTTAGCTCTTTTTCTTCCCATTTAAGATGTTCTACATTCTCAAGTATGCAATCCCGGCTATAATAGCTAGTCACATACAGAAACATGCCACGAGCACATAAATAATCTTTCAAATACTTACTTTTAATCTCAAGAGAAACTGGCTCATTATCTTCATACTCAATTCTAGCTACTTCATCATACCCTTCCTTTGGACAAACCCAAACATTCCCATCCTGAAATAATCCTAAGGTCAGAATAATATCTGGATTCAAAAACCATCGTCTTGGATATCCCCCTTCAGACCTTTGCTCCAAAACAAGGTTTACTCCATCGACTTCTCGCCAAGTGTCTCTGAAAACTTCGGCTGGAATATATTCACTATCATCAACATAACCGGCATGTTGTTGGCCAATACCTATATCTGACCAACCAAGATTTTTGACCTTATCTAATTGCTCTAAAGAAAATGCAACTGTTCCTGCCCCAAAGAAATCAGCTTTATATCCGAGGAAACCATACCTCCCAACTTCTTCAATATTTTTGATGGCCCTCAGAACTATCCATACTGATTTATTCCAGTCTTTACGTCTTGCATCTTTAAGTTCAAACCATTGCTGTTCCATCATCTCTCCAAATTTTATGTTTAATTGATTTAGCTTTGGATAGGTGTGTATCGGCTGTATTAAGATAATAATTTTCAATGACTTAATAATTAAAAACCGTCAATCATGTTTATAATATGCAACCGTAACGCCTACGTAACGCACCTGTATTTTGATGTTTTACTGACTGCTATAAAAAAACACGCTGATTCAATGGGGATTCCCCTCTGCTAAAGAAATCTGTTCATTCATACAGCCCCTAGAATTTACAAACTTACACTTGCACTACTTTTTCAGTTTGTCCCAACGCACCGCTGACACAATGCCCCAATTGCCGCTGGCATTGGGCCTACGCCATTTTGCTGTCTCCATGCTACGTAGATATTCAAGAGCTTCATAAAACGTGCCAAAACGCTTCTGAGCCGCTTTATCACCTACGCCAAACGAGCCATCGCGGGTGCTCGCCAGCCCAGGATGAAAACACGAGCCATCAGCCGCATAGGGAACCAGTAATTCCGGGTCGCTATCTTCGGACAAACCAGACACTAACAGTTGCCACGGCTCGACACTCAAAGCCCCAGCCAACACCTCAATCGCATCCAGAGAAGCATTAGAACCGCCACGTTCAATGCGACTCATATAACTTCTCGCAAACCCGCATAGATCGGCAAAGGCTTCCTGGCTCATTCCGGTGGCTATTCGCAGCTCTTTCACCCGCTCGCCAAACTGTATTCTCAAGGTCTTTTTCATGCACTGAATGTGCAATTTTGACCACTATAAGGCCACGCTCTATTTGAGACATTTTGAATCAATAAGCTCTATTCGTGAGCACACGTTCCCTCGTAAGAAGCGTGAATGACTACGACTAATAAGATCAGGAATGAACACCAATAGTGACAAATCGAATCAATATCGTATGATAGTCATCACTGGTTGTGTGTCTCCAGCACTCACTACAAGACGTGATGTTGTTTGGCAAATGAGGGAATTATGACGGGATCAGACTTTATATTACCGATGGCTGCGGGAACCGTGCTTAGCTGGGCCAGTTACAGCATGGTTGCTCACGTTACATCAAAACGGCAGATCAGCGGTCTAAGAGCAATTTCATGGGGAGTTCTGGGCACTCTTTCATTGGTGCTGGGCGTATGCGCCTTTTCCGCTCTAGGTGCAAAACAACCGCCAACAAAACAAAATGCCTTATGTTCAGGTAACAGCCCAGAATGCTATGCGAAAACGCATCACAACCCGGTCAGGGAGTGCAAGCAGGTAATGGACAAGAAAGCGACGTTTCGCCATATGTGGCATGAAGGTGAAGCGCAGCCAGTTTTCGGATCTTACTTGTGGCATGATGAGAAAAAGAAAACGATTCAAGCATTTGGAGATCAGGCTAACGCTATTAACAGTCTGGGAATGCTAACACCGCTTCAGTATTTTTGTGTTTTCAACGCCAATACCGGGGAAGTAATCGCAGCTTCATTTGAATGAATTAAGCAATCTGCTCATAATATTTCGAACCACTTTTCCGGAAAAACAATATCATTTAAGGGGTTGATAGTCTCTATTGATGCCGAAGGCCAAAGACATTTGGCCTCATCAACTTTAGGATAGGGATCAATCAAAATTACCTTTTTCAAATTTGAGCCACTTTCCCTTAGTAGATTCAGCAAAGCATTATCATACGCATTAAAAGAAAAGCCAAAAACAATTAAGGCTTTGCTATTGGCTAAGGCATTTCTAGCAAATGACCAAACATCTAGTAATTCAAGCGGAGGTTCTTTTTCAGGAGCAGGGGGGACAATTAAAGCTTTCCCTGTCCTGCCAGGTTTACCGCTGGTGTATTTATTATATTTGTCCCACGATAAAGAGCCATGCAATTTAGCCAGCAGGATCTCTCCAGTAACTCTCACATCTGCATTTTGCCAAGGAAATTGTGGATTCTTTCCTCTTCCCACTAAAATTTCATTTTTTATACCATAATTAAACCCAGAGCAACCTAGGATATACTCGACAATATTATCATAATTACAAGTAATGATATTTTTTAAACCAGCCTTCTCTAGCCAATTAAATAGATCACGTAAAAAAACTATTCTTTCATTTTGTTTCACAACCTTTTCATCAAACATAGCAGCAGAATATCCACCGAGAATCCTTGTAATGAATGGTTCAGTTAACCTTCTATTAACATACCAAACAACTCTACTCCTACGATGAGAAGACTTATTAATACACCAATAAACAAAATTCTCGTATGTTGCTCCCGGATTTTTTTGTATCCAGACAGACCAATCATCTTTAATTCGATGGAGTTTTTTCTCTTCTGAGGCTGTAAGGTAAGAAATGTTAAAATCAAAAAGCTGACTTACCAGTGGCAAATCGAAAGCCCATTTAGAAAAACCGGCCCCTAAGAATAGAGAAATCATATTATAATTACCTTTTATTACTAACCATGTCCCATAAATCTTGACGTTCATATTCTGATAAAGATTCAATCAATTGAATAGCAACAACATTCACATCATCACCCATATTATTGTTACAGATAATACCTTCCAACCTTAAACATATATCGGGGATATGTCTCATTATATTACAAATATGTTCTGCTACATGCTCACAACAATCATCCAATGCAACCTTCACTGAAAATATCATTTTGATTAACTGGACATCATTAAGCAAAGACAATCTTTTTATAATATATTGGTAGCGAAAATCACTTTTTTCCTTTGGGAAATACAAACTTAATCTATAACCAGCATCAGCAACAATTCTGTCATCATAAAGAAGGGAAAGAAAAGTATCTAAGAGTTCATCCCATGCAGTATGAGATGAGATAGTGCTTAAATTTTGAAATGAATTTTTCTCTTTATTTTGATTCGACTGAGGCATAGTTAAGTAAGAAAATTTAATAAAATCTTTCTTAATCCTTGTTAATTCAGCGCTATCAATAAGTGTTTGTAAGCTGTCAGAGTCTAATAAGTTTTCTTGAACCGATAGATTAATAACCCATGGCCCTTTATTGGTAAGCCTGTCCTTAGCTATATCGCTCAAATTAACCCAAACACATTTTTCATCCTCAGGATCATAGACGACACCTATGATAGGTAAAGTGCATCTAGACCAATATTCAAAATGAGCTTTATCACTTTTGAAAGAATAACGACCTGAACTCGTTTTAAAACTTTTCCCTGTTTTTATTTGAACTCCTATCATTGCTCCTGTAGCAATATTGCCCACTTGAGGCTCAATAAACGCATCTATACCAACATCAAAAATCCTAACTGGGCGGTAAATTACCTCTTGTTTGCTACATAGATATTGTAAAAAAGCTGAACCGAGCTCGCCAATGTGGGATTCAGCAGTTACTCTTGTCATAAAAAACCACCTAGCAACATTTCATTTTTTAATAATTACCTCTACAAACCTCACATTCACTTTGGTCTCTTTTCTCATTAGTCGTTCTGTATGAAGCTCCATAATGATAAAAGTTCTTGGCCTGACCACATTTTGGACATAGCTTAAGAAATTCTCCATTTAGAATCCCACATAGATTGGTTACCCTCAGTCCTCTACCTTCATTTTCATTTGAAGAGTCATAACCATTCACCTTTGTTGGCATCCCAGACAAATCAAAAAAACTATAATTACCAGTTAGATAAAAATCTGATAATTGAGTTATCGAAAAAGAATCATTTCCGTTCGAAATTAATATTTCGCTATCTAATCTCACAGGAAGAACAAGCGACATTTACACCCCCTATAATGATTACGACGCTCTTATCTCATCATGACGATCATGAGCTACTCAGAAAATCTACAACACCTTATAAATGACATCAATCTCATCCTTCTCATTCTGTGACACTCTGCTCTCGTTTAAAGGCATGATAGACGCTATAGTCGCTCTAGAAACGCCATATTCTCGTGCTAAAGCACTGACACTTGTTCCGCTATTCTTTTTCTCTACAATAGTGCCACGAGCTTCTGGCGCGATTTTAGACGGTCTTCCCAACTTCTTGCCTTCGGCTTTTGCTCGTGATAGCCCCGCCTGAGTGCGTTCAATTAGCAAGTCACGCTCCATCTCTGCAACTGCTGCCAGCATCGACAACAGAAGTTTACCGGCAGCAGAAGTGAGATCAGTTGTGCCAAGCTGGTGCACAATGACCTTGATATTACGCTCTGCCATCGCCCTGACCGTCTGGAGAACATCAATTGCATCGCGTCCCAGTCGGTCGAGTTTGGCAACAACCAGTGTTTCGCCATCGCGGATTTTGCTGAGCATTTCTGAAAACGCTTTGCGTTGCACCGCAGGAGCCTTTCCGCTAACAACATCGGCAAACCAGTAGTCGATCTTCCATCCAGCTTGCTCAAGTTCCAGACGCTGGTTTTCGGTATCCTGCTGCGTTGTAGAAACACGTCCATAGCCAAAATTCGCCATCATCATCTCCTCATCCGGCCCCTGCCAGAAAACGGTGTCAAAATAGGATGACCTGCCAGAAAAGCCAAGGCTAATTTTCCAACAGTGCGAAAGCGTGCGAGTGGAAGGTGTCGGAAAACGGTCGTTTGTTGGCATAACTGTCACATTAATTCAGCAAGTTCTTAAGCTCCGACTCAGAGAATAAATGTTCTACAAGCTTACTAAGACGATCAGATCCGCCAGTCTGAACGATTTTCTTACATGATTGTATAAAAGTGTCCATTGCTGGCTTAAAACTCGATTCATAGGCATTTTTATGGATACAAAACTCTAACATTGTTGCCATAAAAAAACGCATATTGGGAATATCACTGTTTTTAATGATGTCCTCCATCTCTTGTTCAGTCGCAGAATTCAATACTTGAGTTTGACGAGCCCCCCAGGCCCTATTCTCCATCACATAACGACAGGCATCAAAAATCGATATTTGGGCTTGTGCCGTTGCTGTAGCTACGTCTAACTCTGCTTGGATTCTAGGATGAAGCTTGTTGCGAAAAGCATTGGGGAGTGTGACATCTAGATGATCTTTAAGTCTAAAAAATGATATCCAGCTATCTATCATTTGTTCTGCAACCACAAAACCACCAGGTAACTTCATGACAGTTTCACAAAGAGAACTGATAGTTTGCGCATCCAACAAATGTGGCTTTATGGAAACAGATTTTGCTTCTGACAGAAGTTGCTCATCTGATAGTTTATGATTCCAAGTGTATTGTTCAAAAAAATGCCACACCGCATGCATAGCTTCTGTTGCATCTGCTTCATCAACATAACGATCAATTATCTGTGTCAGTAGAGAAACATCGAATAGACCGGATTGTAAAAACTCAGCTACCAAAAGTTCGTAGTCATCACACTGTAGAATTTTAAGCTCGCTCATGAGCTGTCGCCATCTTGTATGCTGCTTACTTTCAGCGGTCGTCCTTTCATCTTTGTGTTCAGAAAAACTAGTCAACTCTACAGAATTTTGCGTAAGCACAAAGTCGAAACTAGGTCCGTCTTCGATCCCTTTATAATAGATCGCAGCCAGAAGGACAGTTGAGGGGATAACGCGCCAGAGCACTGCGTCAGTAAGTTCTTGTCGTTCTCCTAAGATGCGATTAACTACTTTAATGATCTTATTAATGATTCGAATATTTGTTACCCCACAAGATACAACTGAGGTTCTAATTTGCTCTGCATATCCTGAAGCTGTATATCCTGTGGCAATATCAAAAGCCTCGGTTGATGATGTTGTCAGTCTAATCTCTTGATCTACAACTTTCTCTCGAAGTAAGTCCCACACATCCCGTTTGGCTAGTTGATCACTGTTGAGAATAAGCACAAACCGACATCCGTGTTGCTGAGTAAACTCATCGATAAAACCTAATACCTCGTCTATATCAAGCTTTTCATGTTTGCGCTCTATGTCGTCAAGGACGATCAGTTTTTGCCGAAGAATTGCAGGAGCAAATACTAGATTAAGGTCATTAAGAGCACCAAATCCCTTGTGGAATCCCTCCAAAACCTTCACGCCCGACTTAACAGTTTGCTTGGCGCCCTCCCATAATTTCGGATTGGCCTTAATAGCAGGCACCATACTTTGAATTAGCTTAGTCTTTACTTGTTCAATCCCGGATAAGCCAAAGAGTGAAGCATAGAGCGCCCCCTTAACCGTTTCATCTGCGGACGATTTTTTTACCTGCTGCCACATGTAGCTTTTGCCAGTGCCCCATTTACCAGACAACGCTATAACCTTGTTGTCCTTTTCTGTGAGTAACCGCTTCAACTGTTCCTTGGTCGATTTCAATGACATACATTCCCCCGAAATGGAGCTTTCGTTTCAAGATACATTAGTTGGATATAACACTAGAAGCTCTAATTACAGCGTGTCTAGTGCTTTCAAAATATGAACGCACCTATCTGATATATAACACTTTTATTGAACTCACATCTATGCTAACTTGCTGTCACACCTACCTCATGCGGTAAACCGGTCCGGGTAGGTGGAGCATCACCGCTCTTTTGCGGAAAACGTCAGGATGGGAACTCTGCGTAACGTTGATTGTGGTAGGTAGGGCGCGCAAGCGTTTGATGCAGCCAAGCAGAGGGTGAAAGTATCTATCGGCGGATTCTTGAGTAGCTACTTTTGCGCATAATGCATCTTTCAAGAAAGGTCGTCACACCACGAGGAAGACTTGATCTTCATCTGGCAAGGGGAACCGAGCAAACCTACAGGCTATCTTCTCAGATGGCCTTAGGGTTGATATGTCCGGCTTCCCCCCCGAGGAAGGGTTTACATCTTAAAGAACAAGTTATGTTTTAACATTTTTAACAATTATACTTCTCTGCTGTTTGGTGTCTTATGGCGTTCCCGTCAAAAGTAAACCTGCCGTTTTTACCTCACCTGCGTAACAACCAAACACGAACCAGAAGCTGCTAACGTTCAACATGTTCGCGGTGTAAATGCAGCCAGATAAGTTGGGAGCGAAAAAGTGGATGCTCTAGGTTTGGAAGCGCCCCTCTTAAGAATTGCATCCGAAAATTTCCGTGGTGGCGAGACAGTCCTTATAGAGGCAATCAGCCTCCAAAGTTAAGCGACGCGGTAAAGCTAAAGCTCGCCCAGATTTCTCATTGATTGCTCGAACTCCGCTACGCTTGTTTCAACTGGCTTCGCCAGTCACTCTATGAGAGCGCCGCGAATTCTGCACCATGATTTCGACTATCTTCTTTAAAATACTCGCCAGAGAGCCTTACAGCGCGTTTGAACCGCATATCGCAGCTTCTGCTTACGGATTACTGTCTGATTAGCAGTAGCTTCATGGCCCAGTCCGGTTTACTTTATTGCTATCAACTAGGAGGCGCCCAAGGGCAACACGTTGATAACGCTTGAGAACCGTCGAAATAGTGCAATACACCTTACGTAAAGGCAGCGGAGCCGCTTTTCACGCCATAATGCAGGAAATCAGTGCTCCCCTACACCAAAACCACGGGATCTATGTTGTTTCGTTTGGCAACTCGCTTCATGACCTGGATTGCTACTACTTGATTCGCGCCTTTGACAGCGTTGAAAGCATGACTGCGGTTCTCGATGCTTTTTACGCAAGCGCAGACTGGCGCAGCGGCCCACGCGAAGACATCGTTGGCAGCATTGAGAACTGCATTAAAACAGTGATTAGCCTACCATCAGAAAGCGTGAAAAGGCTGCGGGTGCAATCGTAGGTAATCAAGTGTATTAGATTAGATTTGACCTAAAACAGCTAAGGCAGATAGCCAAACCTAATCTGACAGGCAGCTTTGTGCCAAGAACGGTCCTTCATGTATCAAGTTGTGTTGCTAGGATTAACGACAAAAAAATGATGCAAATTAGTTCAATGATGGTAAGTTAAAACATGCTTAAACATTCTTATTTTAATATAAAAGTTAAATAAACATGCAAACAAACCCAGAGAAGTGTATTTTTTGTGATATTCCCTTTGATAAAGGTAGCCTAGAGCATGTATTCCCTAGTGCGTTAGGTGGAAGAATTACCACAACACATGCGACATGCAAAAGTTGCAACAATTTATTTTCAGAAGCGAGTTCAGATGCGGTTGAGATCGCTCTGGCTGATAACTTCATTTATATCAGGAATGCTTTGAATGTTTGGTCTGGAAGAGGAAACCCACCACCAACAATAAAGGAAGCAGGTCAGTTTGATGATGGCATCAAGTATGATCTCGCACCCAACTTGACACCTATTGTGTCTAAGTCAAGAATACCCTCAAAAGATGAAACTGATAGCAATACAGCCTTTGATTTCGTTGCTCAAGATGTAGGTGATGCTAATAGGATTGTAGGAATTCTTAAGAAGCGCGGACTTAATATAGGGGATATTAATGCAAAGTATGTTACAACTAAGGCTCCTGTTATAAGAGCTAGCATTAAGTTTGAAGGAAATAAGATTTTTCGTGCTATAGCGAAAATTGCTGTAGTCTCCTATGTTGTTTTGTATGGCAATTCTCGAGCAAGAACCGATATCTATCAGAGCCTTAGGGAATCCATACGAAGTGGAGAACCTGACATTACAAAATATTGCGGATGGGACTATGCAAATGATTTTCCTGTCATTACAAATTTACACCCACACGAAAAAACCCCAGACGCCATTCAATGTGGTTTTGAACACACTGTATTTATAACTAATGTAAATCACCAATTGGTTGCTTATATAAAACTTTTTGGTGCATTTAATTTCTCTATTATTTTAGGTAATCATTCGAGTATATCACCTAAATGCTTGTGCTTAAATCCTACAACAGGAAAACCTTCAAGGTTTAACGTTTTATTTAACCCGCCATTAAGTTACATACCTAAAAATATTGACTCATTCAAAATTGAACATGAATCCGTTAGGAAAAATGTTCAGTTAGCAATGAATTCTATAGTAAAGCACTGTCAAAGTTTATCGACCGAAGAGTATATTAGAAGCCTCAGCCAAGAGTTAATGATTTCTGTTCAAACTGCATCCGTTGACTCTGACATATCTGAAATAATCAGATCATTTTCAGAGAAGCTTGCTCATATAGAAAATGGATTGGCGTGGGAAGAAGAAATTAATATTGAATAATATTGGCTCCTTCGAAGTAAAATTTATTCAGTTATTGTTGCTGAGAAAGAATGCTTGATAGATTCTTTCTGTAAAGCAGCTTTCTCCTTCATAACATGCTACGGCCCTATCGAAGCGCTTAGTTTCCGCTCCTCGCTCAAGGCGGACTGATAGACTTGATTGTGTGCTGTAAGTGAAAACCGTCAGATCAAGTCTGAGCTAATACAAATCAAGTCTCACCAAACGCGTTTTGAGCGTCTCCAAATTCAGCACTATGAAATCCACCACCCTTAATAAAAAACGCGCCAGAACCATTCTGAGCGCGTTAGAGTAAGAGAAAAAGTCAGGCTATTGCGGTTCTTTCCGCGATTTATTGCTCTGCTTAATCCGTAGCGCATCAGCTACAGCAACCACACCATCTTCGCAAACAAATGGAGCAACTTCCGGTAGCCCTAGCGTAGCGCTCTCAAGAACAGCATAGAGAGCCGCTGGTGGATGATCTTTGCTATACCGGTTCTCTGTCTCGCCAGAACCGCGGATATGTCCAACAAACTGCGCACGTGTCTCGCTGTCGATTCCCTCTTGTTTGAGTCTTGTAGAAAAGGTGTGCCGGAATGAATGGAAAGATTTTTTGCTCTCTTTTTCAAAGCCTAACCGTTCTTTGAGCAACGAGCGATTAAACCAGTCCGAAGCTTTATCGCCATATCCTTTTACAGGGTGGTAAGGAAGCTCGGGAAATAAACGTTCATGGCCTGCTTTCTTCAATGCTTCGCAATAGCGGACTAATCCAAGCTTGATCAATGTCGGATGCAACGGTATTTTTCGTCGCGAATGAATAGTTTTTAGCGACTGATCTGCACGCTCATTGCTGATTTCGAAAAAATAAAAACCGGCAGCATCCTGCTTAATATCGTCAAGGTAAAGTTGACATAATTCATTTATCCTCGCGCCGGTAAAAAAGCCAATTAGCGGTAGCCAGTAATGAAATGCACGATAATGATGGAATTGCCCCTGCCTGTTTTTATCGACTGTCCCACTTTTATACCAAGGCATACCAAAAATAGCGTTTAAATCCTCATCAGTGAAATCAGATTTGAAATCCTGATCCATCTTTTCATTTTCTACAGGTGCAAAGAATTTATTCGCAGGAGACTTAATAAAAATGCCTTCTCCATCAGCCCACTGGAAAGCCTCGAAGAGAATTCGCATATATTTACGAACAGCATTATCGCTCATTAGAGGGTCGCCACTCTCTTTTGCCTTGACAATCAATTCATGAAAATCATTGATTTTATATCTTATTTTTGCCAGATCGCGCCTTGCAGGTATCGACCTTAGTAAGAGCTCATACTTACGGAGGAAGTCACGGTCAACTTTTTCAAGCGTTGAATCACCCATAACTTCAAGGAGTAAGCTAAAACCTTCCCGAACTCGATTCTCTGCCTTCTCCGTGAATTTCCCCCCGCGCTTGTAGCGAATATATTTTTCACATAACTCGCTCATTTTCATTGAGTAGTATTTACGTTTTACATATTCATTATCCGGTATCGATGAGGGCAATAATACAGGGATAATTGTTTTTGTTTTCTCAAGCATGACTGGAGAAACTGCGGTGCTATGTGACAGCCAAAATAATCGTAAGCGCTCGGCTTGAACACGGTGAATCATCAATGAATTAGGCGAGATTTCGACACCGGGAAAGTCAACGAACCAAGCGGCTTTGGATGAAGCCTCTGAAGATTTAAATGCGGTTTCTGCATCCAGCGGCTCGCCAGCGATCATCTGACGTAATATACGTGATGAAACCAAGGGCTGAACATAACCGCTCAGAGAACCTCTGATCCCGATGTTAATGGCACTATCGATGATAAATCCAGAAGCCTCAGGGTCATCCTTATCAACGAGTGAAAGATCTTCTACATAGTAGGCAGGACGCCCATCAGCAAGCCAAAACAGCGGGATATTCGTATCAAGCAGGCGCTGAGCGACTTGTTGCAGGGAAGCACTTGTTAAACCGCAAAATTCAGCGAGGCTGATCATTCCTTCGCCAGCCAAAGCAGGCGCACTGCTTACCAACTTTTCTCTATCCAATTTTTGATACTCACCCAGACATCGCTGCCAGACAACCAATAGACCTGCTGCAATCGCTCGCGCTTTTCTGATGTCGTTTGTTTCTGTCGAAGCGTGAA